>Ga0335070_10003763_pt1 | contig 17736 bp, 21 predicted proteins | sample Lox_Sample_13_FD_206722 | JGI IMG/M metagenome (GOLD analysis project Ga0335070, IMG submission 206722) | Soil microbial communities from Loxahatchee National Wildlife Refuge, Florida, United States - Lox_Sample_1.3 | ecosystem: Environmental > Terrestrial > Soil > Wetlands | place: USA...
TCTTCATTTAGGTGCTGCCCTCCACAATCAACAACCCCTTTTTGCCAGCCACAGAAATCTCTGACACTCCTTTTGAGTGAGATACTGTCACCCAGTGCAGCTACCCCGCATGGGACCCCTTGGGCATGGGGGTGGGCACGCAAATGTGCCCCTGGGGTAGCTGCCCACGATCTGAGGACAATTCGTATACCCCTCTTTTAGGGGCTCATTTCCCCCCTCTCCTTAGGAAGGCCAAACACACGTCGGCTGGTAGGCTCAAGATGAGACGACCGCGTGAACAGCATTGTTCACGAGTACATTGAGGAGGTGCACTATGACCACAGTCCCTCCACTCACTTATGACGAACACAAAGCTGCTGAAGCAGCTTTTCATGGTCTCCCTCTGGACCCGACATGGTCCCGTCATGCTCAGGAGATATATCTCGGGATTCTGGCGGTGACCAACGGTCGAGACATTGTCGAGGACACGGAGATATCAGCCCTGGCTATTGCAGCGTAACTTGGATCATCTAGTGCACAGACTCAGGCGAGTTCTTTGAAGCTCTTCACTGGCTTGCCCACCCTACAAACTGGCGAGAACGCCTATACAGGTTAACGCCGCCCGTGTATCACCCCACACCCCTCCCTGGGATCAGGTGTTATTACAGTGTTAGAAATCAGAACAAATGAGACAGAAAAGCGTACAAGAAAACCGAAGGAGACTGAATGGCAGGAATCGCGAATCGCCAGGAATGACAAGGGGATTGCCTAGGCCAACAATGACTTAAGCAATCCCCTCGAAAACGCTTAGAAGGCTGATGCTCTATCCAACTGAGCTACGGGCGCGTGAACACATGAGGTCTTTATCCGCGGACAGCTGTGACAATAATACGATGAAGAGTCCGCGGCACGAGCTAGCTTGGTTTGGTCGGGGCGAGAGGATTTGAACCTCCGACATCCTGCTCCCAAAGCAGGCGCGCTACCAGGCTGCGCTACGCCCCGACTGATTGGGACGCTGAAAAACGTCTCTGGCTGCGTTCTCAGTCATTCGCCCACCTCAACGTACGGAAATGAGTACGCTTCGGCGTTCTCACTCCTTGCGGCCTTGCCAGGAACATTTTTGAGCGTCCCACCCTTCAAGCCAGTTGAGCGGTGAGTATATAATGTAGACCCTGCTCCAAATCGTCCGACAATTCAACATTCATTATTCAACATTCACCATTTGGCCACAGAGGATCTCGCGTACTTTTGCAAACGCTTTCGCCCGATGACTAATTCGATTCTTCTGCTCTGCGGACAGCTGAGCGAGTGTCTGCCCCAGTTCAGGAACAACAAATATTGGATCATACCCGAATCCCTGAGTTCCGCTCGGCGCTTCTGCGATCAGCCCCTCCAACACGCCCCGTGCAACCTGGACTCCATCCGTCGGGAAGGCTATTGCTGCAACTGTGACGAACCGAGCTGCCCGCCGCTCATGCGGCACGCCGGCAAGCTCGTGAAGCAACTTGCGATAATTGTCCTCATAGGTTGCCCCTTCACCCGCGTAACGGGCAGCGAAAATTCCCGGACGTCCCTCGAGCGCGTCGACTTCCAACCCTGTATCGTCGGCAACAGCCGGAAGTCCAGTCGCATCGGCGATCGCCCGTGCTTTCTTTATCGCATTGGCTTCACAGGTTTCTCCGTCTTCAATGACTTCCGGGGCTTCAGGGAACTCATCGAGGGTTCTGATCCGAATCCCCAAATTACCCAAAAGAGCAGCCAATTCGTCTTGCTTATGTCGATTTCGCGTGGCAAGCACAAGCTCGTGGATCATCTTTGCCTGAATTACTCTAATGATCCAACTAAATCCTGTTGCAGTCCAGTCAACGTTTGGATCGCGGTCCATCCAAGGGACATGAACTCATCCAATTCTTGCTTCCCGAACGGAGTCCGCTCCGCGGTCCCCTGAATCTCAACGTAGCGTCCACGCCCGGTCATGACGAGATTCATGTCGACTTCCGCCGCCACATCCTCAGTGTAGGCCAGATCGACGAGAACCTCCCCTCCCACCTTTCCCACGCTGATTGCCGCCAGATAATCGGTCAAGGGCCGCTTCTTGACGAGGTCCCGTTTCTTCAGCACGGCAAAGGCATCGGCAAGCGCGATGAACGACCCTGTAATGGAGGCAGTTCTAGTCCCCCCATCCGCTTGAATGACGTCGCAGTCGATCCAAATCGACCGTTCGCCCATCTGACTCATGTCCGTGACAGCCCGAAGCGCGCGCCCGACCAATCGCTGGATCTCAAGGGTTCGCCCACCCTGCCTCCCCTTGACGGCTTCACGCGGCGAACGCTCGTGGGTTGAACGGGGGAGCATGGAATACTCCGCTGTGACCCATCCAGTTCCCTTACCTTTCAGAAATGGAGGCACTTTTTCTTCGATCGACGCCGTGCAAATGACTTTGGTATCGCCCATTTCAATCAGGACCGATCCTTCAGCATGTTTGATAAAATTTCTCGTCACCTTGACCGGGCGAAGCTGATCCCGTCGTCGCCCGTCGACCCGCAGTAATCCCCCGGCACTTGCCATTATATTCTCCCGTTTACGATGCCGCGCATTATAGTAAAGGCCTTCTGAAAGCGCAACGAAACCGCGGCCACGGCCTCCAAGAGGGCATATGCACCCCGCTGATAGCCACATCACGTTCGTACAATTCCGCGACGACGTTGACACGAATTCCGTACATAGTTCTCACTTTTCGGCGGACACAAATATTGACTAGTTCGTTCATATCATCACAACACATCGAAACCCCACTTCTAATGCGGAGTTTCTTCTCCAAAATAAGTATGAGACCACATACGCGCGCCCGGAAGATCCGCAGAAACTCATAATTTATTGGCACAAAAGGTGCACCTGGATTTACAGTGCCTTAGACAACCCGCACCAACGAAACTGAGCCTGAGCTGTCGATCACTTTGCCCATGACACTGCTGTTGGATCGTTCCTCCCAGCAAGCCGCCCTCGACCTCAAACGGATTCTCGTCATCGACGACGAGGAACCCATTCGTCGTTTGTTAGGTTATTTGCTCCAGACGCACGGGTATGAAACAGTCCTGGCCTCCGATGCTCGCGAGGCCCGCCAACGATTGGACGAACAACCCTTTGCACTTATTTTATGCGACGTGAACATGCCCGGTGAATCCGGAATGGATCTCGTTCGTACGATTCTCAGAGAACATCCGCACACGGCCATCATTATGGTCACGGGCCTAGATAGTTCGGTGTTGGCAAACGCGGCTCTGGAGATGGGTGCATTCGGCTACATCATCAAGCCGTTTGAATCCAACGAAGTCCTCATCGACGTGGCCAACGCTCTGCGCCGCCGACGGCTTGAGATGGAAAACCGCCTTCAACGCGAGAACCTGGAAGACGTCGTCCGCACCAGGACGATGGCGTTACAACAGGCTCTGGAGTGGTTGGAACGAAGCGAGAAGGAGCTTCGCCTTTCCCGTGAAGAAACTATTCAGCGATTGGCGATTGCAGCCGAATATCGCGACAGCGCCACGGCACAACATATTCAACGGATGAGCCACTATTGCGAAATGCTCGCCAGGCGCTACGGACTTTCAAACGAGCGCTGCGATCTGATCCGGACGGCCAGTCCGATGCACGACATTGGGAAAATCGGCACTCCAGACCATGTCCTCCTCAAGCCTGGCAAATTCACTCAGGAAGAATTTAATGTGATCGCACAGCATGCTGAAATCGGTTATCGCATCCTCGGCGGCTCAGATGCCGAGATCCTGAAGGTCGCGGCCACGATCGCCTGGACCCACCATGAACGCTGGGACGGCAGCGGTTATCCGCGCAAGCTCAAAGGCGAAGCCATTCCCGTCGAAGGACGGATCGCCGCGATCGCCGATGCCTTTGATGCCCTCACCACGCAGCGCGTATACAAACCCGCCTTCGAGCTCAGCCATGCCGTCGATCTTATGAGCAAGCACCGCGGTGAACACTTCGATCCCGAACTCCTCGATGTCTTCTTTGCCTCCATCGATGAAATCAAACGGATTCACGAGCACTACGCCGACCGCTCTCCCCGCGGCATGGGCCTCGAACAGTAGTCGACATTCCCGCATTTCATTGACCCCTTCTTATCTCGCGCTATACTTCGTGTAAATCGGACTGGCCGCATCCTCCTGCTTCATAACCAGGCCCGAACGACTCGTGTTTGCCACCACGACGAAAGGATTGCCTCCCATGGCAAAGAAGACCTCATCCCCACGGAAACCAACAACAACCAGAAACTGGATCGCCGACATGGGAAGCCGCAACCTATTTGACCGAAAATCTGTTCGCTGAAAAGCCGAATCCCCGTCTTCTTGGCACCACGAATGCCTTTGAGGTGACGTCTCAATTTCTCCAACGGCTGTATCACCCCCTCGTGGAAGCTGCATCACGCGATCTCTCATTGCCCCAGGCCGCGAAGCTGCACGTCTTCACGGATATCAGTTTGACGGGGAAATCCGCAGTCCTCGTCGTCTATTTCCCGGGAAATAACCAATCGTACCAGCTGCTGATGTTGGATGCGGCCAAGGCCTGGGAATTGGTCTTCACCGACTCCGAGGACTTCAATCGGTGGGCTGAAGAGCGATATCGGTCGGTCAAGTCCGCCCTGCTCGTGGCTATCGGCACACCCATGAACTCGACGCTACTGGTGGGCCTTTTGGCGTGAAATTCTTCTACGATTCGGACGGTTCGTAGTTCAGATTGGGGCCCAGCCATCGCTCGACGGTACGCAGATCCATCCCTTTTCGGCGGGCGTAATCTTCGACTTGATCCTTTCCGATCTTTCCGACCGCAAAGTATTTCGCTTCCGGGTGGGCAAAATAAAAGCCGCTCACTGCCGCGGCCGGCAACATGGCGAAACTTTCCGTCAACGTGATACCGGTGTTCTGCTCTGCTTGTAGAAGGTCAAACAGGAGCCGCTTCTCCGTGTGGTCCGGACAGGCCGGATAACCAGGCGCAGGGCGAATGCCGCGATATTTCTCCCTGATCAGGTCTTCAGTTGAAAACTTTTCTCCTTTTCCGTATCCCCAGTCTTCGCGCACTCGCTTGTGCAGCCATTCCGCGAAGGCTTCGGCCAATCGATCAGCCAACGCTTTTGCCATAATCGAGTTGTAGTCGTCGTGATCTTTGTCGAACTGCCGGCACAGGTCATCCAGGCCTATCCCGGCGGTGACTGCAAAGACACCGATGTGATCTTTTCGGCCAGAGTCTCCCGGCGCGACGAAATCTGCCAGCGCCAGGTTCGGTTGCCCCTGCGGTTTTTCGGACTGTTGCCGCAACGTGTGAATGACGGTCAGCAGTTTCTTTCTGCCTTCGTCGGAATAGATCTGGATATCGTCGCCAATGCTCGAGGCCGCAAAGAAGCCATACGCTGCCCTTGCAGTGAGAAGCTTCCGCTCGATGATCCGTTCAAGCAAATGAAGCGCATCGTCGTGCAACTCCTTCGCTTTGGGACCGACCGTTGCATCGTTAAAAATCGTCGGATAGCGCCCCTTCAATTCCCACGTATGAAAGAACGGCGACCAATCAATAAACGGGACTAATTCGCCGAGCGGCTGATCACTGATGACCTTTAGTCCCAGAAACGACGGGACTGGGATCTCGACCGTGGTCCAGTCGGACGTAAAACGGTTCGCGCGGGCGCGGGCGATCGGCAAGACAGGCTTCGCCGTTCGATCCTGATGCGCCTGACGAACACGATCGTAGTCATTTCTGACTTGGTTCACAAATTCGGATTTCTGCCCCGGGTTCATGAGGCTCCCCACCACACCGACCGCTCGCGACGCATCCAGGACATGGACCACGGACGGCTCATAGGACGGTGCAATTTTGACCGCGGTGTGTGCCTTGCTCGTGGTGGCGCCGCCGATCAACAGTGGAACCGTGAAGCCCTCACGGGTCATCTCTTTGGCCACATGCACCATCTCGTCGAGTGATGGGGTGATGAGACCGCTCAAGCCGACGATATCCGCTTTTTGGTCGCGAGCCGTAGCGAGGATCTTTTCGCACGGCACCATCACACCGAGATCGATCACTTCATAGTTGTTGCACCCCAACACCACCCCGACGATGTTTTTCCCAATGTCATGGACATCGCCTTTCACCGTCGCCAGCAACACTCTGCCGTTTGCCCTGGCCTGACCCAACCTCTCCTTCTCTTCTTCCATGAACGGCAGGAGATAGGCCACGGCTTTCTTCATGACGCGGGCGCTTTTCACCACCTGCGGCAGGAACATTTTCCCGGATCCGAACAAGTCACCGACAATGTTCATCCCCGCCATCAGCGGTCCTTCGATGATCTCAAGAGGCTTCGCATATTTCCGTCGAGCCTCCTCAACATCCTGATCGATGTAATCCGTGATTCCTTTGACCAGCGCATGGGCCAATCGATCCTCGACCGCTCCCGCCCGCCATTCATCGTCCTTGACCGTCGCTTTCCCCTTCTGTTTGACCGTTTCCGCAAACGCAACGAGTCGTTCCGTCGCATCCGGACGACGGTTGAGCAGGACGTCTTCGACGAGTGTGAGCAAATCTTTGGGAATCTCCTCATACACTGCCAACTGGCCCGCATTGACAATCCCCATATCCAGGCCGGCCTTGATCGCATGATAAAGAAAGGCCGCGTGCATGGCCTCACGAACCACATTGTTCCCGCGAAACGAAAAGGAGATATTGCTAATCCCGCCGCTCACCTTGGCCAAGGGCAGGTGCTGCTTGATCCATCGCGTGGCCTCGATGAAATTCACCGCATAGTTATTGTGCTCCTCGATCCCCGTCGCAACGGTGAGCACGTTCGGATCGAAGATAATGTCCTGTGGTGGAACGCCCACACGTTCGGTGAGAATCTTGTAGGAACGGGCGCAAATTTCGGTCTTGCGTTCGAGCGTATCCGCCTGGCCACGTTCATCGAATGCCATGACGACCATGGCCGCGCCATATCGCCGGATCAGGGTGGCCTGCTCGATAAACTTCGCTTCACCTTCCTTCAAGCTGATGCTGTTCACGACAGCCTTGCCCTGAATATTCTTCAGGCCGGTCTCGAGAATCTCCCACTTCGAACTATCGACCATCACAGGCACACGAGAGATATCAGGCTCCGACCCCACCAGCCGAAGGAATTTCTCCATGGCCACTTTCGAATCCAGGAGGCCCTCGTCCATGTTGATATCGATAATCTGAGCGCCGCCCTCCACTTGTTGCCGAGCCACCGAGAGGGCGCTGTCATAGTCACCGCCTAAAATCAGCCTGGCAAAGGCGGGCGACCCCGTGACGTTGGTTCGTTCGCCGATATTGACGAAGTTCGATTCCGGCCGGATCGTGAGGGCTTCGAGTCCGCTCAAGCGTGTACACGGTTCGATCAAAGGTGGAACTCTGGGAGGCAGCCCGCGGACGGCTCCTGCGATCAACTTGATGTGGGCTGGTGTCGTTCCGCAGCAGCCCCCGACGATATTCAGCCAACCATTTCTCGCCCATTCCTTGAGTTGCAGGGCAAGGGTGTCCGGTGTTTCCGGAAATCCTGTCGGCAACAACGGATTCGGGAGCCCGGCGTTCGGATGGCTGCTTACATAGATAGGGGCAATCTGGGACAGCTCCTCAATAAGGGGACGCATTTCTTTCGGCCCGAGCGCACAATTGATCCCCACACTGAGTAACGGAACATGTGAGATGGAGTTCCAAAAGGCTTCAACTGTTTGCCCTGTCACGCCACGATTGCTGCCGGCCTGAATAAACGTCACGGAGGCCATCACAGGCAATCGCAGCCTCCGCTCGTCAAAGAATTGCTCAATGGCGAAGAAGGCGGCTTTAGCGTTGAGCGTATCGAAAATGGTTTCCACGAGCAGGATATCAACACCGCCATCGACGAGGCCGCGGACTTGGTCAAAGTAGGCGCTCACCAGCTCATCGTACGTCGTGCCACGGGCCGCCGGGTTATTGACGTCGGTGGAGATCGACGACGTTTTGGTGGTAGGCCCGATGGCACCGGCGACAAAACATCGTCGCCCTGCCTGCGCAGCACAGACCTGAGCTACGGCCCGCCTCGCACACTCGGCTCCGGCTTTTGCCAATTCATACGCCAGTGACTCCATGTGATAGTCGGCCAACGAAATCGATTGCGAATTAAACGTGTTGGTTTCGATGATATCGGCGCCGGCCTCAAGATACTGCCGATGGATATCTTGGACGATCTCCGGCTGGGTGAGGTTTAAAAGATCATTGTGCCCCTTGAGGTCCCTCTTCCAGTTTTTGAAACGCTCACCCCGAAATGCAGCTTCGTCCAGCCTCCGCTGCTGAATCATGGTCCCCATCGCACCATCGAGGACCAAAATGCGAGCTTTGAGGAGAGCGTCGAACAACGATGCGTTTTGATGTATTTCCACCATGATTTCTATCTGTTCCGGGTAGCGTCATGATACTGGAAGGAATCGTGGCCAGCAAGCAAGAGCGGCGCTTCCACCTTGACATACCCCCTCCTCGCCGATACGATGGCCGCACCTGCTGGAGAGAAGCCTTGCTCCTGCGCCCAAGCCCGTCCATCAACTCTCTGCCAATTTTTCTGCTTGTGTTCGTTGTGTGTGCATGGAGTGCCCCGCTCTCCCTTACCGCTGCACCTTATTTTGAGGACGGCTTTCTCGGGCTGACTCAGCAAGAATTGCATGGGAAGCTCGGCAAGCCGCAGGCCGTCCGAGATCGCAAGTCCGCGCTGCGCGTCTTTACCTACTATTCGATGACGGATTGGGAAAAATACTTCCGAAAAATGGTTTCACCCGAAAATGGCGAGGATGTGTACACGTTCAAACGAGAGGGCATCGATATCCGGTATTCGTTCAGCTACGCGGTGGATCCCAACGACCAAAACGACAACCGCACGCTTTTTGTCCGTCTCGTGGATATCGAGTTCGCGCCTCCGGTTCCATTGGGTCAGGTTCCTTCTCTCGTCCCTGAGTTCAAGCCGTCGGAAGACCCCAGTACGCCAGCTTTTCGTTCAAACATTTGGGTCCTGTTGTTCAAAGGCACCCCGTCGGCGGAGGCGCGATTTATCGTCAAGGAAAAAGGGAAGGACTCTCTCAGCTGGTCGCTTGCCTATCAGCTCTTTTCGCTTCAAGGGCTTCCCGATCCCTTGACCACCAAAGCACCAGTGGATCGCATTGAAATCAGCACCCAGAGCGTCGATCTCGTTAAACAGCGCCAGCGTCTCACCCATGACCCCATCCTCAACCCGTATTCCAAGGAATTCGCCCAACAACAGTTGGTTCCGCAGCCCCCGAAAACAAAGAAGATCCCCGTCCCTAACTATGCGGACTGATCCTTACGGATCATGCAATGAGAGAATACAGAAGGAAGTTACTGCGCGTTCTTCAGGCGGTCTTGTTGTTTCTCTTGAATCTCTCCCGCCTTGCCCCGCAGGACATCGACAGGACCATCCTTGGAAACGTATAACAAGACCGGTGTGGCGAGACCCAACAAAACCAAACCCCAAAGCGCGAGAAATCTCGTGACTTGGCCACGACTCAGATACATGGCCGTGACACACACAAGCGCCATCAACCCTGCATAAATCAGGATCTGCGATTGATAGCTCGTCATGCCTGGAATGTCTGGCATCAGTCCATTCATGCCTTTCAACAAATCTTTCGACAAAAGGGTGACGGAGCTGTGGAGAGTCGTCATCGGTGAGCCTGTCGAACGGGAAGACGGCGACGACTCGTTGATCTTGACTTTTGATCGGTATCGCTCCGGGATACTGTTGTAGTTGTCTGTCATCACCGCCGTACCCTGTTCATCCACGTAAGAATAGATGGTCGTCGCATGGACTTCTTGAAACAAGACAGGAAGAAGCCATGCTGAAAGCAGGATTCCCAGCAGGCAAAAAGCGTGAATGATGAGGTAGGCCTTCGTCCGCATCGAACATTCGTCAATCATTACTATAATAGATTGAGTATAGCCCGTCTTCTTATCTCCATGATTTATAGGTGGATTCCGCCTCTCGTCCTTGACTCCCCTCCGGCGCCGTTGCTAGCATGCGACAGACTGATTCTAACCTTCGTGGGAACTGCCTGCAGGGATCATCCATATGGATACGACGACACCCGCTGCCCTCGAACCGACTCCCTTCCTCCGCCAGCGGCCTGTCCGCCTCACGATTTATGCGGGACTCGGGGTTTTTGTGCTTCTCATGATCGTATGGCCGCTTATTGCCCACCTGCGTGATCCGAACTTCCAAAGACACATCGCAGCACATCGTGTCATGGTCGGGATGTCGAAAGTGCAGGTGTTACAGGCTTGGGGAGGACCTCAGACGATCAATACGACATTCACGAAAGACGGCATCCGCCGAGAGGAATGGATCTTTGAAGATTGGGAAAATACTTCGGTGGTGAAACACCGCTATCTGTACTTCGAAGAAGGTACTCTTGTCGGTGGATGGTTCCAAGGATCGGGGGAACGCCTCCCGGCTCAAGCTCCCTCCAATCCGCATGCACCACGATCACAAAGCTAGAGCGCGCTAGGCTTGGCCGGACACGTCTCGCACTTCCAACCGCAGCCGACTCAGTAATAATTCTGCGCGTGAAAGATCCACGGAATCGATCATGACCTTGGTGCCAAGAAAGGGAACGCCTGGGTATAAACTGCTGACGTGTTCATGGTGCACGACATAGGGAATTCCATTGCTCTCCAGCAAGCTTTTGACGATGACCAACTCTCCCAAACTATGAGGCTCTGTCAAACGAATCATCGACATTGATTGCACCCCACGATTAGAGACACCTCGTGAACAAGAGCCTGCGATTTCGTTGCAATTTGTCTCTTCGGCACATACACTGATCCACAATCAAGGAGTTTCCGTAATTCGAACGCGACGTTGTTTGCCGGGGCCCCCTGAAATCGTGAGCACTCGTTTCCATTCCCGGACTTGGTAGACCGCCCAGGCATTCGGCTGACCCTTATAGTAGGCGAGAGGATCTTCCCCGCTGGCATTGAGATAGATCGGCTCTGTGAAGCCTTCATCGAGCACATAGTCCATGAGGCATTCGGACGTAAACCCGTCCCCGCGCAATGCGACATCGGCCAAAAGGGAAAGAATCTCGTCGGGGTCTTGCACAGTAATCTGATTCATACTACTACGCTCGTGGCGGCAAAAGTTTAACTGTCCTCATGAGGGAAGGCAAGAGACGATGACACGTACATTGACTCACAATCGCTTCCAAGAGGAAATTCTGCGCATTATGGACCGCAAGCACCATTGGGCATGGCCTGCCTTTGCCAACGGGAAAATGACTAAGGCCCAACTCCGCATTCACTTTCAGCAGGAATATGCAGTCTATGTCCGTGACTTCCCCGTCTTCCTGGCGAGAATTCATGGGCAGAACCCTCCACCCGCTGTGCGTCGCATGTTGGCGGAAAACATTTATGAGGAAGACACCGGTGGCTTATCTCTCGGCAAATCACACCCGGAACTGTTTCTGTCCATGATGGAGGGATTGGGGTTTCAGGCCGACTCCTTCGAAACGATTCGTTTGCTCCCGGCAAGCCGCACTTACCGCGCTTGGCTCGATCGTATATCGGGTCACCGCGACTGGGTGATCGGCGCCGCCGCTCTCACAATTTTTGTTGAAGGGAGCGTGAAGGACCGTCAGGAAATCCTCGAGCCATCCAAACCCAAAACGGGTGAGGAAATCGAAGCCACAGTCCAACATCATCCGCTCGTGCGATTCCATGGCCTTTCACCCGATCATATGGATCTCATCCGCTCCCATCAGATGGTCGAAGCCGGTCATAGGCATGACGCTTACGACATGGTGGTAGGTCAATCTACAACGCGTGGTCGACAACAAGCAGTCCTGGGTTGTCTCAAGAAGAGCCTGAAGCTTTGGCTGGCATATCGCGACGCCGTCGCCACGGCATGCGGGCTTAAGAAGACCTGATGATATGCCGAAGTTTCGGGACGCTGATACTCTTTTTAACCATCAGCCATCACCACGCAGCCATCGGTTCGGGCATGCCCGACGACATGGCCCTGGTTCCCGCAGGCGAATTCTTAATGGGGTCTCCTGCCGATATTGATAGCCTTCCTGACGAACAGCCTCAGCGTCGTGTCTATCTGAGCAGTTATCTCATCGATCGATACGAAGTCACCAACGAAGCCTACGTCACGTTCGTCAAGACGACGGGGTACCGAACTCCGGAGAATGCCAATCCGTCCTCGACTCTTTGGAGCGACAACATGCCAATGGCAGGGATTGAGCATCACCCGGTCGTCAATGTGAGCTGGAATGATGCCGCCGCCTATTGCCAATGGGCGGGGAAACGCCTCCCGACCGAGGCCGAATGGGAAAAGGCAGCACGGGGAATCGACGCTCGGCGTTATCCCTGGGGAAACGATTGGGACATCGCAAAGGCCAATAGTGCCAGTTACTGGGCGGGGCGCACGATTGAATTCACCAGCGGCGCTGATTGGGAAGCCTTCTGGGTCAGAGGAGAAGGAGCGAAGCTCGCCAAAGAAAAAGGCATCAAGGGTGAAGTGCTGACAATGCCTGTCGGCAGTTTCCCGCAAAGCCTCAGCCCATATGGTCTCTACGACATGGCCGGCAACGTCGCCGAATGGGTGCAGGACTGGTATGATCCTAATTACTACCGGTCGGCTTCCCTCTCCAATCCAGCCGGTCCCGAGCGCGGCGCTATTAAATCCATGCGAGGCGGATCCTGGCTGAAACCAGCGGTGAGCCTGCGCACAACTGACCGTGACTGGGGCACGATGGACAGTCGCCCCAGTGGAACTGGATTTCGATGTGCGCAGGATGCGTTTTGATGTCGTCCTCTACTAGCTGATTTGTCACAATCTTCCTTTCTTCCAAGCGAATCGTCCTACCCTCAGAGAGAGCTACGCAGCCAGTTTTTTAACGGAACGAGACAATCCACTCCCGCCTCAAGAACAAAAGAGCGGATGCGCACAGACCGCTCAGCCAAATAAATATCAACCAGATCAATTAGTTACATACGCTCACGCCAGAAAGAATCCCACCTCATTGACCAAAGCCGTTACCAAGACAAATACTAAAAACGTGGTAGATTTTTTAGTTAGGAGGTCTGGATCCCACGCGGCCCCAAAAAAGCGTGGAATCAGCAGGAGGAGGTCCTTATGAAACACTTATTGAATCTCGCCTTTATAGTTGCCCTCTGGGTGATTCTTTTTTCAGGCGAAACCGAAGCGGCACAGCAGACCGTCAATATCAGACTCGGCGGAAAGTATTGCGCGTTTTATGAGATTGACCTCGCCAAGGAGTTGAAACAGGTTCCGGGCGTCACGGATGTGGACTTCCAAACGATGCGAGGGCACGTCTATGTAACCATGATCGCCGGGAAGGTACATCCGAACTCATTGCTTGCTGCAATCCGGCGTGTCAAGGGAGACGGATACTACTGTATAGGCCAGTTTGAAGGTGAGCCAGGGCGAGTTGAACGCTACTGAAAGCTGTCAGAAGCTATCGCCTGCCACTATGTTGTGTGCGGGCGTTCCGCAAGTTCTCCCCACGCCGCGTGCTCTTGCTTTCCATACCATATCTGAACCTGCTACTTGTCTCCCGGCGAAACCTACCATCACTTCGAATGGTGATCATCACTCAGGAATTCATCTTTCCAGCAGATAGTCAATTCTCTCGACTCGCACAACCGGCATGATAAGGCCGAGACCTTCTTCATCGTGAGAAAAATCGTACACGATCGACTCTTGTGGTATGAGCCGACCCGTCATGACCACAATAATATCGATCGCCTGCTTTTTCTCCAGTTCACGTAACAAGGTTGCCCGTGTCCCTGGATCCGGAACTGCCAGCAGATTTCCCGGCAGATCTTCCGGTTTGAACCGGACAATTCCCCAGCGCGTGGGGTTAAACTTCGGACCGACGGCAACGCTGAATTCCCCGCTCGCGGAATCATAATGAGACAGTGCGCCAGGCCACACAAACGCGATAGACCACTGCAACGCAGGTTTTCCCTGTCGCAGCTCATCCCGTTCTCGATTCAAGCTAAATAACCGATCATCATGACCTGGATCATGGTGCCCGTGCCCGTAGACCGTCGCCCACGCTGGTGGACTGCCATCGAGTTCGGCCAAGAATCTCTCAATCGCCGGAGTTTCAATCAGGAGATGTGTATCAGAAGGAAGAATAGTTCCAAGATCGACCGACTTGCTCAAGAGAAGCGGCCGCGTTGTCTCAACCTCTTGCCCCCAGACAGTGGCTACACTCGTAGAAACAATCAGCAGAACTCCGAGAAGAACGGTCTTCAGAGCTATGCCATCATTCGGTGGCACGTTGGAGGGCGGATTCATAACTGACTTGGAGCGATGTGACGGCCTGGTGATCGTGGGGGAGCACTCCCTCGTCAATGAGGACTGCCAGTCGAGGGATAGGATCAAGCCTACGAAGAGCTTCTCGCGACAGCCCGCCTGCCTCCACCACTTTCCGATAGGTATCTAGCCACGAGACTGTGATAGCACGGAGCCCTGCATCGGCAGATTGCATGCGGCCCAACTTCACCTGTTCGAGCAATTTGATCAGAGGATCAGACTGAGAAACGGTGCTGATCGCACGCTGGAGAGCTTCTTCCCCCGACTCCATCATGCTTTAATTCATGGAGCAAGAGCCTGGTCCGCGAGGATCTCCGCAGGTCCCACAGGAACCGGGTCCGCTCGACGTGGCCCAACTTGCCGTGGCTCCAACCCCGAAGGCGGAGAATTGTTTCGCGAGCTTGGTAGCTTTGCACTTCGGGCAGGCTGCCACGGTCGAACCCTGCACCAGCAACTCGAATCGATGATTGCAATCCTGACAGACATATTCGAAGATAGGCATCGTAACTGTCCTCCGTAGTGCCATATTATAGGATCGTGGCCGACGCTGGCGCAACGCCCCCTCGAGGAGTCATGTACCAGGAAGAAAAGACGTTCACCCTTCGCTTCAGCTTAGAGGCTGTGTTCCCCAATGATTATGACGGCGATGAAGATCACCAGGCTTGGACCCGCGATTGGGAATCGAGGGTGAAACCGGACGTCATCAAGGCGCTCTTTGCCTCACTGCGACAACACCCAGGCTGGAATGCCCACATCCGTAATCGAGGCAAATCTCCCGTCGATGAAATTGAAATTGTCCTGTCTAGAGACTTCTCCAAACCGCAATCATTTAATCTCTAAACATGTCGCGCACGCCTCTTGGTCTCTACCTCCACATCCCGTTTTGCCGCCAGCGATGCGATTTCTGCGCGTTCTATCTGGAAATCTACAGGGACGGCCGCGCACGGACATTTGTAGATTCGCTGCGGCGTGAGATCCGTTTCTATGGCACACAGGATCTTGCAGCAACTCATTCGATTCAATCCATCTACCTCGGTGGCGGAACACCCACGACGCTTTCTCCCGATCAATTAGAGAGTATTCTGACCGATATCCGGCAGACATTTGTCGTTATGCCCGATGCTGAAGTATCAATTGAGGCCCACCCCGAGACAGTTTCGGAGCAGGATCTCACCCGTTTGATCCGAGCTGGTTTCAACCGAATCAGTTTCGGCGCGGAATCCATGGACGACAGGGAATTTCTTTCAATCGGGCGACCCGGGACGTCCCAAGAGACAGTCCGTGCAGTTGTGATGGCCCGCGCCGCAGGATTCACGAACATCAATCTTGACCTCATGTACGGCTTGCCGGGGCAAACCGTGGAGAGCTGGCAACAATCTCTCGATCGTGTCGTTCAGCTCGATCCCGCCCATATTTCCTGCTATGCGTTGACGATCGAAGAAGAGACGAAGCTGGCTCATAACATCGAGCGACAGGTCACGGTGGCCCCTGATGAGGCACGCCAAGTCGAAATGGACGAGGCAGCCGACCTGTTACTCCGCCGAACCGGTTTTCAACGATACGAGATTTCCAACTACGCGAAGCCGGGTTATCTCTGCAGGCACAATCTTCTGTATTGGACCGATGGAGCCTATCTTGGCCTCGGTCCGAGTGCCCAATCGTATGTCAATGGAAGCCGCTTCGGAAACGTCGCTAATGTGATGGCGTACAATAGCGCACTGAGTGAAAATCGCCTGCCAGTCCAAGCCCATACGGAGTTGTCGGACCATGAACGGCTTCGGGATGCCGTTGTCTTTGGGCTACGTCTGATCCAGGGAATTCCCACACAAGCGCTCGAAGCCCACGCCTTGCGCTATGGTCATCGCGAAACGCTGATGGAACTGCGAGCACAACAGCTGATCGAACAAGAAGAAACGCGGAGCAGACTCACGGCCAAGGGACGGCAGTATGCCGATACCGTCGCAGAGAAGTTGTTTTAGAACGGCGCTCTATTAGTGGCGGACCATGAGCACATGAAGCGCCGCATCTGAAAGGATCCCCGCCCACGCGACACCATTTAACCATCGAAGGGAACGATTTCCCGATCTCCAATGATGCATCAGCGCGAGCAGCAGGCAGACTTGCGTGAACAAGGAAAAGGGCCGGTGGAGGTTCGCCGAAACCAAGCCACGCTCACTGGCGATGGCCGACGCGGCTGCCAGAGCATAGCAGCTGAATGCCCCGATCTGAAGCCATCGTGCTTTCGCATCAGAACCCCGTCGAATGACGATAACGAGCGCCCACGTCAGACACACAATCACGACCAGCAGTAACAGAGGGAACAGCGGCCACCAGGTTTTCGCATCCAGCATAGGGCGAGGACTCTAACAACCGACCGGGGTTGCGTCAATGACCGGCTTTCCCTGACATTGACATTCTTACCAATCAGGGTGGAAACTACTTTCGTCCTGTACGGAGGTTCGGATGCCTGTCAATATGGACCCCACCAAACGGAGACGGAAATCCCAGGCTGCTCCCAAAGCAGCGGCTACTCCCACAACCGATTCCGCCAAAACAGATGCGCCAAAGAAGTTCGGCGACGAAACAGAGGCCGATCGTCTCAAGGCGATGGCAGAAGCTGAGTCGAAGAACTTGTGGGATGCGACCGAGGTCATCGACATGGACAAGTGGTGAGCCGTCAAGCAGGCAGAAAAAAGAAGGCGATCGCGAGCATTAGATAGACCCCGACCAGCATCACCCCTTCCATCCAGTGCGACTCGCCATCTACCGCGACGAAACCGACAATTACGACAGAGATGGTCACCGCAGCGACCTCGAAGGGTGTAAAGATGAGATCGAGCGGCACCCCGAACGCATAGCTCGCAAAAACCAGGATGGGAGCAATCAGCAAGGCGATTTGGAGACTCGAGCCCACCGCAATCCCGAACGCCAAATCCATCTTGTTTTTTAGTGCGACCATGACTGCGGTCGAATGTTCTGCTGCATTCCCCACCAATGCAACCAGAATCAACCCGACGAACAGCTGCGTCATTCCCAAACGATGGGCTGCCGGCTCCAGAGCACCAACCAGGATTTCACTCATGACCGCCACCAATAGAGTCGCGCCGGTCAGGACCACGATCGAGGCGCTTCGAGTCCAAGGCGTTTCTGCCAGATCTTCAGCGGCATGGGGATCTCCTCTAAACACATGCTTGTGGGTCTTCAATGAAAACATGAGGCTCAGGACATAAATTGCGAATAACACAACGGCAATGGCCAGACTGAGCTGCTGCTCACGAACCACGACCCGATCTGCTGCCGTAAAATGAAACAGCGCGGGAATGATTAATCCCACCGCCGCAAGCAACAAGAGACTGGCT
>Ga0335070_10003764_pt1 | contig 17736 bp, 19 predicted proteins | sample Lox_Sample_13_FD_206722 | JGI IMG/M metagenome (GOLD analysis project Ga0335070, IMG submission 206722) | Soil microbial communities from Loxahatchee National Wildlife Refuge, Florida, United States - Lox_Sample_1.3 | ecosystem: Environmental > Terrestrial > Soil > Wetlands | place: USA...
CCCACCTTGCTTCCGCTCATCTCGATCACGGCGACCGCGAGGCCGCCGTCGGAGACGTCCTTGGCGGCGGTGAGCCCCAGGCGCACGAGGTCGCGCGCCGCCGCGGCGCAGCGGCGCTCGCCGTCGAAGTCCACCGGCGGGACGGGCCCCGCGTCGAGGCCCAGCACGATTTGCAGGTACCGCGACCCTCCGAGCTCGCCCTCGAGCGGCCCGAGCAGGTAGATCGCGTCGCCCACCTCCCAGTGCGCGCGCGGGCTGTGCCTGACGTCCGGCACCACGCCGACCATCCCCACCGTCGGCGTCGGAGCGATCGCGGCGCCCGAGGTCTCGTTGTAGAACGACACGTTGCCGGAGACGACCGGGACCTCGAACTCGCGGCACGCCTCGGCCACCCCGTCCACCGCCGCGACGAACTGACCCATCACGGCCGGGTTCTCGGGGGAGCCGAAGTTGAGGCAGTCGGTCACGCCCACCGGCTCGGCGCCCACGCACGCGAGGTTCCGCACCGCCTCGGCCACGGCGTGCGCCGCCCCGTTGAACGGATCCAGCGAGCAGGCGAAGGCGTTGCAGTCCGTCGTGGCTGCGAGCCCGATCGTGGTGCCGGGTACGAGCTGGAGCGCGGCGTCCGCACCCGGACCGATCACCGTGCTCGCGCCCACCGATTGGTCGTACTGCTGCCAGACCGGCCACGCGCTCGCGAACACCGGACTCGCGAGCAGCGAGCCGAGATCGGCCGCCCAGTCGCGGTCGTGCAGCTTCGGAAGCGTCACGGCCGCGGCCGGCACCGGCGGCACCCACGCCCGCTCGTAGCGCGGGGCGTCGTCGACCAGCGGCCCAAGCGGGAGCCGGAACGCGAGTTTGCCGCCGAAGCTCGCCGCCACCTCCTGCTCGGGGATGACGGTCCCGATCTCGACCGCGTCGAGTCCCCACCTGGCGCACACCTCGAGCACGGGCGCGACGTTCGTCGGCGTCACGACGAGCACCATCCGCTCTTGCGACTCCGAGAGCATGAGCTCGTACGGCGTCATGCCCTCCTCCCGCGCCGGCACCCGCGAGAGGTCGAGGGTCAGCCCGCACCCCGCGCGCGCCGCCATCTCGAACGCCGACGAGGTGAGCCCCGCGGCGCCCATGTCCTGGATGCCGACGACGAGGCCGGCGGCCATCAGCTCGAGACAGCACTCGATCAGCAGCTTCTCGGTGAACGGGTCGCCGACCTGCACCGTGGGGCGCTTCGCGCTGGCGCTCTCGTCGAACACGTCCGAGGCCATCGTCGCACCGTGGATCCCGTCGCGCCCCGTCTTCGAGCCCAGGTAGACGACGCGGTTGCCGGGCCCCGACGCCCTCCCGTAGAAGATGGCGTCGGCGCGCGCGACGCCCACGCACATCGCGTTGACGAGGATGTTCCCGTTGTAGCTGGGGTGGAAGTCCACCTCGCCGCCCACGGTGGGAACACCGACGCAGTTGCCGTAGTCGCCGATGCCGCGCACCACCCCGTCCACGAGGTGCCTCATGCGCGGCACGTCGAGCGACCCGAACCGCAGCGAGTCCAGCAGCATCACCGGTCGCGCTCCCATCGTGAACACGTCTCGCAGGATCCCGCCGACGCCGGTGGCGGCGCCCTGGTACGGCTCGATGAACGAGGGGTGGTTGTGGGACTCCATCTTGAAGACGGTGACCCAGCCGCGGCCGAGGTCCACGACCCCGGCGTTCTCGCCCGGCCCCTGGACTACCCGAGGGCCGCGGGTGGGGAACTTGCGGAGGTGCACTCTCGAGGACTTGTACGAGCAGTGCTCCGACCACAGCGCCGCGAAGATCCCGAGCTCCGTGAGGTTGGGGATGCGGCCCAGATCGGCGAGGATCCGCTCGTACTCGGGCTGGGAGAGCCCGTGCTCGCGGGCGAGCTCGAGCGTTGCGGGGGCGTCCCACCTCATGCCGCGTCCACCAGACCGCGGATCAGCGCCGCGCCGTCCTCGCCGCCGAGAAGGGCGCGCATGCGGCGCTCGGGGTGCGGCATCATCCCCAGTACGTTCCCCTCTTGGTTGACCAGCCCCGCCACCGCGTTGGCGGATCCGTTCGGGTTCGCGGTCGCGGCGAGCTCGCCGTCGGACGCACAGTAGCGGAGCGCCACCGCTCCTCGCGCCTCGGCCTCCCTCACCACGTCGGGGTGCGCGAACCAGTTCCCCTCCTTGTGCGCGATCGGCAGCCGCAACACCTGGCCGCGGGAGAGGTGCCGGAGCAGCGCCAGGTCGTCGCGCTCGACGCGCAGGAACACGTCGCGGCAGATGAAGCGCAGCGACCGGTTCATGAGCATCGCGCCAGGCAGCAGACCGATCTCCAGCAACATCTGGAACCCGTTGCAGATCCCCAGCACCGGCCCGCCGTCCGCGGCGTGCCGCCGCACGGCCGCCATCACCGGCGAGTGGGCCGCCATCGCTCCGGCCCGCAGGTAGTCTCCATACGAGAACCCGCCCGGGAGGATCACCGCCGAGCAACCGCCGAGGTCGGCGCGCTGGTGCCAGACGGGCACCGCCTCGCCGCCCACGAGCTCGATGGCCGCCAGGGCATCGCGGTCGCAGTTCGAACCCGGGAAGATCACGACGGCGATGCGAGGCCGTCCGCCCCTACCGCTCATGGGAGGCGCACCTCGAACTCCTCGATCACCGGGTTGGCGAGCACCTCCCGGCACGCCTCCTCGACGCGCGCCCGCACAGCCGCAGGGTCGTCCCCCGAGACCTCGACCAGCATCAGCTTGCCGACACGGACCTGCTCGACCTCCCGGTACCCCAGGCCGGCGAGGACCCGGCGAATCGCCTCGCCCTGCGGGTCCAGGACCTGTTCCTTCAGCTTGACCCGAACCTCCACGAGCATTGCCTACCTCCCGCCGCGCCCCGGGCGGTGCCGGGCGCCAAGGGTACCGCGAACGCGCCGCACGGGGGAAGAACCGGGACGACGCATCCCGCTCAGACCGGCTCCGCCCGCAATCCGGCCGGAGGAGATCCACCGGCTTCGACCACAAGGGCGGCGTGCTGCGACGCCACCTCCAGCCTCACCTCCGACCCGGCCAGGATCGCCGAGAGCTCCCGCCGCACCATCTCGGGACGGTTGTTGGTCTGCGAGAGGTGCATCCCGACGACGACCTCGAGCCCCGAGTGGGCGAGCCTCTCGAGCGCAGCCGACGCCTGTTCGTTCGAGAGGTGGCCGGTGCGGGAGGCGATGCGCTGCTTCAGCGGCCACGGGTACGGGCCGACGCGCAGGAGGTCACGGTCGTGGTTGCACTCCAGGAGCACGGCGTGACACCCGGAGAGACGCTCCACGAGGAGCTCCGTGCACACCCCCGTGTCGGTGACCAGCCCCACGCGCGCCCGTCCTCCCTCCACCACGAACCCGACGGGCTCGCGGGCGTCGTGGCAGGTCTGGACGGGCAGCACCTCGAGATCGCCCACGCGGACCACGCGCCCCGACGCGAGCGGATCGGCGTCCGGCAGCGGCAGCGGGAGCCCTCCCAGCGTCCCGGCGGTGGCCATCACCGGAACGGGGTGGTGCCGGAGGAACACCTCGAGCCCCTTCACGTGGTCGTCGTGCTCGTGCGTGAGCAGCACCGCCTCCACCCGATCCGGGGTGAGCCCGAGCGGCCTCATCCGCGTCACGAGCTGCCGGTACGAGATTCCGCAGTCCACGAGCACGCACGCGCCGGCGGACTCGACGACCGTCGCGTTGCCGCTCGACCCGGACGCCAGCACCGAGATGCGCACGTCAGGCGCCCGTCGAGCCGAACCCGCCCGAACCACGCTCCGACGGCGGCAGCTCGGCACGCTCGGAGAAGGCGGCCTGCGCCACTGGCGCCACCACGAGCTGGGCGACCCGCTCGCCGCGTCGGACAACGTACCGCTCCCGCCCGAGGTTCACGAGAATGACCATCAGCTCTCCGCGGTAGTCGCTGTCCACGGTCCCGGGCGCGTTCGCGACCGTCACGCCGTGGCGCAGCGCCAGGCCCGAGCGCGGCCGGACCTGGACCTCGTACCCTGGCGGCACGGCGAGCACGAGGCCGGTCGGGATCGCCACCCGCTCCGACGGGCCGAGCGCGATGTCGGACGTGACCGCCGCCGCGACATCGGCTCCCGCGGCACCGGGCGTGAGGTACCGCGGCAGCGGCAGTCCGGTCGCGTGGGGCAGCCGACGCACGGCGACCTCCACGGGCTTCACGCGACCCTCCGCGAGAGGCCGGAGGGCAGGCGCAACGCCGCCGCCGGCCCGCACACCGCCCCGGCGATCACGTCGAGCCGGATGACCCGTGCGGCGAGCGCCCGGACCCGCTCGGGCGTCACCTCCTCCAGCCGGTGCCTCGTCCGGACCGCGTCGAACGGCCTTCCGTGCGCGAGGAGCTCGCCGGCATGGGCCTCCATGAGGGCGTCGGTCCCCTCGGCGCCGAGGACCACGCCGGAGGCCAGCGCGCGCCGGGCGAGCTCCACCTCGTCGTCGCCGATCCTCCCGCACGCGACGTCCTCGAGCACGCGGAAAACTGCGTCCCAGCACGCCGCGGTCTGGCGTGCCGGGGCGGAGAACGTCACCTCGAGCACGCCGGCCACGGCCGCGGCGTAGACCGAGCTCCCGACGTCGTAGACAAGGCCCAGGCGGTCGCGGAGTTCCCGGAACAGGCGGCTCGAGGCTCCGCCGCCGAGGAGCTGGTGCAGGACGCCGAGGGTGTAGATCTCGGGATCGTCGGCCGGCAACGCCGGGAGCACGAGGTTCGCGTACAGCTGCTCGAGTCCCTCGCGCTCGTCGGCGAGCACCCCGCTGCTCCACCTCGGCGGTGCGAGCGGCTCTGCGCGACCGGCGCCCACCGGAGAGCGTTCGATTCGCCGCGCGATCCTGTCCCGGACGACAGGCCCGACCGCCACCACGAGGAGGTTCGCGGGCGTGAAGTGCGCCGCGTGGTACCGCACGAGATCGGAGGCCTCAAGCCTCGCGACCACCTCGCGCCGCCCGAGCACCGGCCGAGCGAGGGCGTGCTCTCCCCAGCACGCTGCGAGCGCTCTCTCCGCCGCCATCTCGCTCGGCGAGTCCTGGACGAGGTCGAACTCGGCTGCAACGACCTTGCGCTCCAGGTCCACTTCGTTCGGGACGAAGGCGGGGCGGAACACCGCGTCCAGCACCAGACCGAGCGCCTCGTCGAACCGCTCCGCCGGGACGTGCGCCGTGACTGCGCACACCTCGCGCGTGGTGAAGGCGTCGACCGCGCCGCCCAGCGAGTCCGTGAGCCGGGCGATCCCCTCGGGCGTCCGCTCGCCGCACCGCCGCAGGAGGAGGTGCTCGATCAGGTGCGTGACGCCGGCGAGCTCGGCGCTCTCGTGGGCGGATCCCACGCGCATCCACGCCCCTACCGCCGCCGTCGCGGCGCCGGGGACCTCGTGGACGAAGAGCGTCGCTCCGCCTCCCATGAGTGCGTCAGTGTAGCAGCCCGTCCGGGCCGCGGATCAGGGATGTGGGGTGGGGACCGCGACCACCGGCGTGTTGCCCAGGGGCTTGCTGGGGTCGTAGAAGAACTTCCACTCGCAGTAGTTCGTGTGGCCGTTGTAGATCTTGATCGAATCCTGGCAGACCGTGGACCTGACGCCGACGACGGTTCCGACGGAGCCCTTGCCGGCGCGCGGCGGCGTCGGTTGCGGCGTCGCGCTCGGGTTCGGGGTGGGCGCGACGGTCGTCCCCTCCTCGCCCAGGAACACCGGCGCCCAGTTCGGCTTCCCCGTCATCGGGTCGACCCACACCTTCCGCAGGACCCGCGGATTGGCCTTTGCGAGCTCCTCCACCGTCACCGGGAAGCGACCGGCCCGAGCCCGGAAGAGGCGGATCCCCTCGACGTACTGCGACCCCCGGAAGATGAGCTCGTCCTCCCGCTCCCTGCGCTGCTGGAAGCTCACGCTCTCGATTGCGACCGTCAGGAAGATCGCCATCACCGCCATCATCACCACGAGCGCGGCGAGGGTGAAGCCACTTTCGCGGGGGGTCCCGCGTCCACTCCGCCTCCCGCTCGGACGCTCTCGGCCCCCCGCGCCCCCCCCGCTCGCCGGGAGTGAATCCCGGCTCGCGAAGCCACGGTCTCCGGCACCCATAGACAGGGTCTCACCAGTCCGCGTACTTGGTTCCATCGAGAGCTTGCCCGTCCGACCCCGAATGGATGTCGATGATCCCCGGGGCGGTCTGGGTCTGCTGCTCCTCCTGCTCCTCGGGCGTCACCTGCTCGTAGATCAGGACCCACGTGTCCTTGGAGTTGGTGATCGGGTCCACCGGCACCGAGCGGAGGTACCCCATCGAGACGAGCTCGTCGAGCGTCGAGGGGTACCGCGTCCGGTCGGCGTGGAACTGGTCCAGGCACGACCGCAGCGTGAAGAGGTCCTCCTTGAGCGCCGACTCCCTCGCGCGCTGCGGCGCGGTCCGCATGGCCGGGACCGCGATCGTGGCCAGGATCCCGATGATCGCCACGACCACGATCAGCTCGATCAGGGTGAACCCGCTCGTCCGGCCGCCCCGGGCGCAGCGCCCAGGCTCCGGTGCGCGGCCTCCCGGTCGGTCGTGATCCGGTGCTGGAACGTCCCCCATCCCGCACCGCGCTGTGCCCTGAGCCGTGAGCCCTGTGCCCTGTCTCATCGCTACCAGTCCTTGTACTTGGTCCCGTCGAGCGCGGTCCCCTGGGAGAGAGAGTAGACGTCGTAGACGTTCTGCCCACCCCAGGTGGTGGCGTCCATCTCGTCCTGATACGACCGGAGACCCCACTCGGCCTTCCCGGTCATCGGGTCGATCGGCACCCGGCGCAGGAACTTGCGCTTCGTCAGCTGCCCGACGATCGGCACGCCTTTCGCGAGGTCGTCCAGCGAGGTGGGATACCCCTCGGTGCCGACCTGGACCTGGATCATCCCCTGGTCCGAGAGGTGCTTGTAGTCGTCGATCGCGTTCCGCATCAGCCGCAGGTCGAGACGTAGCTCGGCCTCGCGCTCCCGCTTCATGGTAAAGCGCGCGGTCGGAAGGGCGACCGCGGCCATGATCGCCACGATCGCCGTCACCATCACCAGCTCCGCCACGGTGAAACCGCGGCTCGCACGTCTCACTGCGTCACCCCCCCGCCGGCCGGAGCGGCGACCACGGTCCCGTTGTGCGCGATCATCGCGCCCAGCGGCCCGGCGTAGATCACCGGGAGCTCACCCGGCTCGCGCGGGCGAACGGTGAACCGGACGACCGCGGCGGGCTGCACGAGCCGGTCGCCGAGGTCGAGCGTGATCCAGCCGAGCGCCGGCGTGTGGGCGACATTCACCTGGAACTCGCCGCCGCTGCCCGTCACGATCCCGCCTTCGACCCGGGTGACCTCCAGCCGTGTGGGGTCGTAGGCGAGGTGCAACGGCCCGCTCGCGCCCACCGTCCCCGGATCGATGTCGACCTCCATCTCCCCCTCGGCCCCGACCGTGAGCGGCAACCGCGACGGCGCGAACGACAGCACCGGTAGGCCGTTCGTCTCCAACGAGGTGGCGGCGGCAACTGCGTTCTGCGCGGAAACCGCCATCCCCGCCGTTGCGCTCTGAGAGGTCGCCGACTGGTCGGCGCTGCTGTTCTGGTTGACCCCACCGCCCGTGCCAGGGGTCGTGGTGCCGCCGCCCGGCGGACGGAACCGCCAGCGACGGGGCTGGTTGGGCTGCTGGGGGTTGTTGCTCTCCTGCCCCCCGGTCTGCGACGCTGGCCCCTGGGGTCCCATGCCGGTCGACGCCGGTCCCGAGGGCGCGACCGGCAGGCCCTCGTCGAACGGACCGGACGCCGACGACCGAACCCGCGGCGAGTTGCCGAAGATCGAAACCCGGTTCTCGGTGCCGACCCAGAGCGGAGCGAGGTCCTCCTCGGTAACGTCGGGGTAGCGGATGATGTGCGGTGTGAGCGTCAGCACCAGGTCCGTCTGGTTCGTCTGCTTGTAGTTGTCGCTGAAGATCCTGCCGATCACCGGAAGATCAGATAGCCAGGGGAACTTGGTCGTTGTCGAGGTCTTCGAGACCTTCGTCAGTCCCGCCAGGAGAGATGTCTCGCCGTCCTTGAGGCGGATCACCGTGTCGATGTTGCGGGTGTTGATCGCCGGCTGCGTCTGACCGCTGCCGATACTGACCTGCGCACCGAGCTCCGAGACCTCGACCTTCATCTTGAGTGTCACTTCGTTGTTGTGGTGTACCCTCGGCTCGATCTCGAGCTTGATGCCGACGTCCTGGTAGTTGAACGCGGTGATCGGCACGATGTTGCCGCCGACCGTCTGCGTCGTGTTGAAGGTCGTTGTAGGGATCGGGACTTTCTCCCCGATCACCAGGTTCGCCTTCTCCCGTTCGGTGATACGTAGTTGGGGTTGAGCGAGGGTCTCCGCCTCTCCGGCCGACTTGATCAGGTTGATCGTGAGGCTCGGCAGCGTCATGCTCCACATCGACCGCGTGATGTTTCCGAAATTCTGCAGGGGGATAGTCGCGGAGCCTGTGCTGCTGCCTGCCGTGCCCCCGAGCTTGGTCGCGTCGGCCGACAGTCCGAGCGTGTACGTCGAGAGGCTCGACCCGATGTCCTGGAGTTTCGAGGTGTCGACTTGTAGCAGCTCGACATCCACGAGGACCTCGGCCTTCGACTTGTCGTTGGCGTCGATGAGTCGCTCCGCGATCGCGACCTTGTCGGCGGTATCGCGGATCACGAGCGAGTTGAGCTGCTCATTGACCGCGATGCGACGCGCGTCGATGAGCGCGCGCAGCATGTTGTTGATGTCCTTGACGTCGGCGTTCGAGAGGAAGAACGTCTTCACCACGAGGTCCTCGTAGTCGCGGCGGTTCTGCGGAGTGTCGTCGACCACGATGACCGTCTTCTCGTCGAAGACCTTGTAGAACTGGCCCGACGCCTCCACCACGGCCTCGAGCGCCTGTCTGGCGGTGACATTCTTCAGCTCGATCGAGAGCTTGTTGTCCTTGAGCTTGGGGTCGAAGAGTACGTTGATCCCGAAAGCCTGTCCGATCGCCTTGTAGATCTCCCGGATGTTCGTCTGGTTCGGGAACGACAGGCTCATCGGCTCCTCGGAGGCGGGGTTCAGCACCGGTGGCTTGACCTTCATCTCCGCGGCCGCCCGCTTCATCTCGACGAGCTTCGCGGCCCCGCCCTCCTGGCTCAGCACCGCGAGGTCCTTGCGCACCTTTGCGAGCTCCACCTCCGCGTACTGGTGGGTGGGATCGAGCTGGACCGCCAGCTCGAGCTCGGCCTGGGCGCGGGCGAGCTCACCGGCCTCCTTGAACTGCATGCCGCGGCGGAAGTGCTCCTCACCGGCCTTCAGGCGCACCTTCTGGAGCGCCATCTTGAAGTGCACGTTGCCCGGATCCCGCGCCAGCGCTTCCAAATAGTAGTAGACAGCCGCATCCCAGTTCTCGGCGACGACGGCATCGCTGGCACGTCGGGTGTACTTGTACGTGCTACAGCCGCCGAGCAGCACCATCAGGGTCAGCAAGAGAACTAGGACTCCGAAGAGCTTCTTCGTCACACTCACCTCGCAAGCGGAACCCGGCTTGTCACGTTCGGCGGGTAGCCCACGAACCCGATGATCACGCCCGTGGGGTCGATGTCCCGAACGATGAACTTCTGCTTCATGGTCTCCCCCACCGGCACCGCCAGGACATCGTCGCCGTCCCGGAACACTGCGATCCGCATGCGGTTGGGGCCCAGCCAGCCGAGGAACGGGAGCGTGAACGGCGGCGGAGGAGGGAGCACCCACTTGCCGTCGATGTAGATCCCCTCGGGCGTCGGCGTCGGCAGGGGCGGCGGCGGGGGAGGCGGCGTCGGCTTCGGCCGCAGATCCGGCGTCGGCGTGGGCGGCGCCCCGAAGGTGAAGAGGTTACGCCCCACGCCGGGGGTCGGGACGACGCGTCGCTTCGCCCTGTCCCACCCGAGCGGCGGGACGGTGTACTCGCCGACGCGAACGGCGCTCGCGCCCGTCGTGGTGCCCCCCGCGACGAGGGCCGGCCGGAGCCGCACCACCGCGACGACCACGAGGACGATCAGGAGGCCGGCGAGGATGACCGCGTTTCGGGATTTCACGTTACCCGCCACCGGCCACCTCGCTCACTCCCAGCTCCTTCATCAGGCCCTCGTCGAGGTCGGAGAAGTACGTCCCGACCCCCAGCTGCACCTCGACCTCCAGGGACGAGGCGCTCTCGTCGCCGCGGATCGCCAGGCCCTCGAGGAGGACGAACTGGGGGGAGCTCTCCAGGAGGTACGCGCACTTGCGGATCTGCTCGTAGCTCCCCTTCACCCTGTAGTTCGCGCTGAAGTAGACGAGGCCCGACTTCTCCTCGCGGTGCGCCGCGTACGACACGCGCTCCGCCCTGAGCCCCGCCTCCTGCGTCCGGGCGATCACGTCCGTGAGGAACGGGACGAGCCTCTCCCGCATCGGGGCCATCTGCTGCTGCCGGAGAGCCTCCAGGTTGCCTTCGAGGGCGGCGAGTCCCTTCCTGGAGCGCTCGAGCTGGTCCGCCTGCAGCTGGAGCTTCGCGACGGCCCGCTTGGCGTCCTCCACCTGTTGGGCGAGCAGCGACCCTCGCCCGAGAACCGTGCCCCGGAGGCCGGCCAGCCACACGACGTTCACGAGCACGACGAGGGCCGCAGGTCCCCAGACGTACCAGAGGCGGAGCCACGCGCCGCGGCCGGTCACGGCCTTCCCTCCGGCCAGTAGCGCACGTCGAGCGAGAACTTGTAGCCCCGGCTGTTCGTCGCCGACGGCGCTTCTTCGGACCGCGGGAGTGGGTCGGAGAACTTCGAGTCCGTGAACAGGACGGCGAGGAGCTTCAGCCACGCTTCGCGGCCGGTCGCCAGACCCTGCAGCTCGATCTGCAGGCCGCCGTTCTTGTCCACCGTCGGCATGATCTGCACGAGCCGGACGTCCCACGGCACCACGCGTTCGAGGTCGGCCAGGAGTTGGCTCCAGACCAGCTTGCGGCGGCCGACGACCATCTGCAGCGAGGTGGCCTCGACCTGGAGCTTCTTCCAGGGAACCGCCGCCAGCTCGCGGTTGGCGGTCTCGACCTGCGACACGAGCTCCGCGCGGCGCGCCTGGGTCCGGCGGAGGAGGTCCGCCGCCGACCTCTCCTTCCCGCGGGCGGCGAGGAACTCGGCCAGGCTGACGGCCGTCAGGACGAGCGCCGCGGCCGCGAGTGCGGCGCCGGTGATCCATACCGGCCGCACGTCGAGGAACGGGTGCGCCGCGAGGTTCGGACGCCTCACGGCGCCTCCCCCGGCCACGCGGTCCCGAGCAGCGACCACAGCCGCACCTCCGGGACGCCCGCCACGCGCGGCACCCTGCCGGCGCCCACCGCGAGACGGTTGACGGTGACGCCGGACTCGCCGTCCGCCCAGGCTTCCACCTCGGTGCCGCGCTCGCCGTCGGTGGACGCGAGCCACACCACGACCGGGCCCGTGAGCCGCTCCTGCTCACGGGCGTGGGCGAGCGTGCGGCTGATCTCCCGGGTCATGAACTGCTCGGCCCGATGGGCGTCGGCCGGCAGCGGCTTGTGCCGCAGCAGCACCGGCTTCCCCTTCGCGAGCACGACGAGGGCGAGGGCGTGCTCCTCGACCGCGGCCAGGAGGACGGGCGTTGCGGAGACAGGGAGCAACGCCGTCATCGCGAGCGCCGCGGGCTCGATCCGCCCGATCCCGACACCCGCGGCGGCGAACACCTCCTCGACCGCGGAGAGCGGCCGGTCGAGGGCAAGGACGACCAGCATCCGTTCGCTCCCCGCGCCGGGGAGGAAGTCGAGACGGACGTCCTCCGGCCGGCACGGCAGCAGCTTCTTGAGGCGCCAGCGCACGACCTCCTCGGCCTCGTCGCGCTGGCGGGGGAGCCCGCCGGTCTCGATGACCACGCTCCGCATCCAGGCGTTCGGGGTCACGAGGCTCGCCTGCGGCGGCACCTTCTCGAGCCTCCCGACGAGCGGCGCAAGGGCGCCGGCGAGAGCCTGGCGGTCGACCTGGAGCAGTCCGACCGGGCCCAACCTGTACCACCCGGGCGCCACAGGCGACCTCTCGATGCGGACGAGCGCGTCGCGCTTGCCGTTCAGCCGGCCGTAGACGAGCTGCTCCTCACCCGGCGAGAACGTGTGGACGGGCGGCGGCGTGCGGAGGAGCGTGACCAGGTTCATTCGACGAACGTCACCTTGTTGACCTCCTTGAGCGTCGTGACTCCGCCGAACACGCGCTCGAGCGCCGACTCGCGCAGGAACTTCATCCCCTCGGCCCGGGCCGCGCGCTTGATCTCCGCGGCCGGGCGCTTCTCGAGGATGAGCGCACGGATGTTGTCCGAGAGGTCCATCAACTCGCAGATCGCGCTCCGGCCCAGGAACCCCGTGCCGTTGCATTCGATGCACCCGGCGCCCTCGTAGAACGTCACGCCGCGAACCGCGTCCGCCGTCAGGCCTGACTCCTCGAGCTGCTGGGGCGAGATCTTGGCCGGGCGCTTGCAGTGCGGGCAGATCCTCCGGACGAGCCGCTGCGCCAGGACGCAGTTGAGCGCGGAAACGAAGTTGTACAGGTCCACGTTCATGTTGAGGAACCGCCCGAGGACGTCGACGACGTTGTTCGCGTGCACCGTCGTGAACACCAGGTGGCCGGTGAGCGCCGACTGAACGGCGATCGCCGCCGTCTCCTCGTCGCGGATCTCGCCGACCATGATCTTGTCGGGGTCGTGCCGGAGGATCGACCGCAGCCCGCGCGCGAACGTCAACCCCTTCTTCTCGTTGACGGGGATCTGCGCGACGCCCGGGAGCTGGTACTCGACCGGGTCCTCGATGGTGATGATCTTGTCCTCGACGGACACGATCTCGGACAGGCAGGCGTACAGCGTCGTCGTCTTGCCCGAGCCGGTCGGCCCGGTCACGAGCACCATCCCGTACGGCTCGCGGATGAACTTCCTCAGCTTGCGCTTGGTGTCCTCGTCGAACCCCACGACGTCCAGGTTGAGGGTCCTGAACTCCTTGTTCGCGGACTCCTTGTCGAGGATCCTGATCACGCAGTCCTCGCCGTGCACCGTCGGCATGATCGAGACCCGGAAGTCGATCGTCCTGCCCTTGAGTCGGAGCTTGAAGCGGCCGTCCTGGGGGATGCGCTTCTCGGCGATGTCGAGCTCGGACATGACCTTGATTCGCGAGATGATCGTCGAGTGGTAGCGCTTGTCGATCGGCTCCATCGCCTGGTAGAGCACGCCGTCCACGCGGTACTTGACGATCACCTCGTTCTCGCGCGTTTCGACGTGGATGTCCGACGCACGGCGCTGGATCGCGTTGAAGACGATCGTGTCGACCAGCTTGATGATCGGCGAGGTGTCTGCGGTGATCGACTCGATCGAGAGCGCCTCCTCGCCGTTCTCGCGCTCCTGGACGAGCTGGATCTTGAAGTCCTCGGTCGCCTCGTCGAGGACGCGCTGGGTGGACTCCGACTTCTCGAGGATCTCCGCGATCTTGCCGGCCGGCCCCACTCTGACCTCGACGGGTGCACCGATCGCGAGCTCCACCTCGTCGACCGCGAGGACGTTCGACGGGTCCGACATGGCGACGACCACGACGTCGCCCTGACGCTCGAGCGGAACGAACTGGTAGCGCACCATGACGTCGACGGGTATCTGGCGAAACAGCTCCGGGTCTCCCCGGAAGTCGAGCAGGTCGTCGTACGGGAGGCCGATGCGCCCGGCGAGCTCCGCCGCCCGCTTGCGGTCCTCCTCGTCGCGCGGAACGCCGCGCAGGTACTTCTGGTCCACCGAGCTCATCTCTTCGGCCATGACCGACCTCACTGAACCTTCTGCATCAGCGTGAACATCGGGTAGTACACCGACAGCAGCAGCAGCGAGACGACGCCGCCCATGATCACGAGCACCGCCGGCTCGATCAGCGTCACGACCCGCGCCAGGCGCACCTCGATCGACTCGTCGTAGAACTGGCTGACGTTGATCAGCATCCCCTCGAGCGCGCCGGTGGCCTCGCCGACCTGGACCATCGCGATCGAGAGGTCCGGGAAGAGACCGGTGCCCTCGAGCGACGTCCACAGCGCCTGGCCCTCGCGCACGCGGGGCGCGACCCTGGTCAGCGGCTCGCCGATCGCGCGGTTCGTGACTGTCCCGCTCGCGATCTCGAGCGAGTTGACGAGCGGCGTGCCGCCCGCGACCAGCGTCCCCAGCGAGCGGACGAACTGCGAGAGCGCGAACAGGTGAAGGATCCGTCCCACGAACGGGATCCTGAGCTTGAGCCGGTCCACGGCGATGATCCCCGCGTCGCTCCGCAACCAGCGGCGGGAGAAGAGGTAGGCGACGAGCAGCGCTCCGACCAGGTAGAGGCCGTTGTGCTGGACGAACGCGGAGAATCCGAGGACGAGCTTCGTCGGGAGCGGGAGGTCCGCGGCGAACCCCTGGTAGAACGACGCGAAGCGGGGGATCACGTAGGTCACGAGCACGACGATGAGGGCGCCCGACAGCTAGAGCAGCACCACCGGGTACGTGAGCGCCGACTTCACCTTCCGCCACACCGCCTCCAGCATCTGCTGGTGATGGATGTAGCGCGTCAGGACCCCGACGAGCTCGCCGGCGCGTTCCCCCGCGAGGATCGTCGCGCAGTACAGCTTCGGGAACACCCCGCCCTGCGCCGCGAACGCGTCGGAGAGCGAGACGCCGCTCCGCACGTCCTCGAGGACGCGCGTCAGCACCTCGCGGAAGTACGGGCCGCTCTGCGACCGCTGCAGGAGCTCGAGCGACTGCAGCACCGGCATCCCCGCGCGGAGCAGGGTGGCGAGCTGCTGGTTGAAGATGAGGAACTCCATCGAGCCGAGCTTCTCGCGCCGCCCGAGGAACGGCACCCTGAGCTTCCCGCGGTGCTCCCAGACCCGGAAGACGGTGTACCCCTTGGTCTCCAGCTCGCGGCGCAGGGCGTCCTCGTTGACGGCGCGGTGGCGCTGCTCGAGGACGGACCCTTCCGCCGTGCCGAGCCGGACGACGAACTCGGTCACCGCGCCCCCTCCCGCTCGGCGAGCAGCACGAGGAAGATGGCCTGGTTGGCGCTTTCGGAGCGCGCTCCGCCGATCACGGACGGTTCCTTCATGATCAGGCTCACGGTCGCGCGCAGGAGGGGGCTCAGGACGTCCGCGTTGTCCGCCGTGCGGCTGCGGCGCGCGAGCTGGAGCTGGGCGAGCTGGACGCGATCCGGCTCGCCGGGCACGCTCCGCACGGCGAACCTCAGGTGGTACCTGTCGCCCGCCGAGGTCTCTACCGCGCTGCCGTCCGCCGCCGTGACCTGGACCGCCGCCACCTCCTCGTACTTCGTGAACGGAAAGAGCATGTAGAGCTTCTCGCCGAGCTCGGGGATCGGCGCCGGCGGGGTCTTGGGCGGTTGGGCCTCCCGCGATGCGAGGAACAGCCGCACCTTCACCCTGTACGACTGCGGCGCCACGTCCCAGCTCGCGAGCGCCTCGGAGACGCGCTTCACGACCTCCGGGGTGTCGCGGACCGTGATCGCGTTGATCCCGGGCTGGAGCAGAATGCTCCCTCCGCTCGAGAGCATCGGCTCCACCAGGCTTGCGGCCTCTCGTGCCGGGCGGAAGTGGAACTGGAAGACGCGCAGCTCCTGCTCGGCGGCGAGGACACTTCCCGCCGCGAGCGCCACCGCTGCGACCCAGGCCTTGACCAACTACAGCTCCAGGTGCGGATCCACGATGAACGCCACTTGGACCGCGTCACGCGAATGTGAGGCCGGCGCGAGCTGGTACAGACGCACGCCCGCTCCATCGACCTCGATGAAGGCGGTTTCGCCGGTCGCGGGCCGCGCGCCCGTCGCTGCGGCCGCGGCGAGCTCGGGCGCGGCGGCGGGCCTCGAGAGGTGCCTGAGGACCGCCGTGCCGCCGAGGAGCGCCACCACCATGGCGGCCGCGGCCGCCAAGAGCCGCGGCCTCCGGCCGCGAATCCTGCGTTCGAGCCGTCGCTGGTGGATCTGCCCCATGACCTCGCCCACGAACCGCTCGTCCTCGCCCGAGGCCGGCTCGGCGGCCACTGCCCAGGCGACTGCGAGCGCCGGCTCGCGCCCGACCGCCGCGTCGCGGCACTCCGGACAGCCGGCCAGATGGGCGCGGATCTCCCGCTCGAGGTCGGGCGAAAGCTCGAGCGCCACGAGCCTCGGAAGCATCCGTCGCACTTCGAGACAACCGATCACCTGCCACCCCCCTTGGGGAGGTACTCGGGATAGCGCGCGGCCAGCTCCCTACGCAACGTCGCGCGAGCCTGGAAGACGTGGTTCCGCACAGTGGCCTCGGTGCACCCGAGGGTCTCGGCCACCTCGGCGGTCGCCATGCCCTCCACCTCGCGCAGCACGAACGCCACGCGCTGAGTCGGGGTCAGGACCTCCGCGAGCTCGGCGAGGATCCGACCGACCTCGCGCTCCGCCAGATCGCCCGGGGCGCTCGGGCTCACCGAGTCCCCCACCAGCCGCAGATGGGCCGTGTGCGTGCGGTCGCGGCTGTCGCGCGAGCGGAGCACGTCGATCGCGAGGTTCGAGGCGATCCGGTACACCCACGTCGAGAACGCCCAGGCGGCGTCGTACTTCGCCAGGTTCTCCCACGCCCGCACGAACGCGAGCTGGGCGATGTCGCGGGCCTCCTCGGCGTCGCCCAGGATGCGTGCGGCGCACCGGCGCACCCCGGCCTGGTGCCGCCGGACCAGCAGCGCGAACGCGGACTCGTCGCCCCCGCGCGCGAGTGCTGCCAGCTGCCGGTCGTCGCCCTCGACGCTCACCTTTTCCCGGGCCAGTAGACGCAGAACCCCCATCCCAATTCCAACCTCCGCACCGTATACGGCCTCGCGCGCCCGGCCGTTGGGTGCGCCGGAAGTATAGCGCCTGGAAGGGGGAACCGCGCCGCCGTGGTTGACACCCGCGCCGTCTCTTGGTAGGTTTCCCCTCCCTGGTGGGGCCGTAGCTCAGCTGGGAGAGCGCTTGAATGGCATTCAAGAGGTCGACGGTTCGATCCCGTTCGGCTCCACCATATGTTCGTGGGGGGCACTTCGGCCGCCCGCCCCACCACCCGCCTCGCGCCCCCCCCGAGCCCCCCGGCGCTCCGCGGGAGTGAATCCCGCTCCGCGCCTCCCGTTGCCGGACGCTCGGACCAACCTGCCTCTCACCCGTGGCTCCCACACTGCGGGCGAGTAAATCGCCCTCCGCGCTCCCCGGGCCGAATCAGCCTGTCATCCGCCCGTAGCCGTGGAGTGGAGCCCTCCGCTCCGCGGGAGTGAATCCCGCTCCGCGCCTCCCGTTGCCGGACGCTCGGACCAACCTGCCTCCCACCCGTGCCTCCCACACTCCAGGCGAGTGAATCGCCCTGCGCGCTGCTCGGGGGGTAGGCCTTGCTGCCGCTCTGCCCCTAACCTCAGGCACCCGCAGTAGTGTCCGCTGACGTGGTGTACGAAGGGAGGGCCGAGGGAGTGCTCGTCTTTGGCGAGCGAGCCTCTGGGAAGCCCCGCAGGGGTTTTCCAAGGGCTGTGGGAGGCCGCGGCCGGCCGCGGCCTTCCACAGCCTGCCAGGCGAGCTCGCTCCGACGCGGGTGCACAAAGGCCACTGAGCGATCCTTAAGGCATGAAGTCGCCAAACCTCAACGCCAGGAGGACGTCAGTGGCCAGTCCCAGCATGAATCCGTTGGAGTGGGTGCGCAAGAGGCTGGAGGACGACGGTG
>Ga0335070_10003765_pt1 | contig 17730 bp, 10 predicted proteins | sample Lox_Sample_13_FD_206722 | JGI IMG/M metagenome (GOLD analysis project Ga0335070, IMG submission 206722) | Soil microbial communities from Loxahatchee National Wildlife Refuge, Florida, United States - Lox_Sample_1.3 | ecosystem: Environmental > Terrestrial > Soil > Wetlands | place: USA...
CACGGCCATCACCGCACGGATGAAGCCGTTCTTCGAGCTGTGCGACCGTCAGTGCTCGAGCGACGCCGAGCTGCGGGCGTTCGTCGCGGATCTGCTGTTCGACCGCCTGAAGGTCGAGTCGGAGCTGTACTACGCCCGGAACCTCGAGTCCGTCTCCTGATCTCGTCTCCTACCTGATCCTCGGCGGCACCTACGCCTTCGCGGCCGCGGTGCAGCCGGGGCCTTACCAGACCTATCTCGTCTCGCAGGCACTGAGTCACGGCTGGCGGCGTACGCTGCCCGCGGCTTTGGCGCCCCTGCTGAGCGACGCGCCGATCATCCTGCTGGTTCTCCTGGTGCTGAGCCGGGTGCCGCGGTGGCTCGAGCTGGGCCTGCGCTGCGCGGGCGGCGTCTTCCTCCTCTGGCTCGCGTGGCGCGCGTTCGACCGGTGGCGGCACTACCGGCTCGCGTCCGAGGAGCACGCGGGGGCGGCATCGGGGACGCGCGGACTGCTGGCGGCGGCCGCGGTGAACCTGCTCAACCCCAACCCCTGGCTGGGCTGGAGCCTGGTGATGGGACCGCTGCTGCTCGCCGCGTGGCGTGTGGGTGCGGCGGACGGTCTTGCGGTCCTCGTCGCCTTCTATGGCACGATGGTGGCGGCGTCGGCGGGCATCGTGGTGCTGTTCGCCGGAGCCCGGCGCTTCGGGGCGCGCGTCGCGCGTGGCCTGGTGGGCGTATCGGCCGCGGGGTTGGCGTGCTTTGCGGCCTGGCAGCTGTGGTGGGGAGTGGCGGGACTGTTGGGGCGCTGACGGAGCGCGGCGCCGGTGCGGCCGCGCTGCGTCAGATCTGGAGGTAGCGTTCGCACAGCTCGACGAGCCGCTCGTCACTCTCGGCCCGGGCCGTTTCGAGGATGGCGCGCACGGCCGGGAAGAGTCGCGGCTCGCCCCAGTAGTACCCCGTCGCCATCTCCGCGCTGCCGGTCTGCCCGACGCGCGCCGCCTCGAGGATCGCCGTGGCCGCCGCGGCGTCGAAGCCGGGATCGTCCCTGGGCGGCAGCGTGATCCGATAGCCGGGGTCGCCCCAGGAATCGTGCTCGCCGACGAAAGCGCGTGACATGCCCGAATCTAGCCGGAGACGAGGAGAGCCGCCCGGCAAGGCGGCTCTCTCGAGGGCCTTCGACTCCGGGTTCCGCTACGGCTGGCCTGGCTGCGCCGGCGCCGGCCTGGCGGACGCGGGCCGGGTCGCGGCCGGTGCCGCCTGCCCGCGGACTGGTTGCAAGGTGCCCGGTCGCACGGGCGGAGGCGGCGGCGACGCCGGCAGCACCATCGCCAGGCCGCCGCGTCCCGCGCAGGCGCTCTCGCTCGGGGTTCCCCCGAGGTAGCTGCCGTCCTTGCAGCGCATCGTGGCGCCGGCGGGCGGCGGCGCGGTCGACGCCGCGGCGGAGAGGGCGGCAGGCGCCGTGGTGACGCGCCCGATCGGCGTCGGAGGCGCCGCGCGCTGCGGCATCACCACCAGCAGCCCGCGGTGGCTCGTGCACGTGCTCGCCTCGGCTGGCGGCAGGATGAAGGTGCCGTCGTTGCACTGCGCCACCGCGTCGGCCGGCGGCGCGGGCTGGGCGCCGGCCGCGGTCGGGCGGACCGAGACCGGAGGCTGGCCCGGCGGCGCGGGCGCGGGGAGCAGCGCCGGGAAGACGGCCGCCTGCTTCGCGGCGGCGCCTGCCGGAGCGGCCGCCTGCGGCGGCTGGGCGGACGGAGGCGGCGGCACCAGCGCGGGCGCCCGGGTGCCGACCGGCGCCGGCGGAGGCGGCGGGTTGGTCGGCGCCTGCGCGGCGGCGGGCACCGCTCCGGCGAGGAGCGTGAGCACCAGGACGGCGGCTGCGGTCCCGGCGGCCTGCGAGCGCGCGCGGCGCATGGTGGCGAACGGGAGCGAGGTCGTCATGGGTTCACCGTAATCGTGGGCGTCGTGTAGGTCACGTAGTTCGACGCGCTGATCGTCGCCTGCCCCGTGCCCTGCGCCGCGCCCTTCACGTAGAACTGGACGTAGTAGGCGTCCTTGGGGATGTCGATGCTGGTGATGACGGTGCTGTTCGCCCCACCTGAGACGAACTGGATGCTGCCGCTCGGCGCGAGGGTGAAGGTGGTGGTCGCCTCCACGTAGTGCGCCACCTGCGCCGAGTCGTAGGCGTACAAGGTGATCTGCACGGAGTCACCCGAGGCGAGCGACAACGTCGCGGGCCAGTTGCCGATCGGATTCACCTGGCCCTTGCTCACCGCGGTGTAGCCCGTGGCGGGGTTCTCGACCGGCGAGGTCGTGGTGGCCACCAGCGTGTCCATCCCCGTGACGGACCCGACCACGTGGAAGCTCACGAGGTTGTTGTTGGTCGGGATCTGGACGGAGTTCACCGCCACCCCGCTCACCGTGGTCGTGGTGCGCGGCGTTCCGGTGTGCGACAGCGAGACGGTGATGGGCTGCGTCGCGGCGTCGGGCGTGTAGACATACTCGCTGTTGTACTGCCCGATGCCCAGCGTCTGCGTCCCCCAGCTGAAGTTCAACGACGGCGTCACGACCCTGACGTCGAAGGTCGCCGGGTTGTAGGCGTACTGGGCCGCCCGGGTGTCCGTCGCCGACAGCTGGGCCGTGCCCACGGTCCCCGTCGGGCTCCACGAGGCCGAGTTCGAATAGTACTGGCCGGCGGGAATGGTGACCGTCACCGAGTCGACGGTGGCCACGCCGAGCGCCGACGACCCCAGGGTCACCACCACGTCCTCGGTCGTGTAGTGGGTGCTGCCGTTGGCGTCCTCGGCGTACACGTAGATGGTCGCCTTGGCCGACGTGGTGTTCAGCTGCGAGCTGGTGCTGATCTGGAACTTCGGCCGCGTGACCTGCACGCTGGTCGCCCCGGCGCTGTAGCCGGTGGCGGTGGCCTGGACCTGCACGGTGCCGATCGTGTCCCGGCCGTTCACCGGGAAGTACGCGTAGTTCGATCCGGCCGGGATGAAGACCGTGTCCGGAACCGTGGCGACGGTCGTGTCCGTGCTGTGCAGGTGCACGGCCAGCTGCGTGACGACGCTGTTGGCCGTGTAGACGTAGATGCCGTTGGTGCTGGTCGTCTGCCGGTTGCCGAGGACCAGCGAGCTGGTGCTGAACTGGAGCGCCGGCCCGGTCACGGTGACGGTGTTGGTCGTCACCGGCTGGTAGCCGCCGGTCGCCGTGTCGGAGTAGGTGATGCTCGCGCTGCCGGGCCCGACGACGATCACCTTCGCCTGCGCGTAGTAGGTGTTCTTCAGGATGTGGTAGATCGCCGAGTCCGGCTGGATCACGTTCGGGTTGCTCGAAACGGCCGCCACCACGACGGTGTCCATCGTGTAGTGGGTGGTGTTCTGGCTGTCCGCCGCGTAGACGTTCACCCCGATCGGTGGATTCGTGGTGGTGGTGGTCGCCGGCAGACTCGAGCTGAGGAGCCTGGGCGTGGACACCCGGATGACGGCGATGTGGCTCGTGTAGCCCGTGGCCGCCACGGTCAGCGTGTCGATGCCGTTGGCGAGGCCGAAGGCGTCCACGTACACGTAGTACAGGTCGACCGGGATGGTCGGCGTCACGGTCGTCAGCGTGTCCACCCCGGAGTGGTTCGTCAGCGTCACGGGGACCGTCACGCTGCGGCTGTCGGGTGTGTAGATGTAGAAGCCCTGGTTGCTCGGGCTGAAGTGCTGGCGCCGCCCGAGCACCGCCGTGCCGATGCTGAACTGGATCGCCGGCGTGTTCACGGTGACCGACGGCGAGTCGAGCGCGACCTGGCCGGCGGCGCGCAGGATGATCCGCGCGCTGCCGACGCCGGCCGGCTTGATGTGGGCCGCGTTGCTGTAGTACTGGCCGGCCGTGATCGTCACCGCGGCCGAGTCGATCGTCAGGACGCTCGGGTCGGTCGAATCCGTGACCACCAGCGGCGCGATCCGCCAGTGCGTGCTCCGCAGCGTGTCGGCCGCGTAGACGTAGAGGTTCGTGCCGGCGTTGAAGTTGTTGAACGTGTAGTTGCTCTGCGAAATGACCGTCGGCGTCGTCACGGTATACGTGGCGCTGGCCGCCTGGAATCCGGGCGCGGTGGCCCCGATCGTGACCGGGCCGCCGGTCGCGAGGCCCTGGACCGTGAAGTAGGCGTAGTTGTAGCCGGTCGGGATCGTGACCGTGTCGGGCACCCCGACCTTGGTGGCGTCGGAGTTGGAGAGCGCAACCTTGAGCGGCGCCGTGACGCTGTTGGGCGTGTACACGTACACGCTGTTCAGGTCCTGCTGCCCGGCGCCGATGTACCGGCTGCTCCAGCTGAAGTTGAGCGGTGGCCCGTTCACCGTGTACAGCACCGAGTCGGGCGTGTGGCCGCTGGCGGTGACCACGAGGTACGCGGTGCCGCCCGCGCCCGGCGTCGCGCGGACGCCGTTCAGGTAGTAGGTCCCCGGCGGGATCGTCACCGTGGAGTCGAGCACCGCCATCACCGACGGGTCCGACGACCGGACGTTCACGACCAGCGAGTTGACCCGGTAGTGGGTGTTCTTGAGCGAGTCCTCGGCGTACACGGTCAGGGACTGGGTCCCCGCCGTGCTGAAGATCGTGCTGCTGCAGCACACCCCCACGTGCGGCGTCGTGGTGTAGGCCGCGATGGTGTTGGCCGCGGTCCAGCCGGTCGCCGCCGCCGAGAGCGTGGCGGTGCCGAGCCCCGTGCCGGTGATGGTGAAGTAGGCGTAGTTGGAGCCGCTCGGGATCGTGACCACCGGCGTGATCGACGCCTTGGTCGAGTCGGTGCTCGCCAGGGTCACGGGAATCGGGACATGGGTGCCGGTCGGCACGTACACGTAGCGGTTCGGGTCGTACTGGCCCAGGCCGATCACCGCCGGGGAGTAGTACATCGTCAGCGTGGCCGCGTAGGCGGTGAAGTTGGCGGCGGCCCCGTTCACGCCCGTCGCGTTGGGCGTGATCGTCGTGGTGCCGCCCGCCAGGGCGTGGATCTGGACGTCGGCCGCCAGCTGGCCGGCGGGGATGTACGCCGGATCCGGCGAGACCTGGGCGACGCCCGGCGTGCCATACTGGAACGTGATGTAGGTGCCGCCCGCGGGCGACGGATCGGAGAGCTTGACCTGCGTCGAGACGATGTCGGTCGCGTTGATGGCGTACCCGGTCGAGGCAAAGCTCATGTTCGCGGTGACCTTCGCCACCGCGCCGGCCGCCGCGTAGCCGAGGGCGCTGCCGTCGCTCGCGGATACGGTCGTGGTGCCCGCGCTGTCGCCCACCAGGGTCGCGTTGACCGACACCCCGCCCACCGGGATGGTGACCGTGCCGGTGCTCCAGTGCGCGTACGCCGCGGGACTGGCGCCCAGGTTGACCGTGAGCGATGGCCCGCCCACCGGCACCGGCGTGCTCAGCAGCACCGGGATCTGCGCGGTGCTGCCGCGGCCCACCGCCACCGTGTCGCGGCCGAAGGAGATCACCTTCGGCACGTTGCCGCCCCCGACCGTGACCAGCAGCTTGTTCGAGGTGATGGCGCCGGACGAGGCCGTGATGGTGTCCACGCCGTTCGCGACGCCCGTCACGAGGCCGGTGGCCGGATCCACGGTGGCGATTCCCGGCGTACTGGACGCGTAGGTGTACGAGCCGGTCCCGATGTAGCGGCTGTTGGCGTCGAGGCCCCGGGCCACGAGGCTGATCGTGCCGCTGATGGCGATGTTGGCCCCGGGGTTGCTCGCCGGCGCCGAGAGCTGGATCGAGGCCAGCACCTGCGACACCGTCAGCACCGCGCCCGGGTTCGAGGTGAAGCCCTGGGCCGTCGCCCGGATCGAGGTGACGCCGTTGGCGGCCGAGGTGGCGGTCACCGTCGCCGAGGTCTGGTTCGGCACGCTCGCCACGGACGGGTTCGTCGAGGCCCAGGTGAACTGACTGATCTGGCCCATCACGGCGTCGAGCGTGTCGTGCGCGATGGCGCGGTAGTTCCGCGTCACGCCGAGCGAGGGCAGGCTGAACGTGTCCGGCGTCGCGGCGCCGACCGTGTCCACCACCACCGCGATGCGGGTGATGGCCGTGATCACGCTGACGTTGGCGACGCCCGTGATGGTGCCGGACGTGACCCGGATCTGGACCGGGCCCAGCCCGAGCGCGTTGACCGCGTTGGTTGCGGCGTGCACCGACGTGTCCACCGACGCGACCGCCGGCGCCGTTGAGGTCCAGCTGAACGCCGGGTTGCTCGGCAGCGGCGTGCCGAGCCCGTCCACCGCCGAGGCGGTGAAGCTGAAGCTCGTCGTCAGGTAGAGGTTCTTGTTCGCCGGCGTCACCTTGATCGAGGCCAGGCGCTGCTGGACGAACACGTGCGCCGAGTCCTTGGTCCCGCCCGTCTCGGTCGCCACCACCCACGCCGAGTCGCCGTTCACGAGCCCGGTCACGACGCCGAGCGGGTTGACCGCTACGGCCGAGGGCTTGCGGCTGGTCCAGCTGTAGCTGCCCGTCAGGTTGTTGCCGAGCGCATCCTTGGCCTGCGCGACCAGCGTGAACGTGCCGTTGATCGCCGTGATGGTGTCGGCCTTCGGGCTCACCACCGTCGAGTTGATCCCGGGCGCGTTGGCCGAGATGGTGAGCGGCGAGCCGGCGAGCCCGGAGGCGGTGGCCGTCATGGTCTGCGGGCCGGTCGCCGGGCCGAGGGTCCAGATCGCCGTCGCCAGTCCGCCGACCGTCGTGGTCGCGCTGGTCGGCGCGACCGACCCGCCGCCGCTGGTGACGGCGAAGGTGACGGGATAGCCGCTGACGCCCGTGCCCTGCGGGTCGGCGACCATCACCACGATCGGCAGCGGCAGCGCGGTGCCCGGCGTCGCGGTCTGGTTGCCTCCCGAGAGCAGGGTGAGGTTCGTCGCCGCAGCGGCCACCGTGACGACGGTGGCGCCGATGGCGTACCCGTTCGCCACGGCCGTCACCGCGACGATGCCGCTCGCGACGCCCTGGATGGTGGCCAGGCCGGTGCTCTGTCCTCCGGGGATCGTGACCGTCGGCGTCGTCACCTTCAGCCTGGTGGTGTCGTTGCTCGCCACCGTGATGGCCACCGGCGACGACGGCGTCGGCACGACCTGGAGGCCGAGCGTCGTCGTCTGCCCGATCCCGACCGTCACGTTCGCCTGCATCACGATGAAGTTCGGCGTCACGGCCACGGCCGTCTGGCCGGGCTGGTAGCCGGTCGCCGTGGCGTGCAGGATGGAAACGCCCGGCGCCACGCCGTTGATGGTCACGATCTGGGTCGTGTCGCCGGCCGCGAAGACCGCCGTGCCCGGCGCGGCCACCGTGAGGTACTGGGCGCTGTCGCTCGTCACCGTCACCGTCACGCCGCCGGCCGGCGCCGGCGTCGGCAGCGTGACGAACAGGAAGCCGCCGACGCCCACGCCCACCAGGCCGGCCGGCACGCTGAGTCGGATGGCGTTGGCGGCGGTCGTGCCCGTCGCCGTGAAGGTCGTCGTGAGCGAGGTGCCGTTCACGGACGCGGTCAGCGCATTCGACCCCGGCGTGGCGCCGAGCGTCCAGCCGCCGACGGTCGCGATGCCCGCCGCGTTGGTCGTCGTCGAGCCGCCGGTGACGCTGCCGCCGCCGCTCGCGACCGTGAACGTCACCGCCTGGCCGGCGACTGGCACCGACGAGGCGTCGGTCACCTTCACCGACGGCGGGATCGGGACCGCCGTGCCGGCGACGGCGCTCTGCCCGTCGCCAGCCACCTTGGTGATGTTGGCCGGCGCGCCGGCGACCGTCGTGCCCGTCGCCGTGAACTGCACCTGGGTGGCGCCGCCGACCCTCGCCGTGAACGCGTTGGTCCCCGCCGTGGCGCCCAGCGTCGCGATGGTCTGCGCGAGGCCGAGCGAGTCGGTGACGGCGGTGGCCGGGTTCACCGACCCGCCGCTCGAGGTCGCGAACGTGACCGTCGCGCCCGCCACCGGCAGGTTGTCCGACCCCAGCACCTTCACGACCAGCGGCAGCGGGAGCGGCGTGCCCACCGGCGCGCTCTGGCCGTTGCCGCTCACGACGACGATCTGGCTGGGCAGCGGGGAGACCGTGACCTGCGTCGAGTCCCAGATCCCGGTCGGCGTGTGCGCGAAGACCCACACGGCGCCGCGCGTCGTGCCGGCCCTGAACACGCCGTTGGCGTTGATCCGGTTCGCGGCCCCGCCGGTCGACCAGGCGACGTAGAACTGCGTCACCGCGTTCTCGCTCGAGTCGTACGCCGTGATCCGGAACGGCAGCGACCCGCTGAACGACACGCCCGAGTCGCGCGGCTCGATCTGGATGAACGCGATCTGGGAGCCGGGCCCCACGAACGCCAGCTCCACCGCCTGGGTCGGCTGCGACGACAGGCCGGCGCTGACCAGGACCGACTGCTGGCCCGTGAACATGACCGTGCCGCCGGAGAGCAGCTCGATCGTGACCTGGAAGGTCGCCGTGTCCGTCACCGGCACGGCCATGCTGGCTTTGATCTGGGATGAGTCGGGGGAGAAGTTGAAGGTCTGGCTGACGGAATCGTCGCCGTGGACCGCGATCAGGCGGACCTGGTCCACCGACATGCCACCGAACGCCGCCATGCTGTAGCGGACGACCGGCTGGAACGACAGGCCGACCATGCGCCGCACCGGTGCCGTGGGGCTGTCGCACGTAACGACGGCGCCCGCCGCGAAGACGACAGGAAGGAGCCCGCGGAGCAACCGGCGGGCTCGGGTTGGGAGTCGCTCCACGGCGTTCACTAGGCGGCCGCCAAAGTTGGTCGGGGGACGACGATACTGTCAAGCAATGGTAGCGACAGGTTAGCTTGGGCGCTATGCGACGCCGCCACACGAAGAATGTGACCCGGGTCACGCCGGCCGTGGTGTCCGTCAACGTCGGGCTGCCCCGCGAGGTCGAGTGGCAGGGCAGGACGGTGCGGACCGGGATATTCAAGCGCCCGGTGCCCGGCCCGGTGCGGGTGCGGCGCCTCAACCTCGATGGCGACGGGCAGGCCGATCCCACCGTGCACGGGGGCCCGTCCAAGGCCGTCTATCTCTATCCATCCGAGCACTACGCGTGGTGGCGGGAGCCGCTGGGCGAGCTGGCCTGGGGCGCCTTCGGCGAGAACCTGACGACGGCCGGGATCGGCGAGGCGTCGGTGCGGATCGGGGACCGGCTCCGCGTCGGCACGGTCGAGCTGGTCGTCACCCAGCCGCGGCTGCCGTGCTTCAAGCTCGCGCTCCGGTTCGGCCGGACCGACGTCGAGAAGCGTTTCCTGGCGAGCGGGCGGACCGGGTTCTACCTGTCGGTGGCCGTCGAGGGCGAGATCACCGCGGGGGACACCGTGACCGTCGCCGCGTACCCGGGCGACACCGTGACCGTGGCCGAAGTGGTCCGGCTGTACGGCGCGGAGCGCCCCGACCCGGGGACCGTGAGCCGGCTCGCCGGCCTGCCGGCCCTGCCGGAGCGGTTGCGCGAGCACTTCCGCCGCCTGGGCGACCGGGCCGGCTGACGGTCCCGCCGGGGCGCGCCCGCGCCCCGGACGTCATCCGATCAACGAGCCCAACTGGCTCGCCGTGGGCTCCGCTCAGCAGAACCACGGCTCGGTGAGCCGCGGCGCCACCGGCCGCCGCTCGGCGTGCGTCGCCAGCGCCTCGGGCCGCCGGCCGGCCGCGGCGTAGGCGGCTTCCCGCAGTTTCCGGAACGTCTGCGCCTCCGGTTCCCGCGCGTGGCTGGCCCGGTGGACGATGTCGGTCACCGTGCCGAACAACCGCTCCATCCTCGGATCCGGGTGGTCCCAGCGGTACGTGAACGCCGCGGCGTCCAGCTCCCGCAGGAACGGCTGGATGTCCGGGCGCCCGAGCAGCGCGGATCCCGGGGGCACCAGCAGCCGGATCGCGAGCTGGACCGGCTCGACGCAGTCGACCAGGTCGCGGGCGAGGAGCCAGTCGGTCAGCTCGAGGTAGTCGTCCAGCGTGGTCCACGGCGTGAACGGGAGCCAGGACGGGCGCACCGCGATGCCGGCCGACCGCGCCGCGTCGAGTGCCCGCTCGAGGTCGGCGCGGGTGTGGCCCTTGTCCAGCATCGCGAGGACGACGTCGCTCAGCGACTCCGCGGCGGTGACCACGAAGGCGCAGCCCGCCGCCGCGAGCCGCGGCAGCAGCGCGCGATGCCGGAGCAGGTGCTCGACCTTGGCCGTGAAGTCGAAGCTGAGCCGCGGGAACTCGGCGTGCAGGGCCTCCGCGACCCGCACCGCGTGGCCGGGGCCGTTGAGGAAGTCCGGGTCGGCGAACGTGACGTGCTGCGCCCCGGCCGCCACCTGGCGGCGGACGTCCTCGAGCACGACCTCGGGGGGCACGACGAAGAACCGGCCGCCGTAGAGCGGCGGGATCGGACAGTGCCGGCACCTGTGCAGGCAGCCGCGGCTCGCCTCGGTGACGCCCGCCACGCGGCGCTCGCCGTCCCGCTCGAAGGCGGCGTAGCGGTGGAGCGGCGGCAGCGCCGCCCGGCTCGGCACCGGATAGCTGAGGCGGGCGACGTGCCGCACCACGGCGGGGCCCGGCGGCTCACCGCGATCGAGCGCCTCGGCGAGGGCCACCAGGGCCTCCTCCGCCTCGCCGCCGAGGACCACGTCGGCGAGGCTGCCGAGCACGAAGTGCCGGTTGAGGACCGCGTACAGGCCGTGGAAGCAGACCGTGGCGGAGGGATTGGCGCCGCGGACGGCGCGGGCGGCCGCGACGCCGAGCCGGAGCGCGGTGTGCATCGGCACCGAGACGGCCACCAGCCGCGCCCGGCGCACGCGGGCGGGATCGAGCGGCTCGACGGCGAGGTCCACGGCGGCGGGCCGGAAGCCGGCCCGCTCCAGAAAGGCCATCGGAAAGGCGATGCCCATCGGCTGGCGGCCCAGCTCGTAGCAGGAAACCAGCAGGATCGCGCCGGGCTCGCGCAGCGAGCCGGGAGCGGCCGGCAGGTCGGGCGGCATGCGGGAGGCGGGCGTCAGCCGGAGCGCAAGCTCACAGGCCGAACAGGTACGACAGCTTCGCGAAGAAGCCGTCCCCGGTGCGGGACCGCTGCCGGCCGACGGCGCACGCGGCGTCGAACTCGGAGCAGGACGCCCCGTAGCCGAGGTAGATGAGCGTGCCGGGGCTCGGCCGGTACGAGAACAGCCAGTCCACGCGCAGCTCGTTGGACCTGGTGGGGCCGGCGACGGCGCCGTTCACCAGGAGCGTGTCGCCGGTGGCGGGATCGAGCAGCGCGTCGCTCTTGAGCGTGGTGTACTGGCCGACGACGCGGAAGAAGATCGAGCGCGTGGCCTGGTACTCGATCTTGAGCCGCGGGATGTCCTCGGTCGAGAACCAGCTGCCGTCGTGGCGGTGGAGCACCAGGCGGTGGTACTGGGCGGAGATGCGCAGGGCGGGCGTGGGGCGGAGGTCCACCTGGCCGCTCACCGAACTCCCGGTGGCCCGGCCGGCCTCGGCGAAGTCGGCGGTCGCCCCGTAGCCGGCGCTCACCGCGCCCGTGAACTGCCGCCAGGTCGGCGTGGTGAGGCCGGCGGTGACCGTGAACAGGTTGTCGAGGCTCGCGGGGATCGTGAACGCGATCGTGTCGCCCGGCCCGCGCAGCACCCGGTAGCTGCCGTATGTCGCGCCGTTGTAGCCGGGCGAGGACGCGCCGAAGTTGTAGAAGTTGCGCGAGACCGACACGTTCGGCTGCCACCACCCGCGCAGCGTGGCCTGGAGGTTGATGCCGTCGTTCCCCTCCAGGGGGGCGTGGCCGAGGAACCGGTCGTAGTCCCAGGTCCGGAAGACGGTCTGGAAGCTGGAAACCGTCTCCAGGAACGCCCCGGGCGCGCCGTAGCCGGTGAAGCGGTTGAAGATGTGCCCGTTCACCACGCCGGTGCGGTTGACGAACCCGGCCGCGGCGTCGAAGTCCGGCGCGATGCCCGTGAGCCCGAAGTTGAAACCCTCGTTGCGGCCGGTGCGGTCCCAGGTGGCCTGGGTGAGCGTGCCGCGGTGGAAGCCGGCCGCATCGTGGGTCCACGTCGCCACGCCCTGCAGCTCCACGAAGTACAGCTTCGAATGCACGATGTGCACGTCGGCGCCGGCGAGCCGCGAGAACTCGCCGCCGTCCTCGCGGGCGGTGCCGACGAGCCCGAGGTTCGACGTCGGGCCGAGGTCGTACTTGATCCGCGAGATGCCGAACGCCGGGTGGCTGCCGGTGACGGACTCCGAGGTCGCGTCCGACGAGACGATGGCCGCGATGGTCCACGGTCCGGCCTTGCCCGCCAGCTTGGCGCCCGCGTCGGGGTTCACGATCCGGCGCGTGTAGATGAGCTGGTTGGGCGTGTCGAGCAGCTCCAGCCCGTCGAGGAAGAACGGGCGCTTCTCCGGATAGAAGAGCGCGAACCGCTGGTTCAGGGTCACCTGACCGACGTCGGCCTCCACCTGGGAGAAATCCGGGTTGATGGTCCCGTCGAGCGAGAGGTTCGGCGTGATGCCGTAGTGCACGTCGAGACCCAGCTCCTCGTCGTGGCCGTAGCCGTAGCCGGGGCCGGGCGTCTTGGGCGCGCCGTCCAGCCGCTCGGTCGCCACCGGCGTCAGGTCGAGCACCAGGCCGCGGTGCACCCCGGTGAGGCCGTCCAGCCATCCCGACTGGTTCATGAAGCTCGCGCTGGCGCGCACCACCGGCGCCCACGAGTCCTGGTAGCCGGAGTGCTGCACCCGTCTGAGGACGTTGATGCCCCAGGTCTGCACCGCGGCGCCGCCGAAGCGCAGGCTCTTGAAGGGAATCCGGATCTCGACGTCGTAACCGCCGGGCACCGGCTGCCCGCGCGACTCGAACACGAAGTCCGGGTTGAGGTCCACGTTGCCGTCCAGGATGTTCATCGCGCCGAAGCCGCCGCCCCCGCCGTAGACGCCTCCGGCTCCGCCGGCGTAGGCGTCGATGCGGGTGCCGTCCTGTTGCACGCCGTACGGGTTGACCCCGAACAGGAACGCGCGTCGCCGGTCGTTGTAGGTGTCGAGCAGGATCTGGACGTAGTCGTCGGCGCCGATGTTGTCGCGGTCCGCGTGGGTCGCGTGCACCAGGTCGCCGTGCACCTCGCGCGCGCGGATGCCGAAGTAGATGGCCGTGGCCGAGTACCAGACCAGAACCTCGGTGGGCTCGGCGGCCGGGACCCCGTCCTGGGGCTGGTACTGCGAGAAACCGGTGAGCCGCGCCGCCTGCCGCCACACCGGCTCGTCCAGCACGCCGTCCACCGCGATGGCCGTGTCGACGCGAGGGATCCGGACGTGCAGCTGGTGCTGCCGGCCGTCGAACACGGGACCGGAGTCGGGGGCCTGGAGCAGGGCGCCGGCGACGATCAGGGTGGCGAGCATGGGGGGGAGAATCTACAACGGCGAGGTGTCCGGTGGAGAGGCGGGGGCCTGGGGCCCGGGGTGTGGACGGACGCGCGCTTCCCCGACCCCCGACCGCCAAGCCCCGACCCCCTCGCCTGTCTACTCGTACCGCAGCGCGATGATGGGATCCATCAGCGACGCCCGCCGCGCCGGCCACACCCCGAACACGATTCCCACCGTGAAGCTGAACAGGAACGCGAGCACGATCGAGACGGGCGAGATGAGCGTGTTCCAGTGGAAGATGCGGCTCAGGGCGATGGCGCCGCCGCCGCCGATGACGACGCCGATGGCGCCGCCCACCAGGCACAGGACCAGCGCCTCGACCAGGAACTGGAACAGGATCGCGCCGCGGGTGGCGCCGAGCGCCTTGCGCACACCGATCTCGCGCGTCCGCTCGGTGACCGACACCAGCATGATGTTCATGATGCCGATGCCGCCCACCAGCAGGGAGACGAGCGCGATGCCGGCCAGCAGCGCGGAGAAGGTCTGCGAGGTCTGGCTCAGGGTCTGCGCCAGGTCGGCCTGGTTGCGGATCTGGAAGTCGTTGGGCGAGGAGGGCTGGATCCTGTGCCGGCGGCGCAGCGCCTGTTCCAGCGAGATCATCGCCACGCTGGTGTTGCGCGCGTCGTCCACCTTCACCGTGATGCTGCGCACGCGGTCGGTGCCCGCCAGCCGGTAGCGCGCGGTCGACAGCGGGATGAACAGCTGCTCGTCCGGGTTCATCCAGCCCTGCTGCGCGCCTTTGGAGCCCAGCAGGCCGATGATCTCGAAGGTGATGCCCCGGATCTCGACTGTCTGCCCGATCATCGCCGCGCCGTTCTGGCCGAAGTCGTCGCCGACGGCGGAGCCGATCACGGCGACCCGGCGCCGGGCCTCGTCGTCGCCGGCGGTGAACACGCGGCCGGCGACGACCGTGTAGTTCCGGGCCGGGAAGTAGGACGGGGTGGTGCCGGTCACCTGGATGTTGGCGTTCAGGTTCCGGTACTTCACCTGGAAGGAGCGGTTGATCTCGGGCATCACGGCGACGAGGTGGCGGGCGCTGCGCTGGATCTCCGTCGCGTCGTCGACCGTCAGCCCGACCCGCTGGTCGCTCGCCACCCCGTGCTGGAACTGCTGGCCCGGCATGACGCTGAGCAGGTTGGTGCCGAGCGCCGAGATGTTGTCCTGCACCGCCTTCTGCGCGCCGGAGCCGAGGGCGATCATCGTGATCACGGCGCCGACGCCGATGATGATGCCCAGCATCGTCAGGAACGACCGCAGCTTGTTGGCCCGGATCGCCGAGAGGGCGACCTTCCAGATCTCGATGAACAGCATGGCTACGGCCCTCCGGGCGGCGGACCGGGCCGGGACGGCGCGGCGGCCGGCGGCCGCGCGGTCGACGGCGTGGCCGTGGGCGTGGTGGTGCGCGCCTGCTGCTGCTGCATGCCCGGGACGGCCGTGAACCGCGACATCCGGTCGCGCATCTCCGCCTGCTGCTGGACCAGGGACGCCGAGGGCAGAAGCAGCACGGTGTCCTTCTCGCCCAGGCCCGACACGACCTCGCTGTAGTCCATGTCGGTCAGGCCGGTCTTGACCCGCACCGGCGTCGGCTTGCCGCCCCGAAGGGCGAACACGATGTAGCTGCCGCCGAACTGGTAGGCGTGGCCCTCGCCGAAGCGGGCGCGCGACTGGCCGTTGCCCCCGCCCCCGCCCGCGCCCCCGCCCCCCATCCGGCTCTGGAACTGCCGCATCACCTGGGCACGGATGGCCTGCTCCTGGGGCGTCAGCTGCTCGCCGCTGAACTGCTTGCGGAAGATCGCGCGGACCTGCTCCTGCGAGACGCCCGCCGGCAGCTGCATCTGGGGCCGGTCGCCCCCGGCAGCCGGAGTCCCGGTCGCGGCGCCGGCCGCCGGATCGCGGCGGCGCGACGGATCGGCGCGGCCCGCCGGCGCGACGCTCCCGCCCTCGCTCGCGCCGCGCACAGAGGCGGGCGCCGCGGCGAGCTGCGGATTGGCCCGCGCCGCCGAGTCCTGCGCCGCGAGCTGCCGGTCCACGTCCTTCGGGTCGATGCCCAGCACCTGGGCCGCGGAGGCCACGTCGCGCTGGGTGCGGAGCGCCGCCGTCGGGATCGCCAGCACGTTCTGGCGCTGGCCGATCTGCACCGCCACCTCGGCGTTCATGCCCGGCCGCAGCAGCCCCTCGCGGTTCGGGATGTTCACCAGCACCGCGAACATCGTGACGTTCTGCGAGACCGTGGACTGGGGCTCGATCTTCAGCACCGTGCCCTGGAACGGCCGGTTGGGATACGCGTCCACGGTGATCGTCACCGGCATCCCGGGCTGCACCTTGCCGATGTCGGTCTCGTCCACCAGCGACTGCACCTCGACGGTGCTCAGGTCCGCCATCTGCAGCAGCACCGTGCCGCCCGACACGTCGCGCACCGCCGAGGTGATCACGGCGCCGGCCTCGACCTTCTTGGTGAGGATGGTGCCGTCGATCGGCGCGAGCACGTTGCAGTCGGTGAGCGCGTCCTGGGCGCTCTGCAGGCCGGCCTGCGCGCGCACCAGCTGGGCGCGGGCGTTGGCGTCGGCCAGGTTGGCGTTGTCGTGGTCCTGCTCGCTCAGCACGCCGGAGGCGAACATCTGGTCGGCGCGCCGCTTCTGCGCCGCGGCGTTGGCGGCCTGCGCCTGCGCGACCTCGAGATCCGCCTGGGCCTGGTTGAACGACGTCGTGGGATCGCGCCGGTCCACCTTCACCAGCGTGTCGCCCCGGTGCACCATGTCGCCGGTCTCGACCCGCATCTCGAGGATCTGGCCGGACGCACGCGACTTCACGTCCACGATCTGGATCGGCTGGATCGAGCCGTTGGCCTCGGCCGACACCACGATGTCCCGCCGGGCGACGGCCTGCGGCTCATACAGCGGCACCGGCTCGGGTTTCTTGCAGGCCGCGAGGGCCGCGAGGGCGGCCAGGGCCAGGGGAAGACGAAGCGCATTCATCGAATCTGCCCTTCCCGTGCCGTGTCCCGGTCGATGACGCCGTCGAGGATGTGGATCTGGCGTCTCGCGTGGGCGGCGATGTCGTGTTCGTGCGTGACCAGGATGATGGTCTGGCCCCGCGTCCACAGTTGCTCGAACAGCTGCATGATCTCCTCGCCCGTCCTGGAGTCGAGGTTGCCCGTCGGCTCGTCGGCGAGGAGGATGCTGGGGTGGTTGACCAGGGCGCGGGCGACCGCGACCCGCTGGCGCTGCCCGCCCGACAGCTCGGCCGGGCGGTGGTCCTTCCGGTCGCCGAGCCCCACGGCCGCCAGGGCGTCGGTGGCGCGCTCGCGGCGTTCCTTCGACGGCACCCCGGCGTAGATCAGCGGCAGCTCGACGTTGTGCAGCGCGCTGGCCCGCGGCAGGAGGTTGAAGGTCTGGAAGACGAAGCCGATTTCCTTGTTTCGGATCCGCGCCAGGTCGCTGTCGCCGAGGTCGGAGACGCGCTGGCCGCCGAGCCAGTACTCGCCGGCGGTCGGGGTGTCCAGGCAGCCGATGACGTTCATCAGCGTCGACTTCCCGGAGCCCGACGGGCCCATGATCGCGACGAATTCGTTGCGGTGGATCTCCAGGTCCACGCCCCGCAGCGCCCGGATGGTCTCCGAGCCGAGCACGTAGTCGCGCGTGAGGCCCACCGTCTTGATGACCGGGCCGTCGCCGGCGGTGGGGTCCGACGAGCGGGTGAGCTCCGCCGGGGCCGCGGTCACAGGCCGTGCCCCACCAGGGCCTCGAGCTGCGCCCGGGCAATCAGGTAGTTGTAGCGGGCCTGCACCAGGCTGACCTCGGCCTGGTTGAGCGTGGTCTCCGCGGTCAGCAGGTCCACGATGGTCGAGGCGCCGAGCCGGTAGCGCTCGCGCTGCATCCGCAGCGCCTCCTGGGCCGCGGCCACCGAGGTGCGCGACACGTCGATCTGGGCCGCCGCCGCGTCGAGCGCGGTCAGCTCCAGCGTGAGGCTGGCGTCGAGGCCGAGGCGCGCGTCGCGCAGCTTGGCCTGCGACGTCTGGTAGCTCGCGTCGGCGTTGACGATGTTGGCTTCGCGGACAAACCCGTTGAAGATCGGGTAGTTGAGCGAGAGGCTGACGTTCCAGGTGCCGGTGTACTTGGGCCCAGCCGCTATCGGATTCCACGGGAACAGGATCTGGCCCGCCCAGCGCTGGCTGGCGCCGAGGCTGAGGGTCGGATAGTAGACGGCCCGGTTCGCGGCGAGGCTCGCCTGTGCAGCGGTCACTCCGGCTTGGGCCTGCACGACCGAGGGCGCGCTCGCCTCGGCATCGCGGCGCAGGGCCGCCGTGTCGAGGCTGGTGAGCCTGACCTCCAGCGCGGTGTCGGGCACCGCGGCCACCATG
>Ga0335070_10003766_pt1 | contig 17728 bp, 17 predicted proteins | sample Lox_Sample_13_FD_206722 | JGI IMG/M metagenome (GOLD analysis project Ga0335070, IMG submission 206722) | Soil microbial communities from Loxahatchee National Wildlife Refuge, Florida, United States - Lox_Sample_1.3 | ecosystem: Environmental > Terrestrial > Soil > Wetlands | place: USA...
CTCGGTCCTAACCACAGCTTTCTTAGGGCTAAAGCCCGTTCGGAAAAACAGAATGTCGCGAGGCGTTCACGATGTGGTGCAACTCAATCACGCTTACCCACTGACCATTCCGGGCTTCGCTGAAGACAATCTCTCCATCTAGCATTTGCGCTGCCACAAGCGGCGGAAGGTCGCGGTGATAGCCGAAGAACCGCATCTTCATCTCGTCCCAAGCGGGCCAACGTCTCACCAGCGGACGCGGCGGCTCGTACTTGGTGGAAAACACCAGCGCGACATCAAACTCGGAGCGAGCCTCGGCGGCCGACATCACCTGCTCGGCCGAGAAATCCTCAATGCGCACCACACGAACGGGGCGTGTGACGTATGCAAGATAAGGACGCGTGAGTTCGTCGTTGGCCGGCCAGGCGGTCAGCACCCGGGCCATGGGACATCGCGCTTCGATGAACGCGTCGGCGTGTTGGTGTAGCACGATGTAATCGCGGTAAGCAAGAGTGTCTTCGAAAGAAAATCCGTATGGCGGATTGACGAACAGCCCAATTGCAAAGGCCCCAGCCACAATCGCTACTACCGCGCGCCACTGGCCCACCCGGCGCCAGAGCGTCGAGACCCACACAATAATGACCAGCGGAACGATGGGCAGCATGTACCGCGCCAGCACAGCTCCTCCGATGAATGCCATGGTGAAGACGTAGGGCGCGGTCACAAAGAAGAAGGCAAGCTGTGTCTCCAGCGCAATCCTCGGCCGCTCGCCGTTCGCGTCATACAGGGGCGGCTTCCACATGGCGAGCAGGGCGGCCAATGTCAGCATCCACAAATTGAGATAGCCGAAGGTCTGCCACAACCGCATGAGCAGCGCGAGCAGCACGCGCAGCGGATGCAGGGTCGCCTGCACGTTGTAGCGGAAGAACTCCGGGTTGCCGAAGACAAATCCGGTGCGTGAATAGTGGAACCAGTACCAGAGCAGCAACGGAGCCAGCGAAACCAGCAGCAGTGTGGAATTCCATCGGCGGCGCAGAAACATGCGGCGCCACTCGCTCCCATCGCGAATCCGCAGGAATGGGCGCAGCAGTTCCCAGGCGAACAGGCTGAGCGGCGCCAGTACTGCCGTCTCCTTGGCCAGCACTGCCAGCGAAAACCACAAGACCGTGGCTATCCTGCGATTCTCGACGTAGGCCAGCAAGCCCCAGAACGTCAGCCCCGCTGCGGCCAGGTCCACATGCGCGAGCGAGCTCTGGACGAAAAACACGGGATACAACGCCGTGCAGATAGTTGCCGCAATCGCGACTTCAACATTCGCCGCCCGCCGCGCCAATCGAAAGACGCCAAGCAGCGCGAAGCTGGCCACAAACAGCATAGCCGTGCGCGTCACGATCAGTGTGTACCCCACAGCTTTCCACCACAGTGCTAAGTAGGCCATCACCAGCGGTGGATGTGCGTTGGAAGGCGTGGAGTGAGGAATGAGGCTGCCGGTCAGAAGCAGATCGCGGGCAGCGGGAACATAATGTCCGGCTTCGTCCCAGAAGTAGGGAAGGCGCAGCAGTCCGAGATGCAGTAGAAAAAGAAGGACGAACAGAAGGACGAAAACTGAAACCGAGCGAACTTCCCGCGTTGCGGTTTTGGCGTGCGCCACGGGAGAGATACTAATGCACCTGCCCGCCCGCTACCATGCGGGGATCGAGCTTGATCTCGCCAAAGGCATTTTCGTAGCCCACAACGTTCTGCTGCAAAATGGCCAGGAGGGCCTTGGCCTGCTGCGGGCTCAGATAAACGCCCTGGAAGTTGCGCACTTCCACCTGCGTCTCGCTTTGCTGCTGCAGCGTGCCAAAAACCAGAAAGAAGTCCCAGACGTTCACACGGACCTGCACGCTATTGGCATAGTTCTCGCGGTAATCGGGCGCGTTCACCAGCTTGATATTAGGTTGAGCGGGGATGGTCATAAGGTGTTCAGTGTAACGGCAACAGGGAGCGGAGGAAAGGGTGAAGGCTTGGTCGGGGGCGGCGTGGAGGGGGTGAGTTAAAATAGGCTCAGGCCGGGATGGCGGAATTGGCAGACGCGCTGGACTTAGGATCCAGTGCCCCAAAGGCGTGCAGGTTCAAATCCTGTTCCCGGCACCAGAAGATTCCCTGAAATTTGTCGTCATGGCTCAAGCTCCCGGCCATGCAGAAAGTGGACGGGGCACCCGGGAGAATTGTTCAGAACCGAGCCGGGGCACCCGCCCGTAAGCGTGCTATGGCCATAAATCGGCGAGCTTTCTTGCAGAGCAGCGTTGCGGCTGCGGCCGCTGCGATGGTTGGATGCGGCACCACATCTTCAGTCAGGGCTGATCCTCTCGTCTTGATTCAGCTAGGAGACACCCAAGCCGCGATTCCCTTCTTAGCATGGGATACGGAAGGTGGCAATCGGCTGACAAATCTTTTGCGAGCACCAGCAGCGCTGCGGATACAGGTGAGCGGAGCGTGGGGTGAAGCCGTAAACCTACCAACCCTCCGAGAAATCACAGGCCCGCAAACCACTCTGTTCCGAATCGATGTCTCTCCTAACGCCCACATATTGTGGGAAATCGATAAAGACGACTCCACTTTCGGATTCAGAATTTATGCAGATGGAAAAGACCGGTCATCAATCGAAAATTGTGAGCTGGTGCTGCCTTTTGATCCAACGGTTACTCCTACGGCGGTGCTGCCAAGCGATTGGACGCCGGATGGAATGGCAATACTACCGGCGGTTATCAGTGCACCCGATTTTGGACAGATGGTTCTGTCAGAAACTAGTCATGAATATCTCCAGATCCGTCTAGAAGGTGACCGAAACAGTCGACTAACGTCTGTAGTGTTGGAACTGCCCAAGATTCAGCAGGGGAACGCGTACAACCTCAGCTTCGTTCCACTTCGGTTGCCGGCCCCAGAGGGACTTCACGACGCCGAAAGGTGGCAAACTGTGCGACGGAGCTGGTTCAACTGCTGGCAGCCCAGTTTTCAGTGGGGCGACCAAAACGGCTCGTACAGTGCTCCAGCGGGAATCCTTGCCAACAACGTTATCAGCGACGTTGTGAGCTATGACCTGCCATTTCACGCAGACCACGCACTCTGGGTCCCAAATCTTGCACCCGGTATCTCCATCATGGCCACTGTGCGTCACACCATCGAGTGGTGGCTACAAAAGCGCACACTTCCGAGTGGCGCGGTCATCGGTTATTGGGCCTATTCCGGATTTCTGGACGCCAATCCAGGAATACTGATCGCAGCGTGGGACTATGTAGAGGCCACGGGTGACATGCAGTGGCTGAGTAATCATATACAACAACTGGAGTCCGTATCCGAGTATCTTGCGCTACGGGATGTAAATGGTGATGGAATTGTCGAAGCGACTCAGAGCGGCGACTATGGTTCCTTAGATGATCCCTCTAAACGGTCGTCCAATTGGTATGACGCCATAAATTTTGGGTACCAGGACGGCTACGCTAATGCCTTGATCTATCGTGCCTGGCGCTGTCTCGCTGAGATGGAAGCGAAGTTGGGTAGACCTGTCGAGGAGAGGCGCTATTCTGATTTGGCAGGTCAACTGAAAACCGCCTATTCTGCCGCGCTGATGAATCCACAAACAGGCTGGTTAGCTTGTTGGAGGAGTGAAGACGGGATCCTGCATGACTATGCCAGTCCCGTCGTGAATGGCTTGGCCATAGAATATGGCCTTGTTGGACAAGCGCAAGGCCGCGTTATCTTGTCCCGGTTGTGGCAGAAGATTCACGATGTCCGATTTGCCCGGTTCGACCTCGGCATACCTTCCGTCCTGATGCCTGTACGCGCAGTTGACTACATTCCGGAAGGGTTCGGAACGCCACTTGACCCGGATGGGCACGACACCTTTCAGCACTATGAAAACGGCGGGATAACTGCAGGCCAAACTCTACACTTCCTCGCGGCCCACTACCTTGTGGGTTTGCAGGAGCTTGCAGACACGGTATTGTACGCAATGCTGGAAAGACTAAGAAACAAGGGTTTCCAGAACGGCGTTCAAGACCAGTTTCCCTTGGGCATAGACTGGACGACCTGGGATGGGTCACCATGCGGATACGAGGGTTTCTTGTCTGACACCTTTGCTTTTCAGCAGGCTCTGTTGCTTCGCGATGCGCGCTTCAGGATGCGTTACTACCGTCCTTTGTTCGCAAATCCTTGATGGTTTACCGAAGGCGGCGCTACATTCACCGTAACCCACTGCAGTGGGGACCGGTGAGGAGAGAACAGTCGGAATTTTCCCAGGGGTCAGGTGTGATCGCCTGAATACCCCCGCCCCAAGCGAAGCTTGGACGGGGCACCCTTAAGAGCCTACCAGAAATACGAACCGACGATATTGGCGTGACCAGGTTTTCCGCGGATCACGTCCACAGCTAACACGATTTCCAGATCCTTCTTCTGCCATCCCTTGGGCGCGATCGCCTCAATTTTACGAATCTCATTCGGGTTGGTGAGAAATTCTCCAGCGGCAAGCGTGCCGAAGGCGGAGATTCCCGCCACCGTGACTACCATCTGATCTGTTTTTGGATCCGATACTCTCAACACCAATGCGTAATCCTTGGTGACATTTAGATAGGGTATCGAATAGTCCACCGACCAATCATTCCTGGATGGGTTGTCGTGATCACGAATGAGAATTACCCCACGCGCAGGACGTTCGACCGTGAAGCGGAGGTTCTGTACCAGCCGTTCAGTCCAGTCATTATTCATCAGTCCAATCAGCACAGCGGGGCTGTCCTGCAAATCTGTAAATGTGGCTTCGGTTTGGGATGCAATGCGGTACGCTTTGCCTTTTGCCTGAATTAGCTGGCGATGCGAGAAAGTGTAATCGCATCGTTAACGTGAATGATTTCGCTGTCAGCCCTGTGGAAGTCTCTCAACGTGATGGGAGTACTCCCGCCTGAGGTATCGCCATCGGCTTGGCTCCCGCCTGCCAGGTTGCCTACACATAGCAGGACTTCACCCTTGGACCACAGTGGGCCCCAAAAACGCTCGACGGGATCGTGGGATCTCGCACCAAACAACGAAGCGGCAAGGCACAAAAGGATAATCAGTCCTAGGCCGGCTATCCATGGCCGCAACGTACGTTTGGAACCAGGTTGCTCGCGCGGGACCACAATAGCCCCCAGTTTCGTATCTGCCGGTGCTTCCGCCGGACGCAGCGGGGCCACCTGATAACTCCAGCGAAATCGCGGCACATAAGAACCCGGTTGCAGTTCGACTCTTAATTCTGCGCTGTCTGTCTCTTCCTGGTAATACTGTGCCAGACGTTTGCGGACTTCGGCAGCTGCGCTGCGCACCGCGTGGTCAGATGCGGTGTCGTAGTCGGGAGGCCGTCCAAAAACCTCGATTCCGATGATCCGTTCTTTTAATTGATCGCCAGCCCCTTCCAGGGTGCGCTCCACAATGTACTTCAATACGCTGGCGTATCTCTTGCTGTTCCTGAACGCAGGACTGGCAAGAATTCGTTCCAGTTGGGCGTGAACAGCCTCGTACTCTACCGGCGAGACAGGAAGGAAGGTTGAGGAGGTCGCACGTAACGCTGAAGGCCCCAGCGCCCTCTGAGTGGCCATGACCTCCCCCCTTGGAAACCGCTGGAGAGTCTATCACGACCAATATAGGAATTGAATCGAGCGTGGAAGAGGCAAACTCGGGACGTTCCAGGAAGGGCCAGACGCCAGAAGTTCCGGTAGCCCCCTTAATCATTTATCGTGATCAATATCTGCAATAATTGCATCCAAGTTCACGATATCACCCATGACTTGGTACCCAGCGTCGTTCGGGTGCAAAGCATCGCCGGCGTACGCAGCCAAGAGCTTGGTAGGATCCGCGGGGTCCCGCAAAGCTTTGTCAAAGTCGATCACACCATCAAAGGCATGACTGGTTCTTATCCACCGATTTAACTTTTGGCGTTCTTCCTCGCCTGCGGGCGTGCCATAGTCTCCACCGTAGATCGCGTTCGAACCTCCGAAAGGCGTCAGTGTTCCGCCGTAGATTTTCAATCCAGCTTCGTGACACGCAAAAATGATCTGCTTGTCCACTGCGATCAACACTTCGGCTTTGGTGGAGCGATCACCGATGTCGTTAATGCCGGCGAGGAGGATTACGGCCTTGCCGTCTGTCTGGAGCAATACGTCACGCCCCATACGGCCGGGAATCGCGTAGCCAAACTGGGGAAATTGAGGACGATTGGTTAGCAGTTCGTTTCCGGTGATCGCCGCATTCGATACTGATAGCGTGCCGCCATGCCGAGCAGCCAATCTGCGGGCAATCACATCGGGGAAACGCCGATTAGCACTCGTCGTCGACAAGTAACCATCGGTGATCGAGTCGCCAAGAGTCACCAGCGACCCTCTGACCCGAGAGGAAGCCTGTACATCTACACCGGAGACAAACATCCAGCATGAGATCTTCTGGGTAAATCCGCCACCGTCGCTTACGCCTGACATGTCTCCTGGCGCAATGTAATTGTCCTGTACGGCGAGGAAGTGTTGCGTCGCCAGACCTGTACTGTCAGGAAGGAAAACACTCACAGCGAGAGTGCTCAAGGCGGGAATTCCCAGGTTGACCGGATCACTTAGCGCTTCACTGTCGGCCGCGACAAGGATTGAGGTCTTTCCACCAAAGCGGAGCGTACGGGTGGTCCCCGGGACCGTGGCCGCGCCACCAGCAGAGATTGCAACCGTCGCCGCGCCCACATTCAGTGGCTCACTGCCATAGGCATTAGAGATTCGCACCCGTACTTTGCTGCCTCCAGCACTGAGGTAAACAATATTGCGAATCGTCTGGTCAGTAAGCCCGACATCCGAAGGACAGCCAGGCGAGAAGAACGTGCCTCCCGGCATAGGGCTTCCCTGCCATGCCGCGACCCAGTGCCCATTCGAATCATGGTCCATCCTCTGTGCCAGCGCAAATGTGGCGGCCAGTGAAATCCGCTTCGGGCTCAGTTTGAATTCCGATGAATTGATGACAAAGGCAAACCCTTCGAGGATCCCTGAGATAGGGTGGAATCTCCTGTATCTCATTGTTTTGTCTCCGCAGTGCTTGTTGTGATCCTAAAGTATTGTTTTGGCGGGGTGTTTTAGAAACCCATCCTGCTCCAGGTAGTGGAACAGTAGGCGGCAATCTTGCCAATCACAAGTCCATGACGGTCTGTGCCGGTCATTTCTGGGCACCCTCAAGAGTAGTTCAGGCTGCCGACGCTCATTCACCCCGCCGACGAACCAGCTTCCATCCCCGCTCCGGACGTCGGCAGGCGCAGCACATTGGCAAGGCTTTCGGCGAGCATTGCGGGCAGGGTGCGATAAAGACGGCGTCGCAAATCGAGGTAGCCTTGCGTTCCGGCGAACAGGTCGGACATCAAGGCACGGAAGCTGGGGCTATTGGCGGTGAACTGCACCATGCGTTCAATCACAGTTTGCCCCATCCAGTGGCCGGCATAAAAACGATCGGCAACGCGCGCCGCCATTTCCAGTTCCGGCTGGAAATCGCGACGGAGCAGGGAAGCATAGGATTGCGGCCGTTCGGCCGCTAAAGCTTGGGCGAGCAACTCGCCCGAGCGCATCGCGTAGTACAAGCCTTCGCCGGTGATGGGATCGACGAAGCCGGCGGCATCGCCGATCAGCGCCCAGCCCTCTCCTTGCACCGGAGCCCGCCGCAGCGTCGTCGCCCGCAGCGACGGCAGCACGTGGGCATAGAAACGGGCTCCGTGGAAATCGAGGCCAAACGTGGTGAGCGACTTCTCCAGCACCGTGCGCAACTCGGCCGTGCTTTGTCCGGTCAGTTTGCCGCAGATGCCGGCGGAGAAGTGGTCGCTGCGCGGGAAGATCCAAATGTAACCATGCAAGCCAGGCAGGAATTGCACCTGCAGGAGCTGGCTGCAGCCGGGGATGTAATATCCGGCTGTGATCATCAAGTCTTCCGGAGCGAACGGCCGTGAAAACTGCCGCCGGAAAGGGTTGCGCGCGCCTGCGGCTATAACCAGAAAATCCGCATCATGAACGCCGCGGCTGGTCTGCAGCTGCCACTTGTGGGCGCTTCGCTCAACGCGAACCACGCGGTCACGCACCACTTCGGCGCCTGAGTCGCGAGCGCGGTCCAGCAGGAGTCCGTTCAAAACCTGGCGGGAAAAAATGGCGACCGGCTGCTGTAAGCGGAACAAAACGCGGCTGCCCGACGAACTGATGAGTTCGCAGTCGCGCACCCAATTGCGCTCGACGTGAGTATCTTGCAGAAAGGGCCACTCAACCAGAGCCTTGTGAGTGAGGCCTCCGCCGCAAGGTTTTTCCCAAGCGAGCTTTTCGTCGAAAAGGACAACCCGTCGGCCAGCGCGGGCCAGATTGGCAGCGCAGAGAGCACCCGCAGGGCCGCCACCGACAATCGTAATCAGATTTCGATCAGGCAAGCGTCAAACGTGACCGCAGGGAGAATTGCGCACGCGAAGCACTCCCCGAGCGTGCCTAGTCAATCCCGGTTCGTCAGCCTGGAAGTCAGAAGTTACTGCGGCACTTGCGTCAATCCCTGATAAATCGCCAACCCCGCGATGGCCAGGATCAATAGTCCTGATGTAGCGCCCAGCCAGCGCACCACGGGATTGAGCCGCTCCACCTTGTGCATGATTTCAGCCTGTTCCTTTTCCATATGAGCTTCGGCCTCATCGAGGAAAAGTTGGTCGTCTTCATGCATGGTGAGAGTGCTGCGATAGATCAGGAGAATGACGAGAGCCGCCGTCAGAACTCCCCAAACAACCAGTAGCCATATCAGCGGGGACATGGGCCACCTCGGGTACTCGTGTCGGGCCTGGTCCCGACATGCAGGCAGGTATAGGTATGCGCCTCACCGCCCGCTTCGGGCAAGGGCCCCTGCCCAGAATTATAGCTCTGCAGTGCAAGCCCCCAGGGCCGGTAAGTGCGACCGAAAGCCGCTGCCAGCCATCTAAAGGGTGTTGCAAAAATGTAGAGTGAGTAAAAAAGCAACTACCGTGGATTTTAGCCAATTTGGTATAATTTTGGCGAGCTTGTGTTTTCAAGGAGATAGAGGATGGCCACCACAATCACCCCAGAAGTAAAGCCAAAGACGGCACCAATTACCCTGACCCCGAGCGCCATCGCGAAGGTGAAGGAAATTATGGCGCAACAGAATCCCGTCCCTGCCGGCCTCCGTGTGGGTGTTGTCGGTGGCGGGTGTTCCGGGTTCTCCTACTCAATGCAGTTCGAGAGCGGCTCCGGATTGATGGACAAGGTTTTCGACATGGATGGGCTGAAGGTCTACGTCGATGCGACCTCGGTGATGTATCTGAACGGTTGCACCGTGGACTACGTAGAGACGCTCGAGGGCGCAGGCTTCAAGTTCGACAACCCGAACGTGAAGAGCACCTGCGGTTGCGGATCTTCATTTAGCGTCTAACGCGAGTCTGGCAGAATTGAGAGCCCCATCGCTCAGCGGTGGGGCTTTTTGTTTGACGTGTTTCTTCCTAGCGCAGAGTGAGTGGAGATTGCGCTGAGGGTACTGGGAGCCAGCTACGGCTTATTGCTGAGGCGCGGGCTGCGTGGGCTGCGTAGGCGACATGGGCGAGAATTGGGGCATGGACTGCGTGCCCGGTCCGGGATTAGATGCGCCCGGCATTCCCTGTGGGCCCATTTGCTGGACCGGAACCGCGCCCTTGAGAGGAGGCTGCGCCGGAGTCGTCAACAAGCCACCACGGTCGACGCTGGGATCGTAGATGAATTGCCACTGGTTGTAGTGGCCCTTGTTATTGAACTCGCGGATGCTCTTGGCGGTGCTGATGCTGACAACGCCGACGATGGGGCCCCCGCTGACCACCTGGCCGCTGCTCCTGCTTTTCGACGCGGTGTTGTCCGAAGAAGATGTGTTGTCCGAGGAGGAATCACTCTGTCCGGATGAGGACCGGGTATCCGCGCCGCCCTGAGGGGGGGCACCGGATTTCACTGCGACGGACGTGAGGCTACTCACTGGCATTGCGCCGGCAATGCCGCCACCACCCATTCCCATTTGTACTTCCCCGAGATGAAGCAGCTTGAAGTCTTTCCCCGTGATGGGGTCCTTGTAGCGTTTCCGCAGGCAACGAATGTTGTTGGTGTTCTCCAGTTCCTCCAGACGCATGGGGTAGCGGCCGAACTTCTTGACGTAGTGGCGGATGGCGCGGGAGTACTGTACTCCGCGATGGATCATTTCCTCTTCGCGGTCACGGCGAACCTGGAAGGCGATGCTGGGCGCCACGGCCATGGCGGCAATGGCGAGCAATGCCACAAACAGCATGAGCACCAGCAGAATGTAGCCGCGCTCGGAACGACGGGTTGAAGATTTAGTCCGCATCAGACTTCAGTCCTTGGTCCTTCGTCCTTGGTCGGTGGCCTTTGATGGCTCGCTGTCAGCATTCATCCTTGGTTCTTCGGCAGATCGCCGTTCCTTTGTTGGCCATCGACTGAGGACCAATGACTAACCAACCAACGACCAGCCTCACCCCTGCGTCAGAGGAATACTCTGGCGGTTATTGTAGAGCACATCTTCCACTTCCACCGCTATCGGCGTGATGCGAAGGACGCGATAGCGGCGGTCGATAATGTCGCCTTCGCCCGCGATGAACACGTCGCCACCTTCCGTAGCTAGGAAAATTCGCTTGGGCTCACCCGGTTTGCTGGCGAAACCGAAGAACTTCAGATTGATAGGCGGTGGAGGCGGTGGCGGAGGCGGCCCGGTCTGCTCCGGAGGCTTGTCCGTCCGGGGAGTCACGATCGGTTTCGGAATGTCCATCTCGGCGCGAAAGATGTTCCGGCCTTTCCCCTCATACTTGGTATCTTCGCTGATCTTCAGCCAATCCAGGCGCAAAGTCGGATCCAACGAGTGCCGTTCGCCGGGTTTCGCAATCAGCTTTCCGACCCGTGGAGCAGCGTGAGCGCGGGCCGCTGGTGAAGAAGGAGAGGCCGAAGCCGCGGCCGCCGGAGCTGGGGAACTCCCCATGGTGAAAAGCCAGCGCCCCAACAGCACTAGGGCCGCCGCCATCAGGCACAGGGCCACGATCAATTTCTTGCGGTCTTCAGTCCCAATCTTCACGTTAGGAGTACGACTTCAAATAAGTTTCCAGCTTCAGTTGTAAACGGACCACACCCTGCTGTTCTCCGCCCAGGTCGACGCTGTCAATGATAAAGAATACTTTGGCTCGCTCCAGGGAGTTGATGAAACGCACCAGGTGAAGGTAGTCGCCGGAGAAGTCGCCGTCGATCTCTACCATCCGGACCCCGATGGCCTCAGGGTCCTTCGTTGTGTACTTCAGGCCGCCAATCTTCACGCCGCTCTGGCTGGCCAGCTTGCCCAGAGTGTCGGAAATCGCCGAGTCCTGACTGGGTAACCTCTCGGCGTAGAACTGCTCGATCTGTTCCCGGGCACTGACGATCTTCTTATCCAGGCCTTGCAAAGGTTCCATCTCGCGCGTCTTGCGCTGAACCTCTCTTCCCAGATCTGAGAGCTGTTGGTCCCGTGAACGGGCCGAACCGACCAGAGGAGAGAACAGAACAGCGATCGCCAAGATGTCGAGGATCGCCAGGATCACCACGGCGATCCGCAACTTATCCCGCATTCCTCTCAGATCGGAGCTCACGGTGACCTCCGGGCAGCGGCGAATGCCGTCTCAGGAACATAGAGGGCGCGAATGTCGAACTGCACGTTGTCGCCCGGATTGCCGCCGCTGTACTGAGTTTCGGAGCGGATTTGCGTCTGCTGAAAATGCCTGGAGCCCTCCATGCGACGTACCAGATCGAGGGCGCGTTCGCGAGATTCCCCGGCCACGCTCAGCGACAGCTGCAACTGATTTTCAGGCGTCATCTCTGGCTTGATGGAAACGACGTGCAGGCGCGGCGGCATGACTCTTTCCAGTTCCTCGAAAACCTGGGTCCAGGAAAACGACTTACGCTGGAACAAATCATTAAGAAACTGGGAGCGGTCGCGCGTGCTGCGGTTCTCCGGGCGATTCAGCAACGCTTGATCGGCGGCCTTTTGATTGTCCAGAGCGGCAATCTGTTCCTGACCTTGGCGAATCAGCCGGGACGCCTCCCGCGCCTCCAGCCACTGAAACAGGACGACGTACAACAGAATCACGGTCAAGAGCCCGAGGGCTGTTACTCCTCCGCCCCACTGTTGCCAGAACTGCCGGGCATCTTCGTAAGGGCGCGTGGCGAGATTGATGTTCAGCCGCATTGGTTCAGGAAAGAAGGGCGCCTACGACGCCCGCCATTCTCCATTTCGGAATCGAAGCTGGCCCTCCGCCCAATTGCGAAGCGCGAACCAGTTCACTGACGTTAGCGCCGGTTTGGGCGCGCAGCGCCGGGGCCGCGCCGCCGGATTCCGGCAGTCCCGCCACGAAAATCCGGTCAATGTTCAGGTGATATGTATCCTGGAAGAAGACCACCGAAGGATAAACCTCTTCCGCGAGCTGCTCTCCGGTGATGGCTACGCCACGGGGATTCTCCAGCGTGCGAAAAAGCAGAAGCTGTTGTTGATCGAGAATCGCAATGCTGGTGGTACGGGCATCGACTTTAACGACCAGCGTCGGACTGTCGGCGTTGGCTGTCCCTAACGCAGCCAGCATCGAGGGCAGCACCACCCCCGGACTGTATCCCGCGTCCTGGAAAATCGTTTCGTATTCTTCGACGACGCTTCTTAGCGCCACCGCCGCGACAACTCGGATTCCATCATGGGCCGGCTGCGCATGGTAAGAGACCTGCGCTTTGTCCACGTCGAAGGGCAGGGACTTCTTCAGGCGAAAACGGACCACGCCTTCAGCTTCGTCGCGCCTTGGAGGAAGAGTCTCGAAATCCAGCAGCACGACTCGAGCCGCTGCGTCAGGAAGGATGGCAACGACGTCACGGGAGCGACCGCCGACCGTCTCCAGCGTGTCGCGGAGCGCTCGATACACGACATCACGCTGCCGCAGGTTGGACTCGGTCAGATCGGGCACCACGCTGCCGGGAGCGAGCTCGCGCGAGGCACACATCTCCAGCGCCTGTCCATGCTCGGAGCTGCGACCAGCAAGCACGCGATCCGCAGCAATCTCGCAGGCGAGCTTCGGTCCCGATTTGAACTTGCTACTCATGGTCTGCCGACTATTTTACAAATCTGGCCGAAAATCTGGCCTTCGGGGCTAAAGCCCCGGTCTCTGCAGCCTGTGATGGCACGGCTGAAGCTGTGCCCCGCCCCAAACCTTTTCTAGCCATGCCACTGAAGCTTTGCGCTATACCCAAAAGCGCATCCAGGTGGCGTTGTTTGGCCTGATCCCGCCTGGGACCGCTTCCGGCCGTGCTGCCAAAGCTTTGCCCCAACCAAAGACATTCCCGGACGGCGCAGCTTAAAGCCTTGTCCCGCCCAAGACCATTGCTGAGACACGTCTTATCGCCCGGTCTCGATGAATGTGACCTTGTTGATCTCTTTCAGTGTGGTCAGGCCTAATCTTACCTTGTCCAGGGCCGATTCGCGCAGGAAGCGCATTCCTTCTTCGCGGGCGGCGCGGCGGATTTCCGAAGTCGGCTTTTTGCCCAAAATCATTTCGCGGATGCGATCGCTCAGATCGAGCAGTTCGTGGATAGCGGTGCGGCCGCGGAAACCGGTGCCCGCGCATTCGATGCACCCTTGTCCTTCATAGAACGGCACCTGCGACCATTGCTGCGGGTCAAGCCCGCTGGCTTCGAGCACGTCCGGCGCGTAATGCACCGCAGTGCGGCAAGATTCGCAGATCAGGCGAACCAGCCGCTGCGCCAGGATGCAGTTCAGCGCGGAAACGAAGTTATAGGGCTCGACCCCCATATTAAGGAAGCGGCCAATCACGTCCACCACGTTGTTGGCGTGCACGGTAGTAAAAACCAGGTGACCGGTGAGGGCGGATTGAATGGCGATTTGCGCGGTCTCGGTGTCGCGGATTTCGCCGACCATGATCTTGTCCGGGTCGTGGCGCAGGATGGAGCGCAGGCCGCGAGCGAAAGTCAGGCCTTTTTTCTCGTTCACCGGAATCTGGGTGATGCCTCGAATCTGATACTCGACCGGGTCCTCGATGGTGATGATTTTGTCTTCGTCGGTCTTGATCTCGTTGACTGCCGCATACAGCGTGGTGGTCTTGCCGCTTCCCGTCGGACCCGTGACCAGCACCATGCCGTAGGGCTCGAGAATGTAGCGCCGGAACTTGCGCAGGTCTTCTTCGTCGAAACCAACCACATCCAGCGTGAGCTTATGGAACTTCTCGCTCATCGACTCCTTGTCGAGGACGCGCAGCACGGCGTCTTCGCCATGGATCGAAGGCATAATCGACACACGAAAGTCGATGGGCCGTTCCGGGCTGCCGTACTTCACGCGGAAGCGTCCGTCCTGTGGAACCCGCCGCTCGGAAATGTCCAGCTCGCTCATCACCTTGACACGGGAGATGATGGTGGAGTGGTGCTCCTTGGCAATGGGAGGCATGGCCTGGGTCAGCACCCCGTCGATGCGGAACTTGATGCAGACGGAATCGTCGCGGGTTTCGATGTGAATGTCGCTGGCCCGGCGCTGTAACGCAGTGAAAATCGTGGTGTCCACCAGGCGAATAATGGGACTGATGTCGCCTTGCGCGGTGAGGCGGTCAATCGAAATGCTCTCGTCGGTTCCGCTCTCGTCTTCGCGGACGACGTCGAGCGTGAAACCCTCGCTGGCATCTTCCAGGACGCGCTTGGACTGCTCGGTCTTCTTGAGAATCTCACTGATCTGGGCCAGCGTGCTGACTTTGGTGACGATGCGCTTGCCCAGCAGCAGGCTGATCTCGTCGATCATCATCAGCTGGCTGGGGTCGGCGATGGCGATGGCCAGCTTTCCGTCTCGTGTCTCTTCCAGGGGAACGAAGTTGTAGCGGAACATCAGGTGCACCGGGATCTTCTTGAATAGATCGTGATGCAACTGGAAATTGTGCAGGTCGACAAACTCGCAGCGATAGCGCCGCGCGACGTCCTGGGCCTTCTCCAATTCACCGGACGGCGCGGGGCCTCCGTTGCCACCGCCCACGAAGACTGATTTCTTGTCCGCCATTCCTGCCATTCCAGTTCCTACCTGACGAGCCTTTCGGGCCATCTTCCTTAATGGATCCCAGATCCTAGGGTAAAAATCGGCAGATACAGGGAAATCAATACACTGCCGACGAAAATCGCCATGACGATCAAGATCACAGGCTCAATGAGCGCCATGGCTGCGCCTAGAGCTGTCTGCACATCTTCTTCGTAAAACTCCGCCACCGAATTCAACATTGCCGGCAATGCCCCGGTGGATTCTCCGACTTCGATCATTTCCACGGATAGTTCCGGGAACATCTTCAATTCGTCGAGGCTCTTGGCCAGAGGCTGGCCTTCACGCACGCGGGCCGCGGCTTCCGCGATTCCGTTCAAAATGCGCCGGCTGCTCATCGACGCGCCCGCGGTCTCTAGCGAAGGAACCAGCGGCAAGCCCCCGGCCAGCAACGTGGAAAGCATGCGTGAAAAATTCGCGACCTGATATTTCAGCCAGATCGGACCCACCACCGGAAAGGCCAGCACGGCACGGTCAATACGCTCGGCTCCTTTGTCGGTACTCCGCCAGCGCCACAAAAACATAATCAGAACCGCCAGCAAAATTAGGGCCACAGGAGCATACCTTTGCGCGTGAGTGCCCAGCGCTAACATAAACACGGTGATCATGGGCAAAGTCGCGTTCAAGTCTTCGTACAGCTTGGCAAACTGGGGAACGACGTACGTCACTAGGAAGACGAACATGCACGCCACCACTGTGATCAGCAGCGCCGGGTACACCAGAGATACCGCCAGCTTTTTCTTGAAGGTTAGCGCCAGACGTTGAAACGCGATATAGCGGCTCAATACCTCTTCTATGTTGCCGCTCTTCTCTCCTGCCATCAGAGTGGTGGTGTAAATCTTGGGGAAGACTCTCTGCGCGGCAAAAGCATCGGACAGCAACTCACCGCCTTTAACCCGATCGCGAACGTTCTCCAGGAAGGAGCGCAGCTTCGGGTCCTTCTGTCGTTTGATCAACAGCTCAAGCGAATTAAGAACCGGCAGACCGGCTTTGATCAGAGTCAGGAACTGCTGATTGAAAATGACGAACTGGCTTTGGCGAACTCCGCCGCGCTGGGGTATTTGCAGCTTTCCACCCGCGAATAGACCACGCGGCTTGACGGAATAGACCAGGTAACCTTGCTGCGCAAAGCGGTCGCGGATCTCGGCTTCGGAGTATCCGTGTTCCACTTGTTGCTGCAGGTGGCCCTGCTCGTCGGCGATCTTTACGACAAACTGCGCCATAACGGGTGGTTACCCTCTCCGCGCCCGGCCTCAGTCTAGCATCGCCTTGTTACCCGGCGATGAATCTCCGGTGACCAAGGGAGAGAAGCAACTCCTTCGACAATGCTGGCGGCGCCCTTTCATGGAAAGTATAAGCATAATCTAATCAATCAGTTAAGCACTTCAAGTGAGTGGCCTTCCGTGTTATTGCCCGAGGTCCGCATCGATTACCTCCGTACCTGCGGGAGGAGAGAAGCGAAAGTGCTGATCGGCGATGACCACGTTTTCTTTCTGATCACTAAAGCGATACTCGGTTACCCCGCCATCGGCTTCCTCCAGTACGATGCGGGCAAGGCGGTGGTCAGGGGTGACTTCCAGGAGAACCTGGTTCATGCGATCCCCCACGCCTTTGGGAACACCCCGCAGGACAAGGTTCCCCGCCGCCAGCGGAGCCACATCGGGCGCGAACGAAAGTCCCTGTAATTCTTTTTCCAGCTTGGTCTTACCCAGAAGAAAGCCGAGCGGGGAGCGAAGATCGTCGAGCTTCTTCATGGGGGTTCGGCGCGCCTGCCGGTCGCCTGGCACATAAAACCAGGCATCCTTGCCGTCGCTGAGAAACAGCTTCTGCTTAGGAGAACGGTACTCCCAGCGCATCTTGCCCGGTTTTTTCAGCCACAGTGTGCCGGATTCGGTCCGGTCCATGCCGTTCCCGCGATAGATCTCAGTAAAGTCGGCCTGGAGAGTCTGCAGATGGTTGTAAAACTCCCCGACCGCCTCTGCCGTCGCGTGAACGTCCGGGGCCTCACGAGCTATAGACACCGCGCCCGCAGCAAAGAGGACAGTCGCAATCAGCAGATTCAAGGACGCAAACCGCAAAGGGTGTACCTGGTTTGTGGATGATGGTTCTGGGAGCCGGGAAATCTCCGGGAGCCAATTGCGCTTATTGTAGCGGTTTTAAGAGGGAAATGCTGCACTTAGGGACATCAGGCCGGAGAGCCATGGTTCACTCTCCGGCCTCAAGGGTACAGAAGCTTCCGAGTTAGCGAATCGGCTCGCGGTGACCGAATCGCCCGGCTTGCTTTTTTGAATCTACAGAGGCGTCCAACCGCCCGTTAAAGACGGTTCCGGAATCAAGCCCGGCGTTGGTGCGATTGGAGTGGGCAGAAGCTGACGACGAAGCCGATACTTCGGCCGAAGCCTGAGTGTGCCGGGCCAGCCTCAACGGAAGCCTGGTTGCTAGATTGTGCATCTGACTGGACTGCAGTTTGCGCCTGCAACATGGCTCCTACAACGAAGGCGGCGCTGGTAAGCAAAATCCTCAGTGAACGCTGCATTTCCGATCCTCCTCCTCGATAAGCAGGAACCCGGGCACTACCGATTGCCCCACGTGGATAAGGGACTTCAGGAACGCGAGTTGA
>Ga0335070_10003767_pt1 | contig 17727 bp, 11 predicted proteins | sample Lox_Sample_13_FD_206722 | JGI IMG/M metagenome (GOLD analysis project Ga0335070, IMG submission 206722) | Soil microbial communities from Loxahatchee National Wildlife Refuge, Florida, United States - Lox_Sample_1.3 | ecosystem: Environmental > Terrestrial > Soil > Wetlands | place: USA...
GGTAGTTCTGCAGATGCAGACGGTTCTGCATCATCTGGAATCGCACCGCCGAAGTCGCCTGGCTCATGTCCATCGACTTCTGGGCCGCCGCCTTGGTCTCGTGCTCCCGCCACACTGCCGTCAGGTTTACCACCAGCAGGACCAGCACGGTGAGCAGAATCACGCCGAACGCCGCGTAGAGTTTTTTGCCGATTTTCATCGCATCGCCTTCCTCAACCGCACCTCGTCAGCCGTCTTATTGGATGGGATCAAAATGAAATTCCACGACCCCCGTGGTTTCTTCGCTGCTGGGTTCGTACTTCCATTTCTTCAGCGCCTCCAGCGCGGCGTTGGCCAGCACCGGATGCCCACCCACCAGCTTGGTGGTCTTCACCGTGCCGTTGTTGGCAATCGTCACCTGAATCTTCACTACCCCGGTGATATTCATCCGGCGCGCCAGATCCGGATAGGTCGGAGCTACCTTGTTCTTCAGTTTCCGCGTGATTTCTTCCTGTCCTGAAGCGGACGGACTTTGTATCGCAACGCCCGCGGCCAGTAGCCCAACCGCAATCCAACGACGTAGGCTTCGATCAGACACAATTCCTCCCTGGGTATGTACAGCGGGATTTCTCGTGCACGGACACTACCAGCAGGTCATCAACGGCAGATACCGCCAATTACTTTAGTGACGCCTGTAAGTCTCTGATTTCGTGATGCTTGTTCGATGGATTCAGAATTCCGTAATCGGCCGTTCAGATCGTCTCCCTCTACCTCGATCCATGCTCCACTTTGTGATTGCAATTTGAGACAGATTCGCCAATTTGCGGCATCCGTTTCACACTTTGACACTCGTCCCCGATATCTCCTTGACTCAATTTGAGATTGGAGAGTACGTTTTATATTTAATCCAATTGTTTTCAAATGCTTAACGGGAAGAAGGGTGCGCACTGACGAGCTCAGTTGGAAACTCGGCTCCACCGCTACCGGCGGGGACCACGTCTCGTTCTGACGAGGCGTTCCAGAAACTTCTGCTCGATCTCTCTCGCGCCGCCTTCCAGAGCACCGACTCCGGACAGGTCATCCAACTCTTTTGCCGCTTGGCGCGCGAATTCTTTCGCGCCACTGGCGCCTACTTCTGGAGCCGCACTCCCGAGGGCGAACTGATCGGTGCCGAGGCCGATGGCGGTCAGGCAGAACAGTTTCGGGGAAAGCGTCTGCGTCCCGGAGACTCCGCTGTCGCACTGGAAGCGGTGCAGGGACGCCGCACGACAGTCTGCAACAATGTCGACTCCACCCGTTATCCGCTGCTCGCCGAGTTTCATGCCAGCGCCATCATGGCCGCGCCCCTCGTCGTATTCAACGAAGTCATCGGCGCCATCGCCTTCCTGCGCGATGCGCCTGAATCTCGCTTCGTCGACGATGACGCAGCCAAGGCCACCATTCTGGCCGGACAACTCGGCACTGCGCTCGAAGCCCTGCGGCTGAACCAGCTTTCTCGCGAAGAACATCGCCGTGCCATGATCCTGGCCGAAGTGGCCAGCGCTCTCAATGGCATGCCCGACACCAGTGCCGTCATGGAGGGCATCGCAGACCGCTTACGCGTCTTGCTGCACTCCCCTGCGGTGCTCATCTTCGTTCAGCATGGAGATGTCTTTCAGCTCCAGGCAGCTTCGACCGACACGCCGAGCCTGGCGCGGTCCGTTCGGGAACGCCACCAGGAGCAGAAGCTCCGTTCAGCCGTCGAGATTGCTGCCCGGGCTGTGGCTGCGGGCGAACGCATTACGGTCGCTATCGATGCCGCCTCTCACTTGGGGTACGAATTCCCTGCTGGCGTCCTGATCGCCTCGCCTTTCCGCGCTTCCCGATCTCAGGGTGCGATCCTGGTTTATCCGCGCGCTACCCCCTTCACCCACGAAGAGAAGACTCTGGTTTCTGCCCTCGCCGGTTTTGGAGCCGTCGCAATCGCAAATGCCGAGCTCTATGGCATGGCGCGGGCGCAGACTCAGGAGCTCCACGAGATTCTCGAGATCTCTTTCGAACTGGGATCGGCCGGGCGTCTCGACCACTTCATGAGCACGTTCGTCACCCGGGCGGTCAGCTTTCTCGGGTTTCGCCGCTGCTTCATCGGCCTGCTCGACAACGACATGTTCCACATCCGGTGGGGAATCGAAGAGGGAAAAGCGCGGCCCACCGATATCCCGCTCTACGAAGGGGCGGCCTCCCGGGCTCTCGAGCGGAAAGAAGTCTTCCGCACGGAAGACGCCTCGGCCGTTCCAGGCGCTAACCTGGGTTTCGTCTCGGCCTTCAATATCAAGCAACTGCTGGCCGTTCCGCTGCTCGGATCGAATGGCAGCGTGCTTGGGATGTTCGGCCTGCTCGATCTGCAGGAACAACGCGAGCTTACCGACGAAGACGTACGCCGTGCCCGCGCTCTCGCCGCCCAGGCTGCCATTGCCCTCGAGCTGACCCGCAATCTCGATCAATCCGAGCAGCACCGCAGGCGCGCCGAGTCGCTCGTCGCTCTCGCGCTTGAATTGAACACGGTCCTGCATCTTCCCGAGTTCACCCGCAACTTTGCCCGCCGGGCAGTCGACCTGCTTGGCGGACGTGCCGTCGCCCTCAGCCTTTTCCTCCAGGCCGATTTCGACACCGTCCTGCTTTGCGGCGCCTCCGAAGTCGATGACAAGGTCCTGTTGCGGCGGTTCAGCCAGGAAATGCGCTCGGCAATCTCGAAGCACGACAAGGATGTCGTTCACGCTCCCGCCGCGGAACTTCTCGGGCCTGAACTGGCCTCGACGCTCGGATGGGTCGACTGTACGCTCGTCCGCCTGGCCGGAGCTTCCGGCGGATTGGTCGGCATTCTTTGTCTCGCCGACCGCGGCTCGGCTCCCAGCGCCGAAGACGTCCAACTTCTGCGTGCCGTAGCTGGGCACGCCTCGATAGCTCTTGAAAACGCATGTCTCTTCACGCGAATGGAGGAAGCCAACCGCCACTGGGTCGAAATTTTCGACGCGATCAGCGACTTCATCATCGTCCATGACGAGTCGCACAACATCTTGCGCGTCAACCGTCCCCTGGCCGATTTCGTGGGCATTTCGCCCGCCCAGCTGATCGGAGTCAACATGCGCGCGCTCCATACTTTATCGGCCGGCACCGGCGCTCATGCCTGTCCCTTCTGTCGCAGCGGGGAAGGACTCGACGAGTACATTCACCCCATCCTCGAGCGAACCTATCTCGTCTCGACCTCACGCATTCGCGGCACCGATCGCGCTCAACGCCAGACCGTCCACGTTTTAAAGGACATCACCGACCGCCGCGAGGCCGAGCGCCGTTATCGCGAACTTTTCGACAACATCCAGGAAGGCATCTTCTTCAGCACTCCCCAAGGCCGATTCGTCGAGGTTAACGATGCCCTCGTTCGCATGCTGGGCTATAGCTCGCGCGAGGAGGTTCTGCAACTCGACATTCCCACCGAGCTCTACTTCTCGCCTCACGAGCGCGAGGAGAATGCCCGGTTACTCGAGCGTGACGAAGGCCTGCGCAATTTCGAAGATGTTCTGCGGCGCAAGGATGGATCGCCCATCCACGTGCTGATCAATGGTTTTGCGCTGCGCGATTCGAACGGACAGGTCCTGCAATACCGCGGCTTGATGCTCGACATCAGCGTGCTGCGACAGTCGCAGACGGAACTGCAGCGGGAGCGCGATTTTTCCAACAAGATTCTCAACCACACCCAGAGTCTCATCCTCGTCCTCAGCACCGAGGGTGTCATCAGCTATGCCAACCGCCGCTGGGGAGGCTTAGGGTTCGAACAAAACCAGCTTCTGGGACGTCCACTCGCCGATCTCATCGCGCCCGCCCGGCGTGGCGCCCTGGGTGATGCGCTGTGCGCTGTGGCCGGCGGACTGCAAGTCGACAATCTCGAACTGCAGCTGCTCCGCGGCGATGGTGGCAGCGGCCAGTTCTCCGTCAATTTCAGTCCCATCGGCGATGAAGGCCGCGTCAGCAGTATCGTCGTGGTCATGACCGATGTCACCGACGCCGCTATGCTGCAGTCCAAGCTCGTCCACGCGGAAAAAATGGCGGCCGTCGGACAACTCGTCTCCGGCGTCGCTCACGAGGTCAACAATCCCCTTACCGCCATCCTTGGATTTGCCGACCTGCTCATGGACAACGAGGAGCTTCCCGAAGATGCACGCCGCCACTTGCGCGTTATTCTGCAGGAGGCACAGCGGACTAAGCAGATCGTGCAGAACCTGCTCAGCTTCGCTCGCCAGATGCCGCCCCAGCGGCGTCCCGTGCAGCTCAACGCCATCCTTCGCCGCACCGTTCAATTGCGCGCCTATGACTTCCACAGTCACGGCATCGAAGTCATTGAACTGCTGGATGAATCTCTGCCGGAAGTGATCGGAGACTCTCACCAGCTCCAGCAGGTTTTTCTCAATATCTTGAACAACGCCCACGATGCGGTTCACGAAACCGGGCGTCCGCCGCGCATTGAGATCACTTCGGCGCGATCGGATTCCTTCGTGGAGGTTTCCTTCCGCGACAATGGCGTTGGCATCGCCAATCCCGACCGGATTTTCGATCCTTTTTTCACTACCAAGGAAGTTGGAAAGGGAACCGGTCTCGGATTGAGCATCTGTTACGGAATCGTCCGCGAACATGGCGGCGAAATTGTCTGTCAAAACAATCCCGACTCCGAAGGCGCGACCTTCATTGTGCGCTTGCCTCTCGCTTCTGAGGCGGCCACCTTCGGAGCGGTGGCGGGAGTGCTTCCTCGATGACCCAGACTGCCATGAAACCGGCCTGCGCCCCGGTTCTTCTTATTGAAGATGAGCCGGCCGTCATGGAATTTGTCCGCTCCGCGTTGGAGCGCAACGGATACAAAGTGGTCTCAACCGAATCCGGGGCCGATGCGCTGCGCCTTCTCGCGGGCGGCGTGTATCACGGCATTGTCTCGGATATGCGCACCCCCGGCGGCGTCGATGGAGCACAGGTTCATGCCTGGCTCACTGCGCACCGTCCTGAACTCGCCTCCAAGCTCGTGTTCATTACTGGCGACATTGCCAATGACGAGACAGTCGCCATTTTGCGCAAAACCGGCGCGCCTTGTGTCGAGAAGCCGTTTCGCGTCCAGCAATTCATCTCCGTGGTGGAACAGACAATGGGCAAGGCATCTCTATGAGCGCAGGCGATCAGCCAATCCGGCTGCTGATTGTTGACGACGAACAGAGCATTCGCCGTCTCTGCATGACGGTCGGCGAGTCGCTCGGCTTCCAGTGTCTCGAGGCCGAGAGCGGCGAGGCCGCGCTCTCCGTCCTCGAGCAGCAACCCGCCCACATGATCCTTACCGACATGGTCATGCCCCACATGTCCGGCCTCGAGTTTCTGGAACAGATCAAGCGCCTCCTCCCGCGCACCGAAGTGGCCGTCATGACGGGGCATGGCTCGATTGAAACCGCCGTTCAGGCTATGCGTCTGGGCGCCTACGACTACATCACCAAACCCTTCGCACCGCTCGATGAACTGCGACTATTCTTGCGCCGCATGGCCGACAAAGTTCGCCTGGAGGAAGAAAATCAGTACTTGCGCGAGCGGTCCGAAACCGAGACCGCGGTCCACGGCATCATCGGAACCTCGCCTGGCATTCAGCACGTGCTTCGCATGATCTCCCGCCTCAAAGACACCCGCACCCCGGTGCTCATCTCCGGCGAGAGTGGCACCGGAAAGGAACTGGTTGCCCGTGCGCTGCATTTCCGCGGGACCTTCGCCAGCCGTCCTTTTGTTGCCGTCGACTGCGGCTCGCTCGTTCCGACCCTGATTGAAAGCGAACTCTTTGGCTACGAGAAGGGCGCTTTCACCGGCGCGCTGCGTTCCAAGCAGGGATTGCTCCAGTCCGCCGATACCGGCACTATCTTCCTCGACGAGGTTGGCGAACTGCCCCTCGAGATGCAAGCCAAGCTCCTCCGTTTTCTTCAGGAAAAGGAAGTTCGTCCCGTCGGCAGCAATCAGAAGGTGAAGGTGGACGTGCGCATTATGGCCGCCACCAATCGCGACCTCGAAGTGGAGTACAAGAAAGGGACCTTCCGCAAGGATCTCTACTTCCGCCTGAACGTCATCACCATTCATCTTCCGCCCCTTCGCGAGCGCCGCTCCGACATTCCCGTTCTGGTGAACTGGTTCTTGGATCGGCTCGCACCCGGTCGCGAAATTCAAGTTTCCAGTGCGGCTATGAAAGCCTTTCAGGGATACGACTGGCCCGGCAACGTTCGCGAACTTGAGAACTGCCTCGAACGCGCCGTCGCTCTCGGAGACCAGCGTCGCATCGAAATCACCGATCTTCCTCCCGTGATTGCGCGCTCGCAGGCGCCTCTGGACCCGGTAATTCCGGCCGAATCTCCCGCATTCTCAACTTCGACTAACGATCTCGAAGATCTCGAGCGTGCCACCATCGAACGCGTCTTTGCCCAGGTGAAGGGCGACAAGGTGCTGGCCGGGAAGATGTTAGGTATCAGCCGCGCAACTCTCTACCGCAAGCTGAAGCGCTACAACATCGGCTTGCGCGACGATCAGAGACATTCCACCTTGCAGTAATCTCGTGAGACTCTCCCGTGATTGAGACAGCCGTCTCAAGCTGAGACTCCGCCTTCCGACCCACTACGCCCGCAGATGCTCACGATCGATTCATCCTGCCGAGAACTTGCTTGTCTGCTTAAGTTTGCCCTTAGGTTCATGGCCTTCAAGGTTTTGGAGTCGAGGTTGCACTCTTTTCTGCCGATAAGCAGGACGAGTCTCCTTGGCTACTTTTCTAACCGGAAAATAGGGGAGACTCGACTGCTCCTGACATTTGTGTTTGAGGTTTTCCGTGCCCAACCAGGCCACCGGCACCGCGCGCGCCCTGCAACCCGACATCGTCGGTCGCCTGGCCAAGTTCTTTCCCCTTGCCACTCCGGTGCGCATTCCGATCAAGTTGAGTCGTGCCAACGGGAATGAAACCGCATTTTTCCAGGATACGGTCATTGAGTTTGGCACCTCGCGCGAAGTGCTCTTCGCGCTCGATCGCCCTCTGGAGTTTGCCGACCGAGTGTTGCTCGAGAATTCCGATGGTTCGCTGCACGCCGAAGCATCCGTCGTTGCCGTTCAATACCACCCCGAGCGGACCGTTGTAGCCGCCCGATTCCTGAAAGACGTCCCGAACTGGATCGTGAAACCATGACTTCGTCGAAAATTTCGGCTCTCTCCACGGAGGAGCATTGGCGGTTGATGTGCGATTTGCATCCTGTCTACTCCACCCTGGTGCGTGAATTCGTGATCGAAGTGCCAGCCGGCGAGCCGCTCGACGACTCCCAGCAGCCTTCCGACCAGACCATCCACGAGACGGATGGCTGGATGCAGCAGGTCGATTCCCAACTCGGCGTCCACCAGTTACGCCAGTTCCTCCAGACCACCACCATGGCGAGTGAACTGGTACTGCGCAACCTGTTGGTCCACCATCTACATAAGGCCATCAAAACGCCCAGCGACCGGGATAAGATCGATTTCCTGCTGGTTCAGTATTTTTCGTTGTGCGCTCCTTCCGGCCTGGAAGATTCCGACGTCGATCTCGACTACGTGGCCCAGGTTCTCGAGCCGGCGCTGGGTCCGCAGGAGCCAAAGATGCCGGCCTGGCTCAACTCACTCGAGAACATCACCGTCTCTGCGACCCGCTGCCGCCGCCTGAGCGAACTGCTGCACAGCGGAATCCTCGAGCAGGGAAGAAAGCTCAAGACCCAGAGCGGCGATCGCTATTTCGAACCTGCCGCCATGGTTGCTTTCGCCCGCTTCAGCTTCCTGATGCGGCGTGTGTTTTTCCGGCTCATGCACGACGATCTAAATGCCATCCTCGACGGCCTCCGCGAACTCGAACGGCGCGACGTACACACCATTGATTGCCGCCGTGCGCAGTTTTCCGCCGAGGAACCGATCAATCGCCTGCGTATGATTTGCCAGTCGTGGAAGGTGATGTTCCATGCGGAATATTCGTCCGGCCAGCCGTTGCGCATGCTGGTCGATCTCCGCGCCGCCGTGGACGATGCTCTCCAAGGCGCCGCCGCCGGCTCCGCGAAAAAGCCTGCCCGGCGCGCTGCCGCCGCAGCATCGCAGCCGTCGTTTGTCGTTCAGCCAACTTCGGAACCAGAGTTTGAAATCTCCGCTCCCGAGGACGAATCTGAAGGTGGTGATACGCGCAACTAGCTTGCGCCTGATGTGCTATGAATCTCAATCGTCCCACCGTGCTGCTGCTCTCCAGCGATCCTGCGTTTTCCAGGTCAATCACCGACGCCTGGCCGCATGACCTGGAAGGCCCCGAGTTCATCCAACTTGAGATCGGCCTCAGCCGCGCCCTGCAACCCGACACGTACGACCTCGCCATCACGGAAGCCTCTTCCTTCCACCAGGTTCATCCCCTGGCGGAAGTTCTTGCTGCGGCCGGAAAGCCAGCCATCGTCGTCTGTTCCGATGTGAGTCCGTCTCTGACTCGCGATTTCTCATCAATGCGCGGCCTGGTCCTGGTCCTGAATCGCGAGCGCGAGAGCTGGCCCGCCGTCGTCGGATTGCTGGGCCGTGAAATTCTTCGCCGCTGCCACGCTGAATCCGCCGTGCGCCAGGCGGAGAAGGGTCGCGCTGTCGCCGAAACGGAAGCCACTCTCGGTCGCTACATGTCCGAGATGCGAAACTCCACAAGCAACGCCCTCACATCCATCCTCGGCAATGCCGAACTGCTACTGCTTGAGCCCGGACTTCCCGCCAACGTCCTTTCGCAAGCCGACACTATCCGCAACATGGCCCTGCGGTTGCACGAGATCCTTCAGCGCTTCTCCTCGATCGAAAAGGAACTCAGCGTTGCCGCCCGCGAGTCCGTCAAAGAAACAGTACAATCTCGCGCCGCGGGTGCTTGAAATCCTGCCTGTCGCAAAAAATTTCAACTCTTTCTTGCATCTGCAAAATTTTCCGTGTGACCTTATGGCGCAGACTGCCCGCCAGTGTTAGCATTCCGGGGTTGATCCGGAACTCTACTATCGGAAGCCAGTAATCATCTGGCGTTCCGGCCGCCGCAGTTCCGGTTTTAGAGTGCGCGCTTCGAAGCCACCCACCGTCGTGCGCGCCTCACAAGACTTTCGATCTTGGACGTGACGTCGATGTGCCGGTCGTTCATGAATCCATCGCGTCTTCTCAGATGGAATGATCGGGCAGAGTCCACCCGCTTTGCCGAAAGTTCACATCGTTCATCAACTGCAACCCAGACTCTCCCCCGCGTCTGCTATTTCGTAGATCCCAGGAGGATCATCATGTCTGTTTCTGCCTATCGAAAATTCCTTCTCTTATGCTTATGCCTTGCAGTTGCTCTGCCCGCGGCCGCCGGAACTCTCGGTCGTGGTTTGCAACAGTTGGTGCGGCAGCACGAGAAACACGTCGCGAACAGCGATCGGGCCCTTCGCTATCACATCACCTCCCGCACCAGCGAGGTGCTCGTGGACATCCATCTCCAAAAAGGAGTGTCCGTCAAGAAGGCAATCGCGGAGCTTCAGAAAACCGGCTTCCGCCTGACCGCGATCAGCCAAATGAATCCGTACCTCATCGAGGGCTATGTTTCACTCGATTCCGCCCGGAATGCTGCGGATGTCTCGGGCGTCAAGTCGATTCTTGCTGTCCAGAAACCCAAGCACAATGCCGGAAACGTGCAGAGCCAGGCAGTCGCGGTGGAGAAAGCTGACATCGCCCAGGCTCGCGGCTTCGATGGCACTGGCATTAAAGTCGGGGCCCTTTCCGACAGCTTTGCCTCCAATACCAATCACCCCAACGCGCAGGACGATGAAGCGAGCGGCGACCTCCCGCCCACTGTCACTGTTCTGGAAGACCTGCCAGTCGGAGACGGCAGCGATGAAGGCCGCGCGATGCTGCAACTCATCCACGACGTTGCTCCAGGCTCGCCCCTGGCCTTTGCCACCGCCGACAACGGACAGGTTGATTTTTCCAACAACATCCTGAATCTTCGCAGCCAGTTCGGCGCCGACGTCATCGTCGATGACGTCATCTACTTTGCCGAGCCGATGTTCTCGGACGGATTGCTTGCTCAGACGGTCGACCAGGTCGTGGCCAACGGCGCCGCCTATTTCTCTTCCGCCGGCAACAACGGACAGGAGGGCTACCACGGAAGTTACCAGCCGGTTTCTTTCAAGGCCGCGCAGAAGATGGTCGCTCAGGGGAAAGAGAATCTCGACCTTGCCGCACTCACTGCCGCCGGATTTTCACCCAAGAGCTTTCACAAGTTCAAAAACCGCGACGGCAGCACCAGCATCTCCCAGAGCTTCACTTCGTTCTTCGGAGACGTGTTTGATTTTCAGTGGGATGAGCCCTTCGATCTCGGGAAGGTACAAACCGACTACAACATTTTTCTTTTCGACGCAGCCGGGCACTGGCTTGATCCCAACGATCCCAACTCGCCGGTCTTCTATACAACAGACAATAACCTTGCCACCGACGAAGCCGTGGAACTCGCGTTCGTCAATCCCGGCACCTACCAGATCGCAGTTGCTCTCATGAACGACGGACCCGCGCGTCGCATTAAATACGTCGACATCAACGGCGCGGGAGAGAGTGAAGTCCAGAAGCCGCCGACTTCATGGGGACACGCCGCTGCCCGCAACGGACAAGGCGTCGCCGCGATGTTTTATCCGATCACCAATTTCCCGGAGGATTTCAGCGCTCCCGGGCCGACGCCCATTCTATTTGACGCGGCCGGAAACCGCCTTGCCAAGCCGGAGATCCGCCGCGTTCCACAAATCACCGGTGTTGACGGCGTCGATACCACCTTCTTCGGCTTCGATGTCGATGGCAACAGTCTGCCAAACTTCTTCGGGACCAGTGCCGCAGCGCCCGACGTTGCTGCCGTCGCCGCTCTCGTGCTCGAATGGGCTGGCGGTCCCGGAAGCATGGCTCCTGCCGATCTCTACAAGCGTCTGCAGAAAACTGCCACACGCATGTCGCTCTCTCGCGAGCGTGATCGTGCGTGGACCACGGCCGGATCGGTCACCACAACCGCGACCGGCGATTTCCCGCTCGTCACCGACTATTGGGGAATGTCCGTTGATCCGTCGTCCTCGCACACCGTTAAAAGCGTGGCCATCAATCTCACGGCGGCCAACCTGCTATGGTCGAATCCGACCAGTAGCAGCGGCTTCGTCCTCGGTAAGACGGTTGGCATCAATCCGGGCGACATCACTGTTTCCCGCAGCGCCGACCGCGCAACTCTGACTCTCACCTTCGCTGCAGGGACGTTTGGACCGGGCGATTCCTTGACTTTCGCCAACTTCGCATTCCCGCCGCTGCTTCCATTCTTGTTCGAAGTGGATGCAGACCGCGTCGAACATGGAGTGGTCACGGTCACCTTCGACGACTCGTCCACCACAACCGGAACCTTCACGGTTGCTCCTAAACTGCCAGTCAACCACTACACCGGCGCGGGCCTGGTCAATGCCGACGCCGCAACGCGCTGAATTGCCTCGCAGAAATAAAACGGCCCCGGCGGAGACATCCCGGGGCCGTTTTCATGTTCGGCGTTCTAGCGCGCAGTGACACTTAATCGTAGAACTTGCGTCTTTGTAGTCCCTCCTCCGTTCGCCTTCACGGTCAAGTTGTAGCCGCCCGAGACGGCCGTGCTCGCCACTTTCAGGGTAACGACGGCGTTTCCATTCCCCGGGGCCGCGATTCTGCTCGGCATGAAACTCGCTGTCACTCCTCTCGGCATTCCGCTCACCGACAATGCCAGCGCCGAATTGAACCCATTCACCACAGCCGATGTCACCGTAACCGGCGATGATCCTCCCCTCCCAATCTTGATGCTCGTGCCGCTCAACGCGACTGTGAATGACGGCACGACCACCTCCAAGCTCAGGATCTGGCTTCGAACGATTCCTCCTCCTGATGCCTTCACCGTAATGCTGAATGTCCCTGCGCTCGCCGTTGTGGCGGCTTTCAACGTCAGCATGCTGCTTCCATTTCCTGCGATGGTGCCCGGCGTGAATTTCGCCGTCACTCCTTTTGGAAGGCCGCTCGCGCTCAGCGTAACTACCGAACTGAACCCGCCCGAAACGGTCGTCGAAATGGTGAACGTGCTCGAACCTCCAGGTATTAGCGTTCCGCTTGGCGTGCTCGCCGCCAGCGTAAAACTGGGAACGGGCACCGTAATGGTCGTGCCCATACTTCTCGTAAGCCCTCCGCCCGCGCCGCTGATGGTGATCGAGTAGCTCCCCCCAGCCACGTTGCTGCCCACTCGCGCCGCCACCTGCACTGGCGCAGAAGGACTGATCGTGTTGGAAGAGAACTGAACCGTTATTCCAGACGGCAACCCCGAAACAGAGAGCGCGACCGGCGAATCGAAATCTCCGTGTACAGTCTCTGAGAGACTCAGAGTTCCCGTGCCGCCCTTGCTCACGATCAGGTTCGAGGTGCTCGCCGTTAACACAAAGGTCGCAGCTGTCCAGTCGCTCCAATGATTGACGAGGTGAGCCGCATCTACTGACCCCAGACCCGTCGCTGGGTCGTATCCCACGCCCGCGTTGAAGCCCGTCGCACCCGGCACGCTGTTGTTCCCGCTGGTGATGTCGTGGAAAACGGGCGCGCCGCTCCCCAACAGCTGCAGATTTGCCAATCGATACAGCGCCGGATTCGCATTCCCCTGCGCGCTTCCCGTATTTTCCAGCACAAGCGCCATCACGCTCGCCAGCGACGGAGTAGCCGCGGACGTTCCGGCTACATAAAGAGGTTTGTTCTGGATTTGAATGATGTAGGCATCATGAATCGCGCTCGTCATCGCAACGTCGGGAACGTCGCGCATTCCGTCGGCCGGAACGCCCGGCACAGATTGCCACACTGGCTTGCCATATAGCTTGCTTGCGCCGCCGCCGGTGGAAATCAACATCCCGCTCCACCCGCTCTCGTTCCACGTCACTTCCGGAATGTAGCCCAGCGCCGACGACATCCCCGCTCCATTCGTCGGCGACCAGTACTGTACCGAGTTGTACTCGTCGTCGAATTGCGTTCCGCCCACGCAGGTGTTGTAAGGAGTAGAGCAGATCGCATTCACGCCCCGCCCGTGCGTTGCTGTTGCCACATCCGGAGAATCGCATCCCGCCGCACCGCTGTCTCCTGACGACACGAACACCGAAATTCCCTGTGCCGCCGCCTGCGCCCAAAGGCTGTTCCAGAACACGCTGCCGGCCGAACCATAGTCGGCTTCGCACAGCCCATAGCTCAACGTGATGATCGGCGCTACGTTATGCGCCACCGCGTACTGTGCCGACAGATTGATTCCATCTGTTGTCCCTGGCTTCGAGGTCACGAACTTGACGGTTGCATTCTTCGCGATCGCGCCCGCCCACTCCACATCGAGCGCAGATTCCGCCTCGTCCGCGCAATTCGGAAACCCGGGGTCAGCGCCATTGATGATGATCTGCGGATCATTCTCGGGAAGTCCGAAATTGCTTCGGAATGCACGTACGTCCGATGTGGCGACATCCACGCGTCCCACAACCGCGATGCTCTGGCCCGAGCCATCGAGTCCGCGGCTGTAAATAGGATTGACGTCGTAGATCGTGACCCAATCCTGCGGCCCCAGAAAATGCATGCCATTCGCCGCGGTGTAGTTGGGCTTGGCGGCGACGATTTGCGGAGCGCTTCGAAAATCGTGCAGCGCCACCACGCCACGCACCACGTCTGCGAGCGCCATGGGAATTTCAGCGTTGGTCGCGTTCGCATAGTGCGACTCGCCCCGCACTGAATATTTTTGGATCGATGTATGAAATGCCTCTTCGACCTGAGCAACCGTTCCCGTGAACACGATGGCACGGCGGCCCGCCGGTATCTCATCGATCTCCAGCCCGTGTTTCCGCAGCCACATTGTCACCTGCTCCAGGTCGCGTTGCGATACTCCAAAGCGCGTGCCGAACTGTTCCGGCGTCAGCCACCGGTGGAAATACGCCGATTCCGGATCTTGTTGTGCCCGGATCAACTCATCCATCGCCGCTTGCTGCGTTGCATCCGGACGCAGCACCAGCACCATCTTCTCCATCAACTGATCGTGCGCAACCGCTCCCGCCGCGTATTGTGGCTTGGCCCCGGCGTGCCGCGAGCCGGCCACCGTCACGCGCCGCGCGTCGTCGATCGTCGCTGTGATCCGGTTTACTGGCCGCACTGACAGCAAGTCTCTTTGATTCGAATTTGAATTCTGAGCGAGGGATAAAGATGAGAAAAAGCAGACCAGTGCCAAGCCTACTGCGGACGCTCTTCTATGCATACCTGCCTCGAGGTGAGATAGTCCGGCAACCATCTAGTTGCGTGATCGGCGGGAAATGGGCCGCGCCTCAGCGGGCGATGGCCTGTAGGACGTACCTGAAGTAAGGCGGAGACGGTTACTGGCGGGAGTTAGGACTTTCCTAAAGCCTAGCGCCTAAAACCTAATGCCCACTTTTTTACTGCACTGTCTGCACCATCGATCCGGAACTCCCGAGAATGTTCACCGTCCCCGGATAAATGACTGTGATGGTGTTGCTCCCCACCGGCAGCGAAGACGTGGCCAGTCCTGCTTTGCCGTTCGAAAGATTCGCTGTCCCCAGCGTTACCGATCCCACCTTGAACGTCACCGTGCCGGTCACCTTCGCCGTCGGAGAAACCACTGTCGCAGTGAACCGCACCGATTGTCCTGCTCTCGACGGGTTGACTGACGATGTCACCGTCGTCGTGGTCGTTGCTTGCGAGACCGTCTGAGTCAACGGTTCCGAATCGCTCTTCACGTTCGAAGTGTCGCCGCTGTACTTCGCGACAATCGACTCCGTTCCGGCCGCGAGCGTTGTCGTGGTCAACGTCGCGATACCCCCGCTGAGCGTCGCCTTTCCAAATGCTTTCGTTCCGTTCACGAAGCTGACTGTGCCCGTGGGCGTTCCGCCGGCGTTGCTCGTTACGTGCGCCGTGAATGTGATCGATTGCCCGTAAATCGACGGGTTAAGCGATGAAGTCAATACCGTCGACGACGCGCCTTTTCCCGTGCCCGTGAGTGTGACGGTCTGCGGACTGCTATTGGCGTTCTCGAACAACATCAGCGATCCGTTGCGCGTGCCTACTTGTGTGGGGCTGAACGTCACCGTCACCGCGCACTGGGCTCCCGGCAGGATGCCCTTGAGGCAGGCATTGTTCTTGATTGCGAAGTCGCCGCTCACCACAAACTTGCTGGCGGTCATCACCACCGGTCCCGTGTTGCTGATGATCGCTCCCTTCGCGCCACTCGTCGTCCCGATCGCCTGGCTCGCGAACACCAGCGATGCCGTCGCCGACGCCGTCGAGTTCGAGCCATCGCCATTGACGCCGATCGTCCCCGAGTAACTCCGCCCATTGTTCAGCGGAGCGAGAGCGAAACTCCCCATCGCCGCCCCGGTGGTCAGGTTGGTGCGGTACACGTTGCCTTTACCCAAGCCATTTACCTGGTCGTAAAACGTGTTGATCGTCCAGAAGCTCATGCCATCGGGATCCAGAGCCATGCTGTCTGCGTTGGCCGGAATCTGGTACGCCAGCTTCTGCTTGTAAGGAAGGCATCCCTTGCACTTCGGCACCCAGCGCGTGATAGCGCCATTCCGATTGATCAGAATGCTGTCGTCGGGCAACGCGCGAATCTCGGTCGCCACCGCCTTCAGCGCGTAATCCGCTCCCTGCTTCTGCGTCGCGACATCGAAGCTTTTCACGTCGCCGTTCAACGCGCTGTACAGCAGCGTGTGCTGGTCGGCGAGCAGTGTTACCCAGGCTGCGCCGCCCGAAACCGCAAACCCCGACACATTCCCGTTCGCGTCAATCTTGATCACGTTCCCCGCGCCCAGGTAGAAGTTACCCGACTGATCGTGCGTCACCGAAACCGGGGAATTGAACGGGCCCTGGGTGGCAACCAGATGCCCCGGGTTGTCGAACTTCAGCAGGTTCCAGTTCGTCGTTCCAAACAGCGCGCTCACCACCCGCAGGTCATCGCTCGCATCGAAGATCATGGCCGTCTGGCACGTGTTCTGATGCGCGCCATTGATCGCCATCCGAAACGCTCCCTGCGCCGAGTACACGTCGGTCTCATTCAGCTGAGTATTGAAAGGAGTCCCATCGCAGGTTCCGACATAGACGTCGCCTAGCTGAGCCTGACCTTGCGCAACCGTGACCGCGCACACCAGCCACGCGAAAACGATCCCTATCGCAATGCGAAAACGAATCAGCATTGGAACCTCCACAGACCTGCCTCTAGCGCCGCCGGAAACTCTACCCGCCCCAAGCCACGATCGCCTGGGACCCAGACCCACCCCGCAATGACGCACGCCGGGTTCCAATAGCCCATCCTCCCGTCCCCTCCCAAGACCTGGCAAATCGTGAGTAAGTACCTCAGAAAGCTCCACTTACAAGGCCATGCTTCGAGCGGGGCCCGGCCCTTACAATCCGCGCAAGCCAGCATGTAACACTGCATTCACACAAAGGGGAGATCGCTATCCTCGTCGGTGCACCGAATTTCTGGCTGCCCCGGGGAACTTCTCCCCGTCCGGTGGCATAACAGTCAATGAAAGAAGGCTGCGGAACAGCAGCCTGGAGCGACGTGGCGCCGATCACGCTCAACGACGAAGCCTTAATGCTGGAGTTTCAGGCAGGATCACGCGCCGCCTTTGAGGAGCTGTATTCGCGTTATCACGGCCGGCTCTACGGATTTTTCCGCCGCCGCTTAAATGGCGATCAGCGCGCCGAAGATCTCACGCAGGATACCTTTCTTGCCCTGATCCGGGCCGCCGCGCACTACGAGCGCCGCTCGCTTCTTCGAACGTATCTGTACGGCATCGCCATGAACCTCTTGTTGGCCGAGCGCCGTAAACGGGCAAAAGATGGACTGCCCCTAGAGCAAACATCCGAACCCTCTACACATGTGGATTCCGATGCGGTGCTCTGGATTCGTCAGGCGCTGCAGAAGCTCGATCAATGCGAGCGCGAGATCCTGATGCTGCGCGAGTACGAACAACTCAGCTATGCGGAGATCGGCGCTCTCCTGGAACTGCCCGTGAACACGGTCCGCTCCCGTCTGTTTCGGGCAAGGACGGCTCTCAGGGAGCAGCTTGAGCCATGCATCAGATTGAACCAGACGGCAGTGGCGGGCGCGCCGCATGAAACTGCAAGATTGACGCGCGCAGAAGGGGAGGCCATATGAACAGAAGGACGCATCCCATCGAACCCGAAGAACTCATGGCCTACCTCGACGGCGAACTACCCGCCGACCGTGCCTGCGATGCCGCCGCTCACTTGAAGGAATGCGCCGAGTGCCAGGGGTTCGCTGCCAGCTTCGGCGATGTTTCTCAGAACCTCGCACGATGGAAGGTCGACAGCTCGGATTCGGCCATCCCGACCGCCATCGAGTTTGCGCTTGCCGACCGCAGATCGGCAGCGCTTCAGCCTCAAAGCGGTATCGTGCGCAATCTCTTCACGCGTAGCTGGTTTAAGCCTGCCTTAGCCGGAGCATTCGCGATCCTTGTACTCGCCGCAATTGGATTGCCAACGCTCTACCATGAAAAGAAGGTCGAACTCGCTGCGATTCCACCATCGGCCTCTAATGCCCGCCCGGCAGCTCCTGCTACGGCGCCCGTGGTGCCGCCACCTGCTGCGGCCCCTGTGACCGCCGGCATCGATCGCGATCGTATTGCTCGA
>Ga0335070_10003769_pt1 | contig 17713 bp, 22 predicted proteins | sample Lox_Sample_13_FD_206722 | JGI IMG/M metagenome (GOLD analysis project Ga0335070, IMG submission 206722) | Soil microbial communities from Loxahatchee National Wildlife Refuge, Florida, United States - Lox_Sample_1.3 | ecosystem: Environmental > Terrestrial > Soil > Wetlands | place: USA...
TTTGAAATAAGCTATGGCGAAGATTTGCGAAACGAGTTTGGCAGAACAGTAGGAAGAAAGATTGCGGAAGCAACAAACAAAGAAGTGGATTTCAAGAAGCCCGAAGTTGTCGTGCTCGTCAATCCATTTTCAGAAGAAATTAGACTTCAAGTTAATCCGCTTTATGTTGCAGGCCGCTACAAGAAACTCGTTCGAGGCATACCTCAGTCAAAATGGTTCTGCTCCAACTGCCACGGCAAAGGCTGCGAAAAATGCGGTTGGACAGGAAAAATGTATCCAGAATCGGTTGAAGAGATAATCGGCAAACCCGTTCTAGACGCTACTAAGGGAGCAAAAACGTCCTTTCACGGTTCAGGCAGAGAAGACATTGACGCACGTATGTTGGGCAATGGCAGACCTTTCGCAATCGAGATAACAAGACCTAAAAGAAGATTTCTGGATCTGACAAAACTGGAGAAAGCCATCAATAAGCATGGTAAAGGAAAAGTTGAAGTTTCAGGCTTAAAGGCAGCAAACAAAGACGTTGTTCGCGAATTGAAAAAGTCCGAATCCAAACAAAAGGAGTATCATGTACTCATGGAATTCGAGAAACGAATTGCCGACAAAGACCTACGCCTTTTGAAAAAGAAGCTCACGAATGCTGCTATTGCCCAGAAGACGCCGAGTCGTGTGATGCACAGGCGTGCAGATTTGACGCGGGAAAAGTACATATACGAGGTGAACATTAAGAAATTGGCACCAAAAAGGGCAGAAATGAAAATTCGCTGTCAAGGCGGACTTTACGTCAAGGAATTAGTGAGTGGGGATGAAGGCAGAACAACACCAAGTGTCACAGAAATTCTCAAAAACAAAGCGAAGCCCCTGAAACTTGACGTTTTAAACATAATTATGGGAGATTGAAGGTGATGGAAAAATGAGAGGGTCAAAAGGTTATCGCAACAGCACACGGCGCTTGCTCAAAAAGGCTCCTAGGGAAAGAGGAAAAACCAAACTGAGTAAATTGTTGTATGAATACGCTGCTGGAAACCGCGTTGTCATCAAACTGGACTCAAGCGTCCAGAAGGGTATGCCTCATCGACGTTTCCACGGCAAAATCGGCACGATAATAGAGAAACGCGGAAGAAGCTATGTTATAAGCGTTTCACAGGGAGACGCCATGAAAGAGATCATTGCCAGACCTGAGCATTTGGAACCGTTCAAAGGTGATTAAACTGTCTAAGAAAGAGGCACCAGGAAGCAATCTTACCCTTCCCAAAGTCAAAAACATACTTGAGTCCGTGGGTGAAGAAAACCTTGACCAGTTTCAACGTCGTACCTTGGACTACGTTTCCAAATTCAGTAAAGTGGATACTGAAGCGGCAGAAAAGCTTGTCGAAAGGCTTGTTTCAGAATTTGGTCTGGAACAGGAAGAAGCAGTTCAAGTAATCAACTGCATGCCAAAAACCGTTGATGAATTAAGAGTTTTTCTTGCGGGTGGTCGCAAAATCATCGAAACTGCAAAGCTTGAAACAATAGTGCGCCTTTTGGAAGAGAATCGGAAACTGAAATAGAACCGTGACTTAGCAACTATTTTTTAAGCAATAAACCACAATATAAAGGCGCGACTATGACGATGATGGAGAAGCGGTACGAAGAATACGCTTACGTATTAGACTTTCTGCCGCATGGCCGCCAAGGCGTGCGCCCTTCAGGAAGGGCTGGTTATCGAGCGGGAGCTTTGGTGCAATTGGTCGGCTCGGAATTCTTCACACTATTAGAGGCTTTGATAAAGGACGGCGTGATGCTTAAGCCTCATGATCGTGTATACGTCGGTAAAGAGTCGCGCGAAGAAGTCACCTACATTATTGGACGCATAGGCTATGACGAGTTGACTGCTGCTGCGCGAGCAGAACTGCCTGCTGTGATCGGAAAGATTGTGCTTAACCGTGAACAGTGGTTCGTCAATTTCTTCAACACTGCCCGAGCCATAACGCCGCGCATGCATGCGCTGGAACTGATTCCAGGTATTGGCAAAAAATACATGTGGCAGGTGATAAATGCGCGTGAAAAGAAGCCGTTCGAAAGCTACGATGACCTGCAGAAGCGGACTGAATTACCGAACCCTGTGAAGCTGGTCACGAAGAGGGTTCTCGAGGAGCTTGAAGGCGATAGCAAGTATCGTCTTTTTACGAGAGAGCAATAACGCAATTGAACGTGTCGTTGGCTTGCCATGAGTCTCTTGGGATCTTCGAAGTTTCTGCTTCGAAAGTATCGAATTGTTCCGAACAAGTTTCTTGGACAAAACTTCATGGTTGAATCTTCGATCTTCCAACTTATGAGCGATTATGCGTCACTTGACAAGAATGACATTGCACTGGACATCGGTGCGGGTTTAGGATTTCTAACACGATTTCTGGCGGATAAGTGTCGAACCGTCGTGGCTGTTGAGGTGGACTTGAAGCTTGTTGCTGTTTTGGGTGAACAGCTTGAAGGTTTGAACAATGTTAAGGTGATCAGGGGCAACGTGCTCAAGGCTCAATTGCCAGCTTTCAACAAAGTGGTTTCGATTCCGCCTTACCAGATTTCTTCGCGTCTTCTCTTGTGGATTTTCGATAGGAGTTTTGATTGTGCAGTGATTATTTTTCAGAAGGAGTTTGCAGATCGGCTTGTGGCACCTATCGGAAGCGAAAATTATGGTTGGTTAACCGTTCTCACGTATTATCATGCTGAAGCAGAACTGTTGGAAGCTGTTGAGAAGTTTCTTTTCTATCCGCAGCCAGAAGTGGACTCAATCATTGTGCGTCTGAAACCGCGAAAACAGCCGCCTTTCGCACTCAATAATATAACAGTATTCAGGCGGATGGTTCGGTCAATGTTCACGCAGCGCAATCGAAAGGTTAGGAACGCCATATTGCCTTTTTTGAAAGGGATGCAAGGAGCCAGTTCAAACGACGCAGCGAAGTTAGTTGAAATCCTGCCTTTTCGTGACAGACGAGTGAGGGAACTGGCGCCAGAGGATTTTGGGGCGATATCAAATGCCATCATCAGTTAGAAGAGTGTTTTTCGCCGACTATGCATTTGATATTTGGGAAAACGTTTACGAGCCTGCTGAAGACTCTTTTCTTTTCGCAGAGAACCTCGTTCTTAAGCAAGGCGATTACGTTCTTGACATGGGCACAGGATGCGGGATTCTGGGTGTGATTGCGGCGGCGAAAGCCGCCAAGGTTGTCGGTGTGGACATCAATCCGCAAGCCGTTCTTTGTGCGAAGCAGAATTCAAGGTTGAATCATGTTTCTGAGAAAATGCTTTTTGTGCAGGGAGACCTATTTGCACCATTGAAAAGCGAGGGAAAATTCGATCTGATCCTTTTTAACGCGCCCTACTTGCCTATAGAGAATGAGGATGGAAATTCTTGGTTTGTGCGAGCTTGGAGTGGTGGAGAAACAGGCAGGCTGGTCATAGATCGCTTTATCTCAGAATTTCCAAAACACCTGAGAAGTGGTGGACGAGTTTTACTGATGCAGTCTACGCTTTCAGACGTTGACAAGACCGTGAAATCATTTGTAAGACAGGGTTTGCTTGCTGAGATAATAGCGAAGTGTGACTTGCCCTTTTTCGAGACAATAGTGCTGCTGGAAGCTAAGAATCTAGAGGCACGTCTGAAACAAGGCGTCGCCAAATCCGCTTAGGCAAGGATTTTCTGCAGTCTTAATTCATCCCTTATAGGCAATCCGCCTATGCCGCTGAGCACTTCACCATGCTTTTTGGCGATGACGTTAGGCTTCACCTCAAAAATCTGAAACCCCAAGCTTTGATAGAACGCCAATGCTGGCAGGTCATCATTTGACGTTGAAACAAGAAGTCTCTTCTTTCTCAGTTTCTCGGCTTCAGCTTCAACTTTCTTCATTAGACTTCTGCCAATTCCTGCGTTCTGATATTTGGGCAGAATGCCAAGAGCCACGATAACGAGAGAATTGTCCAAATCAGCGAAAGAAACGAACCCAACAACGTCTTCTCGCACTTTCGCAACATAGGCTGGGAGCTCTGCCACAAAGAACTTTCTGTTGAATGTTAACTGTTCTTCTTCTCCCCAGAATCGTTTGACTAACTCCTTGACCTTCTCTTTTTCCTTGTTCGACGTCGCCCTGTGAACCGCAAATTTGACCGTCGCCTTCCTCGTGCAAGAGGGGCATATTGTTCCCAGCCTTGTGTGTCGAGAGCATACTGGTCTTCCGCATACGCAGCACCTGTAAACAGCACTTTCTCCACAATATTCGCAATGCATTGCGCTATTCCTCTTTTCTCTTAGCCTTTGTTTTGAAGAGACTATTCTCTGTCGTTTCGTAATATGAGCCTGTTGTTTGCAGTGTTGTTTGTATGTTTTTCTAGGCTGCAAAACTATTTAGCTTAGGTGTCGTGTATTGCTAGAAAAGTGTTTGGAGGTTTAAGAGATGTGTGTGATAGGGAAGGACAAGTTAAAGGAGCTTATTGATAGTTACAGGTGCATATATCCTTACGATTATAATCTGCTTGACGGAGACGGCTACATCCTAACCGTCAGACAGGAAACAACCCTCAACTACCTGGAGCATAAGAATCTGATTTCACATGAAATTGTTTTTACGCCGCCGAATTTCGTTGCACATTTAACTGCTAAGAGCAAGTATGGCAGAATGGGAGTTTCCTTCCTTAATGCCGCGAAGATTCACAGTGGCTTCGTGGGTAGGCTTGCGCTGGAAATTGTTAACTTGAGTAATGACCGCTGTCCTGTTATGATCAAGCGTGGAGATCCGTTTATGCATGTGGAGTTCGTGACCAGAGAAGGCGAGCCATCACCGTACATGGGAGAATACCAGTTTCAGTACTTGTCGGATGATGAGATGCAAATGTACATTCCAATATTGAAGAAGGTGTTCCCAAATTACGAGGAGCTTGCCAAAGTATGGTTCAAAAACAAGAGACTAGCACCCTAAGAAGAAGCATGATGAGTGCCGAGTTTCTCATTTCTGAAAAATGTGTATCTCACGTCCAATCTTGTGTTCTTTCTTCATATCGACAAAAGATGATGTTCTTTGCAAATCAGCAATGAACGATGAGTTATCTAGGAAAAGTGTTTTCTCGAAAGGATAGACTCTTTCGAAGCCGACTGATGTGGCGTGGTCTTGAATGTTCATTGACACGAACGTGCCTCTGCGTGTTCTGATGTAGGGCGTGACTAAGACCAAACGTCCGCTGTTCCTCAGCATCACTTGCGCCTGTAACAAGAACTCATGAAACAGCGGTTCCATCTTGTTAATGATTTTGTGTGCATAGGGTTCTGTTGGAACATGACGCAGTGCTGGACCAAGATCTGGTTCTGTCACGATGCAGTCAACTGTTTCTTTCGGAATTTGATCTGATAGATGCCTTGCGTCTCCTGATAGAATTCTATAGCTTGCTTCGTTCAAGCCGTATTGGTTTTTGAGCCACTCAAGGTTCGCATGTGCGGCTTCGACGCACCAAGGGTTTATGTCCACACCTATGACTTGCGCTTTTGTCAGCATTGCTTCTTGGAGAATTGTACCTACTCCGCAAAAAGGATCAAGCAAAGTCTTTCCCTGTGAGCATAGAGACAAGTTCACCATGATTTTGGCCAATCTTGGGGGTATGGAGAAAATCTTGCGCTGCACAGGTCTGTTTATGTCTCTTTTCTGGAACTCGAAAGGATTGTGAACTGCTATGGTTTTTGCTATGAATGCTTGTTTGTTGCTTATGCAGAATAGAATCTCGGCGCTTTCTTCGATGAGACGTTTCTTTAGCACTTCAACGTGTGTCAGTTGGGGTAAGCGTCTGTCTTTGGGGAAACCCATGAACTTTGCTTTTACGCCTTCTGGCTCTAACTTTTGCTTGAAGCAATTTCCAATAAATCTATGCATTTCTTTGGAAGATCGAAGAAAATGGCGATCATCAAAATATAAGCTGACCCCGAAAACCAGCCTCTTGAATGGGTTTTGGAAAAACGCCGTAGTGGGAAGCTTTTCGGTTAAGTCTGTCTTGATCTGTGCTTGCGCGCGTTTGTTTTTGTGGAGAAAGGCTTCTTTCACGTTTTCTAGGGAGATCAGCAACAGAGCTTTGCCGATTTTTATTGTGCCTCCTAAGTCATCGATTATTGATGGGTTTAGCGTGTCCTCTGTTTCGACCGTGAAGAATGATTTGGAAAGGTCGGATACTTGGAATCTGAGGTTTCTGGCTTCAAAGAAGGTAGTAAGTTCTGCTAGGGAGAGCTTCCAATTTTTCCCTGGGACAAATACGTAGGTTGCTTGTTGCGGGTTGGGCATTGTTATCAAATGGTTTAGTTGGTTCTGTTGGTTGCCAATATTATGTTGCTGTTATTTTAGTGTTTTAGATGAGGAGGATTGCAACCAGATTGTGTGGATGTTGAATATTGATTCCAAAACCAGAAAGTAAATCAGCAATTCTTGAAATATGGGTCTCGGCTCACCCAAAATACGTTTAAATAAGACGATATTGGTATGCAAAAGGGGAATCTGTAATGCATGCTAAAAACTACAGACACGTAAAAGGGCAATCCTACACTAGGAAAGATTATGTGAGAGGCTTTCCGCCGCCTAAAATAACCAAGTTCACGATGGGCGACACAAAGGCGAGATTTGAGTATGAAGCAAAGCTCATAGGTGTAGAATCAGCTCAAATTCGTCATAGTGCTTTGGAAGCTGCTCGTGTTGCGTCAAACCGTATTTTGATGGATAAGCTCGTTAATAATTATCGTTTGGATGTTCATCCTTATCCGCATGCGATTTTGAGAGAGAATAAGATGATTTTTGGTGCGCATGCTGATCGGTTGCAGCAGGGTATGCGTGGATCTTTCGGCAAAGCCATAGGAACCGCTGCTCGTGTCAGACCCGATCAAACGCTGATCAGCATTAACGTGAATGCGGACGGTGTTGAAGCTGCAAAATTGGCTTTGAAACGTGGGAGTGCTAAGCTTCCTATTCCATGTCGAATAACCGTTGAGAAAATGCAGGCGGAAGAGGTGAAACCAGTTGGCTGAGATGCGTAAGGATTTGGTCATTTGGTTTGAGGGTTTGAGAAAGACAGACATTCCTTCGGTTGGTGGCAAAAACGCAAATTTGGGTGAAATGATAAACGCTGGGATTCCTGTTCCGCCAGGTTTTGCCATCAGTGCTTTTTCGTACAAGAAATTCATTGAAGACACAGGCATATCTGCTAAGATTTACGAGATTATCAAAGACAACGTGACTAATCCCGATGATCCAGCTCAGTTCGAGATAGCTTCTAAGAAGATTCGTCAACTTATTGAGTCAACTCCTATGCCTAAAGAAATTGCTGAGGCGATTAGGTCTGCTTATGAAGAATTGTGCAAGAGGCTCAACCTTAAAGATGTGTTTGTGGCAGTGAGGTCAAGCGCCACGGCTGAGGATTTGGCTGATGCATCTTTTGCGGGGCAGCAGGAAACGTTCTTGAACATCAGAGGCGTTGATGAGGTTCTTGGGAACACGGTGAAATGTTGGTCCAGTCTATTCACTCCGCGCGCCATTTTCTACCGCACAGAAAAAGGTTTCGCGCATGAGAAAGTGTTCATAAGTGTCGGAGTTCAGAAGATGGTGAATTCCAGAGCTGCAGGTGTCATGTTCACATTGAATCCTGTGACTGGAGACCGCGATCAGATTGTTATTGAAGGCAATTACGGTTTGGGCGAGGCGGTTGTCTCTGGAGCGGTTACTCCGGACGATTTCACGATTGACAGGAGAACTATGAAAGTCATCGAGAGACGCTTAGCCAAAAAGACACTGCAGTACGTGCGAGATCCTAACACTGGAAAAACGATTCACATGGATGTTCCTGCTGAAAAACAGGGACAGCCATGCGTGAGTGATGAAGAGATTCAGAAGCTTGCTGAACTGGGGAATCGCATTGAACAGCATTATGGAAAGCCTCAGGACATTGAATGGGCTATCGACCGTGACTTACCGTTTCCAAGCAACATCTTCATAGTTCAATCAAGACCTGAAACTGTTTGGAGCCTAAAAACCATAGAAGCGCCAAGGGTTGAAGGTGGAGAGTTGAAGCCCACCATGGAAACAATGAAGGTGGTTATAAAGGGAATCGCAGCTGGGAAAAGAGGCTTCGGAATGGGCAAGGCCAAAGTCGTCACGAATCCTGAGGAAGCCGCAAAAGTGATGGAGAAAGGGGACATTCTTGTAACGGACATGACCAACCCTGACTACGTGCCTTTCATGAAGTTGGCTGGTGCTATCGTGACCGACAAAGGTGGAGTAACGTGTCATGCAGCCATTGTAAGCCGTGAATTAGGAATTCCTTGCGTTGTCGGAACGGAAATGGCTACAAAACTTATGGTTACTGGCAAAGAGTACACGGTTGACTCTAGGGGGGGCGTCGTTTATGAGGGCATACTGCCAACGTTAGCAGGGCAGCTTTCAGCTGCTGCTGGGGCAACAATGCCTCAACAAATGCTCGGGGCAAGCGTTTACCAGTACGTGCCAGTGACGGCAACAAAAATCTACATGAATCTGGGCGTTCCAGAAAAAGTTGAAGACTACAAAGACTTGCCCTTCGAGGGCATAGGGTTGATGCGCATGGAGTTCATTTTGGCAAGCTACATTGGCGAGCATCCCATGTCTTTCGTTGAGACAGGGCGGCAACAGGTGTTTGTGGACAAACTTGCCGAGGGAATAGCCACCGTAGCCAGAGCAATTCAGCCGCGACCAGTTGTTGTGCGTTTCAGCGATTTCAAAACCAACGAGTATCGTGAGTTGAAGGGTGGAGAAAAATACGAGATTGTTGAAGCTAACCCGATGCTTGGTTGGAGAGGGTGCAGCCGCTACATAAGCGAATGGTACGAGAAAGCCTTTAGACTTGAGTGTCAAGCCATAAAGAAATGTCGCAAAGAATGGGGACTGAAGAACGTTTGGGTCATGCTTCCAGTCGTGCGAACCGTTTGGGAAGCCAAAAAAGTCTTAGAAATCATGCATGAGGAGAATCTTGAGCGTTCATTGGATTTCAAAGTCTGGTTCATGGCTGAGACACCGTCAATTGCTATATTAGCTGATGAATTCTCGAAGCTCTGCGATGGTTTCTCGATCGGCTCAAACGATATGACACAGGGCATACTCATGATTGACAGAGACTCTGAACGCCTAGGCATGATGGGATACTTTGACGAAAGAGACCCTGCCGTGAAAAGAATTCTTGCACATCTGATCAAAGTGGCTCATGAAAACGGCGTCACCGTGTCCATCTGTGGAGAGGGTCCTTCAAATCTCCCTGACTTTGCAGAATTCCTCGTAAGAGCTGGAATCGACAGCATATCCGTGAACAACGATGCAGTCGTCGCTACAAAACGACTTGTCGCAAGTATAGAACGGAAAATAACTCTTGAGCAGCTTGCTGAGCAGCATGAGAGAGCTCTTGGGCGACCTGTGCAGAAGCCGATCTCAGATTTAGAATGGGCACTAGAACGCTAGCCTAAGCCTCCTTTCTTTTCCGACTTTGAAATACTCGAGGGCATGCAGCATTTTCAGGGGCGGCAAAAATGAGGAATTTTGATTTTGAAGAGGAAAGAATGAAACAGGAAATCCTCAAACTAGGAGCCAAACGCGTCTTACTGCAGCTTCCTGAAGGTCTGAAGCCTGATGCGCTTCGCTTGGCGAAGATTGTTGAGAAAACTGGTGCATTAGCCATTATATCTGCTGATCCTTGTTACGGTGCATGCGACTTGGCAACAGCCGAAGCGGAAAGTCTTGGGGTCGATCTGATTGTTCATTTTGGACACGCAAGACTGGTCAGGTATGAGCGGGTGCCGACAATCTACATTGAAGCCAGAGCAACCGTGAAAGTTGAGAAGGCTGTTGAAAAAGCTTTGCCTCTGCTCGAAAAATGCCGAAGGATAGGCTTGACGACAACAGTACAGCACGTGCAGGTTCTTGACACTGTTCGAGAATTGCTAGTGAAGAATGAAAAGACTGTGGCGATTGGCGATGCTGGGCGATTGAGCTATGCTGGGCAAGTCATTGGCTGTGATTACAGCAACGCGAAATCAGTAGCCAAGAATGTTGATGCGTTCCTCTTTGTTGGCGGCGGAAAATTCCATGCGTTAGGCGTTGCGCTTTCAACTATGAAACCGACGGTGGTTGCTGATCCTTATGAAGTGAGGGGATTTTCTGTTGATGACGAGGCTCAAAAGATAATTAGACAGCGGTGGGCAAGCATAGAACAGGCGCGAAAGGCAAAGAACTTCGCGGTTCTGATTGGGCTGAAGCCAGGGCAGAAGAGGTTGGAGCAGGCTTTGCAGATTAAACAGAAACTTGAGAAAAAAGAGAAAGTTGCGAATCTTTTTGCGGTGAACGAGATTGTGCCTGAAGTGCTTAATGAGTTTCCGTCAGTTGAGGCTTACGTGAACACTGCTTGTCCAAGGGTTTCTTTGGATGATGCTTCACGGTTTCGGAAGCCAGTGCTGACTGTGGATGAGGCTTTGGTGGTTGTTGGCGAACTGTCTTGGGAAGAATTGTGCAGAAGAGGATTGTTAGAAGGCTAGACTTGGAACGGTTGCTTTCCAAGGTTGAAGCGCATCCGTCGCCGAGAGCAGACTTGGAGCAATACACTATCTCCGCAGAGGTTGCCGCGACAATGCTTCACATAGCAGCTTACTCAAATGGCGACATCATTGGCAGATCGGTACTTGATTTGGGCTGCGGAACGGGGCGGCTGGCTCTGGGTGTGGTTTTCTTGGGGGCGAAGCAAGTTGTCGGAGTTGACATTGACAAGGCTGCAGTTAGAGCGGCTGTTATGAATTCTGTTAATGTTGGTTTAGGAGGAAAGGTGGATTGGGTTGTTGCAGATATTGGTGCGGTTGTGGGGGAGTTTGATACTGTTTTGCAGAATCCGCCTTTTGGGGTTCAGAAGCGTGGTGCTGACAGGGTTTTTCTGGAGAAGGCTTTGGAATGCGGCAGAATTGTGTATTCGTTGCATGTGCATTCGGAAAGGGATGTGTTGCCCGTTGAAAGATTGAAAGCTGGTGATGTTTTGCCTGTTGCTCCTTCGCCTTTCTTGGGGCGGTTCATTGAAGCTCATGGTGGCAGGGTTAAGGCTGTCTATGCTATGGCTATGATGATTCCACATATGTTTGGTTTTCATGAGGAAAGGAGACATGAATCTGTGGTTGATCTGTATGTCATAGAGAAAGTTAAGAAGGTCTAGACGAAGGTCTTGCAGGTATCAAAAGGTTTATTGAGTGGCATGTTGGAGTAGTGATAGAATCCTTTAACATAGTGATCGCGTTTACTGTGCTGACTTGAAAGAGGATGTTTGAATGGTGAAATCGTCTGAAGAGAAGACCGGTCAACTGGTGTCTCCTGGCGAACGTTTGGGTGTGATTGAGGAGTTTATTCCTGATGCCGGGACTTACGTGAAGGATGGCGTTATTTATTCAACGATTGTAGGTCGCGCTTTGCTTGATCTTTCGACTAGGCGGGTTTCGGTTTTTCGGCTGGTTCATGAGATTAAGGTTCCGAAGGTTGGTAACACGGTTGTTGGTCAGGTGGCTAGTGTTCAGTCTGATAATGCCATGGTAAGAATTTTCAAAATAGACAAAAAAGAGCTTTCAGGCGTGTTTTCAGGTGTCTTGCATGTTTCGGATGTGGCTATGAGGTATGTTGATTCGATGTTTGATGTTTGTAAGGCTGGCGACGTTGTTCGGGCTAGTGTGATTAGTGAGAAGAATCAGACTTATCATTTGAGCACGAAGGATAGAAATCTGGGGGTTGTGTACGCTTTTTGCTCGAATTGTGGGGCGATGTTGGTGCCGAGGCGTCAGGACATGAACTGTCCAAGATGCGGGAATATTGAGCGGCGCAAGACTGCATTTGATTATGGCAAGGAGCTTTAAGGAGTGTGAATGTGCACATGCAGGTTAAGGTTTTGAAAAAGACTTCTGATGAGCTAAAGATTGAGATTGAAGGCGTGGGTCACACTTTTTGTAATATGTTGCAGAAGAAGATTTTGGAGGATTCGCATGTTGATTTGGCTGGGTATGCTGTGCCGCATCCTTTGGCTTCCAACCCTGTGATTTACGTTCGTGTCAAGGGTGATGTGAAACCTGAAAAAGTTTTGCGGGAAGCTTTGGAGAGAACGCGTGACATGAATAAAGAGTTTGGGAAAGAGTTTGAGCGTGCTCTTAAGAAAGCTTGATCCTATTTTTGGCTGTCAAAAGTAGTTGTGCTAATCCTTCAACGATGTCCTCGTTTTTGTTTAGTGTGGCGACGCTTTCTTTCAGTGTGATTTCGTTGTGGAGCCAAGCGTATGCTAGCAGTGCTTCTGCTGCGTCTGCTAGGGTGTGGCTGTTCATTCTTGACGGCAAATGTTCTCTTAAACCGGCTTTTCTTAATGCTTGGGCAAGCGTTGTTCCTTTGGCTTTTGCTCCTGTAGGTTTTCCTTTTCGATTTGACAGTGCCAGCGAATAAACGAAGTTTACGTATGCGTCTCCTAATGCGGCAAGTTCGTGGTCAGTCATGACTTCGGTTAGGCTGTTGTAATTTGGCGTGAATGGGAATGTTTTGGCTCGGTCTTTCACTGGTTCACGTCCGTGCTGGGTTTGTCTGGCTTTTGTTGTTGGCGAAGTTTCGGTATGAATCGCCCAGTCCTCTTCTGGTATTCCGTGTATTCTGTGCCGAACCGTTCGGTTAAGAGTTTTTCTTCCTGCTCGGTGACAAGGTAGTATCCTGGGACTGCTGCTAATGGGATCAGTGTGAATGGTGTTGGCCAGAGAAGGAAGAGTCCGATGAAGATGAGGTAGTAGCCAAGGTATGATGGGTGGCGCACGTAATGGTATGGTCCTGATGTTATGAGTTTGTGGTTTTTGTGCATTGCCCAAGAGACGGAGTATCTGCCTCTGGTGATTACGCTCCAAAGAAACGTGAAGTATCCTGTTGCTGTGAGGATTGCACCGAATAGTTGCAGGTAACTGTTTGATAAGGGTTCGATTATGAATGGAAAGCTTTCTAATTTTGACATTAGGTTTGTGAAGACGAGAAATAGGTAGACAAGTGCTTCTAGGAAGTATACAAGTGTGCCCAATGCTGCTATGCCGACGATGATGCCTGAAGGCTGTTCTACTTCTGCGGTTGGGGTTTCGTCTGGTCTGCGCTTGTGGAGTCTGAGGACATTGTGTAGGTTTATTGTGAAGAAGAGGGTTAAGCAGCATGTGAGGAAGATAGCTGTTGCGGTTTCGTTTGGCATGGTTTATGGTTGGCAGTTGTATTGATTTATAAGGTTATGTTGATGGATATTTATTTGTGCGTTTGAGGGTGTTGTTGTGGCTTGTCGTAGGTTTCGTGTGGTTAAGCCTGAGATTCGGGTGATTGGGGTTGATGATGGGGCTTTTGTTCCTCATGTGAAGGGTTATGCTTTGGTTGTGGGTGTTGTTTTTCGTGGTGGCTATTGGCTTGATGGAGTTTTAACCACTAAAGTTGAGGTTGACGGGTTTGATGCGACTGAGAAGATTGTTTCGATGATTGTTAATTCGGCGCATCATAAACAGTTGAGGGTGATTATGACTAATGGAGTGACTTTTGCTGGGTTTAATGTTGTTGACATTAGGAGATTATGTAAGGAGACTGGGCTTCCTGTGATGGCTGTGACGCGTGAGAAGCCGAATTTTAAGGAGATTCGTGAAGCTTTGTCGAACTTGCCAAATAGCGAAGAGCGTTGGAGAATTGTTCAGGGCACTGGGGAGACGGTTGAGGTTTCGACTAGGAATAAAGGTGAGAAGGTTTACATGCAGTTTGTTGGGGTTTGTGAGGAGGATGCAAAGAAAATATTGCTACTTACGTCTACTCGTAGTAATGTTCCTGAGGCTTTGCGTGTTGCGCATTTGATTGCTTCTGGAATCAGCTGTGGCGTTAGTTAGCTTCGATATTTATTGGTGTAAGAGAAGGTTTAAAAGAGACTTTGCAGAGGCTAAAAGAACGGACATCGGTGTTATAAGTTATGGAATTTTGTCCGAAGTGTGGTTCTCGGCTTGCGCCTAAGAAGAGTAAGTCAGGCAAAGAAGCAACATTAGTTCTTGCATGTCCGAAGTGTGGTTACAAGAAGCCATCGCAGGGTAAGAAGGCTGAGTCGAAGATTGTGGCAAAGGTTGTTGAGCCCAATCCTCAGCAGTTCGTTGCCGTGATTACTAAGGAGGAGCAGAAGTTGCGGACTTTGCCGACTGTGCGGATTGAGTGTCCGAAATGCGGAAACAATACGGCTTTCGTCTGGCAGGTTCAAACGCGGGGCGCAGATGAGTCTTCGACGCAGTTTTTGCGTTGTACGAAATGCAACTACACATTCAGAGAATACAGCTAGACGCTCAGATTTTGTCAGAGGCAGAATAGTTAAGCTTGCTTTTGAGCTTAGAAATCTCGGCTATTCTGAGGCTTACCTTGCGACTCTGATAAGGGCTCTGAACTATATCGCTGAGGGAGTTGGTGTTGACAGCATGCAAGTGTTCTAGAGCTTATAGCACGTGGAAAATGGCGAGACAGCTACAAAGCTAACTTGTGCGACTTCTACATGAGACTGCCCGCGTGCTGCGGTTAAGCTGCGGTTTGAACCTGAAACGTTTGGTAGCCGCAGTCAGACGCATCTTAAGCCTTATGTCTGTAATGACCTTTCACGTGGACTGTCCTTTTTTTCTGTCCAGGTTTTCTTCGCATGAATGGCTGTATTCTGGGAGTCACGATTACATCTCCAATCTTGCGTTAAACAATCTGTTAATAGAAAAACATTATGAACTCTCGGTTCATATCAGCAATCAATAGTGCCTGCTCCACGATGGATGTGAGTCCATTGCTTTTGCACCTGCTGAAAGTTGCGCATGCAAAAATCTTGGATAGAGAATTAATAGATTCTCAGAGAAACCTAAAGCTTTGATGCTGATGTGATGGTTTCAGATAGACGCAAAAGTTATAGCTGAACTGAAAGAATTAATCATAATTGAAAGGACACAGAGAGGTCAGATAAAAAATGGTAGAGTATGTTATGGGGAGCAAAACTGACAAATGGCATTGGTGTAAGAATTGCACACAATACCCCATGTATGTCTACCAAAGACGCTCTGGTAGTAGACCGCGTTCTAACCTCTGTAAACAATGCAAAGCAAAAGAAGACAACAAAGATTGCACAACATAAAGACCTAACTTCGTAATCACAAGTACACTTCATAAACCTTTCAGATTTTGCGGAAAGACCGAATAACTGAGTCTGCTTTCACGGGTTAGAAATCCAAGTTCTGCAGTGATAGTGCAAGGCTTTGATTTTGTGTGCGACTCAGACAGGTGCGAAATTCCTAGGAAAACGAAACTAGACGTGCTCAGCGTTTCTTCTTCATCTTGCAGACTGCGACAGCTACCAGTGTAGTTATCATGAATACGGGTGTTACAAGCAGTGCTGGAAATTCTGGTACAATGTTGTCGATCAGCAGTGACCAGTTGAACCATGTGCTGTTGCCCATAGACACTTGGTCTGTATAGTTCATAGTTATCTCTGCTGGGATGCCAGTTGCTCTATACCAGTACCAGTCCATCGTAGAAGTCAGGTTGTAGATCGGGTTTGGCGGCGTAGTATAATTGAGTCCGAAGTGGTTTACTTGTGCAGGTTGCCCTAGGTAATTGCGGGTGAGGGTGTCGTTTAAGGTTCCATCCATGAAAGGTGCCACAGAAGTAGTGTAGACAGGGTCGCCTTGATTGAGGTTTGCCGCTATTAGCATACCTGTGGCGTTGCCGTCGTTCTGTCCTGTATCAACGTCTATCCAGTGGTATTCAATGAAGTCAGATCCATTGGGGTAGTAGCTGTGCATTTGCAGGGTGACGTTTGTGCCGGAAATACTCATGATCGTGAATAGTCCAGATGTCATATTCGGATCAGGTCCTGGCGTGGTTGAATTGCCCTGAAATGTGAATACATAGTGAGCCCACTCGCCAACGTGCACTCCTACAGTTCTCGGTGCTACTCCATGCACTGTCAATGTCAATGCCAAAATGGCGAATAGAACAGTCACGAATATGAGTTGTTTTTTCATAATTGGTCAGTGCAGTATTGTTTGTTTCAGTTTTTATGACTTGCGGAAGACCTGTGAGACTAAAACGCCGAGAGGCTATCAGCTATCGGAACAACAGTATCACTGCTATCACATAGAGCCACAGCGAGATCCAGACTAGCAACGCTTCTACTGTTTTGCCTTTTCTCCACAGCAAGCCCATAGCCGCCAAGAATCCTATGACTGATATGATCAATAATGGAACGAGAGCAATGTTCCCCATTAATTGTTGGCTAACTTCTGACAACGGATGATCCTCCAACAAAATCTGGTATGATTTTCTTTACTAAAAACGTTTGTCAAACAAAAAAACTGTGGGAAAAAAGCCAAGGAGGTGGTTTTTAGTTGGTTGTCAGCAAGTTTTAGAGGCTACACTGTTTTTTCTTTGCTGGCATCTTCTTTGCGTAGCTGTATCTTCTTTGGTATCGTGATTTGCAGCACGCCATTCTTGTACTCTGTTTTTACAGCTTCTTTGTCAATAGGTCTCCGCGGCAATTCTATTGTCTTATAGAAGCTCTTGGCCTTGATCTCCATGCTATTGTCTTTGAAGTCTAATTGTATGTCGTCTTTTTCCTCTCCTGGCAGTTCCACGTAAATCTTTGTCCCATCCTCTTCTTCAAAAATGTCTGCCAATGGCTCGCGGGTTTCCTTCAAAGCCTTTCTTGGCAGTTCAAACGGGTTTTCAGGTAGTGGTCGCCGTCTTTGTGGCTTCATTGGCTCCAACGGTTCCATCGAGTCAATCGTGCCAAACCGTCCCTGTATCATGAATCCCTTAACGCCGGGTTCGTTGATTTCTTTCTTTTCCCATGTGCCTTTGATTTTTCCGTTTTCAATGTCTTTAATGATCTGGTCCATTTCTTTTCGCATTCGTTTCATTAGTCTGTCGTCGAAGATGTTGAAGTCGCCGAAGAAGTCTTCAAAATCGTCGTCAAACGTCAAGTCTTTTTCACCTCCCTGAATCTTCAGTCTCTTCGAGAGACTCCATTACGCGTCGCAGTGCAAGGCTCATCATGATGAAGGCTGTCTGCCCGAAATTCGAGCAACTGTACTTTCCCCTGCTAGTCTTCTCCAGAAATCCGCCTTCTTCGAGCTTCTTTGAATTCTCCCACACAAGCTTCGGGTTTAAGTCTAAATCTCTCATGAAATCCGCAAAACTCATTGTTCTATCCTCTTCTTCAACAAGTCGCCTCATCATTCTAAAGCGGGTTTCATGTGCCAATGCATCAAAAACCTTTGAGAATTCTCTGAAATCTTCTTCAGCAGCCTTGAACTCACTTACTAATTCCCCCTTTGGCCAGTCTGTGGGAGAAAGCGGCATTTCAAACACGGTTTTTCCGTCTTGAACGATTCGCAGCTTCAGCTTCATATTGAGCCTCGCCTTCAATTATTACCAAAAGGTAATTACCAAACAGTAATATATAAACTTACCTTTACGTAATAAACCCCCAGCAACTACTAACCCTAGTGACGTTGATCACGCAAGTTTTATAATTGGAGACAACCAAAAAAGATTTCAGTGGTCCACTGGGATCACATTGAACGTTACTCGCGACTCTTCTTCCTCAAATCGCGTGATACAAGGATGGCTGAGATGGAACAACAATGGAGTTAACTGCACAC
>Ga0335070_10003770_pt1 | contig 17712 bp, 18 predicted proteins | sample Lox_Sample_13_FD_206722 | JGI IMG/M metagenome (GOLD analysis project Ga0335070, IMG submission 206722) | Soil microbial communities from Loxahatchee National Wildlife Refuge, Florida, United States - Lox_Sample_1.3 | ecosystem: Environmental > Terrestrial > Soil > Wetlands | place: USA...
CCGCCGGCTCGTGTACGGGATGTAGCCGCGACCCGCCTTCTCGGGCACGGCCTCGAGCGAAGTGATCGCATCCTCGTCGGCGAGCAGGTTCGCGAGCGGCGCGCCCAATCCGAGCTGCTCGCCCAGGCGCAGCGCGATCGCCTTGTCCGCGAGGCCGGCGAGCGGGCTCGCGTACACGGCCATGTTGGCGCGGCCGCAGATGCGCCGGATCTCGGCCGCCTCGGCGGGGGTGAGCGCGCGCGGATCCCGGACCTCGACCACGAGCTCCTCGGCGCGCCGCGGGTGGCGCGCGAGCTTCGCCTCGCGCCAGCGCCGGTAGGCGCCCGGCTGCTCGAGGGCGAAGGGGTCCTCCGAAAGGTGCTGCAGGGCGACGCTCACGGGATGAAACGCTACAGCACCGGCCCCGCGCCGCGTCTATCTCCAATGGGAGGGGTGCGGGCCGCAGCGCCTATCCCCAAAGATCGGCCTTGGGCGCGGGCTGCGTGGCTACACTCCTCGAGTCGTGCCACCGATCGGAGGAGTGCCCATGTCCGAAGCGCCTGCGAAGCCCAAGAATCCCGAGCGGCACAGCACCTTCCTGCCGAAGGAAAAGAAGTCCACGAAGCCGTTCCACCCCACGCCCATGCTCGACCAGCTGGAGAGCGGGCCGTGGCCGAGCTTCGTGACGGGACTCAAGCGCCTCGCGCACGACAACAACATGATGGTCGACCTCCTCGGCCAGCTCGAGCACTCGTACAAGACGCGCCTGGGCTACTGGAAGGGCGGCACGGTGTCGGTGTTCGGCTACGGCGGCGGCATCATCCCGCGCTTCTCCGAGGTGGCGGCGATGTTCCCCGAGTCGAAGGAGTTCCACACGCTGCGCGTGCAGCCGCCCGCGGGCAACCACTACACCACCAAGATCCTGCGCCAGCTCTCGAACTCGTGGAACAAGTGGGGCTCGGGGCTCATCGCCTTCCACGGCCAGACCGGCAACATCATGTTCATCGGGACGACGTCGGAAAACACGCAGCACTTCTTCGACGAGATCAACGAGTACGGTTTCGACCTGGGCGGGGCGGGGCCATGCGTGCGCACCGCGATGTCGTGCGTCGGTGCGGCGCGCTGCGAGCAGTCCTGCGCCGACGAGCACCGCCTGCACCGCACGCTCGTGAACAACTTCATCGACGACATGCACCGCCCGGCGCTGCCGTACAAGTTCAAGTTCAAGGTCTCGGGCTGCCCCAACGACTGCATGAACTCGATCCAGCGCGCCGACTTCGCGGTGATCGGCACCTGGCGCGACGACATGCAGGTGGACCAGAAGGGGGTGAAGGAGTACGTCGCCTCCCACGGGCGCAAGTACACGATCGACAACGTGATCGCCCGCTGCCCGACCAAGGCGCTCTCGCTCAACGACGACGACACGCTGGAGGTCGACAACAGGAGCTGCGTGCGCTGCATGCACTGCATCAACGTGATGACCAAGGCGCTCAAGCCCGGCAAGGACCGCGGGGTGTCCGTGCTCATCGGGGGCAAGCGCACCCTCAAGATCGGCGACACGATGGGCACCGTGATCGTGCCCTTCATGAAGATGGACACCGACGAGGACTTCGAGAAGATCAAGGACCTCGCCGCGACCGTGATCGACTTCTGGGCCGAGAACGGGCTGGAGCACGAGCGCTGCGGCGAGATGATCGAGCGCATCGGGCTTGCCGCGTTCCTCGAGGGCATCGGCATCGAGGTCGACCCGAACATGATCGCGCACCCGCGCACCAGCTCGTACGTGCGCATGGACACCTGGGACCAGGAAGCGCAGAAGTGGGTCGATCGCAAGCAGCAGGCCGAGGCGGCCGACTGAAGGCCCGCACAGGAGACAGGCACATGGCACAGGCACAGGCGGCGGAAAAGAAGGTGATGCGCACCCCCATCGAGAGCGGGTGCCCGGACGGCATGCAGTACATGCATCCGCTGATGGTCAAGAACTTCGGCAAGTGGAAGTACCACGACCGCCCGCGGCCGGGCGTGCTGCACCACGTGGCCTACTCGGGCGACGAGATCTGGACGGTGCGCGTGGGCACGCAGCGCCAGCTCGGGCCCTACGAGATCAACCTGCTGTGCGACATCGTCGACCAGTACGGCGAGGGCTACGTGCGCTTCACCATCCGCTCCAACCTCGAGGTGATGGTCTCGAAGTGGGAGAAGGTGGGCCCCCTCATCCAGGCCTTCAACGACGCGGGCTACCCGGTGGGCGGGACGGGCAATTCCGTCACCATGATCTCGCACACCCAGGGATGGCTGCACTGCGACATCCCGGGGACCGACGCCTCGGGCGTGGTGAAGAGCCTCATGGACGAGCTCTACCCGGAGTTCGTGAAGGAGGAGATGCCCAACCGCGTGCACATCACCACCTCCTGCTGCCAGATCAACTGCGGCGGCCAGGGCGACATCGCCATCAACGTGCAGCACACCAAGCCGCCGAAGATCAACCACGACCTGGTGGCGAACGTCTGCGAGCGCCCCTCGGTGGTCGCGCGCTGCCCGGTGGCCGCCATCCGCCCGGCGATGGTGAACGGCAAGCCCTCGCTCGAGGTCGACGAGAAGAAATGCATCTGCTGCGGCGCGTGCTACCCGCCGTGCCCGCCGATGCAGATCAACGACCCGGTGCACTCGAAGCTCGCCATCTGGGTGGGCGGCAAGAATTCGAACGCGCGCTCGAAACCGATGTTCCAGAAGCTGGTGGCCGCGGGGCTTCCCAACAACCCGCCGCGCTGGCCCGAGGTGGCGGAGGTCGTGAAGAAGATCCTCTACACCTACAAGAAGGACGCGCGCGACTGGGAACGCGTCGGCGACTGGGTCGAGAGGATCGGCTGGCCGCGCTTCTTCGAGCTCACGGGGCTTCCGTTCACGAAGTTCCACATCGACAACTGGCGCGGTTCGAGGAACAGCCTCAACGCCTCGGCCCACATCCGGTTCTAGCCATGAAGCTCGGCATCCTGGTGAACGAGGGCCCGTACACGCACGAGGCCTCGGACACGGCCTACCAGTTCGTCAAGGCCGCGCTCGCGAAGGGCCACGAGATCTTCCGCGTGTTCTTCTACCACGACGGGGTGAACAACGCGACGCGGCTCACCGTGCCGCCGCAGGACGACCGCAACATCGTCAAGCGCTGGAGCGAGCTCGCCGCGCAGCACAAGCTCGACCTGGTGGTGTGCATCGCCGCGGCGCAGCGCCGCGGCCTCATGGACGCTTCCGAAGCCAAGCGCAACGGCAAGGACGCGGACAACATCGCCCCGGGCTTCCGCATCTCCGGCCTGGGGCAGCTGATCGAGACCGGCATCCAGGCCGACCGCCTGGTGGTCTTCGGGGACTGAGGAAGGGACATGTCGGAAGACAACGCCGGCGGCGCCATCAAGAAGTTCCTGTACGTGAACCGCAGGGCCCCCTACGGGACGATCTACGCGCTCGAGTCCCTCGAGGTGGTGCTCATCGGCGCGGCGTTCGAGCAGGACGTGAGCCTCGCCTTCCTCGGCGACGGCGTCTACCAACTCGCCCGGGGCCAGGACACCAAGGCGGTGGAAGTGAAGAACTTCTCGCCCACGTTCCGCGCGCTCGAGGACTACGACGTGACCAAGCTCTACGTCGAGCGCGAGGCGCTGGAAGCGCGCGGGCTCACCGAGGAGGACCTCGTGGTCCCGGTGCAGGTGATGGAAGCGGCGAGGATCGCCGAGATCATGGAATCCCAGGACGTGGTCCTCACCTTCTAAAGGAAGCGCCGATGCTGCACACCGTGAACAAGTCGCCCTTCGAGAACAAGGCACTCGAGTCGTGCCTCAGGTACGCGCGCAAGGGCTCGGCCGTGCTCCTCATCGAGGACGGCGTCTACGCGGCGGCGCGCAATACCGCGGTCTCGAAGGCGATCGAGGCCGCGATGAAGGAAGTTTCGATCTACGCGCTCGCGCCCGACGTGGCGGCGCGAGGAATGCAGAACCGGGTGATGGACGGCGTTCGCCTGGTGGACTACGGGGGATTCGTGGACCTCGTGGTGGAGCACAACGCCGTGCAATCCTGGCTTTAGCGAACCCGATAGGAAAACCGAAAATGCCGATCACACTGAATGGCCAGACCATCGAGACCGACGAGGAAGGTTACCTCGCCAACCGCACCGACTGGAACGAGGAAGTCGCGAAGGAGATGGCGCGCGTCGACGATTGCAACCTCACCGAGAGCCACTGGGAAGTGATCAACTTCCTGCGCGAGTACTACGACGAGTACCAGATCGCCCCGGCGGTGCGCGTGCTCACCAAGGCGATCGGCAAGAAGCTGGGCGCCGACAAGGGCAACAGCAAGTACCTCTACGAGCTGTTCCCCTACGGCCCGGCCAAGCAGGCCTGCAAGTACGCGGGGCTGCCGAAGCCGACCGGCTGCGTGTAGCGCGGGCGCCGCACGGGGACCGGTGCGATGTCGGCGCTTAGCGTCTTCTACGCGGCGCTCTTCTACGTCGCCACGGCGGTCCTCGTGGGGGGCGTGGCGCTGCGCATCCGCCTCTACGCGCGCACGCCCCAGCCGCTCAAGATCCCGGTGCCCCCGGCCCCGGCGACGCGCGCCGGCGTCGCGCGGCGCATGCTCCTGGAAGTCACGCTCTTCCGCCAGCTCTTCCGCTCGAACAAGTGGATCTGGCTCTTCGGCTGGATGTTCCACGTGGCGCTCCTCGCCGTGCTGCTGCGCCACCTGCGCTACTTCACCGAGCCGGTGTGGGGATGGGTCGCGATGATGCAGCCCTTCGGCCACTACGCCGGTTTCGCGATGCTCGCGGGGCTCGCGGGGCTCTGGGCGCGGCGCTTCCTGGTCGACCGCGTGCGCTACATCTCCGCCCCGTCGGACCACCTGATGCTCGCCCTGCTCGTCGCGATCGCCGCCAGCGGGCTCGCGATGAAGTACGTGGCGCACACCGACATCGTGGCGCTGAAGGCGTTCTTCCTGGGGCTCATGGCCTTCGACTGGCAGGAGCTGCCCGCGGACCCGGTCCTGCTCGTGCACCTCGCGCTGGTGGCCACGCTCATGATCGTCTTCCCGGTGAGCAAGCTCCTGCACGCCCCCGGCGTCTTCTTCAGCCCCACGCTCAACCAGGTGGACGACGCGCGCGAGCATCGCCACGTCGCCGGATGGACCGCGGCTCCCGCGGCCCGCGGCACGGCCGACTGACATGGCCACGGCCTTCGAGACGCCCAGGCTCGGCGAATACCCGGTGATCCCGCTCATCCAGGCGGGCTCGATGGCGCATTCGAAGCCGTTCGTCGCCAAGCCCGAGCACCAGGCGGCCGTGGGCTATCCCGGCGAGCTGGTGCCCGGCTGGGAGGGCGTCGCCGTGCGGCGGCTGGGCGAGCTCGTGTCGCAGTCGCGCGCGCTCCAGGTCTTCCTCGACGCCTGCGTCAAGTGCGGCGCCTGCACCGACAAGTGCCACTACTACCTGGGCACCTCGGATCCGAAGAACATGCCGGTCGCGCGCCAGGACCTGCTGCGCTCCGTCTACCGGCGCTACTACACCTTCGCCGGCAAGCACTTCCCGAAGCTGGTCGGCGCGCGCGACATGACGCGCGAGGTCCTCGACGAGTGGTACGCGTACTACCACCAATGCTCGCAATGCCGGCGTTGCGCCGTCTTCTGCCCGTACGGCATCGACACGGCGGAAGTCTCGATGGCGGCGCGCGACATCATGGACACCGTCGGGCTGGGGCAGAAGTACTCGAACGAGATCATCGGCAAGGTCCACAAGATCGGCAACAACCTGGGGCTGCCCGAGCCGGCGCTGCGCGACACGCTCGAGGGCCTGGAAGAGGACGTGAAGGAGGAAACCGGCGTCGACGTGCGCTTCCCGCTGGACGAAAAGGGCGCGGAGGTGCTGCTGATCACGCCGAGCGCCGACTTCTTCGCCGAGCCGCACATCGACGGGCTGATCGGCTACGCCAAGGTCTTCCATGCCGCGGGCATCTCCTGGACGCTCTCCTCGCACGCCTCGGAAGCGGCCAACTTCTCGCTCTTCACGGGCAGCCACGACAACCTGGGCAAGGTCGCGCAGCGCATCCGCGAGGCGGCGATCGACCTGGGCGTGAGGCGCATCGTCGTCGGCGAGTGCGGGCACGCCTGGCGGGTCGCCTACAGCTTCTGGAACACGCTCATCGGCCCGTTCGACTTCCTCGACCCGAAATACCCGGTTCCCCAGCACATCTGCGAGGTCACCCACGAGCTGATCGGCCGCGGCGCGCTCACGCTCGACAAGAGCGCCAACGACGACAAGGTCGTGACCTTCCACGATTCCTGCAACGTCTCGCGGGCTTCGCGCATGGGCAGCGTCCCCGGCGGGCAGTTCACGATCCCGCGCGCGATCATCCGCGCCTGCGTGAACAAGTTCGTGGACATGGCGCCCGAGACCATCGGCGAGACGACCTTCTGCTGCGGCGGGGGCGGCGGGCTGCTCACCGACGACCTCGTGGAGCTGCGCGTGAAGGGCGCGGCCCCTCGCATGCTGGCGCTCCGGGACGTGGTCGAGGAGCACGGCGTGAACTACCTCGCCGCCATCTGCGCCATCTGCAAGAGCCAGTTCACCAAGGTCCTGCCGTACTACAAGCACCCCATGGACATGATCGGCAGCGTCCATGGGCTCGTGAGCAAGGCGATCGTCCTGGGCCCCAAGCCCTGAAGCGTTTCCAACGGAGAACGACATGTCCGCGACACCTCCCAAGCCCGCGCCCCAGGTGCACACGTTCCGGCGCTTCAAGGACGGCGACAACGAATGGAAGTCGCTGCAGGAGCGCATCTTCACGGCCGACGAGTCCGACAAGTGCCCGACCTACGTGCACAAGACGCCGCCCTGCCAGGCGAGCTGCCCCTCGGGCGAGGACATCCGCGGCTGGCTCAACATCGTGCGCGGGATCGAGAAGCCGCCGAAGGACGTGGGCATGCAGGAATACGCCTTCCGCCGCTCGACGGAGGCGAACCCCTTTCCCTCGATGATGGGGCGCGTGTGCCCCGCGCCGTGCCAGGCCGGCTGCAACCGCAACGCCGTCGACGACTTCGTCGGCATCAACGCGGTCGAGCAGTACATCGGCGACCAGGCGCTCGAGAAGGGCTTCACCTTCCAGGCCGGCCCCGAGACGGGCAAGCGCGTCGCGATCGTGGGCGGCGGCCCCGCGGGGCTCTCGGCCGCCTACCAGCTTCGCCGCAAGGGCCACGGCGTCACGCTCTTCGACGACCACGAGGAGCTGGGCGGGATGGCGCGGTACGGCGTGCCCGGCTACCGCCTGCCGCGCACGCACCTGGACGGCGAGATCGGCCGCATCACCTCGATGGGGGTCGAAGTGCGCACGCGCACGCGCATCGGCACCGACGTCGCCCTCGAGGAACTGGAATCGAAATACGACGCGGTGCTGCTGGCGCTCGGCTGCAAGGCCGGCAAGCCCCTTGCCGTGCCCGGCGGCGACGCGCCCAACTGCATCAGCGGCGTGGCGTTCCTCGAAGCGTTCAACCAGGGCCGGCTGAAGGCCGTCGCCGGCCGCGTCGTGGTGGTGGGCGGCGGCGACACCTCGATCGACGTGGTGTCGGTCGCGCGGCGCCTGGGATACGTGCAGGACGTCAAGGAATCCGAGCGGCCGGAGTTTGTCGTGATGGGCCACACCGCCCACGACGTCTCGACGCTCGCCGCGCGCCAGGGCGCCGACGTCATGCTCACCTGCCTGCAGCCCGTCGAGGAGATGAACGCCGCGAAGCATGAGATCGAGGACGCGCAGCGCGAGGGCGTGAAGATCCGCGGCAGCATCCTGCCCAAGCGGGTGCTCGTCGACGAGGCGACGGGGCGCGCGAAGGCGCTGCGCCTCGTCGAGGTGGAGTGGGCAAAGGGCAAGTTCACGGAGAAGGCCGGCACGGAGTTCGACATCGAGGCCGACCTCATCGTCTCGGCCATCGGCCAGTCCGGGGACCTGAAGGGCATGGAATCGCTCGACAACGGCCGCGGCCTCATCGGCGCGGACAAGTTCTACCAGGTGCCGGGCCGCAAGGGCGTCTTCGCCTGCGGGGACATCATCCGCCCGCACCTGCTCACCACCGTGATCGGCCAGGGCTCGATCGCGGCCGAAAGCATCGACCGCTACCTGCGCAGCGCGGAGATGGCCCGGCGCCCGAAGGTCGACGTGCACCACTTCAACCTCCTGGACAAGCTGCGCGAGACGAACCTGGAGCCCGCGCCCTTCGCGCCCTCGAGCGAGCCCGCCTACCGCGACATCGACCGCGGGGTGCGCGGGACCTCGGAGACCGGCAAGGCCGTCGGCGGCTTCGCGGTGCACAACTACGAGGACCGCAGCGCTTCCGAGGTCTGCCAGTCGACCGAGCTCTTCCTCGGGCACTTCGCGAAGCAGGAACGCGTGAAGCGAACCGAGATCGGCCCCAGCGCCGAGGAGGTCCTGGGCCACTTCGCCGAGCGCATGGTGGGGCTCGACGACAAGAAGGCGGTGCAGGAGGCCAAGCGCTGCATGAGCTGCGGCATGTGCTTCGAATGCGACAACTGCGTGATCTACTGCCCGCAGACGGCGGTCAAGCGCACGCCCAAGAGCGAGGCGACGATGGGACGCTACGTGTACACCGACTACGCGCTATGCATCGGCTGCCACATCTGCGCCGACGTCTGCCCCACGGGCTACATCAAGATGGGGATGGGCGACCACTGAGCATGCGCGCCGCCCGCGCCGCCGCGCTCGTCCTCGCGCTCGCCGCCTTCGCCGCGGCGGTGGCCGCGGGCGCCGACGCGCTCGCCGGCCGCGTGGCCGAGCCCGTCGTGAAGATCGACCGGCCGGGCTCGTGCGTCGAGCCCACGGCGGTGATGCGCAGGGACCACATGAAGCTGCTCCTGCAGCAGCGCGACCGGACGCTGCGGCTGGGCATTCGCGATACGCGCCACAGCCTCAAGAACTGCGTCGATTGCCACGCGGACGCGTCCACCGGCAGCGTCCTCGGCAAGGACGGCTTCTGCGAGAGCTGCCACCGCTATGCCTCGGTCTCGATCGACTGCTTCGAATGCCATTCGCCCGAACGCCAGGCGCGCGTGGCCGAACGCAAATGAACGGCTCCCGCCGCCAGGTCCTCGGGCTGGGCGCCTGCCTCGCGGCGGCCGCGGCGCTCGCGCCGGGCCTGCGCCTCATCGAGCTCGCGCAGGCGCGCTCGCCCGAGGAGGCGGCCTCCAAGCTGCAGCGCTGGGGCCTTCTCATCGACACCGCGAAGTGCGGCGAGTGCGACGACTGCGTCACGGCCTGCCACGAGGAGAACGGCGTGAAGGGCCACGGGCGGCCCGCGACCGACTCGCAGTGGATCCGCAAGGTGAACCTGAAGGACAAGCGCACCGGGTTCGCGCAGACGCTGCCGGTGATGTGCCAGCACTGCGAAGAGGCGCCGTGCATCGACGTGTGCCCCACCGGGGCCTCGATGCGGCGCGCCGACGGCATCGTGCTCGTGGACAAGCACATCTGCATCGGCTGCCGCTACTGCGTGATGGCCTGCCCGTTCGGCGCGCGCCAGTTCGTCCACGAGAAGACCACCGGGCAGAAGGCCGACGTGCCGCGCGGCCAGGGCACGGTCGAGGCCTGCACGCTGTGCGTGCACCGCGTGGACCGCGGCGAGCAACCCGCTTGCGTGAGCGCCTGCCAGAGGGACGGCGGCAAGGCGATGACCTTCGGCGACCTGAAGGACCCGGACTCGGCCATCGCCCGGCGCCTGAAGTCGGAGCGCAGCACGGCCCTGCGCGCCGACCTCGCGCTCGATCCCGGCGTGCGCTACCAGGGGCTTTCGTGACGCCCCCCGTGCATTACCGCGAGATCGAGGGCCGCAGCAGCGGGTTCTGGTCGCTCGTGGCGATCCTGGGCCTGTTCATCGCCCTCGCCCTCGGGGCGGCCTGGCGGATGGAACACGAGGGGCACTGGATCACGGGCATGTCCAACCGCGTCGTGTGGGGCGTGCCGCACGTGTTCGCCGTGTTCCTCATCGTCGCGGCCTCGGGCGCGCTCAACGTCGCATCCGTCGCCTCGGTCTTCGGCCGCAGCCTCTACAAGCCGCTCGCCCGCCTGTCGGGGCTGCTCGCGATCGCGCTGCTCGCGGGCGGGCTCGCGGTGCTGGTGCTCGACCTCGGCCGCCCCGACCGCATGGTCGTGGCCATGACGCACTACAACTTCAAGTCCATCTTCGCCTGGAACATCTTCCTCTACACGGGGTTCCTCGCCATCGTCGCGGCCTACCTGTGGACGATGTTCGAGCGGCGGATGAACGCGCACACGGCCCCGGTGGGGATGGCCGCGTTCATCTGGCGCCTGGTGCTCACCACCGGCACCGGGTCCATCTTCGGGTTCCTGGTGGCGCGCGACGCCTACAACAGCGCCATCCTCGCGCCGATGTTCATCATCATGTCGCTCGATTTCGGGCTCGCCATCTTCCTGCTGGTGCTGCTCGCGGCGGCGCGCGGGACGGGCCGGGCGATCGGCGGCGAGATCCTCGGGCGCCTGGGCGGGCTGCTCGCCGTCTTCGCCGCCGCGGTGCTGTACTTCGCCGCGATACAGCAGCTCACCAACGCGTACATCGCCCGGCAACACGAGGTCGTGCGCTTCTTCCTGGTGGACGGCGGCATCTACACCGCGCTCTTCTGGTTCGGCCAGGTCGCCATCGGCGGCGTGGCGCCCCTGGTGCTGCTGCTCGCGCCGGCCTGGCGCAAGTCGCGGCGCGCGCTCGCGCTCGCCTCGGCGTGCGTGGTCGCCGGCGGCCTCGCGCAGATGTACGTGCTCATCATCGGCGGGCAGGCGTACCCGCAGGTGGTGTTCCCCGACCACGAAGTGTCGAGCAGCGCCTTCGACGGCGTCGTGGCGTCCTACGCGCCGAGCCTGCCCGAACTGCTGCTCGGGCTGGGAGGCGTGGCGCTCGCGCTCATGCTCACCGTCGTGGCCCTCAGGCTCCTTCCCTTCCTCCCGCAGGCGATCGCCGATCCAGGCAGCGATCCGGCCCACGCATGAAGCGCATCCTCGTCTCCGCGGCGCACAAGTCCTCCGGGAAGACCACCGTCGCGATCGGCCTCGCGGCCTCGCTCGCCGCGCGCGGCGAGATCGTCCAGCCCTTCAAGAAGGGCCCGGACTACATCGACCCGATCTGGCTCGCGCTCGCCGCGGGGCGCAGCTGTTTCAACCTCGACCCCTACCTCAGCAGCGCGGACGAGATCCGCGCCGCGTTCGTCCGCCGCATGGCCGGTGCCACGATCGGGCTCATCGAGGGCAACAAGGGCCTGCACGACGGCCTCGACCTGCACGGGTCGAACAGCAACGCGGCGCTCGCCGTGATGCTGGACGCGCCCGTCGTCCTGGTGCTCGACGCGCGCGGCATGACGCGCGGCATCGCGCCCATCATCCTCGGGTTCCAGGCCTTCGAGCCGAGGACGAACATCGCCGGCGTGATCCTGAACCAGCTGGGCGGCGCGCGGCACGAGTCGAAGCTGCGCGCGGTGATCGAGCACTACACGAGCGTCCCGGTGATCGGGGCGCTCGCGCGCGAGGACGCCCTCGCCATCGAGGAGCGCCACCTGGGCCTGGTGCCCGGGAACGAGGCGCCCGCGGCACGGGAGCGCGTCGCGGCCATCGCCGCGCACGTGGCCCGCGGCGTGGACCTCGGGCGGCTGCTCGAGGTGGCCGCCAGCGCGCCCGCGATCGCCGTTGCGCCGCCGGATCCGGCTCGCCCCTCTTCCGGGGCCCCGGTGCGCATCGCCATCGCGCGCGACGAGGCCTTCGGCTTCTACTATGCGGACGACCTCGAGGCCCTTCGCGATGCCGGCGCGCAGATGGTCCCCTTCAGCGCCCTGCGCGACCGGCGCCTGCCGCAGGCCGACGGGCTCTTCATCGGGGGCGGATTCCCCGAGACGCACCTGGACGCGCTCGCGGCGAACGCGGAGCTGCGCGCCGACATCCGCGGTCGCATCGAGTCGGGCCTTCCGGCCTACGCCGAGTGCGGCGGCCTCATGTACCTCGCGCGCGGGATCGCCTGGAACGGGCGGCGCGCCGAGATGGTGGGCGCGATCCCCGCGGACATCGTGATGCACGCGCGCCCCGTGGGCCGGGGCTACGTGCACCTGCGCGAGACCGCAAGCGCTCCCTGGGCGGCGGCGACTGCGCCCGGCGCGCAACCCATCCGCGCCCACGAGTTCCACTACTCGAGCGTTGAGAACCTGCCGGCGGACACCGTCTTCGCCTATGCGGTCGAGCGCGGCCACGGCGTCGACGGCCGGCACGACGGCATCGTGCACCGCAACCTGCTCGCGTCGTACACTCACCTGCGCGGCGTGGCGGGCAACCCGTGGGCGCCGCGCTTCGTCGAATTCGTGAGGAGCCGTCGCCATGCAGCCTGAGAGCGGGCCGCCCGCCCCCGTCCTGGACGAGGACGGCTACCTCGTCGACCCCGACGCCTGGACCGAGGACCTCGCCCGCATGCTCGCCAAGCGCGAGGGCATAGAGCTCACCGGCGAGCACTGGGACGTGATCCGCTTCATGCGCGCCTTCTACGAGGAGCGCCGCATCGCCCCGGACGCGCGCTACGTGCTCAGGCACCTGGCCGAGTCCCGCGGCGCGGACCGCAACGAGCTCTTCCGGCTCTTTCCCTACGGCTACCCGAAGCAGGCCTGCAAGATCGCCGGCATGCGCAAGCCGCGCGTCTGGAGCACGGGGTGATCATCGTCACGCCCGAGGCCGCCGCGCAGATCCACGAGTCGGCCCGCCAGTCCGGCATCGAGGCCCCGCGCCTGCGCGTCGCCGCACGCCTCACCGACAAGCGCGAAATCGAGTACGGGATGGGCTTCGACGAAAAGGGCGAGGGCGACCTCGAATTCGCTTCCGGGGGCGTCACGCTCCTCGTGGCCAGCGCCTGCTCCGAGCTCCTCGACGGCGCGAAGCTCGATTACGTGGAGATCAACCCCGCCGAGCACCGCTTCATCTTCATCAACCCCAACGACCCCGCCCACAAGGCCCCGAAGCCGGGAGGCTAGCAATCGGGGAAAATGGGGGCATGAGCAGCCCTCCCCTCGTACGCCTCGCCCGCAAGACCCAGTCGCTGGACCTGCTGTACGAGGTCGCCTTCAGCCTCAACCAGCCGGGGAACCTGGAGCAGGTGCTGGAGGGTTTCCTCGCGACCCTCACGGAGCTCGTGGACGCGCGTGCGGCGAACGTCCAGCTGGCGGACGCCGGCGGAGGCATCCGCAGCTTCGCAAGCCGCGGCCAGGCGCCCGCCGAGGCCGAGCGCGTCGAGGCGAAGCACGTCAGGGTACCGATCCAGTACCAGGACCGCGCGCTCGGCACCCTCGAGCTGCACCTCGAGCACCCGCTCGCCGAGATGGGCGAGGACCTCCCGGAGCTCCTCGCCGCCATCGGCCGGTACCTGGGGCTCGCCATCGAGAAGAGCCGGCTGGAGGGCGAGGCGCGCAGGCTCGCGATCCTCGAGGAGCGCAACCTCATCGGCAACGAATTGCACGACTCGCTCGCGCAGTCGCTGATCGGCATGAAGCTGCAGCTCGTGATGCTCGCCGAGTCGCTCGCCAGGGGAAACGTGAGCGCGGCGCACTACGAGGCGAGGAGCCTGCAGCGGGCGCTCGCGCAGGCGAACGACGACCTGCGGGAGCTGCTCACCAACTTCCGCCTCAAGATAGGCGACTCGGGGCTCGTTCCGTCCGTCGAGAACCTCGTCGAGCGCTTCCGGCGCGAGACCGGCATCGCGGTCTTCTTCCAGAACGAGTGCGGCGCCCTCGCGCTCACGCCCGCCCAGGAGATCCAGGTCTATTTCATCATCCAGGAGGCGCTCACGAACATCCGCCGCCACAGCGGGGCGATGAACGTGCGCATCATGCTCGCCAACGAAGCCGACCTCTACACGGTGCTGATCGAGGACGACGGCGCCGGCATGAACGAGGCGCCCGACGAGCGGCCGGCCGTTCACGCGGGGCTCGCGATCATGCGCCAGAGGACGGAGCGGCTGCCCGGGCAGATCGTGATCGAAAGCGAGCCGGGCGAAGGCACGCGCATCATCGTCATCTTCAACGCGCCGCCCCCCGCGGCGCCGAAGGGCTAGCGATGCGCGTGCTGCTCATAGACGACCACTCGCTCGTGCGCAAGGGCATCGCGGAGCTGCTCGCGAGCCGCGGCGTGCAGGTGGTCGCGTCGGTAAGCTCCGGGCGGGAGGGGATCGCGCGCGCTTCCGAGCTGCCGTGCGACGTGATCCTGCTCGACATCAAGATGCCGGGCATGAGCGGGATCGAGACGCTGAAGGAGCTGCGCGCCGCGGGCAACCGCACGCCCGTGGTGATGCTCACCATGAGCCGCGAGGAGGCGGACCTGGGCGCGGCGATCCGGGCGGGGGCCCAGGGCTACCTTCTCAAGGACATCGAGCCCGAGGACCTGGTGCCCGCGCTGGAGGCCGTGCTCGCCGGCGACAGCGTCGTCGCCCAGGAAATGGTCGGCACCATGGCGCAGATCCTCCGCCGCGACGATCCGGCGGGCGATGCGAGGCGCGCCGAAGCGCCCTTCGCGGAGCTCACGCCGCGCGAGCGCGAGATCCTCGAGTGCCTGGGCGGCGGCTACAGCAACAAGATGATCGCCCGCGCGCTCGACATCTCCGAGGGCACGGTGAAGCTGCACGTGAAGGCGATCCTGCGCAAGCTCGGCATCCATTCCCGGGTGGAGGCCGCGGTGCTGGCGGCCGAGCAGGGGCTGAAGGGGCGCAGGAAGGCGGCGCGGTGACGCGATGACGAGGGCCCGGTGGCCTCACGCCACGGCGGTCCTCAGCTGGACGCCCGGCCTTCCCTGCTCGAGGAGCAGGTACTGCGCGGCCGCGAGGAACGCCTCAGGTCCCGCCACGTAGAAGTCGCACGAATCCCCGGGGGGCAGCGCTTCCATCGCGGGGCCGATCGCGCGCTGAACCTCCTCCGCTCTCGCCAGGTCCCCGTCCGTGGACACGGCGGTGTAGTGGAAGTCGTCGAGCGCCTCCCGCCACGACCGGCAGAGGTTGTCGAGATAGTGTCCCGCGGGCCGCGAGGCGATCCAGATCAAATGGATCGCGGGAGCCGCCTCCAGCGCCATCGCATGCTCGATCAGGCTCTTCACCGGCGCGAAGCCCGCGTCCGCGGCGATGAAGACGAGCGGGCGCGTCGATTCCTCGTCGAGCACGAAATCGCCGCGCGGGCCGTCCACGCGCACGGTGCCGCCCGCCGCCAGCCCCGAGAACACGCCGTCGCTGAACGCATCCCCCGCATGGCGCGGCACGTGGAAATGGAGGTTGCGGTCGTCGCAGGGGCAGCTTGCGACGGGAAGCTCGGCCGTCGCGCCGCCGGGCAAGGCGAGGCGCACCGACTGGCCGGCGAGGAACCGCAGCCGGTTCGTGCGCGGCGTCTGCAGGTGCAGGAGGCGCATCGCCTCGCCCAGGGGCGCCACGCCCTTCACCTTCGCCTCGATCGACTGCAGCGGCATGTCGCCCGCGCCGCTCGCTTCCGGCGCTTCGATCACCAGGTCCGCCACCGCCGTGTTGCAGCACATGAGCACCACGCCGTCCGCCTTCTCGGCCGCGGTGAGCGCGTAATCGGAGTGGCGCACCCTCTGGACCTCCCCCGAGACGACCTTCGCCTTGCACTTGCCACAGCCGCCGGCGCTGCAGCCGTAGTCGACGGACAACCCCGCGCGCAGCGCCGCCTCGAGGAGCGTGTCGTTGCCCTCGACGAAGAACTCGTGGCCGGTCGGCCGGACCTGGACGTGCGCGGACATGATCCTGAGGAGCCGCTCCTTCGCGATGAGCCCGGGCGCGGCATCGTCCACGGGCGCCGGCTCGAAGCGCCCGTCGAGCCATTCGGCGAGCCGCGCGATCGCCGCGCGCGGCGCATCGCCCCTCGCGAGCTCACGCAGCTGCTCCCGCAGCCGCTCCATGGTATCGCGGTCCGCCTTCGCCTGGGCCTGCGCCCGCGCGAGGTCGCGCGTGATCTCGGTCAGGCGCGCGACCAGCAGCTCCGTGCTCGGCAGCACGCGCTCCCGCAGGCGCCGCGAGTAGGCCGCGTCCTTGAGCCGCTCGATGCGCTCCAGCGCCGGATCCCCGGCAAGATCCACCTGCGGAAACGCCCGCAGCAGCTCTTCCTCGGAGACCATGCCCTCGAAGGCCGCGAGCTCCCCGCGCTGGATCATGCCCTGCAGGGCGCCGCGCCGGGTGCCGACCAGCCGCGCCGCGCGCGTGAGCGAGAGGAATCGGGCCATGATATCGGTGGGTCTTTCTCCCGTTTGAATCTATCATCAACATCCAGCCTCCTCCCATCGCATGGAATACCTCCCCGCCTTCCTCGACATCCGCGACCAGCCCTGCCTCGTCGTGGGCGGAGGCGACGTGGCCGCGCGAAAAGTCTCCCTCCTGGCGCGATCGAAAGGGCTCGTCACCGTGGTGGCGCCGGATCTCTCCGGGACGCTCGCGCAGGAGCTGTCCGCCGGGCGGATCTCCCACCGCGCGAAGCGCTTTTCGACCGCGGACGTGGAAGGCTTCGCCGTGGTGATCGCCGCGACCGACGACCAGGCGGTGAACGAGGCCGTGGCGGGGGCGTGCCGCGAGCGGCGCATCCCGGTGAACGTCGTCGACCAGCCGCGCCTGTGCACCTTCATACTGCCTTCGGTCATCGAGCGGCCGCCGCTCACCGTGGCGGTCTCGAGCGGGGGCGCCTCCCCGGTGCTCGCGCGCCTGCTGCGTGCCCGCCTGGAGACGCTGATTCCCGCGGGCTACGGGCGCCTCGCGGGGCTCGCGCGCGAGTTCCGCGACGCGGTGAAGGCCCGCTTTCCGGCGCCCGAGCGCCGGCGCTTCTGGGAGCACGCGCTGCAGGGACCGATCGCGGAGCTCGTGCTGAGCGGGCGCGAGGGCGAGGCGCGGCGCCTCTTCACCCAGGTGCTCGACGATCCGCGGCTCGCCTTCCACGGCGGCGAGGTGGCGCTGGTCGGCGCCGGGCCCGGCGACCCGGACCTGCTCACGTTCCGGGCGCTGCGGCTCATGCAGCGCGCCGACGTCGTGGTCCACGACCGGCTGGTCTCACAGCCGATCCTCGACCTCGTGCGCAAGGACGCCGAGCGCATCTACGCCGGCAAGGAGCGCGCGAAGCACGCGATCCCGCAGGAGGACATCAACCACCTGCTGGTGCGCCTCGCCCGCGAAGGCAAGCGCGTCGTGCGCCTGAAGGGCGGGGACCCGTTCATCTTCGGCCGCGGCGGCGAGGAGATCGAGACGCTCGCCGCGCAGGGCATTCCCTTCCAGGTCGTGCCGGGCATCACCGCCGCCGCGGGCTGCGCCTCCTACGCGGGCATTCCGCTCACCCACCGCGACTGCGCGCAGTCGGTCGTGTTCGTGACCGGGCACCTGCAGGACGGCACGATGGACCTCAACTGGCCGGCGCTCGTCCAGCCGCAGCAGACGATCGTCTTCTACATGGGGCTCACCGGCATCGACGTGCTTTGCTCCAACCTCGTCGCGCATGGCCTTGCCGCGTCGACACCGGCCGCGCTCATCCAGCAGGGGACGCTTCCCGAGCAGCGAGTCTTCGAGGCGACGCTCGCGACGCTGCCGGAGATCGTGCGCCGCGGCGAGGTGAAGGCGCCGACGCTCATCATCATCGGCGAGGTGGTGCGGCTGCGCGCCAAGCTCAAGTGGTTCGAGGCGGAC
>Ga0335070_10003772_pt1 | contig 17710 bp, 11 predicted proteins | sample Lox_Sample_13_FD_206722 | JGI IMG/M metagenome (GOLD analysis project Ga0335070, IMG submission 206722) | Soil microbial communities from Loxahatchee National Wildlife Refuge, Florida, United States - Lox_Sample_1.3 | ecosystem: Environmental > Terrestrial > Soil > Wetlands | place: USA...
AACCGGCCGCGGCGCGCCCGGGCGGGCCGCCGCCGGCCAGCCTGCGGCCGCGGCGTCTCACCTTCGTGCTGGAGTTCGAGCCGCTGGTCGCCGAGCGCCTCGCCGGCGAGGCGACCAGCACCTTCGTGCTGTCGTTGCTCATGGCGGCGGCGCTCATCGCCGCGGCCCTGATCTTCTGGCGGCTGTCCGTCCGCCAGGAGCTGATCGAGCACCGGCTCGAGGAGCAGCGCCGCCTGGGCGCGCTCGGCGAGATGTCCGCGGTGCTCGCGCACGAGCTGCGGAATCCCCTCGCCTCGCTCAAGGGCAACGCGCAGCTGCTGGCCGAGCGGCTCGACGAGCGGAGCCCGGACCGCGGCAAGGCGGACCTGGTGGTGACGGAGGCGCGGCGCCTCGAGGCCTTGACCAGCGACCTGCTCGACTTCGCCCGCAGCGGGCCGATGGACCTCCGGCCCACGGACCCGGCCGCACTGCTGGGCGCGTGCGTGGACGAGGTGGGCCGCGACTCGTTCGATGTCCGCACCGAGGGCACCCCGCACGTCTGGCCGCTCGACGAGCGGCGGATGCGGCAGGCGCTGACCAACGTCCTGCGCAACGCGCGCCAGGCCACGCGCGAAGGCACGAGGCCCGAGGTCGCCGCGGGCCGCAGCGACGGGTCGCTGGTCTTCACGGTGCGCGACTTCGGCGCCGGCATCCCGCCGGGCGACGAGCGGCGGATCTTCTCGCCCTTCTACACCACGCGGGTCTCGGGCACGGGGCTCGGCCTCGCGGTGGCGCAGCGCGTGGTCGAGCTGCACGGCGGGACCATCGTCGCCGCCAACCATCCCGACGGCGGCGCGCTGTTCCGCATCACCATCCCCGGCGGCTGAGCGGAGCGCGATGGCGCGGATCCTGGTGGCGGACGACGAGCGGGGCGTGCGCGGCTTCATCGCCGAGGCGCTCGAGGACGACGGCCACGCGGTCGTGCAGGCCGCGGACGGCGCGGAGGCCGCGGGCCGGCTCGCGCGCGAGTCGTTCGACCTGTTGTTCACCGACCTCAAGATGCCGCGGCTGGACGGCATGGCGCTGCTCCGGCAGGTGCGCGCGGAGCAGCCCGAGCTCGAGGTGGTCGTGCTCACCGCCTTCGGCACGGTGGACACCGCGGTCGAAGCGATGAAGCTCGGCGCGTTCGACTACCTGCAGAAACCGATCGGAAGCCCCGCCGAGCTGCGGCTCCTGGCGCGGCGCGCGCTCGAGCACCGCGCGCTGCTCGCGGCGCGGGACCGCGCCACGCGCGACGCCCCCGAGCTGCCGCCCCTGTCCTACGGCGACCCGGCCATGGAGCCGGTGGTGGACGCGCTGCGCAAGGTCGCGGCCACCGGATCCACCGTGCTCCTGATGGGCGAGAGCGGGACCGGCAAGGAGGTGGCGGCCCGCACGCTCCACGCCTGGAGCCCGCGCGGCGGCGGGCCGTTCGTGGCGGTGAACTGCGCCGCCATTCCCGAGACCCTGCTGGAGAGCGAGCTGTTCGGCCACGAGAAGGGCGCGTTCACCGGCGCGGTGAGCGCGCGGCGCGGGCGCATCGAGCTCGCGGAGGGCGGCACCTTCTTCCTCGACGAGGTCGGCGAGATGCCGTCGGCGGTGCAGGCGAAGCTGCTGCGCGTGCTCGAGAACCGCCGCTACGAGCGGGTCGGGGGCACCCGGACCATCGAGGCGGACGTGCGCTGGGTCGCGGCGACCAACCGGAGCATGGACGCCCTGCGCGCCGGCGGCGCGCTGCGCGAGGACCTCTACCACCGCCTGGCGGTGTTCCCGGTCCGCCTGCCGCCGCTGCGGGAGCGCCCGCGCGACATCCTGCCGCTGGCCGAGCGGCTGCTCGCCAGGAGCGGCGCCGCCATCGGCCGTCCGCGGCTGGCGCTGTCGCCGGGAGCGCAGCGCCGGGTCGTCGCCGCGCCGTGGCCGGGCAACGTCCGCGAGCTGGCGAACGTCCTCGAGCGCGCCGCCATCCTGAGCGACGGCGACGTGATCCGCGAGGAGCACCTGGAGCTGGGCGAGGCCTCGGCCCCGGCGGCCGGCGGCAACGGCGCCACGACGCTGGACGACATCGAGCGCGCGGCCATCGAGCGCGCCCTGGCGGTGGTGGGCGGCAACCGCAAGGCCGCGGCCGACCGGCTCGGGATCGGGCTCAGGACCCTGTACGACAAGCTCAAGAGGTACAAGGCGGAAGTCGGTCCGTGAACCGGTCAGTTGCCGGACGGCGAGGAGGGTGCGGTTGCCAGACGTGTGCGGCATGGGGCCAGACCAGGTGTCGGTACTGACGACGGGACTGGCCCCTCACGACCGGCGACTGGTAACCACTGCTCCCTTGCCGTCTGGCAGCGGCCCGGTCCACTGCCCGCCGGCGTCTATCCCCTGAAGTACAGATACACCGCCAGGATGCACACCAGCACCAGCCCCGACAGGATCACGTCCCACTTGTTCCAGCTGGCACGGGACTCCTCGCGGTGCTCGTCGGTGAGCGTCGCGAACGTCACGTTGGTGAGCCGCTCCACCGCCGGCGCCTGGGTGGCGTAGCTCACGCCGATCATGACGAGCACCGACACCACGAACACCAGCAGGCTGTAGTACTGGAAGAAGATGTTGTTCACGACCCAGAGGAACGTGCCCTGGGTGTAGCCGTTCTCGTAGCCCGACAGGTGCAGGGCCACCGGCGTGTCCACCAGCATCCGGAAGGTGCCGAGCAGGAACCCCACCACCAGGGCCGCGATGCAGCCCTTGGTGTTGAGCCGCTTGTTGAAGATGCCGAAGAAGAACACCGTGAAGATCGGCGGCGCGAGGTAGCCCTGGATGCTCTGCAGGTACTCGTACAGCCCCCGCGCGCCCTCGATCACCGGGATCCACAGCAGGGCGATCAGCACCATCACCGCCGTCGCGACGCGCCCCATCCACACCAGCTCGTGCTGGGACGAGTTGGGCCGGAACTTCTGGTAGAGGTCCATGGTGAACAGCGTGCTCGACGCGTTGAACGCGCCGGCCATCGAGCTCATCAGCGCCGCGATCAGGCCGGCGACGACGATGCCGCGCACGCCCACCGGCAGGACGGTCATCACCAGCATCGGGTAGGCGGACTGCGCGATCATCGGGATCGCCTTCCCGTCCGGCCCGACCATCGAGGCGAGCGACGCGACCTTGCCGCTCCGCGCGAGGGCGAACGAGATCATGCCGGGGATGATGAAGATGAACACCGGCAGCAGCTTGATGTAGCTCGCGAAGATCGCGCCGCGCCGCGCCACCTGCTCGTTCGGCGCGCCGAGCGCGCGCTGCACGATGTACTGGTCGGTGCACCAGTACCACAGCCCGATGATGGGGGCGCAGAACAGCATCCCCAGCCACGGGTAGTTGGTGTTGAAGTACCACGCCTGCCGCGTCGCCTCCTTCACCGGCGCCCAGGTGGACGCGACGCCGTGCGGGATCAGCGGCTTCCACAGGTTGAACATGTCGGACGGCAGCGCCTCCCGGAACGCGTGCCACCCGCCGATCTTGATCAGCCCGAAGATGGTGAGCAGCGCGGAGCCGAACACCAGCACGAAGGTCTGCATCGCCTCGGTGTAGGCCACCGCCCGCATCCCGCCCAGCACCGTGTACACGCCCGTGAGCAGCACGATCAGGACCGAGCCGATCCAGAACGCGTTCCAGTCGTGCCCGAGGACGTTGACGTGCAGCTCCGGCAGGAGCGCGCGGAACACCACGCCGCCGGCGAAGATGCTGACCGCGAACTTGGTCAGCACGTGGGTCAGGAGCGACGTGATCGAGAGGATGACCCGCGACGAGGGCGAGAAGCGGCGCTCGATGAACTCGGGCATCGTGTACACGCGGGAGCGCATGTAGAACGGCACGAACACCCAGCCCAGCACCAGGATCGCCCACGCGTGCAGCTCGTAATGCGCCAGCGCGACGCCGCTGGTGGCTCCGGAGCCGGCGAGGCCCACCAGGTGCTCGGAGCCGATGTTGGAGGCGAAGATGGAGGCGCCGACGATGAACCAGCCGAGATTGCGGTTGGCGAGGAAGTAGTCGTCCGCCGTGTCCTTGCCGCGCTTGAACACCCACCACGCGAGGCCGAGGATGACCGCGAAGTAGGCCAGCACCACCACCCAGTCGAGCGCTTGCATGCCGTCCCCTTGAGCGCGAGGGAAGAAGCTCCTTGACTCTACATGCCGGCGCGCGCGCGTCAATGCGCCGCGCTTGCGGAGCGGCGCCGCGGCGCGCCACCTTAGGGCCACCGCGGGAGGAGGCCCCGATGCCGCGCTTCACGCCGGACCAGCTCAAGCTCGCGCTCGCCACCCGGACGCCCATGGGTCGGGCCGAGGCGCTCACCTTCCTCAAGGCGATGGACATCCGGATGAGCGTCGGCCATTGGTCGGCCGGCGACTTCGTGGACCGGTTCGCCCCGCCGGGCTACAACTCGGACGATCCCCGGTTCCGCAACGACTTCGAGGGGCAGTGCCGGCGCACCAGGGCCGCCGGCATCGACGCCATCGAGATCCACCAGCACGTGTTCGAGAAGTCGCTCAACGGCGACCTGGACCTGGCCGCGGCCGAGCGGGCCCGGACCGGCTTCCTCGCCGAGCTGGGGATGACGGTGCCGGCGTGCAACATCAACACCTGGACCAACCCGCGCTTCAAGCTCGGCGGGCCGTGCAACCCGAGGCCCGAGCTGCGGCGCGCGGCGCTGGAGGAGATCCTCAAGGCCGTCGAGATCTGCAGGGCGCTCAAGATCCCGGTGCTGAGCGTGTGGCCGGGCTCCGACGGCGCGGACTACCACTTCCAGATCGACTACCGCCAGTCGCTCGAGTGGTTCACCGAGGCGCTGGTCGCCGTGAACAAGGAATGCATGAAGGCAGGCATCAAGCTCGCGATCGAGCCCAAGCCGTACGAGCCGCGCGAGCTGTTCATGATCGTGCCGACCGCGGCGAGCGCGATCCTGGTGGCGCAGCGCGTGAACGACACCTGCGGCGGCAACAACTGCGGCCTCACGGTGGACTACGGGCACCAGAAGATGGAAGGCACCACCGCATCCACGGCGTGCGACCTCGCCGCGTACGCGGGCGTCCCGATCCACAAGTTCGACGTCAACGACGCGCGGCAGGGCCGCAACGACCAGGACCTGATGTTCGGCACCATCTCGGTGCCCGAGGCGGTCGAGTACCTCTACACCACCTTCGTGCGCGACTTCCGCGGCTGGTACAGCCAGGACCAGTTCACCTACCGCGACGACCCCACCCGGGCGATGGAGCGCAGCCTGGTGAACTTCGCGCACCTCGCCCTCAAGGCGGTGAAGCTGTACGCGAAGCAGGACGAGCTGGCGAAGGCACGCGCGGCGGGCACGGGACCGGACGTGCTCGACGTCGTCAGCCCCGTCCTGCTCGGCTGAGGCGGCGTTGCCGCCGGCGTTCACGATCGGGGTGGACTTCGGCACCAACACCGCGCGGGCGGTGGTGGTGGACTGCGCCGACGGCCGGACGCTCGGGACGGCGGTCGCGGACTACCCGTCCGGCGAGCGCGGCGTGCTGCTGGACCCGCGCGAGCCGCACCTGGCGCGCCAGCATCCCGGCGACTACCTGGCCGCGCTCCGCGCCTCGGTCCGCGGCGCGGTGGCGGAGGCCGGGGCGGACCGCCGGTTCGCCGCCGACCGGGTGATCGGGATCGGGACCGACACGACCGGCTCGACGCCGCTGCCCGTGGACGCGGACAACCGGCCCCTCGGGCTGGACCCGCGGTGGCGGGAGCATCTCGCGGCGCAGGCATGGCTGTGGAAGGACCACACCGGCGCCGCCGAGGCCGAGGCCATCACGGCGGCCGCGGCCCGGCACGCGCCCGAGCTCCTGGCCCCGATCGGCGGCCGCTACTCCTCGGAGTGGTTCTGGTCGAAGATCTGGCGCTGCCTGAAGGTCGCGCCCGGCGTGTTCGACGCGGCCGCGAGCTGGGTCGAGCTCGCGGACTGGGTGCCCGCCGTGCTGGCCGGGGTCGGCGGCCCCGGCGCGGTGCTCCGCTGCGTCTGCGCGGCGGGGCACAAGGCGATGTACTCGCGCGCCTGGGGCGGGCTCCCGCCGGCGGAGTTCCTGGCGCGGCTCGATCCGCGCCTCGCGTCGCTGCGCGCGCGCCTGTTCGCCGACGCGTGGCCGGCCGACCGGCCTGCGGGCCGGCTGGGCGCCGAGTGGGCGCGGGCCCTGGGTCTGCGAGAGGGCATCCCGGTCGCGATGGGCGGCTTCGACGCGCACTACGGCGCCGTCGGCGCCGGCGTCGCGGCGGGGACGCTGGTCAAGATCATCGGCACCTCGACCTGCGACATCGCCGTCGCGCCCGACGCCCAGAAGCTCGCGGACATCCCGGGCATCTGTGGCATCGTGCCCGGCTCCGTGATGCCCGGCTACTACGGGATCGAGGCCGGGCAGTCGGCGGTGGGCGACCTGCTCGCCTGGTGGGCGGACCTGGTGGGCGGCGCGGCCGGCGGCGAAGCCGCGCACGCGCGGCTCACCGAGGGCGCCGCGCGGCTCCGGCCGGGCGAGTCCGGCCTGCTGGCGCTCGACTGGAACAACGGCAACCGCACCATTCTCGTGGACCAGCGGCTCACCGGGCTGGTGCTCGGCCAGACGCTGCACACCTCGCCCGCCGAGGTCTACCGGGCGCTGATCGAGGCGACCGCGTTCGGCGCGCGGGCGATCGTGGACCGGCTGACCGAGTACCGGGTACCGATCGAGCGGGTGGTGTGCTGCGGCGGCATCGCCGAGAAGAACGACCTCTTCATGCAGGTGTACGCCGACGTGCTCGGCCACCCGATGCTGGTCGCCGGCTCGGCGCAGACGCCGGCGCTCGGCGCGGCGATCGCGGCCGCGGTCGCCGCGGGCGCCGCCGCCGGCGGCCACGACCGGTTCGAGGAGGCGCAGCGGCGCATGACCGCCCTCAAGGAGCGCCGCTACGTGCCGGATCCGGCGGCGCGCCGGGTCTACGACCAGCTGTACGGGATGTACCGCCAGCTGCACGACGCGTTCGGCGGCGTCGCCGCCGCGGGGACGGACTTCGGCCCCCTGATGAAGCGGCTGCTCGCGCTGCGGGAGGAGGCACGGTGAGCGAGGTCGCGGCGAGGCTGCGCGAAATGGTGTGCCGCGCCAATCTCGAGCTGATCGAGAGCGGCCTGGTGATGGGGACCTTCGGCAACGTCTCCGGTGTGGACCGCCCGGCCGGCGTCATGGTGATCAAGCCCAGTGGCGTGCCCTACGCCGACCTGACGCCGGGGCGCATGGTCCCGGTCTCCCTCGCGACCGGCGAGGTGCTCGAGGGCGATCTCCGGCCCTCCTCGGACACCGCGACGCACCTCGAGCTGTACCGCGCCTTCCGGTGCGGCGGCGTCGCGCACGTGCACTCGGAAGCCGCCACCGCGTTCGCCCAGGCCCGCCTGCCCATCCGCTGCCTGGGTACCACCCACGCCGACTACTTCCACGGCGACGTGCCGGTGACCCGCGGCCTCACCCGCGAGGAGGTGGAGCACGACTACGAGAAGCACACCGGCCTCGTGATCGTCGAGACCTTCCGTGGCGACCCGGGCGCCGCCGACGAGATCCCCGCGGTGCTGGTGGCCAGCCACGGCCCGTTCACCTGGGGCGCCGACCCGCTGGCCGCGGTCGAGCACGCCCGGGTGCTCGAGGTCCTGGCGCGGATGGAGCGCACGGTGCGACTGCTGGCCTCCGGCCTCCCCGGCCCCGAGCCCTTCCTGGTGGACAAGCACTATCTGCGCAAGCACGGCAGGGACGCGTACTACGGGCAGAAGTGAGGCGCGGGTCCCGCGCGCCGTCCTGTGGGACATGGACGGCACGCTGGTGGACTCGCGCGCGCACCACTGGCGCTCGTGGCGGGAGGCGCTGGCGGCCGAGGGCGTCGTCGTGACCGAGACGCAGTTCGCGGCCACCTTCGGCCAGCGGAACGACCGGATCCTCGAGTCGTGGCTCGGGGAGCGCGCGACGCCGGAGCGGATCCGCAGCATCGGCGACGCGAAGGAGGACCGCTACCGCAGACTCGTGGCGGCGGAAGGCCTCTCACCTCTCGCGGGCGCGGCGGAGTGGGTCCGCGCCCTCGCGGCCTCGGGCTGGCGGCAGGCCGTCGCGTCGTCCGCGCCGCGGCTCAACGTCGAGGCGGTGCTGCGGGTGATCGGGCTCGAGCGCGAGCTCGCGGCGATCGTCTCGGCCGAGGACGTCCGCCACGGGAAGCCCGACCCCGAGGTGTTCGTGGCGGCGGCCGCGCGCCTCGGCGTGCCGGCCGCGCGGTGCATCGTGGTCGAGGACGCGGAGCACGGCATCGAGGCCGCCCGCCGCGCCGGGATGCGGAGCGTCGGCCTGGGAGGCGTCGCAGGCGACCTGACGGTGCGCTCGCTCGCCGACCTGCCGGCGGATGCCTTCGAGCGACTGATAGCGAAAACGTAGGACCCCTGGAGGCTACACTCCGGGCCTCGCCCGGAACGCCGCGATCATCGTCGCCGGGTCCGGCCCCTTGCCCAGCGCGTGGGCCTCGCATGCCGCGTAGACCTTCTTCAGCTCGGCGTACAGCTCGGCGCGGCCGGCCGCCGGCCGGGTCGGCGGCTCCTCGGGCTCGACGAAGCCGGCGACGATCTCCTGCCACGGGATGCGCCGGCCCTCGGCCAGCTCGTCGGCGTGCCAGGCGCGGAGCGCGGCGCCGAGGCAGGCGGAGTTGCCGATCTTGAGCCGGCGCACCGGCGCGCCGTGCACGTCGGCCATCACCTGCAGGATCTCGGCGTTGGCGGCCGCGCCGCCGGTGGCGCGGATCTCGCGGACCGCGACGCCCATCCACTGCGAGTGGGTCGCCAGCGACAGCATCTGGGCCTCGACCACGGCCCGCACGTTGGCGGGGCCGTCGGCGGGCCCGAGCCCGCCGTAGCGCCGCACGCCGGGCTCGAGCACGTTCGGCGTGATCTCGGCCTCGAACCACGGCAGCATCAGCGCGCCGCCGTTGCCGGGCCGCGTCTCGCGCAGCGCGCGGGAGAAGCCCGCCCAGTCGAGCCGCGCCTGGTCGCGCACGCGCTCCCTGGCGAGCGAGCCGTTCTTGAAGCACAGCAGCGCCATGTAGCCCTCGGTCGGCGCGCCGAACACGCTCGCCGCCAGCGACGGGTCGGTGCGCGCCTCGCGCATCGTCCCGAACAGCGTGTCGCTGGTGCCGAGCGAGATCGCGACCTCGCCCTCCCCGGCGAGGCCGACGCCGACCAGGCTGCAGGGATTGTCGCCGGACCACGCCACCACCCTCGCGGCCGGGAAGCCGTGGCGCCGGCGCCAGTAGTCGGACAGCGGGCCGGCGACCGACCACGACGGAGCGAGCGGTGGAAGCCTGGACGCCAGGTCCGGGGCGGTCGCGTCCAGTGCCGCGGGAGCCCACTGCTTCCGCGCGAGATCCATCAGGGTCATCCCCGCGCCGTCGCCCGGATCGATCGGGGCGTGGCGGCCCGCCAGCAGCGACGCGCCGTACGAGCTCACCAGGTGGATCGTCGCCGTGCGCTTGTACCCGGCCGGGTCGTACTCGTGGAACTTCCGGATCTGCGGACCCGTGAAGCGCTCGAAGGCGACGGAGCCCGTCAGGCGCGACACCGCCTCCGCGCCGCCCAGGGCCCGCGTGATCTGCTCGCACTGCCGGGCGGTGCTCGAATCCATCCAGATCGGTGAGGCCTTGCGCGTGAAGACGCCGGCCAGCTGCTCGACCAGCGGCCGCGCCGGGTCCAGAGCGGCCAGCACGGAGCGGGCGTGGGCGTTGAGGTACACGCTCCCGTGCTGCTGCCCGGAGCCGGAGACGGCGCGGACCTGCGAGAGATCGAGCCCGCTCTCGCGCCCGAGGATCCCCATCATCCGGTCCAGCGCCTCCGCCCACATCAGCGGGGACGACGTGGCGACCAGCGGGTCCTCGCGGGGGAGCACGCCGTGGGTGGTGCCGTACGCCGGAAAGTCCGCGTCGTAGCCGAGGGAGCGCTCGAACACCACGTCGCGGCGCGTCCCCGCGACTTCGATGGCGATGGCGGTGAGACTCTGGGTGCTGAGATCGAAACCGACGTAGATGGCCATGGCGGGAGCAAACTCGGCGTCCGGGGGCGCCGGCGCAAGACGGCGCCCCCGGGGATTCCGCGACGATCAGGGACGGGCGGTCATCACCACCAGGCCGTCGATCCACGCCCGCTCGGCCACCGGGACGGTCTGCATGTAGGGGCCGATCAGGAACTGGTTGAACAGCATCGTCGGGTGCGCTCCGGTCCGGAACAGCAGGTTGTGCTTGTCGATGACCAGGGTGCTGTCGAACCAGTACTGGATCACGCCGTCCAGCTGGCCGACGCCGTTCACGATCGAGTTGAGCTGGACGTACACTTCGACGAGGTTCCAGTTGCTCTTGTACCCCGAGCCCGGATTGGGCAGGAACACCGGACCGGCGCTGAAGATCGCGCGCTCGTTCTCCCACTGCGAGCCCGACTGGTAGCAGGAGTACCCCGACCACGACGCGCTGTCCGGCACCCCGTTGCAGCCGGACACCGCCCGGTTCTCCGTGACCCCGAAGAGGTTCGTGCCGACGTTCGCGACGTCGATGTTGGTCGCGTCCTGGGTGTTCACCGACGCGTATCCGCCGGCGGTGCCGGTCGAGTGCCAGTTGTGCTCGACGTAGATCGTGAGGTGGTTGGAGGCCGGGCTCACGTACTGCTGGTCGTCGGTGGTGAAGAAGTAGAACTCGTGCGGGTGGTAGGACAGCCCGGACCCGACCCAGTTGGTGTCGTACTTCACCCAGTAGCGCAGATACACCGAGGCCGAGGGCGTGAACTGGTGCCGCATGCCGGTGCTCGGCACCGGCGTGGTGCTGCCGGGGACGAAGTCGATCTCGAGCGAGGCGGTGCTGCCCGGGGCGTGCTGCGCCGTCGTGATGCTCGTGATGCCGCCGGACGGCAGATCGTACCATCCGCGCGCGCCGAGGTTCGCGTCGTCGAAGTTCTCCTGGAACAGCACCGTTCCCCCGCCGCCCCCGCCCCCGCCCCCACCCGTCGCGGTCGCGGTGAACGTGACGGGATTGCCCGCGATCCCGCTGCCCGTCACGGTGGCGGTCAGCGTGTTGGTGCCCGCGGCGCCTCCGAGCGTCCAGCTGCCGACCGTGGCGATCCCGCTGGCGTTGGTCGTCTGGCTCGCGCCGCCGACCGAGCCGCCGCCCGAGGCGACGGCGAACGTCACCGCCACGCCGGCCCTCGGATTACCGAACGCGTCCGTCACCAGGACGGCGGGCGCCGTCGCGACGGCGGTGCCCACCGGCGCGCTCTGGCCGTTGCCCGCCTGCCGCGCGACGTTCGCGGCGGGACCCGCGACGCCCGTCGCCTGGAAGGTGACGGCGGGAAGTCCCGGGACGCTCCCGGTCGCGCCGTTCGCGCCCGCGACTGTCCCCAGCGTCCACGTCGTGGACGCGAGACCTGACGTGTCGGTCGTGCTGGTTCGGGGATTCACGCCGCCGCGGCCGGCGGAGATCGCCCAGGTCACGAGGACGCCCGCCAGGCCGTGGCCGGTCGAGTCGTTCACCAGCACGGCCAGGGGTACCGGCAGCGCGTGGCCGGCCTGGCCGGTTTGGCCGTCGCCGCCGACCTTCGTCACCGTGGAGAGGCCCGGCACCCGCGCGCCGGTCGGCGCGCGGTCGCTGCAGGCGCCCGCCGCGGCGGCCAGGGTGAAGGCGACGGCCAGAGCGCAGGCGAATTTCGGAGGTGAGCCGAGCATGAACGGAAGCCTCCCAGCGTGCGGAGAACCCACAACCGGTCCCGGGGGACGAGGCGGCCGGCGCTCCTCTGGTTCCGACGCGAGGGGGACGTCAAAGGTAACGCGCGGCGGTGCCGCCCGTACAGGCGTGAGCCCGCCGTCCGCGCCGGCCGTTTGCGCCCCGGCCCGCCAAGGTCTATGAGCTATTCCATATATGAGGAGAGGGACCCCCGAGGAGCCCATGACCGATCCGATCTCGCGTCGCGACCTGCTCAAGGCCGCCGGAGCCGCGGCCGCCGTCCCGCTGGTGGGCCGCGCGTCCGGCAGCGCCCGCGGCCGGCCGCAGGGCCGCATCCTGCCGCTGACCTCCACCAGCGAGGTGTTCGTTCCGCCGCGCGGGAACGCGTTCCAGAAGTTCAGCTTCGATTTCCCGGAGCCGTCGGTCGAGTACGGCGGGTTGCGGTTCGGCTTCATGGTCTTCAGCCGGGAGAACGCGTACGGCATCGCCGCCGACCGCGTGCAGGTGGAGCCCGACGGCGACGCCGCGGTCGTCACCGCCTCTGAACTCGTGTGGGCGGGCGGGCAGCAGCGGGCGCCGGGACGCGTCGCGGCCCGGCTGCGGCGTAACGGGGACTGGATCGAGTGGGACGTCACGGCCGAGCTGGACCAGCCCATCAAGGCCGTCACCACCGTGGTGCGGGGCATCCCGCGCGGGCGGATCTCGGTCGGGGGCGGCGGCGTGCAGGACCTGCACGACGACGAGGTGCTGATCGGCTATCCGTTCGGCGCCGGGGACCTGTTCGGCGGCAACACCGCGTGGAGCGCGGGCACGCCGCTGGTGATCGTGGAGGCGGCCGGCGGCGAGTGTCACTTCCTTTCCTCGCTCGACGACCGGGTCCGCGCCAAGCGATTCTTCCTCCAGCCGGGCGAGAGCGGCTACCGGGTGGAGTGCGTCTTCGAGGCGGAGGGCTGGCTCGAGCAGCGCCGGGTCACGGTGCCGACCTGGCGCGCGGGCCGCGCCCCCACGCTGGACGAAGCCGCGGGGCCGCACTTCGAGCACCTCGCGAAGGCATTCCGGATCGCGCGGTTCGCGGACCGCGGCGACGTGCCTGCCTGGCTGCACGAGACCGCCCTCGTCGTCGCCCTCCACGGGATGCACTACACGGGCTACGTGTTCAACGACTTCGACGGGATGCTCGAGATCCTCCGCTGGGTCGCGACCCGGATTCCGCCGCAGCGGGTCCTCGTGTTCCTCCCCGCGTGGGACGGCCGCTACTACTGGGACTACCCGGTCTACCGGCCGGCCGAACGCCTCGGCGGCGAGCGCGGGTTCGCGCGCCTGGTGGGCGAGGGCCGGCGGCTGGGGTTCAAGCTGATGCCGATGTTCGGCGCCACCGCCGCCAACCGGCGCCAGCCGCCGTGGCCGCGCATCGCCGGAGCGGCGACGCTCACGCTCGACGGCGATCCCCTCGACCTGAACTGGGTGGACTGGGACAACGACCGCCACGAGGAGGGCTGGCTCTCGTACATGAACCTCGGCGTGGACGCGTGGCGCGACTGGCTCGCGGGCCGCATCGCCGGGACGATCGAGCGCTACGGCGTGGACGCCTACTTCCTCGACATCACGGGCGGCTGGTGGAACAACCGGCAGGCGGACATGCACGAAGGGCTGCGCCGCCTGGTGGCCGACCTGCGCGCGCGCTACCCGCAGGTCCTCGCCTGCGGCGAATTCCTGTACGACGCGCTCGCGGCCGTTCTCCCGCTCCACCAGGTGTACTGGCCGCGCATGGCGCCGTACGTGCGCGCCTTCTCGCACCTGAGCCATCCCGCGCCCGGCCGCGGCAGCAGCGGCGTGCACGAGTCCGGCTTCGGGCGGTTCGATCCCGACACCCTGTCGCTGGCGCGGCGCGACGGCCTCGTTCCGACGCTCTCGGTGGTGGACGACACCTTCACGGCGCACCGCGAGGCCATGGAGGCCGTGATCCGCCGGGCGAGGGAGTGGGCGGGCATCGGCTAGGGGTCGCGGTCCGCGCCGGGCGGCGAATCGGGTGAGGCCGGCGGCGCCGCGGGAGGCTCCGCCGCGGCGGCGAGCAGCCGGTCGGCGAGCGCGTTCAACGTCGCCGTTTCGTTCTGCGTGTCGGTGACCTTCGCGGCCTTGGCGAACACGGCGGCCCCGCCGACGGCCCCGGCCAGGGCGAAGAACTGCGCCGCGCCCGGGTTCCCCGCGGTCATCAGCCAGCCCGCGATCGAGCCGACCGTGGCGCCCGTGAACACGCCCAGGCAGCCGGCGGCGATGCGCCCGCTGATCCGCCACCGCCACTCCGTGAGCCGCAGCCGGGTCTTCCCGCCGCGCGAGGCGATGGCCACCTCGACGGTGCGCGGGGCGGAATCGGGCGTGCCGTCCGAGCGCCAGGTCAGCTCGCCGTCGAACACCGTCGCCCGGCCCGCGCCCAGCGCCCGCTCGATCGTCGCGGTGAGCGCGGCGTACGCGTCCGGCGCCAGCTCGCCGTCCGTCACCCGCTCCACGGTGAGCGCGCCCGCCGGCACGACGGGGGACACCGGCGGCGGTGGCGCCGGCTGCACCACGACGGGCCGCGCCGGCGCGGGCTCCGGGCCGTAGCCCAGCTCGTCCATCGCGCGGCGCACGTCGTCGAGCGGAACGTCCACCTCGGCGGCGATGCGCTCGACCGAGGCCACCGAGAACAGCGACTCGGCCGTGGGGCGCTGCGCCTCCAGCTCGGCGGCCCGTCCGACGATCGCGCGCACCTCGGCCGCGGTATAGCGCGCGGCCGGCTGCCCGGCGGCGGCCGTCAGCGCCGCGGCGAACGCATCCACCGTGGGCCAGCGGTCGCCGGGTTTGAGCGCGAGCGCCCGCACCAGCGCCTGTTCCGCGCGCGCCGGAAGTCCGTCGAGCCGCTCACGGTGCGCCGGCGACGCCTCGCGGAACCGGCCGACCCGGAGCGCCGCGTCGGTGACCCACACCCCCGGCGTCTCGCCGACCAGCATCTCGTACACGACGCAGCCGAGGCCGTAGACATCGGAGCGCTCGTCGAGGGCGCGGACGCCGGCCGCCTGCTCGGGGCTCATGTAGCCCGGCGTGCCGACCGCGAAGCCGGTGCGCGTCAGCGTGTCCCCCGCCGCCGCCGTCAGGGCCTTCGCGATGCCGAAGTCGACCACATAGGCGAAGGAGCCCGCGATCAGGATGTTCTCGGGCTTGAGGTCGCGGTGCAGCACGCCGTTGAGGTGCGCGAAGCCGATGGCGTCGGCCACCTGCGCGGTGAGGGCGGCGGCGTGACGGAGCTGGAGGGTGCCGGCCCGCCGGATGAGGCCGCGCAGCGAGCCGCCGGCCACGTGGGGCATGGTGTAGTACACGAATCCGCCGGCCGACCCGGAGGCGCGCGGCGCGACGATATGCGGGTGCGCGAGCCGCGGAGCGAGCTCGATCTCCCTGAGGAAGCGTTCGTGCCCGATGCTCGCCACCAGCTCCGGCCGCAGCACCTTGAGCGCCACGTCGCCGCCGGCCGCCAGGTCGCGCGCGAGGAAGACCACGGCGGAGCCGCCTTCGCCGACGGTGGCGGCGATCTCGAACCGGCCAGCGAGCGCGCGGCGCAGCGCGGCCTCGTCCATACGGCGCCCAATGTACGGCGCGCCCGGGCCCGGGGCGACCCGTGCCCGCGACGCGCGACCGGCCCGCTCGAGGGCGCTCCGCGGTGCCGCGGTCTTGACCTCCCCGCGGGCGGAGCGGAGGTTGGAGGCATCCGCTCCAGCCGGAGGGTCCGATGAGACGCAGGGACTTCCTCGCGGCCACCGCCGCCACCGTCCCGCTGTGGCGCGCGCGCCTGAAAGCGTGGCGGGGCCGCCCGCCGGCGGGCGACGCCGCTCCGGCGCCGCTCGCGCGCCCGTTCGACCTGGCGCGGGTGCGCCTGCTGCCCGGGCCGTTCCTCGACGCGATGCAGGTGAACCGGCGCTACCTGATGGGGCTCGACCCCGACCGCCTGCTCCACGAGTTCCGGCTCACCGCCGGCCTGCCGTCTTCGGCCGAGCCGCTGGGCGGGTGGGAATCGCCGGCAAGCGAGCTGCGGGGCCACTACACCGGCCACTACCTCTCGGCCTGTGCCCTGATGTCCGCCAGCCTCGCGGACGCCGAGGTCAGGGCGCGCGGCGACCTGATGGTCGCCGAGCTGGCGCGGTGCCAGCAGGCGCTCGGCAACGGCTACCTCAGCGCGTTCCCCGAGGAGTTCTTCGACCGGCTGCGGGCGGGGCGCAGCGTGTGGGCGCCGTTCTACACCCTGCACAAGATCATGGCCGGCCTGCTGGACATGCACACGCTGGCCGGCAACGCGCAGGCGCTGGAGGTGCTGAAGGGCATGGCGCGGTGGACCGCGGGCTGGGCGCAGCCGCTGGGCGATGACGCGATGGCGCGGGTGCTCGAGCGCGAGTTCGGCGGGATGAACGAGCTGCTCTACAACCTCGCCGCCGTCACCGGCACGGCGTGGTACGCCGAGCTCGCCCACCGGTTCGACCACGAGCGGTTCTTCGGCCCGCTCGCCGCGGGGCGGGACGAGCTGAAGGGCCTGCACGTCAACACCAACGTCCCCAAGGTCATCGGTGCCGCGCGGCGCTGGGAGCTGACGGGCGAGGCGCGCTACCGCGCCGTGGCCGAGTACTTCTGGCGCGAGGTCTCGACCCGCCGCGCCTACGCGACGGGCGGCACCAGCAACGGCGAGTCCTGGAACACCGAGCCCGGCGTCCTGGCCGCGGAGCTGTCGAGCTTCACCCAGGAGTGCTGCACCAGCTACAACATGCTCAAGCTCACCCGCCACGTGTTCGGCTGGAGCGCGGACCCCGCCGCCGCCGACTACTACGAGCGGCTGCTGTGGAACGGCGTGCTCGGCACGCAGCACCCCGCCGACGGCCAGAAGCTGTACTATGTCCCGCTCGCGTCCGGCTACTGGAAGCTGTTCGGCGACCCGCTGCACGACTTCTGGTGCTGCACCGGCACCGGCTGCGAGTCGGCCGCGAAGTTCGGCGACTCGATCTGGTTCCACGACGACGACGGCGTGTGGCTCAACCAGTTCATCGCCTCGGAGGTCGACTGGGCGGACAAGGGGGTGCGGCTGGTGCAGGACACGCGGTTCCCGGCCGTGGCCGGCACTTCCGTCACGGTGCGCGGTCCGCGGCCGGTTCGCTTCGCGCTGCGCGTGCGCGTCCCGGCGTGGACCCGCGGTGGCGGCGCCAGCCTGAACGGGCGCTCGCTCGAGGGCTTCGCCGCGCCCGGCGGCTACTGCGTCGTGGATCGCGTCTGGAAGGACGGCGACCGGCTCGAGGTGACCCTGCCGATGGCCCTGCACGCCTCGCCGATGCCCGACGACCCGACCGTGCAGGCCGTCATGTACGGACCGCTCGTGCTGGTCGGGAAGCTCGGAACCGACGGGATCACGGACACCAACCGCCGGGCCGAGCCCACCAGGCCGCCGCGGGTGCCGGAGTTCACGTACCAGCCGCCGCCGGCGCCGGCGCTCCGCGCGCGCGGCGGCGACCCGTCGGCCTGGATCCAGCGCACCAGCGCCCCGGGCCAGCCGCCGGCGTTCCGCACCAGCGGGCAGGAGCGGGACGTGGACCTGGTGCCATTCTACACGCTGGTCGACGAGCGCTATGCCGTGTACTGGAAGGTCGGTTGACGGGAACGACTGAACGCAGGTGGACCGGTCAGTTGCCAGACGGCAAGGGGGACGTGGTTACCAGCTGAGAGTCATCGGGGGCGAGTCCGGTTGTCGGCGCTGACCTCTGTCTGGCCCCCGCTCACTCGCCTCCGGGAACCACTGTCACCTTGCCCTCCGGCATCCGACCCTGCTGCGGGGCACTCCTCTCTCACCTCTGCCAGGGACTCTGCTGCGCCGACTACGCACCTCGTGCGCCGGGGGCACAGCTTTCGTTGCGCGTGCGCGACGGTCGAGCGGCTGGCG
>Ga0335070_10003773_pt1 | contig 17709 bp, 19 predicted proteins | sample Lox_Sample_13_FD_206722 | JGI IMG/M metagenome (GOLD analysis project Ga0335070, IMG submission 206722) | Soil microbial communities from Loxahatchee National Wildlife Refuge, Florida, United States - Lox_Sample_1.3 | ecosystem: Environmental > Terrestrial > Soil > Wetlands | place: USA...
GTATTGACCGCGGTCGCCTCCGCACCGGCTGAGAGCGAAACCGGGCTCTCCGGAAGCGCGCCGAATGTGGACGCGGCCTTTACCGCGACGCCATCGACTGCCGAGCCATGATACGCCGGGACCGAGCGCGTTGCCGCGACCGGGTGCGCGGAGTACCGCGCCAACGCCTGCCGCACGGGTAGAAGCTCGCTAGGGAGCACGCGTTCGGCGAAGCGGGAAAGGAAGATCTGGCGCGCTTCCGCCACCGATTTCAAATTGCGATAAGTCCGTTGCTCCCTCTTCATGCGCCCGTCCTATAGGAGAACGACGTCGACAATTTCACCGGCGCTGAGTCCTTCGCTTTGCGGCGGGACAACCAGCAACCCATCCGCTCGCGCCATGGTGGATAACATGGACGACTTTCCGAAAACCGGATGGACCTCGCGCACGCCCTCGGTGTTCGCCTCCAGTCGAACTCGCACATATTCTTCAAGGCCGATGGTAGAGTGCATCGATGCCGCGAGGCGGCCGGCCACGCGCTGGCCCAGCGGTCCTCGTTCGAGCGGCGCTCCCTGAAGATAGTGCAGCAGGGGCGCCAGGAATACCTGGGCAACGATCAGTGCCGACACGGGATGGCCAGGGAGATCGACAATCGGCTTGCCGTTGCGCCGGGCAAACAGCGCGGGCTTTCCGGGCCGAATGGCAATGCCGTGCGCCAGAATCTCGATCCTTGGCAGTCCGGACAACACGTCCACGACCAGGTCGCGCATCCCCACGGAGCTGCCGCCCGAGAGGACCACAGCATCATACTCTTCCAGCGCAGTTTCGATAGTTTGTCGGAGAACCGACTCGTCGTCCGGCACAATCGGCAACCGCGTTGCCTCGGCCCCGCATGCCCGCAGCACCGCCTCGACGGAGTGCCCGTTGGCGTCGCGAATCTGGCCGGGACCAGGTTTCCGCTCCACGTCGACAATTTCATCGCCCGTGGAGATAACTGCCACGCGCGCGCGGCGAAATACCCGTAGCTCTGTGACGCCCACGGCTGCAAGGAGTCCGACCTCCTGTGCGCGAACGCGGCTCCCACAGCGGAGGACCGGTGCGCCCTTCCGGACATCCTCGCCGCGATCCAGCACGTTGGCCCTGAGCGTTACCGGTTTCGACACTTCTATGTGCGATGAATCGAGACGGTCAGTGTACTCCACCATGACGACGGCATCCGCGCCTGCCGGCAGAGATCCGCCGGTCGGGATTTGAACTGCCGCGCCGGTCTCAACGGCAACGTCCGGCTGCTTGCCCATTTCAACTGCGCCGGTTAATCGCAACAAGGCGGGCAACGAGTCGGAGGCTCCGAATGTGTCGCATGCCCTCACCGCGTATCCGTCCACCGTGGAACGGGGGTGTTCCGGGAGATCCTCCGCAGAGATTACATCTTCGGCCAGATATCGGTCGATAGCCTCGTCAATCGAGATCAGCTCCGAGGACATTCGCGGGAAGCCGTGAAGGCGGCGCCGTAGCTCGTCGCTACTTACGACCTCCAGAAATTCGGTCATCGACCGGCTCCCAGGCTAGCCCGAGCGCCATTGGGCTGTAGCATACCGCCGGTATAGTGCAATTCAGTCGCCATGCGCCGTTCCATCCCCGATTCAATTCGTTCATTGATACACGCAAAACTTGTTTCCGGACCTCTCTAAAGCAGAAAAGGCCCGATCGCCGGGTTGGGCCACGGTTTGCACTGGCTTACAGTGGGCAGGTCCGCACTGGAGGTCCATTCTATGGTCAAAGTACTGTTCTTCGGTCTCTTACGGGATATCGTCGGGATGCATGAAGAGGCTTGCGAACTGCCGGACAAGAGTACCCTGGGCGGACTCTTCGAAGTGTATACGCGCCGATTCCCGCGCCTTCACGATATGCGACGGAGCATCGTCCTGGCGCGGAACCAAGAATTTCGAGATGCCGCCGCGCCGGTAGCGGATGGCGACGAGATCGCGTTTCTGCCGCCGGTGAGCGGAGGATCGGGCGCGTATTGCCGCGAGTTTACGGACCGCTCCGGCAACTTCTTCGCCCTCACGCGAGATCCCATAGAGACGTGCCGCCTCGTCGCGAGGACGCAGCAGTTTATCGATGGCGCGGCGGTTGTTTTTGAATGCCTCGTACGCAACAACAATCACGGAAGGGCGGTGCGCTGCCTGGAGTACGAGTGTGACGAAGCCGTGGTCATTCGATCTCTGGCGGCACTCGGCGCAGACGTGGCTGAGTGCCATCAGATCAGCCGGATTGCTATCGTTCATCGTCTCGGTAAAGTGCCGGTCGGTGAAGCGAGGGTGGTCATAATCGTTGCCGCGCCACACCGAAAGCCGGCATTCGCCGTTGCCATGGAAGCCATGGACCGCCTGAAAACCGAAGTGGCCCTCTCCAAGAAGGAGTACTTCGAAAACGGCCTGGTAGCGGAAACCGGAGACTGGACCAAAGTCGGTCTGCACGGCTAAACCTCGCATATCAACATGGGCCCGGTCCGCTGACGCGGCGAACCGGGAGCCTTTGTCAGACGCCGAGGCAGATGCCGGAACACCATGTCAAAAGCCGGTTCCGTGAGTCGGCCTGTTCTAAATAGCCACAACGTTTCAACGCGAGCACAAAGCCGTTTAACCAATACAGAAGGAGTATAAAAGACCTGAATATGAGCTGAATCGCGCTTCTGGGTCTCTACGTGCATTCAGGGTGGCATCCGATCAATGCTTCTCGAATCTGGAAAGGAAATATAGAAATGGAAACTCGGAACAAGGCAGCAAGCCGCATCTTGCTAATCGTTCTCGCCGCGCTGGTTTTACCATTGGCGGTGCATGCTCAGAATATCGGTTGGGAAGGCGAAACCGGCGTGTTCGTCACCCCGTTGGCATACACTGTCAACTCTCCGGCGAAAGGCTTGAGTCTCCCAACTGTCGGATTCCACTTTTTGGGTGCTGGCAATGTCATCGGCGATTTCTACGAAACGTCATTGACAATGGGAGCCCTCGGTCGGACCGAATTCGGTTATACCCGCAACTTTCACACGCTCGGCGGGAACCCGAGCCTCAGCTCCCTTTGGTCGAACGGTTTCAACATTGCCTTCGGCAAAGTCAACATCCTTCCCGAGAACTGGCGCAAGCACAACTGGATCCCGGCCTTCTCCGTCGGCGGCACTGGAAGATGGGGAGTCGAGAACGTGGGTGGCGCTTTCACTCACAAAAAGACCAGCAACGGCGACGTTTACGGTGTCGGCAGCAAGACCATCCTGCCGAACTCCAAATTGCCGGTGATCCTTACCGGCGGCGTCCGCGGAACCAACTCCGTACTGTGGGGAATGGGTGGCAACGCTGCCAAATGGGAAGCGCGCGCATTCGGCTCCGCCGCATTCGTTGTGAAGCTGCCCAACAAAGCAACCATGGTTTTCGCCTCCGAAGTCGCTCAGCAGCCGAAACACCCGGAGTACTTCCCGAACCTCGTGATTCCCACCACCCTGACCTATGCCGTCCGGTTGCTCCCGGCGCCGGAACACAAGCTTGCCATCGATTTCGGAGTGGCGCAGATCGCCGGGCACGTTGCTCCGGGAACGGATCTGAAGGCGCGGAAGCAGCTTGGCATGCAGGTTACTTACGGTTTCTAGACGAACAGGAATCGGCAGATGCCGGGGCGTGCCCTCGGCAGACGCCGAAACCTTCAGTAGCGGCCGGCAGCTTCGACTCCCTCGCGGGGGCTTCAGAATCAGTGCCAACGCACTTGGATAGAAGCCCGTCGTTTTTTTAGCATCGACCTCTCTTCCTCGACTATAATTGGACTCCATGGGGAAGGGAGCCTGGGGACTTGTCTGTCCGTTGCTCTTGACTTTCGGTTGCGTTGGGGGATGGGCACAAGTCTCGGTTCAGCCACGCATCGCACCAGGCGCACCCCGGGCCGTCCTGCCGAATTTGCGGGTGAACACCAATTTGGTCTTTGTGCCCGTTAGTGTCACCGACGCGTCGAACCGGCCCATCCTCGGTCTCGCTAAGAGCAGCTTTCACATCTTCGACAACAACGTCGAGCAGCCGGTGGTGAGCCTCGTATACGAGGACGCGCCGGTGGGCATCGCGGTCGTGTTCGACACGAGTGGAAGCATGAACAGGAAAATGCCGAAGGCTCGCGTCGCTCTGGAGCGGTTGCTGGAAACGGCCAATCCGGAAGACGAGTTCTGTCTGATTCAGTTCAGTGATCAGGCACGCTTAGCTCGGTCCTGGACGGACGATCCGGCGGAAATAACCCGTTCGCTTGCCGGCGCCTCACCGCACGGCCGCACGGCACTCCTGGATGCCACCGCCCTGGCGCTACGGGAACTGAAGAGATCGGCCAAGCCGCGGAAAGCCATGGTAATCCTCTCTGACGGCGGTGACAACCGCAGCCGGCTTACTGAGCGGGAACTCCGAACCATGGCCCGCGAAAGCGACGCCCTGATTTACGCGATGGGGATTTTCGAGGGCAGGGGAATTCAGCTCTCTCTCGAGGAACTTGCAGGCCCAGGATTGTTGGACGATATTACCGAGACTAGTGGCGGGCGTCTGTTCCCAGTCTCTGACGTGAATCACCTTCCCGAAATCGCAGCGCGGATTGGAGTCGAATTGCACAACCAATACGTGCTAGCATACTCGCCGAACGCCATGCAGCACGACGGGCGGCATCACCGGGTTCGGGTGCAAGTAGTACCGCCCGTAGGAATGCCCGCGCTGAGTGTAGACTGGCGCTCCGGCTACCGCGCACCTATCGAATAGTTCCATCGATTCACTTTCCAATCCGGGCAATAGCGATCACGGCCTGACCCAGGGATAATCCGCCGTCATTCGCAGGAACTTCTAAAGGGAAGAATACTTCGAAAGCCGAACGTTCTAACGCCGCGACGGCTTCCTCCAGCAGTCGCATATTCTGGAAGCGGCGAAAGGCTTATCTCCGCGGCGTTTCCGTTGGCGAAGGCGGCGCACCGCTTCAGCGTTGTCAGCATCGCAGGCCAGGTGATAGCCCCCAAGCCCTTTGATGGCAACTGCCATCCCCATCTTCAGCCAATGACGAACTCCTTCGGCAGATGCCGAAAGCAGCGGGCCGCAAGCCGGGCAAGCATTGGGCTGGGCATGGAATCGCCGATCGCAAGGATTGTGGTATTCCTTCTCGCAGTCGGCACACATCGGAAACACCGACATCGTAGTGGCTGGCCGGTCGTATGGGACGTCTTCAATGATCGTGTAGCGAGGACCGCAACTGGTGCAATTCGTAAATGGATACAGGTAGCGGCGGTTACCAGGTGTGGTGGTGTCGCGATAACACTCGGCGCAAGTTGCGATGTCCGGCGGTACCAGCGCGAAATCTCCCATGCTTCGACCACTCTCCCGAATCTCGAAGCCGTTCTGATGAAACGGCTCGAGGTTGGAAACCTCGATTTCGGAAATCCGCGCTAACACAGGCGCTTCAATTCGCAGCCGGGCTAGGAATTCGTCCACTGCCGCGCCTTCGGCTTCGATTTCCACGCCGGCTTCAGTGTTCCGCACGAAACCAGCGATTTGAAGGCGGTTAGCCAGATTGAAGACAAACGGCCGAAAGCCGACGCCCTGTACGGTGCCGCGCACCTGAATTCGCATTCGCCCTATCGCGCCCATAATCGGCCGAGTTGGCTGCCGAAATGCTCCTATACGGCTCATTATGTGCCTAGCTGTCCCCGGCAAGATTCTAGAGGCCACTGATCTGGGTATCAGCCGGATTGCCAAAGTAGAATTCGGCGGCGTCACCCGTCAAGTCAGGCTGGACTTTGTGCCTGAGGCGCAACCCGGTGATTTCGTGCTGGTCCATGTCGGTTTCGCGATCAGCCGGATCGAAGAGGAGGAGGCGAAGCGCGCCTACGACGCCTTGTTGGAATTTGAAAAAGAGATGCCGGAGGACGCCTGAATGAAATACCTTGATGAGTATCGGGATTCGGGTGTAGCGCACGCACTCGCGTCGCGAATTCGCGCGCGCGTGACGCGTACCTGGACTCTTATGGAGATCTGTGGAGGCCAGACGCATACAATCATGCGTTACGGCTTGCCAGACCTCCTGCCCAAGGAAATCGAACTCGTGCATGGGCCCGGCTGTCCGGTATGTGTCGCTCCGCTCGAGCTCGTGGACCGGGCCATTGAGATCGCGAGCCGGCCGGGCGTGATTTTCGTTTCGTATGGCGACATGCTGCGCGTCCCCGGGTCGCGCTCCGATTTGTTCCAGGTGAAAGCCGCAGGCGGAGATGTGCGAGTCGCATATTCACCGATGCAGGCCCTGAAAATCGCTGCGGAAAATCCAGGCCGGCAGGTAGTGTTCTTCGGCATCGGATTCGAAACCACCGCCCCCGCCAATGCGATGGCGGTGTGGCAGGCGAAGCGGCAGGGCTTGACGAACTTCTCCATGCTGGTGTCGCATGTCCTGGTGCCGCCCGCCATGCGAATCATTTTGCGATCGCCGGCAAACCGCGTACAGGCTTTCATCGCTCCCGGTCATGTCTGCACTGTCGTCGGGTTCCGGGAATACGAAACGCTCGCGGCCGAGTTCCGGGTTCCGATTGTGGTGGGCGGATTCGAACCAGTGGACCTACTGGAAGCCATAGCGATGCTGGTGGACCAACTGGAAGACGGCCGCGCTGAGCTGGAGAACCAGTATTCGCGCTCGGTGACCCGCTCCGGCAATGGACCGGCACAGCAACTGATGGACGAGGTGTTCGAAATAACGGATCGGCAGTGGCGTGGAATCGGTCCGATCCCCGGTAGCGGCTACCGTTTGCGCGACGAGTACGCCGCGTTCGACGCGGAACGCCTATTCGGCGCCAGCGAGATACGAGTGCAGGAGCCGCCCGAGTGTATAGCCGCCCTGGTGATGCAGGGCTTGAAAAAGCCGGTCGATTGTCCCGCCTTCGGTACGCGCTGTGTGCCGGAGCGGCCAATGGGCGCACCAATGGTTTCGAGTGAGGGCGCCTGCGCCGCGTATTACAGTTACCGCCGCCATACCGCGGAGGTTGCCCGATGACCGGTTTCGTTTGCCCAGTCCCATTGCATTCAACGGAAACCGTACTACTTGGCCACGGCAGCGGCGGTAAATTGAGTTCCGATCTGCTGCACAGCGTTTTCCTGCCCGCGTTCGCCAACCCCGTTCTGGAACGTCTGGAAGATCAAGCTGTCCTCGAATTCGGCAGCGCAAGACTGGCCTTCACTACGGATTCTTTCGTGGCAAAGCCTCTCTTCTTCCGCGGCGGAGATATCGGCTCGCTGGCCGTGCACGGGACCGTGAACGATCTTGCCATGTGCGGAGCCCGGCCGGTCGCGTTGAGCGCGGCGTTCATCCTGGAAGAGGGCTTTCCACTGAGCGATCTCCGGCGGATCGCTGATTCCATGGCGCGCGCGGCATCCATCGCTGGAGTCACTATCGTTACTGGCGATACGAAAGTTGTCGAGCACGGCTCGGGTGATGGGGTCTATGTGACCACAACCGGAATCGGGGTGGTTCCGCCAGGCGTGAATCTGTCCGCGGCGCATGCGCGCCCTGGTGACGCAATAGTGCTGAGCGGCGCCATTGGCGATCACGGCATCGCTATGCTTAGCGCACGGGAAGGACTGGAACTGGACGGTGAAATCGCCAGCGATTCCGCGCCGCTGAACGGCCTCGTGGAAGCGATGCTTGCCGTCACGCACGAGGTGCACGCAATGCGCGACCCTACACGCGGCGGTCTGGCGAGCACCCTGAATGAAATCGCGAGAGAATCCCGGGTCGGAATCGTGCTCCGCGAAGACGCAATTCCTGTACACGCTGGTGTGCGAGGTGCCTGCGAAGTCCTGGGGCTGGATCCGCTGCACGTCGCCAACGAAGGCAAGCTGGTGGCGTTCGTCCCGATGCAACATGCCGCAGGCGTGGTCAAGGCCATGCGCCGACACCCCCTCGGTGCCGAAGCCGCAATCATCGGCAGAGTGGCGGACTGCGACCCCGGCATGGTCACCATGCGCACAGTGTTCGGCACTACGCGCATTGTGGACGTGTTGCCGGGCGACCAGTTGCCGAGGATCTGCTGAATGCACGAAGTAGCTCTAGCCGGGAGCATTCTGGAGGCAGTGCGTGCGGAAGCCTTGACGCGAAAACCAGCGCGCCCCGTGAAGGTCGGCGTAAGGATAGGAGAGATGGCCGGCATCGATCCCGATTCGCTCGCTTTTTGTTTCGAAGCGCTGGTCCAAGGCACGGAGCTGGAGCCGCTGGAACTTGAAATAGAGCCAGGCAGTGCGGACGAACTCGAATTTTGTTACTTGGAGTTGGAGCCGACATGAATCGCGTAGCGATGGAAGGAAAAGTCCTGAGTGAAAATGAGCGCGCAGCGACGGAATTGCGGGCGGAGTTCGCGCGTCATGGAGTATTCGCCGTAAATTTGATCGGCTCGCCCGGATCGGGAAAGACCGCCCTTCTGGAACGCACACTGGAGTCTTTCGATCCTTCGCGCCGGGTGGCGATCCTTACCGGCGACATTCAAACCGATGCTGATGCGCAGCGACTCTCACGGTATGGATTCCCAGCACGCCAGATCACCACAGCCGGCGCGTGCCACCTCGACGCGCGTATGGTGAGGCGCGCGCTCGAAGGCTTGGATCTCGCGGCGATCGACCTGCTCTTTATCGAAAACGTCGGTAACTTGGTCTGCCCGACGAGCTACGATCTCGGCGAGGCGCACAAGATCGTGCTGCTGAGCGTGACGGAAGGTGAGGAGAAGCCCCTGAAGTATCCCGGCATCTTCTTCAAGGCGGACCTCATGGCACTCACAAAGGTAGACCTGCTGCCGTACGTACCCTTTCAGGCGTCCGTTGCCGAAGCGAATGCGCGAAGCATCCACCCCGATATCGCAATCGTCCGTGTCTCAAGTCTATTGAAAACCGGCTTGGACGACTGGCTCGAGTGGATCGACCGCCACGCCACTGCGATCGCGACAGTGTAGAAGCCCCTTGCCGACGGCAGGCACAAAGAGTATTGCCATGCGATCAAGCGAGGCCTAGTCAAGCCCTCAGTGAACCGCAACTAACGGCTGACCGTTGCGAACAGCTAGAGTAAGTTGCTCGGTTCCGGTAGACGCAGGCGGGCACCCTGGCCGTTCTACTATGCGGCGGGTTTCATGACGACGGCAGAGGCTTTCGGCATGGACCGGAACATGAGGACGTTCCTGTTCTGATTTCTCCTTGTAGCACAAACCATGCAAATCGGCGATTCAAATGGCTCGATAGTAGCCGCCTCCAGGCGCTCCAACACGGAACGGGCCGCGGCGAGCACTGCTTCCTTGTGAGGGCTGTCTGGCCAGCCCTCCGCACAATGCAATCGGTAGTGCTCGGTTTTCACCCATTGCCGAAGGGTTTCATCTCCGGGCCGCTGCGACCGCTCGCACTCCCACCGGAGTTCGGACTTTAGAACCATGTTCTGCATCGATCCTCCTCTTGCCATCCGCGGATCGCGCGCCTCAACCACGGCGCCTCCTTTTTAAACTCAGCGCCGCGAACGCTCTATGGAGCACTCGTTCCCGGATCACAAGCTCATTGTGAACCGGCTCCGACAGCCAACCAACCCTATATAGTCGTGTTGCAGATTGCTCAAATTGTGAGGGCGGCGTGTACCACTTTTGTGGCACGGCCTTTATTGTGAATTTCATTCTCGAACCGGGTTCGTAGCGCAACGTCTTTGGAATTGCTGCACTAACGTTGGAGCCGCGTGCTTCGTAACGCCCGACGTAGTTTCCCCAAGACGAACTCAGGATGACCGGCTTCGGCCGATTGAGCGGCTTGGTAAGAACTACCCTGGGGCTCAGCGCCTGCATTCTAGGACCGAGTCGTCGCTTGCCAGCCAAGAGACTTCGTCGCACAAAACGAGGTGATCATTTTCGCAATTCCTTGCGCCAATGAACGAAGCTGCACCCGGAGTTCACTCGTCCCGATCCGACGGGAACGGCTGCACGGCTAACTGAGGGGATCCGATACCCAAAGGACGGAGTTGATCCGGAAATCCTGATCAGAGTGTGGCCGCCTGTGTGTCGACCAGGAGATCAAGAGCACGAAATGCATTCGGGGCTTGAGTTCGCCGAGGTTTACCGGCAGGGCGGCCGAATCCGCCCACCCAACTAGCCTAAGCCTAGCCACCCAGAATTCGTTCGGTTTGCGGTCGGGGCGGCAGGATTTGACCCTGCTACTTCCAAGTCACGTGAACGGCCCCTAATTGTATCAGCAGTCATCCGCGCCGACAAATCTCAATCACTCCCATCTCAATCACTCCCAACGGCCGTCATCATCAGGGCAATAACTACTTGATCTGAAAAGCCTTATTCGATCTAGTGCGCACCTACTGCACACGACCATTTTGGGGCGAAAACAAGACGAAGCAAACTCCCGGTAAGTTACTGAAAATAAATGGCGGGGACGACGGGGCTGACCTCCGACGTGACAGGACCGAGGCCAAACTCTCGGTGATGGCCAATCAGCTTCAATTTCAGTTTGTTGCGCGTATCGCGTGGTGGCTACTATCGGGCTGCTACAGTGAGTGCTACAGCGCGCGAGTAGCAGTTTATGCCAGTTTTGGCATACAATAGGTGACGTGCCGGAGAACCCGATCCAACCGCGCAAGCTGACTTGGCTTGTCGACTCGCTTGATCGGCTGACGGGCTTTCCGCCCGCGGTTCGCCACAAGCTCGGCTTTGCGTTGTATCAGGCCCAGATCGGGCAGCAGCACGAAAGCGCGAAGATCTTGCGGGGCTTTGCCGAGACCGTCTGGCAAGTGCGTGCAGATGATCCAGGCGGGACATATCGAGCAGTGTACGTGGCGCAATTCGGGGAGGCCATCTACGTTCTTCACGCTTTTCAAAAGAAGTCAACGTCTGGAATAGCGACTCCCCGGCGAGATCTGGACCTGATCCGGCAACGGCTCCAGCTCGCGCGCAAGCTAGCCGGAAAATCAGGAGACTGAAGATGCCGAATCGAGAATTTACGCCGAGTTCGGGAAACGTGTTCGCGGATCTGAACCTGCCACGTGCGGACGACCTCCTGGCGAAAGCCGAACTAGCCGCCAAGATCATCGCAGAGATCCAGCGCCGGCGCCTCACACAAAGCCAGGCGGCTGAAATCCTCGGCATCGATCAGCCCAAGGTCTCAGCGCTAAAGCAGGGGAAGCTGTCTGGCTTCTCGATCGAACGCCTAATGCGGCTCCTGCTGGCGCTCGGGCGCGATATCGAAATCACCGTAAGAGTCAGATCTAGGTCGGGATCAGCGGCCAGACTCCGCGTCGCGTGAGGAACTGGTCCGGAAAAGGCCCTCGCGGAGGACTGTCCCGTTCTGCTAACCTTCCGGCTAGCGAACATCCGAACGGAGTGGGCCAGATGCGTCCCAGGATGCCGTTTCCAAGGGAACAATGGTTAGACCTCGGGCTCGCTCGCTGCCGACCAACACGTGTTGATACCCTAGTCTAGTCTAGCAGGCTGCGGAAAAACGAGCCTGGAACGGGTTACGGCTGAAGTGTTCTGATCGTCTATTCTGCATGCGCGGAAACGACCGTCAGCAAGCCGACATGTACAGCTACCTCTCGCCCGAAGAGAGGGTCTGGGCCGACCATCCGCTGCGGACAATCCGAACCATGGCCGACACGGCCTTGAAGAACATGTCGGAGCGATTCGACACCCTGTACGCCAAGACCGGACGGCCGTCGATTGCGCCGGAGAAACTGCTGCGGGCGCAACTGATCCAGATGCTGTACTCGGTGCGGAGCGAACGACTGCTCATGGAAGAGATCGATTACAGCATGTTGTTCCGGTGGTTCGTCGGCATGAATTTGGATGAGCCTGTCTGGGACGTGACCGTGTTCACCAAGAACCGGAACCGGTTGCTGGAGGGCGACGTGGCGCGCGAGCTCCTCTGCGAGGTTCTGGCGCAGGCGCAGGCCAAAGGTCTGACGAGCGACGAGCACTTCACCGTGGACTTAACGCTGATCGAAGCGTGGGCAAGCCTGAAGAGCTTCCAACGCAAAGAGCAGAAGGACGGTCCGCCTCCGGACGACCCGGGCAATCCGACGGTGAACTTTCACGGAGAAAAACGCAGCAACGACACGCACGAATCCACCACTGACGGCGATGCGCGCCTGGCGCGGAAAGGCTACGGCAAGGAAGCCAAGCTCAGTTACAACGGGAATCTGCTGACCGAGAACCGTAACGGACTGATCGTGAACACGGAAGTCTTTCAGGCCAACGGCACGGCCGAACGGGATGCGGCTCTGATCATGCTGGAGCAGATTCCAGGTACTCGACGGGTCACCGTGGGAGCGGACAAGGGCTACGACACCAAGGATTTCGTTGCCGAGTGCCGACATCTCAAGGTGACGCCGCAGGTGGCGCAGAACGTGAATCGGAATGGCGGTAGCGCGATCGATGCCCGGACGACGCGGCATGGCGGTTACGCGATCAGCCAGCGAAAGCGCAAACGAATTGAAGAGTGCTTCGGCTGGTTGAAGACAATTGCGCTGGTGCGCAAGGTCCGGCATCGCGGCCTGGAGAAGGTGAGTTGGATATTCACCTTTGCGGCGGCGGCGTACAACCTGGTGCGAATGCGGAAACTGTTGGCCCCGCCGGTTGGCGCCGCATGAGTCCGGGATACGTGTGTCTGGGCGGCCCGAAAAAGGGCCGTTAGGGCCTGTATCCCCCCACGTGCCCCCGACCGCCCGCGCCTAAATCGACCGGGAAAGCTGTTCGGAGAAGGGGACGCCTTCGCCGGGCCTCGTTTTTCCGCAGCCTGCTAGACTAGACTAGCCAAGCCGCCGCTTCGGCTTCCACCATCGGCGCCGTTCCTGGCGCGGCCTGTGCAAGCTGATTGTTAATTTGATTCGCAGCTTGCATCTCGGTATCGGCAATGGCATCAATCGCTATCGCCCTTTTCATAGCCGCCTGCGCGGCAGCGTCGCTCATATCGATCAGGTCCCGGGTCTGCGGCGATGCGTTCTGAGGAATCGGTATTGTCTGATAGACCGTCTGGTAGCCGCCGCTTACCGCAGGCACATTCATGGGGTTCCGGGACAGGAGGAGTTGTTCGAGTTGTTGAGGATTCGTTAACGTGGCGCTGGAAACATTCACAGTCGAGATCGCCTGGCTCTGCGCATACAGCCCGCCCACCGCGCCGACAAGCCCTTGCGCCCGAGCGATTGCGGCCTGTGGGTACACGATATTTACGAAAAACGCCTGGATGCTGTTCATCAATTGGTTCAGTGTGCCCAGCGCTCCGTTAATAGCGCGCAGCGCTGGGCCGATCGTGTTCGAAATCGCGGAGCCAATGCTATCAATCGCCGCCACGATCGCCCCCCAGTCAATCCCAAACTGCGCCCTAGCCGGTTGCGGCGCGATCAGGCAGATTCCTGCTTCGCTTGCTCGGCGAGCGAGGCGACGTCCTCCGTGTCCATCTCCGAAAGCAGAAGACACTGAAATTGAAGGGCACGAAGCCGGTCGCGAAGGTTTATTCCCCCGAAGAAAAGAAGGCACTGCTTGAGGAGGCACGCCAAGGCCGATCGCCAGCGACGTATCCGGCATTGATGCTGGCCCTAAATGCGGGAATGCGAAACGGAGAGATCCGGAACTTGCAGTGGAAGCAGATTGATCTCAAGCGGCAGTTCCGGACGGTCGGCAGGAGCAAGACCGAGGCCGGGGAAGGTCGTACCATTCCGCTCAATCCCGCGCTCCTTGAGGCGCTACAGAAACACGCCGAATGGTATCAGCTCCGCTTTGGCAGAATTGATCCCGAATGGTATCTGTTTCCGTTCGGACAAGCGAACCACCTCGATCCGACGCGCCCGATCACGACATTGAAGACTGGCTGGATAAACGCCCGGGATCGCGCAGGCGTGAAAGGACGACTGCACGATTCGCGGCACACGCTCATTACTGAACTCGCTGAGAGCGGCGCAAGCGATCAGACGATCATGGACATCGCTGGCCATGTCTCTCGCCAGATGCTTAAGCACTACAGCCACATTCGTATGAAGGCCAAGCGAGAGGCTCTGGATGCCGTTTGGAAGAAGCAGCAGGAGGGCACCGACGGGGTAAAGGCAGAGCGGGCGCAAGGTACGCAGGATTGCTCGCCTGAGTGCAGCGACGCGAAGAAAGTTGAAGGGGAGTCCCTACAAAAGTCCCTACAATCGCGTGTTTCAAGGGGTTTAAAGGACCGGAACAGGGCTCGTAAGTCGTTGAAAAGAATTGGCTCCGCAGGTAGGACTCGAACCTACAACCCTTCGGTTAACAGCCGAGGTATCGCGCTGCTGATTCGAATTATCGCTCCGCGATGGCGAAGAGGAGTGACGAGCCCAACTCTATCAAGAGTGATAGTTCGGAGTGACGAATGAAGAAACGAATCAGGCCGGTTAGTAGATGCAAGTCTAAGGTATCGCAACGACATGGCCGAGTCCGGCCCTCCGTTGCGCCTCACGTTGATTCGAAGAATGCAGCGCTGCTCGACATCGGTTCCGAGGATGCGATCGCCTTTGAGCTGGATCCCCTTCAAATAGAGATTCTCGAAGTGATGTATCAGGCTCGGATCCCCGAAGAACTGGTCTACGCATACCTCCGAACGGGATTGATGGTAACGGAAGAGAATTATAACTACATTGCACCAGAGGACAGACGTGCTTGGCAACGCGCTATTAGCGAGTATGATCGGCTCCATAAGCCTATTGCGTAAGTCTTGCCGAAGCCGACGTCGTCGTGGGTTTGGCACCGTGGTCGGATTCCGTTCGGCGGCGTGATCAGTACGATTCACGCAGCGATAGGGCACGCCGGCACACTCGCGAAAAGGTCCTCGGAACGGTCAAGGAGATCGGTGACAGCCGTTAGTTGCTAAGGAGTCGGCGATATACGGGTTTCAAATGGGAGCCACCGCCACTCGTCGCGAATTCGACGTGGATTGTTCTGTGTCGCTGGCGTTCTCTCATCTTTGGTCAATTTCGCCGCAAAGGCCATTCACGCCGACGGTTTTGTCTCAAAACGCGTTCGGAGGGAGCATCGTTTGCGGACTTTTGGAGATCTGCGCGACCCTGCCGTACTATTGCCTTACGGCGGGGCGAGTGCTTCACTCGGCGAACGCCGACCGCTGAATTCCTCTTTTCGAATTAGGGGCGATCTTATGAACGGTCTGGCTGAACTTCTTACCGTCGCCGACATCTGCAAGAGACTCGGTGTTAGCCGCGCATGGGTCATTGAACACTCCAACGGGCGGCGACGCCCGGTCTTGCCGTCGATCAAGCTTGGGAAGGTGCGGCGGTTCGATCCGACCGATCTCGCAAGCTTCATTGACGATTGCCGACGAATTGGGCAAACGAGAGCGCGAAACGGCGGCAGCAGGATACAGGCTTGACCTTCCTTGCGCTGCCCCTTGTCTGAGGTGAGCATGAAGTCGAGACAGAACGAAATCCGCACTGAAGGTGGGACAGTCTCACTGCCCAGGGGCGAGCAATCTGCTCCCGGGGCATCTGTACGCGAAGCTGTTCAGTCGCACCTCGAGACGACTTCTGGAATCAACCCCGGACAGCCAATCAACTTCGTCGGGATTGGTTTGAATTTGCCTAGGCAACGAGTACGCCCTCGCGGAACTGTCGAACGGTTCGGAACCCGGCCCGAGAATTGGCGCGGGTTGTATTACATCTATATCCGGGAGGATGGCATCGAAAAGCGTGTCCAGCGCCGGCCGGTGTTGGGGCCTACGGCGTCCATGTCGAAGCGTGCTGCTGAGGACAAGCTCGCCGAAATCATCGAGCGCGAACTCGCACTCCCGCCCGATCGGCCGCGAACACTCAGGTTCCGTGACATATGGGAGAGTTTCCGCTCCCTCAAATCGGGCATCTGGGGGAAGGCCAATGCAGGCAACCTGGAGAGCATTTTTGGGAAGCACGTTCTCCCGGCCCTGGGGAATCTCGAGAGCGCCCAGATAACGCTCGATCCCCTACAGCGCCTTTTGAACCAGGTTGCCCAATGTGGATACCGGCGATCGACGCTGAAACACATCCGGACGTATCTCAAGGCAGCGTTCGAGTATGCCGTTGATGAAGGGTACATGAGCCGCAATCCCGCGCGGAAATTGGAACTGCCAAAGACGCAGAAATCGAGGGAGCGCTTCTATTCGTTTGTGGAAATGAAGCGGCTGCTCTCGGTCGCTTCCGGGCGCGAAAATCTCGTTCTACGCATCCTTCTGTTTTGCGGCCTACGTCCAGCGGAGTTGCTCGCCCTGCGCATTGAAGACGTCGGCGCTAATCAACTCCGTATTGATGAAGCCGTGAAGGAAAAGGAGAAGGGCGCGAAACGCATCGGAGAGACGAAAACCGAGACGTCCGATGCCTGGGTCGCCGTCCCGCCCGACCTCGCGGCGGACTTGAAAGCGTGGCTGGCGAAGCATCCACAACGTCACGATCCACGAGCTTTCCTGTTCCCGACCGCCACCGGGACCGCTTACCGCGTGGGCAACTTTCTCAAGAGGGTTCTGAAGCCGATCGCAAAATCTGCCGGGATTGAAGACTTCGATTTTCGCGCTATGCGCTCCACGGCTTCGACGCTCTTTCAGACGCATGGCACCGTGAAAGACACGCAGGGCCAAATGCGTCACGCCGACCCGACGACCACCCTCCGCTACTACGTGAAAGTGATCCCCGAAAACCAACGCAAGGCGGTTGCCGACTTTGAGCGCTCCGTCATGAAGAAGCGGGCGAAGCGGCGTTCGAAGGCGGAACAAAATCGCTAATTGATGAAAGGTTGATGAAAGGTTTGGTGGGCTGCCCCCGCTAAACACTTGATTTTATGGTGCGCCCGGACAGATTCGAACTGCCGACCTTCTGGTTCGTAGCCAGACGCTCTATCCAACTGAGCTACGGGCGCATCTTGCGAGGCAGGACTCCTCTACTCTACCCCGCCCGCGCGCACCCGCGCAACTCGCCGACGCCCGCTGCCCCGCGGGTACAATGGCAGTGTCCTCATGACCCAACGCCTCTACTACACCGATTCCTACCTCCGCGATTTTCACGCGCGCGTCGTGGACCGCTCGGCCGACGGGCGCACCGTCTACCTCGATCGCACCGCGTTCTACCCCACGTCGGGCGGGCAGCCGTTCGATACGGGAACCATCGGTGGCGTCGCGGTGGTCGAGGTCGCCGATGAGGAAGATCGCGTGGCGCACCGTTTGGCCGGTGCGGTCGCGGCGGATGAGGTCGAGTGCAGCGTCGATTGGACGCGGCGCTTCGATCACATGCAGCAGCACACCGGCCAGCACCTGGTCTCGGCCGTGTTCGAGGAACGGTTCGCGCTCCACACCGTCAGCTTTCATTTGGGCGCCGAAAGCGCCACCATCGATCTGGAGGGCGGTGCAGTGGACGCCCGCACCATCCTGGAGGCGGAGCGCCGGACTAACGAGTTGGTGTTTGCCAACCTGCCGGTGAGCGTCGAGTTCGAAGAGGCCGGGCAGGTGCAGGGGCTGCGCAAGCCGTCGGATCGCGAAGGCACGTTGCGCATCGTCTCGATCGCGGATTACGACCGCAGCGCGTGCGGCGGGACACACGTGCGCTCCACCGGCGAGATCGGGCTCGTGCTGCTGCGCAAACTGGAGAAGATCCGTCAATCGACGCGGGTCGAGTTCGTCTGCGGCGGACGCGCCGTGCACCGCGCGCGCGCCGATTTCGAAGCGCTCACCA
>Ga0335070_10003774_pt1 | contig 17705 bp, 15 predicted proteins | sample Lox_Sample_13_FD_206722 | JGI IMG/M metagenome (GOLD analysis project Ga0335070, IMG submission 206722) | Soil microbial communities from Loxahatchee National Wildlife Refuge, Florida, United States - Lox_Sample_1.3 | ecosystem: Environmental > Terrestrial > Soil > Wetlands | place: USA...
GGTATGCGCAAGCGGGCTGCCGACAAGACCGCGGGAACGCTGCCGCTCGACCTGCACATCGAGACCGACAGCTACGTGCCCTATTACCAGCAGATCGTCGACCAGGTGCGCGCGCATATCAAGTCCGAGGCCTTGCGCGAAGGCGAAGTGTTCCATTCCGAAGGCGAGATCGCCGCCGCGCTCGGCATCAGCAAGATGCCGGTGCGCCAGGCGTTCCTGAAGCTGCGCGCCGAAGGATTGCTGGTCATCTCCAAGGGCAAGCGCCCGGTGATCGGTTCGAGCCAGGTGCCGTGGAATTTCCAGCAGCTGCGCGGTTTCAGCGAGGAGATGCGGCGGCGCGGGCTGGTGCCGTCGGCGAAGGTGTTGGGCCTGAAGCGTACCGGCGCGGATGCCGAGACGGCGCAGGCGCTGCGGCTGAGCGCCGGCGATGCGGTGTTCGCGCTGCGGCGGCTGCGCTACGTCAACAACGAGCCGGTGGCGCTGGTGACGAGTTTCCTGCCGGTGGCGTTGTTCCCTGATCTCGAGAAACAGGACCTGGGCAAGTCATCGCTGTACGCGATCTTCGAGAAAGTGTACCGGCGGAAGCTCAACTGGGCCGAAGAGGAAATCGGCGCCACCATCGCAACCGAGGAGACCGCGCGCGTGCTCGACACGGCGCCGGGCAAGCCGCTGCTGTTCGTGCGCGAAACCACCTACGACATGCAGCGCAAGGCGATCGAGCACAGCCACTCGCTGCTGCGCGCCGACCGCTACAAGGCGACCGTGGTGTCGATCCGCAAGCGCTAGCGATCGCGCTACGGCGTGGCGCCCGTGGCGCTTCCGTAGCGCAGCGCCAGCTCGGGCGTCATTGGTGAATACAGGCCCGCGGGCACGGGCAACACGGCCACGCCGCCGGTCGCGGGCACGACCAGCACGATGCGCTGGTCACCGCGCACTTCGAGCTGCTGGAACGAACCGGGTTGCGCCGCGAACTCGAGCCGGATGGGCCAGCCGTGACCCTGCACCGGGCGGAGCTTCAGCTCGCCCTCGCCGGCCAGATGCTCGAGCGACACGCGCAGCGTGTTGCGATCCCAGGTCTGCGTGAGCTGCGGCACCGAGGAGCCCGCGCCGGCATCCACGACCAGTTCGTTGGCCGGCGGCTCCGGCGCGGCGGGCCCATGGTGCCAGGGCCAATGCGCGTGCCAATGGGAGGGTTCGAGCTTGCGCATGTGGCTGCAGCCAGCCAGCAGCACCGCGGCGCACAGTGCGGCCACCGGGATCATCGTGCGCGGCGGGCGGCGGCGGGTCATGTCGATCACGTGGGCTTCCTCGAAGAACCGTAGGCGGGACGGGCCGGCGTGACGGTTCGCCGCCGGTGCCCGGGTTTGCGTAACATACGCGAGCGCGGCGGAATTTATCAGTTGTCGGCGATTTTCGACACGAGACGGACCCTATGGAGACGGCGCATTCGGGTGCGGCAGGAGCGCAGTGGGCAACGCTCGCCATCGGCGGCGGCTGCCGCGTCGACCTCGCGCATCCGCACGACCTGTCGCTCGGGTTCAATTTCGACGGCGCGGATCCGCGCTGGTTCGACTCCCCGCGCCCGCGCTGTGAACCGCTCGCCAGCGGCGCGTTCGTCGGGCGCGTCCGCAGCGGCGGCAGCTGCAACTGCAGCACCCTCTCGCTGACGCCGCATTGCGACGGCACGCACACGGAATGCGCGGGCCATCTCACGCGCGAACGCTTCGACGTGCGCGAGGTGGCGCCGACGCGCCTGCTGCCGGCGCTGCTGCTCAGCGTGACGCCTTCCCCGGCCGGCCACGACGGCGAGGGCACGCGCCCGCCGCCGCTGGAGGGTGACCGGCTGATCACGCGCTCGGGACTGGAGCGCGCCTGGCCCGCGCTGCTGCCATTCCAGCCCGAGGCGCTCATCGTGCGCACGCTGCCGAATCCGCCCGCGAAGCGGCAGCGCGACTATCGCGGCGAGCCGGCGCCATTCCTCTCGTTGCCGGCGGCGCAATGGCTCGTCAAACGCGGCATCGAGCACCTCGTGCTCGACGTGCCGTCGGCCGATCGCGCGGCGGACGGCGGGCTGATGAGCGCGCACCGCGAATTCTTCGGCCTGCCGGCCGGCGAGACGGCGCGCGCGGCGCTGCGGCGTCCGCAATGCACGATCACCGAACTCGCCTACATCGCCGACGACATCGCCGATGGCGCCTACCTGCTCGGCCTGCAGATGCCCTCGCTCGCCGGCGATGCGCTGCCCTCGCGCCCGCTGCTGTATCCGGTGCAGCGCGCATGAGCGGCGCCGCCGGCGCGGCATCCGGGCGCGAACGCGCGCTGGCGCTCGACGCTGCCGACGAACTGCGCGCGCTGCGCACGCGCTTTGCGTTGCCGCGTGCGGCGAACGGCGATGAACTCACCTACCTGTGCGGGCATTCGCTCGGGCTCGCGCCGCTGGCGGCGCGCGGACGCGTGCTCGAGGAACTCGAGGACTGGGAGCGCCTCGGCGTGCTCGGCCACGAGCACGGCCGGCGCGCCTGGATCGGCTATGCCGAGCGCTTCGTGCGGCCGCTCGCCGAGCTGGCCGGCGCCGGGAGCGGCGAGGTCGTCGCGATGAATTCGCTGACCGTCAACCTGCACCTGCTGCTCGCCAGTTTCTACCGGCCCGATCGCAGCCGCTACCGCATCCTGATCGAGGCCGGCGCGTTTCCGTCCGATCGGCACGCCGTGCACTCGCAGATCCGCTGGCACGGGCTCGATCCGGCGGATGCGCTGGTCGAACTGGCGCCGCGCCCCGGCGAGGAGCTGCTGCGCCAGGAGGACATCGAGGCAGGCATCGCCGCGGCGGGCGATTCGCTCGCCCTGGTGCTGTGGCCTGGCGTGCAGTACCGCACCGGGCAGGCATTTGATATCGCACGAATCACTGACTGCGTGCACCACTACGGCGGCACAGCAGGTTTCGATCTCGCGCATTCGATCGGCAACCTGCCGCTGGCGCTGCACGACAGCGGCGCGGATTTCGCGGCCTGGTGCAGCTACAAGTACCTGAACGGCGGGCCGGGCGCGATCGGCGGCGCCTTCGTGCACGCGCGCCACGCGCACGCCACGGGGCTGCCGCGCCTCGAGGGCTGGTGGGGTAACGATGCGGCGACGCGCTTCCGCATGGACAGCACGTTCCAGCCCACGCCCGGCGCGGCCGGCTGGCAGCTCAGCAACCCGCCGGTGCTGTCGGCGGCGCCGTTGCTGGCTTCGCTGGAACTATTCGCCGAAGCCGGCCTGCCGCGCCTGCGCGCCAAGTCGCGCGCGCTGACGGCCTTCCTCGAGGACGCGCTGCGGACCACATGCGGCGCCGAGGTCGGGATCATCACGCCCGCCGATCCGGAGCAGCGCGGCGCGCAGTTGTCGGTCCGCGTGCGCGGCGGCGGCGCGCGCGCCCGGCGCGTGCACGCTGCGCTCGGGCAGCGAGGCGTCGTCACCGACTGGCGCGAGCCCGACACGATCCGGCTCGCGCCGGTGCCGTTGTACAACAGCTTCCTCGACGCCTGGCGCGCAGTCGAGGAACTGGCCGCGGCGATCCGGGCATCGGGACCGGCCGCGCCGTGAGCGCGACGGCGCGCGCTGCGGCGGCGGTCACGATCGTCGGCGCCGGCCCGGTCGGCACGCTGCTGGCGCTGCTGCTCGCCGCCGCCGGGCGGCGCGTGCGCCTGCTGGAGCGGCGCGCTGATCCGCGCAGCGCGCCGCCGGAGCGCGGCCGCTCGATCAACCTCGCGCTCGCCGCCCGCGGGCTCGCGGCGCTCGAGCGCGCCGGCGTGCTCGGGCGCGTGCAGCCCGAACTGGTCGCGATGCGCGGCCGCCAGCTCCATGATCGCGACGGCCGCGGACCGTTCCTCGCCTACGGCCTGCGGCCCGCGGAACAGATCCATGCGGTCGACCGGGCGCGCCTGAACACGGCGCTGATCGAGGCGGCCGCCCGCGTGCCGCATATCGAGCTGCATTTCGGACGCCGCGCCGTGGACGTCGATCCGGACACGGGCCGCGTGACTTTGGCCGATGCGGCTGGCCACACCTGTGCGGAGGATCCGGCCGGGCTCGTGATCGCCGCGGACGGCGCCGGCTCGGCGCTGCGCCAGGCACTGCAAGGCCGCGGCCTGCTGCGCGCCACCGAGGAGCCGCTGGCGCACGACTACAAGGAGCTGCACATGCCGGCACCGGCCGATGGCCGTTGGCCGCTCGAGCCGCACGCTCTGCACATCTGGCCGCGCGGCGAGTTCATGCTGATCGCGCTGCCGAACCCGGATCGTTCCTTCACGGCAACCCTGTTCATGCCCGCAACGGGCAGAGACAGCTTCGCGACGTTGGCCGACGCCACGGCGGCGCGCGCCTTCTTCGCGCGCGAGTTCGCCGATGCGCTGGCGCTGGTGCCGGATTTCGACGCGCAGTTCGCGCGGCATCCGCAGGGCAAGCTCGGCACGCTCTATTGCCGGCCGTGGCACGTGCGGCGCGTGCTGCTGATCGGCGACGCCGCGCACGCGATCGTGCCATTCCACGGCCAGGGCCTCAATTGCGGCTTCGAGGACTGCGTGCTGCTGGCAGACAGGCTCGCCGCCGCGAGCGATGACCCGGCGGCGTGCGCGCTGTTCGAACAGCGGCGCCGCCCCGATACCGAGGCGATCGCAGCGATGGCGATCGAGAATTACCGCGAGATGCGCGCCACCGTGCTGGCGCCGGAGTTCGCGATCCGCAAGCAGCTGGCGCTCGAGCTCGAGCGGCGCTTTCCCGGGCGCTTCATCCCGCGCTACTCGATGGTGATGTTCCACGCCGACATTCCGTACGCGCAGGCGCAGCGCCGCGGAGCGCTGCAGGAGCGCGTGCTCGACGCCCTGCTCGCGGCGGGGGCCGGCGCCGACTCGGACCTGGCGGCCCGGCTGCTGGAGCAGGCCGCACTCTAGAGCCGCGCCGCCTGAACCCGCCGCGGCCCGCCGCGGGTTCAGGCGCGCTCGAGCGAAACGAAACTCATCGGCCACGCGTGCCGCGCGTCGGCGGCATGCTCGATGCGCGCCCGTTCGCGCCACTGCGCCAGGTCCAGTGGCGGAAAGTGCACGTCGCCCTCCGGCATCGCATGCACCTGCGTCAGCTCCAGGTGCGTCGCATGCGGCAGCGCCTGGCGGTACACCTCGGCGCCGCCGATCACGCAGACCTCGGGCGCCGCGGCGCACAGCGCCAACGCCGCCGGCACGCCGTCCACCGGCTCGACGCCGGGCGGCAGCGCCGTGCCGCCCCGCGTCAGCACCAGGTTGCGCCGACCGGGCAGCGGACGGCCGATCGACTCGAAGGTGCGCCGGCCCATCAGCACGGGCCGGCCCAGCGTCAGCGACTTGAAGCGCCTGAGGTCATCGGGCAGGTGCCAGGGCAGCGTGCCGCCGCGGCCAATCACGCCGTTGCCGGCCATCGCCGCGACGATGGTCAGCTTCAAAGCTCGACCTTTGCGAGGACATTCATGACTGGCCTCACAACTCAACTTGCGTCGCCAGCACGATCACGCGCTTCTCGGGCATGCGGAAGAATTCCGCGGCCTGCGTGCTGCGCCGCTGCATCCAGGCGAACAGGCGCCGGCGCACGCCCTCGTAGCCGCCGCGCGGGCGCGGCCGCACCAGGTGCCAGCCGAGGAAGAACGAGCAATCCTGACCGAACAGCTTCAGGCCGCGCACGCGGCACTGCTTGAGCGCGGTGCTGACGTCGGGCGTCTCCATGAAGCCGAAGCGCGCCGTGACCACCAGCACGTCCGGCTGGAGCGATTCGATGCGCACGCGGTCATTCGGATCCTGGCGGGGCGTGCGCACGAACTCCATGTTGAGGAACACGATGCGCTCGTGTGCCACGTGGTTGTGCTCGAGGTTGCGCAGGAACGCGGTCGGCACGAAGCGCGGCTCGCTGACCAGGAACACGGCCGTGCCCGGCACGCGCGTCGCCCGTTGCAGCAGGCCGGGCAACTCCTTGAGCGGCACCGCCAGTTCGCGCAGCGCGGCGCGCATCAGGCGGCGCCCGGAGCGCCAGGTCATGAACACCGCGAACAGGAGCGTGGCGAACAGCAGCGGCACCCACGCGCCCTGCAGGAACTTGGCGAGGTTGGCGGCCGTGTAGACCACGTCGATCACGAACAGCGGCCCGAAGCTCAGCACCACGCGCCACGTCGACCATTGCCAGCGAGAGGCTGCGAGCACCATGCCGAGGATCGTCGTGACGCCCATCGTGCCGGAGACCGCCGCGCCGTACGCGCTGCCCAGCGCATCGGAGGAGCCGAAACCGATGACGAACACGCACACGGCGATGAACACCAGCGTGTTGACGATCGGCACGAACACGTGCCCGTGCTCGTGCGCCGAGGTCTGCAGGATGCGCAGGCGCGGCAGCAGGTCGAGCTGCACGGCCTGGCGCGTGACCGAGAATGCGCCGGTGATGGTCGCCTGCGAGGCGATGATCGCGGCCAGGGTCGCCAGCAGCACCATCCACGGCAGCACCGCCACCGGCACCAGCGCGAACAGCGGCTTGTGCGCGGCCGCGGGGTTGGACAGCACCAACGCTCCCTGGCCGAAGTAGCTCAACACCAGCGCCGGCCAGACCAACCCGAACCACGCCAGCCGCACCGGGCCCTTGCCGAACGAACCCATGTCGGCATAGAGCGCCTCGCCGCCGGTCACGGTGAGGAACACCGCGCCCAGGATCACCAGCGACACGGCCTGGTGATGCCACAGCATGCTGATGCCGTAGCCGGGGTTGACGGCCGCCAGCACCTGCGGATTGCGCGCGATCGCCGCGGCGCCCGTGCACGCCAGCACCGCGAACCACAGGAACATGATCGGCGCGAACAGCCGGCCGACGCGCTCGGTGCCGCGGTGCTGGATCGCGAACAGCAGCACGATGATCGCCAGCGTGACCGGCACGACGATGCGCGTCATGCCCGGGTTCAGCAGCTCGAGGCCCTCGACCGCGCCGAGCACCGAAATGGCCGGCGTGATCAGTGCGTCGCAGTAGAACAGCGCCGCGCCCATGACCGCCAGCGCGATGACCGCGCGCCCCCAGCGCGGCACCTCCTCGAGCTTGCTCTGCACCAGCGCGAACAGCGACAGGATGCCGCCCTCGCCTTCGTTGTCGGCGCGCATGATCAGCACGACGTACTTGAGCGTGACGACGACCAGCAGGCTCCAGAACATCAGCGACAGCACGCCGAGCACCGCGTCCGGCGCGTACGGCCCGTCGCCGGTGGCGTTGAGCGATTGCTCCAGCGCATACAACGGGCTCGTGCCGATGTCGCCGTAGACGACGCCGATCGCCCCCAGCGTGGCGCCCAGCGACAGGCGCCGGCGGTTCATCGGCGCTTTCCCGTCCGGGGCTTCGCGGCCCGGGGCCTGGTGGCGCGCCGCTTCGGCCGCTTGGGCGGCCACAGCATCGTGCCGCGGCAATTCTCGCCGCCGCAGCGGCAGGCATAGATCTCGTCGATGTTGGGCGGATCGTCCTTGTCGCGTCCGATCGAATAGTCGTACTTCAGCTCCTCGCCAGGCTGGATCGTGGCGATCGCGTCGATGAAGATGCGGCGGTTCTCGGTGACCGACTCGCAATTGGGATCGCACCCGTGGTTGATGAACCGCGCATCGTTGCCGTTGACGCCGGCATCGATGACCACGCCGCGATCGACGGAGTACAGGAAGGTGTGGTTGTCGTCCACGGGCTTGCGCGCGAAGCGCCGGTTCGCCTCGCGGTGCGAGATGCGCTCGCCCAGGTACTCGATGATGCGCGTGCCCTTGCGGATGCGGCGCGCGGCGAACACGCCGAGGCCGTGCACGCGCGAACGCTTCACCTTGTACAGGGGCCGGCGGGCGGCGCTCATACGGCGATCGGCGCCTTGATCGCCGGGTGATGCTGGTAGTCCACGATCTCGATGTCCTCGTAGCGGTATTCGAACAGGCTCGGCGCGCGCCGCAACGCCAGCCGCGGCAGCGGGAACGGCTGGCGCGTGAGCTGCAGGTCGGCCTGCCCGAAGTGGTTCACGTACAGGTGGCAGTCGCCGCCGGTCCAGATGAACTCGCCGGGCTGCAGCTCGCACTGCTGCGCGAACATGTGCGTGAGCAGCGCGTAGGAGGCGATGTTGAACGGCACGCCGAGGAACACGTCGGCGCTGCGCTGGTAGAGCTGGCACGACAGCCGCCCGTCGGCGACGAAGAACTGGAACAGCGCGTGGCAGGGCTGCAGCGCCATTGCCTCGAGCTCGCCGACATTCCAGGCGCTGACGATGATGCGGCGCGAATCGGGATTGCTGCGCAGCAGCCGCAGCGCCTCGCTGATCTGGTCGATCTGCCGGCCGTCGGCCGCGCCCCAGCTGCGCCACTGGTGGCCGTACACCGGGCCGAGATCCCCGCGCTCGTCCGCCCACTCGTCCCAGATGCGCACGCCGTGCTCGCGCAGGTAGCCGATGTTCGTGTCGCCGCGCAGGAACCACAGCAACTCGTGGATCACGGACGGCAGGTGGATCTTCTTGGTCGTCACCAGCGGGAAGCCGGCGGCCAGGTCGAAGCGCATCTGGTGGCCGAACAGCGCCCGCGTGCCCGTGCCGGTGCGGTCGCCCTTCGCGGCGCCGCGCGTGCGCACCTGGCGCAGCAGCTCGAGGTAGGCCTTCACGGTGCGGCCTTGAAATTGCCCGACGGCTGCCGCCAGCGGCGCGCCAGCACCCACAGCACGATGCCGGCGAGCAGCATCGGGAACGACAGGATCTGGCCCATCGTCAGCCAGTCGCCGGCGAAGTAGCCGAGCTGCACGTCGGGCACGCGCACGAATTCCACGCTGATGCGCGCGATCGAGTAACACAGCAGGAACAGCGCCGAGGGCATGTAGCGCCAGCGCGGCCGGCTCGTGTACAGCCACAGGATCGCAAACAGCAGCGCGCCCTCGAGCCCCGCCTCGTACAGCTGCGACGGGTGCCGCGCGACCAGCGGCCCGCCCGGTTCGTCGCTGACCAGCATGCCCCACCAGCCGTCGGTGGGCCGGCCCCACAGTTCGCCGTTGATGAAATTGCCGATGCGCACCGCGAAGATGCCGACGCCCGGCAGGGGCGCCGTGAAGTCGAACACATCCCAGACGCGCCAACCGCGCGTGCGCGCGAAGATCGCCACGGCGGTCAGCACGCCGAGGAACCCGCCGTGGAAGGACATGCCCCCCTCCCACAGCTTGAGCGGATACCACGGGTCGGCGCGCCACGCGGCCTCGCCGTAGAACAGCACGTAGCCGACGCGCCCGCCGACGATCGTGCCGAGCATCGCGTAGAAGATGAAATCGTCGACGTCGCGCGCGGTCCAGGCCGAGCGGGGATCGGCCGCGCGCCGCCGCGCGAGCCACCAGGCGGCGGCGAAGGCCACCAGGTACATGATGCCGTACCAGTGGATGCGCAGCGGCCCGAGCGCGTGCCCGAGAACGTGCAGCGGGCCGAGCTCGAGCGCGATCGGGTTGATGTGCGGGTAGGTCAGCATCGGGGGCGCGATTCTACCCCGAAGCCGGCCACCAGGGCCTGCTCACACCCCGGGCGCCTAGGCACGCGTGACCCGGCAGAAAAAGGCCTTCAGATAGCGGGTTTCCGGGATCGCCGGATGCACCGGATGATCGGGCGACTGGCCGCCGGCGGCCAGCACCTGCACGAAGCGGCTGTTGTGGCGAGCGGCCGCCTGGATCAGCCCGGCCAGGTCGTCGGCGCCGAGGTGGAACGAGCAGGAGCAACTGACCAGCAGCGCGTCGCGCTCCAGCAGCCGCATCGCCAGCTGGTTGAGCTTGCGGTACGCGGCTTCGCCGCGTGGCTGGTCCTTGCGGCGCTTGATGAACGCCGGCGGATCGAGCACCACCACGTCGAAGCGCTCGCCCTCGCGCTGCAGCGCGTCGAGTGCCTCGAAGGCATCGCCGCGCCGCGTCTTCACCATGACGCCGTTGGCGACCGCGTTGCTCTCGGCCACCGCCAGCGCGGCCTCGGATGAATCGACGCACAGGGCCTCGCGCGCGCCGCAGCGCATGGCGGTGATCGCCCACGCGCCGCCGTAGCTGCAGACGTCGAGCACGCGCGCGCCCGGCCACATCAGCCGGCGGAACAGCTCGCGGTTGGCGACCTGGTCGTAGAACCAGCCGGTCTTCTGCGCCGCGGCCATCGGCATGTAGAACTGCAGCACGCCTTCCACGGCCTGCAGCGTGTCGGGCAGCGTGCCGATGCCGGCGATCACCTGCCGCGGCAGCTGCTCGAGTTCACGCGCACCGCCGTCGTTCTTCCACACCAGCGCCTGCGGCGCGAGCACCCTGGCGACGGCCGCTTCGACATCGGCGCGGAGCGCTTCCATGCCGGCCGTGGCGATCTGCCCGACGATCACTTCGCCATAGCGGTCGAGCACGAGCCCGGGCAGTCCATCGCCCTCGCCGAACACCAGCCGGTAGTACGGCGCGGCGTAATGCCGCTCGCGCAGGGCCAGCGCCACCTTCAGCCGGTGCACCAGGAGCGATCGGTCGATCGGGTGCACCGGGCTGCGGCTCAGGATGCGCGCGCAGATCAGCGCATGCGGATTGACGTAGGCGTAGCCGAGGAACTGGTCGCGATAGTCGTGCACGCGCGCGTGTGCGCCAGTCGCGAACGCGGTGAGCGGCGTGGCGGCGATGTCCACCTCGTTCGAGAACACCCACAGGTGGCCGGCGCGCAGCCGCCGGTCTTCGCCGCGCTTCAGCCGCAGGATCGGCAGCGCGTGGCCGGCGGCGGATGCCGGCAGATCGTCGCCGGCCAGGTCTGCTGCGGAAGGGTCGTCGGCCATGGTGCGGGGGGCGTCTCGCGTATAGTGGCGCGCATTCTACTCAATGGCGCCCCGGCGCGATCGTCGATGATGTCACAGCAGCCGCACCGCAACCGCCTCGCCACGGAGACCAGTCCCTACCTGCGCCAGCACGCCGGCAACCCGGTCGACTGGTACCCGTGGGGCGCGGAGGCGTTGGCCCTGGCGCGCCGCGAGCGGCGCCCGATCCTGCTGTCGATCGGCTACGCCGCGTGCCACTGGTGCCACGTCATGGCGCATGAGTCCTTCGAGGACGAGGCCACCGCGGCGCTGATGAACGCGCGCTTCGTCAACATCAAGGTGGACCGCGAGGAGCGCCCCGACCTCGACCGGCTGTACCAGCTCGCGCACCAGCTGATCGCGCGCCGCGGCGGCGGCTGGCCGCTGACGATGTTCCTCATGCACGATGACCAGCGGCCGTTCTTCGGCGGCACCTATTTCCCGCCGGTGCCTCGCCACGGCATGCCCGCCTTCGCCAGCCTGCTGAACCACGTCGCCGACTACTACCGCGACCACGAGGCCGAGCTGCGCGCGACCGCGGGTGCCGTCGTGAACGCGCTGGCCGAGCTGCAGTCGCCGCCGGCCGAGCCCACGGTGGCGCTCGATGCCGCCCCGCTCCAGGCCTGCCGCGCGCAACTCGAACGCAGCTTCGATGCCGATTGGGGCGGCTTCGGCCCGGCGCCGAAATTCCCGCACGCGCCGCTGGTGCAGCGGGCCCTGCGCGACTGGCGCCGCAGCGCGGACGGCGATGACCCGGACCTCAAGGCGCTGTACATGGCGACGCTGACGCTGACGCGCATGGCCGAGGGCGGGCTGTTCGACCAGCTCGGCGGCGGGTTCTTCCGCTACAGCGTCGACGGGCGCTGGGAGATCCCGCACTTCGAGAAGATGCTGTACGACAACGCGCTGCTGCTCGGTGCGTACGCCGAGGCCGCGGCCGCGACCGGCGAAGTGCTGTTCGCCGCCACCGCGCACCGCACCGCCGACTGGCTGCGCGCCGAGTTGCGCGCGCCGGGCGGCGCGTTCTTCTCCAGCCTGGACGCCGACGCCGCCGGCGTGGAGGGCAGCTACTACGTCTGGCAGGCGGCCGAGGTGCGCCAGGCGCTCGGTGGCGACGAATATGCGGTGTTTGCGGCCCGCCACGGCCTCGACCTGCCGCCCAATTTCGAGGGCCACGCGCATCACCTGGTCGTCGCCACCGGCCTCGAGCCGCTCGCGGCCACGCTCGGCCGCGCCCCGGATGCGATCGAAGCGCTGCTGTCGAGCGCACGCGGCAAGCTGCTCGCGTTGCGCGCGCGGCGCGTGCGGCCGGAGCGCGACGAGAAGATCCTGACCAGCTGGAACGCGCTGGCGATCCGCGGCCTCGCGACCGCGGCCCGGCTGCTGCAGCGGGACGAACTGGCGCAGGACGCCGCCGCCGCGCTCACCTTCCTGCGCCAGCACCATTGGCGCGACGGGCGGCTGCTCGCCACCAGCGCCGGCGGCGAGGCGCGGCTCGGCGCCTACCTCGACGACCACGTGTTCCTGGCCGAGGCGATCCTCGAGCTCGCGACCGTGCGCTTCGATGCCGACGAGCTGCGCTTCGGCACGCAGCTGCTCGACGCGGTGCTCGCCGGGTTCACGGATCACGAGCGCGGCGGCTTCCATTTCACGGCCGCGGACCATGAGGCGCTCATCGCCCGGCCCAAGTCCTTCGGCGACGAGGCACTGCCCGCGGGCAACGGCGTCGCCGCGGTGGTGCTGCAACGCTACGGCTTCCTGCTCGGCGAGACGCGCTACCTGGATGCGGCCGAGCGCACGCTGCGGGCCGCGTGGGCGCCGCTGCGCGAGTACCCGTCCGGCCACGCCAGCCTGCTGCAGGCGCTGGAGGAATGGCTGGCGCCGCCGGTCATCGTGATCCTGCGCGGCCCGGCCGGGCTGGTCGAGGGGTGGCGCCGCTCGCTGGCGCCGGTGTACGCGCCGCGGCGCATCGTGCTGGCCGTGCCGGAGGATTGCGCCGGCCTGCCGGCCGCGATCGCCGCCAAGCCCTCGCTCCCGGGCGGCGCCGCCTACGTGTGCCGGGGCAGCGAGTGCTCGGCCCCGCTGGGGAGCCTGGCCGAACTGGTGCGCGAACTCGGCCGCGATCCCACGCCCGCTTTGCCCTGATTCGGATACCTTGGTACCATGGTACCCTGACCTCAGCGGCCCCGGGGCATGTGCCGCACCGCGCGGCGCACCGCGCGCCGCGGTGCGTCCGCCAGCCGGTGGCTGTCGGCGGCCGTCAGCTTGAGCCCGTAGACCTGCCTGAGCTGCCCGATCCGCGCCCGCGTCGCGCGCGAGAACGGCGCCTTGCCCTCGAAGGCGTGCAGGCAGATGCCCTCGAGCAGGTCGCCGAGGCTCAGGTCCTTCGACTCGGCCAGGCCCTTGAGCACCTTGAGCAGCGTCGCTTCGATGCGCACGCCGGTCTGTACGCGCTTGACTTCGATCATGGGAGGCTCCGATGCATGGGTGTGGGCAAGGTACCCGCGGGCCGGCCGCTGCCGCAAGCGCCGACGATGCGCGCTTCCTCGCCGCGCTCGAGGATTGCAGCCTGCCGCCCGACCAGTTCGACCATGCGGCGCACGTGCGCGCCGGCTATCTGTACCTGCGGCAGGCGCCGTTCCCGCAGGCCACGGCCTCGATGTGCGCCGCGATCACCCGCTATGCGGGCGCGCTCGGCCAGCCCGGGCGCTACCATGAAACCGTCACCGTGGCCTTCATGGCGCTGATCAACGAGCAGGTGCGGCACGACGACGCCGCCGACAGCTGGGAACGGTTCCGCGCGCGCCACCCGCAGCTGCTGCGCCGCGACGCCCTGCTCGCCTACTACCCGCGCGCCGTGCTCGATTCGGCGGCGGCACGCCGCTGCTTCATGCTGCCGCCGCCGGCGGGTTGAATCAGCCGCGCCCGGCGGCGCAGCGCCGCGGCGCGCGCGGGCAGCTGCCGCTGCGCGGGCAGATGATGCCGGCCGGCGCCGCGAGCGCATCGCCGATCCAGTGGATGTTCAGCACCTGCGCCACCGTCCGCAATGCAGCGGCCGGCCGCGCCGGGATCGGCGCGTCGCCGCCGCCCCGTGCGCAGGCCTGCGCGACCTCGGCGATCAGCGCCTCGGCATCGTGGCCCTGCGCGGCCAGCGCCGGCTCGAGGTCCACGCCGACCGATTGCACGTGCACGGCGCGCGCCGCATCGCGCGTCACCACCGAGTGGCAGCAATACAGCCGGGCGCGCTTGCCGTCCTGCATGACCGAGATCTGCGAGTGCGGTTGCTGCAGCCCGGCGCGCCGCGGCGCGTGGTCGAGCAACCGGAACACCGCCCAGCGCGGGCACGGGTCGGAGACCAGGCTCATGTTGCCCCAGGGCAGCGGAATGCCGTTCCCGCGGTAGACGGCGCGCAGGAAGCCGGGCGGGTAGGCGTCGAAATAGTGCCAGTGGCGATACGGTGACACCGCGGTCATGCGCCGCATGACGACCGCCGTGGTGACGCCCAGCCTGCGCCCGGCCGACAGGCGGTGCGCTTCGCGCGCCAGGAAACGGCGGAACGGCACGCGCGGGCACAGGAGCGCCGCGGCGAAGAAGCTGCACTCGAAATCGCGCCACGCGAACAGCACGTCCTGCGCGCCCATGCCGACCGCGCCGGCGGCCGCCTGGCCCTCGATCTCGGCGCTCCAGCTCGCCGTGCGCGGCGAGACCAGCCCGTCGCCGTTGTGCAGCAGCTTGTGGCCGATGAAGTAGGCCAGTTCGTAGCGCAGCCGCTCCTCCTGCGTGCGCAGCTGCCGGTTCACCAGCACGGTGTCCGGCGGTTCGAAGCGCGCGCGCAGCAGCGGGGTCGCGGCATTGGCGCGTTCCGGGTCGAACCAGCGCACCTGCAGGCCGACCTGGCGGCAGATGGCCTGCAGCCGCTCCAGCGACAGCGGCAGCTCGCGGTGCCCGACCGCCTCGGCGGCGCGCTCGATGTCCGGAAAGTCGTTGTGGTGCGTCTCCTGCCAGACGCGGATCAGCAGCTGCGCGAACTGCCGCCCGCTGGTGCCGGTCTGGGACAGCAGTTCGGGCAACGCGTTCTGCAGCAGTTCGTGCGAGAACAGGAAGGCCGGCTCGAGCGGCATCGCCTCGAGCCCGCCGCGCTCGCGCCGCGCCGGAGCGCTCTCGACGGCGGTGTTCTCGTCCAGGAACCAGCGCGAGTCCTTGCCGAACAGCCCGGCGAGCATCGCCAGCAACGCGGCCGAGGGCACGCGCTTGCCGTTCTCGATCATGCTGAGGTACGACACCGAGGGCGCCACGTCCGGGTCGAGCTGCACGCAGCGCGCCGACAGCTCGTCGAGCGTCAGGCCGTTGCGCTTGCGCAGCGCCTTGAGCTTGGTGCCGAGGAAGTGTCCCTGGCGCAGCAGGCCGCTCATGTGTGAATTTCACATTGTGAAATTTCCATTGTGTAAATGCTCTGCCATTTGGCTCTAGGCTGTCAACCGAGCCGCCCGGCCGCCGCCCGCCAGGAGAGTCACCGCGATGAACGCCGCCATGGATACCCCAGTCACCCGATTGCAGGCCGAGTGGGCGCAGGACCCCCGCTGGCGGGGCATCGCCCGCCCGTACACGGCCGCCGACGTCGTGCGGCTGCGCGGCTCGGTGCACATCGAGCACTCGCTGGCGCGCCTCGGCGCCGGGAAATTCTGGCGCCTGCTGCACAGCGAGCCGGTGGTCGGCGCGCTCGGCTGCATGAGCGGCAACCAGGCCGTGCAGGCGGTGCAGGCCGGCCTGAAGGCGATCTACTGCTCCGGCTGGCAGGTGGCCGGCGACGGCAATTCCGCCGGCGAGATGTATCCCGACCAGAGCCTGTATCCGGTCGACTCGGTGCCGAAGATGGTCGAGCGGATCAACAACGCGCTGCTGCGCACCGACCAGATCCAGCACCTCGAGGGCGGCGCCGACCGCGACTGGCTGGCGCCGGTCATCGCCGACGCGGAGGCCGGCTTCGGCGGCAACCTCAATGCGTTCGAACTGACCAAGGCGCTGATCGCCGCCGGCGCCGCGGCCGTGCATTTCGAGGACCAGCTCTCCTCGGCGAAGAAGTGCGGGCACATGGGCGGCAAGGTGCTGGTGTCGACCGACGAGGCGATCAACAAGCTGGTCGCGGCACGGCTGGCGGCGGACGTGTGCGGCGTGCCGACGATCATCATCGCGCGCACCGACGCCGACGCGGCCAACCTGCTGCTGTCGAACCAGGATCCGCGTGACGCGCGCTTCCTGACCGGCGAGCGCTCGAGCGAGGGGTTCTTCCACGTGCGTGCCGGGCTCGAGCAGGCGATCGACCGCGGCCTCTCCTACGCGCCGTACGCCGACCTGGTGTGGTGCGAGACCTCCAGGCCCGACATGGCGCAGGCGCGGCGCTTCGCCGAGGCGATGCAGGCGCGCTTCCCCGACCGCCTGCTGGCCTACAACTGCTCGCCGTCGTTCAACTGGCAGAAGAACGTCGACGAGCAGACCATGCGCCGCTGGCGCGAGGAACTCGCGGCGATGGGCTACCGCTTCCAGTTCATCACGCTGGCCGGCTGGCACGCGCTGAACCTGTCGATGTTCGAACTCGCCTCGGCCTACCGTGACATGGGCATGTTCGGCTACTCGCAGCTGCAGCAGCGCGAATTCGCGCAGGAGCGCGCCGGCTACCGCGCCGCCAAGCACCAGGCCTTCGTCGGCACCGGCTACTTCGACGCCGTGCAGACCGCGATCACGGCCGGACACTGCTCCACGGCGGCGCTGAGCGGCAGCACCGAGCAGGAACAGTTCGCGCCGGCGGCGGCGCAGCCGGCGCCGCGCGTCGCCGTCGCCTCCTGAACCCGTCCCGCCCGGCATGAACGTCGTCGCGCTCAAGCAAGGCCAGTCCAGCCGCCCGGCCGAGCCCGCGCCGGACCGCGCCGCGGATCCGCCGCCATCGTGCACGCCGCAGGCCGCCGCGGAGCTGATCGCGGCGCGCTTCCGCGCCTACAACGACGAGTTCGGCGTCATCACGCGACGCGCGGCCGGGCATTTCCTCAGCGGCGACGCCGCGGCGCGCGAGCGCGACGCGGTGGCGCGCATCGAGCTGTACGAGCAGCACGTCGGGCGCACGCTCGAGGCCTTGCGCGCGGCCGGTGCCGGGTCGGTCGCCGGTTTCTGGGAAGCCGCCACGGCCGCCTACGGCCGGCTGATCGAGCGCGAGCCCGACAGCGATTTCTACCGCACGTTCTACAACTCCGTGACGCGGGATGTATTCGGCACGGTCGGCGTGAATCCGGCGGTCGAGTTCTGCGCGACGCACAGCGGCCGCGCCAGCGGCTCGGTGCCGATCCGCGTCTATCCCGCGGCCGATTCGCTCCTGGCGGCGATCGGCGACGTGCTCGCCGACCTGCCGTTCCGCGCCGCGCTGGCCGCGCCGGAAGCCGCGGCGCGCCGCATCGGCGCCGAGCTGGGCCGGTATTTCGAGACGCGGCCGCCGAGCGCCGCGCCGGAGTCGATCGAGCTGATCGAACCGCTCTTCTACCGCGCCGGCGAGGCCCTGCTGGTCGGGCGGCTGGTCGGCGACAGCGCCGTGACGCCGCTGGTCATCATCTTCCGCCACGGCGCGGACGGCGTGCGGGTGCACTCCGTGCTGCTGTCGCGCAACGAGATCAGCGCGCAGTTCGGCTACGCGAATTCCTATTTCCACGTCGACCTGCCGGTGGTGGGCGCGGCCGTGACGCTGCTGCGCTCGTTCATGCCGCGCAAGCCGGTCGACGAGCTGTACACGGTGCTGGGCCGCGCCAAGCAGGGCAAGACCGAGCGCTATTTCGCGCTGCGCCGCCACCTCGATCAATCGATCGACACGTTCGTGCACGCGCCGGGCGAGCG
>Ga0335070_10003775_pt1 | contig 17682 bp, 14 predicted proteins | sample Lox_Sample_13_FD_206722 | JGI IMG/M metagenome (GOLD analysis project Ga0335070, IMG submission 206722) | Soil microbial communities from Loxahatchee National Wildlife Refuge, Florida, United States - Lox_Sample_1.3 | ecosystem: Environmental > Terrestrial > Soil > Wetlands | place: USA...
CATGCAGCGCCTCGTGGACGCCGATCCGGCCAGCAACGACGGCGGCTGGCAGTGGGCGGCCTCCACGGGCACCGATGCACAGCCCTGGTTCCGGATCTTCAACCCCGTGACGCAGGGCGAGCGGTTCGATCCAGACGGCGAGTACGTGCGCCGCTACGTGCCCGAGCTCGCGAGGCTGCCCGGCGCGGCAGCGCATCGGCCCTGGGACGCCGGGGGCGCGCCGGACTATCCACCGCGCTGTGTCGATCATGCGGAGCGGCGTGAGCAGGCGCTGCGGCGCTATCGGGAGGCCGGCCGAGCGCGGTCGCTTCTCTGACCTTCGCTCGCCTTCGGCTCGCTGCGCGCGACCGCTGCGCGGTCGCTTCTCTGACCTTCGCTCGCCTTCGGCTCGCTGCGCGCGACCGCTGCGCGGTCGCTTGCTAGAACTTGTAGAGCCCGCCGAAGTTGACCGAGAGGAAGTTGTCGTTGTCGATGTCGCCGGCGGGGATCACGTAGGAGAGGCCGACGTCGATTCCGAAGTGGACCCACGGGTAGAACTCGATGCCCGCGCCCACCCGGGCGAAGCCGCCCTTGCCGTCGAAGCCGTGGTCTTCGTGCAGGCCGTCGCCGTGCATGTTCGCGCTCATGTAGCCGCCGCCGAGGATGAAGTAGGGCTGGATCAGATCGGTCGGCAGATTCAGGCGCAGGTTGCCGCCGACGCACCAGACCTCGAGGTTCGAATCCTGCGAGCCCCAATCGATGTCGAACTTCGGCAGGTACTCGACCTCGCCCTCGCCGGCGAGCCAGGAGAGCGCCTTGTAGCCGAAGCGCGCGTTGAAGCCGACGGCGTCCTTGACGTCGATGTTGTCGGCGTTGTCGAACTCCTCGATGGCCCAGCTGCCGGCCACGCCCATGTAGAAGCCGGGCTTCGAGTAGTCCTCGGGCTTGGCCTCTTCGGCTTCGGGCTCCGCGGCCTCCTCGCTGGATTCGTCCTTCGCGGCGCCCGTCGTGGCTTCCGCCGTCGCGCCCTCGTCGTCGTCTTTGTCGCTCTGTGCGAAGGCGGGCCAGGCCAGGACGACCAGCGCGAGAGCCAGGGCAGCGCAGGCGGAGCGGAGCATCGAGGGGGTCCTCCGGGACGGGGGCCCGCAGTGTGCATCGGCGCCGCGCGGCGATGCAAGCAGTTCGCGAGGCTTCGCGGCCCGCGGCGCGGGCTCAGCGGGCCTTGCGGAAGTCCGGCTCCCGCTTCTCGCGCAGCGCCGCGCCGCCCTCCTTCGACTCCGCGGTGTCGTAGTAGAGCGCCACGCCGAGCATGCCGAGCCCGCCGATCCCGCGGATCTGCTCGGTGTCGGCGTTGAAGGAGCGCTTGGCCAGCGCGATCGCCGTGGGGCTCCGCTGCACCAGCTCGGCGCACCAGGAATCCACCTCGGCGTCGAGCTGCGCGTCGGGCACGACGCGGTTCACGAGGCCCATGGCCAGCGCCTCCGCCGCGCTGTAGCGGCGGCACAGGTACCAGAGCTCGCGCGCCTTCTTCTCGCCGACCACGCGCGCGAGGTAGGCGGTGCCGAAGCCCGGATCCACCGAGCCCATGCGCGGACCCACCTGACCGAAGATCGCGTTCTCGGACGCGATGGTGAGATCGCAGAGCGCGGCGAGCACGTTGCCGCCGCCGATCGCATAGCCGCGCACCTTCGCGATCACCGGCTTCGGCACGTCGCGGATCACCGTGTGCACCTCGTCGATCGGCATCCCGAGCACGCCGCGGTTGCCGCCGTAGCCGCCCGCGTGTCCGCCCGACTGATCGCCGCCGCTGCAGAACGCGCGCCCGCCCGCGCCGGTCAGCACGATGGCGCCGATCTCGCGGTCGTAGCCCGCGCTCGAGAAGGCGGACACCAGCTCCTCGCAGGTCTTCGCGCGAAACGCATTGTGGACCTGCGGCCGGTTGATGGTGATCGTCGCGACGCGATCGCGCACCGCGTAGAGCAGATCCTCGTAGGACGCAGTCATGGATCGCCGTCCTCCCTGCCCGTCGGGCCGCGCATTCTACCGGATCGCCGGCGCTAGAATCGGCCGGCGCGGGCCGCGCGACGCCGCGCGCACATCCGCGCCAAGATGTCCGTCCGTTCTCCCTGGCTGGCCCGGCTCGCGCTGCTCGCAGCGGGCAGCCTGGTCGCGCTCGCGCTCGCGGAGCTCGGAGCGCGCCTGCTGTGGCCGCGGCGCGAGCCGCCCGGAGGAAGTGAGGGGCTTCCGGTCGTGGAGGACGTGCTGGAACTCGCCACCCCTCACGTCCGCGGCATCAGCCACGGCGTGCTGCACCGCACCGATCGCATCGGCCTGCGCGGTCCCGACTACGAATCGGTTCCGCCCGCCTCCGTCTTCCGCATCGCGCTGGCCGGCGACTCGATCGCCATGGGCCACGGCGTCGCCGAGGAGGATCGCTACTCGGATCGCCTGGTCCCGCTGCTCGACGCGGCGCGACCGCGCGAGCGCCACGAGGTGGTGAACGCGGCGCTCAGCGGCCTCGATGCCCGCAACGTCGTGCTGCGTCTCGAGCGCGCGCTCGCGGAGTATCGCGCGCACATGCTGGTGTATGGCTTCTGCGTGAACGACATCGAGGGGCCTGCGTACCAGCGCCTCGCGGCGACGCAGAGCACGGCTCTGCATTGGTCGCGACTGCGCGACATCGAACGCACGCCTTCGCGTCTGTGGGCCCTGCTGCTCGCGCTCGAGCTGCGCCACGAGCTCGAAGGGCTGCCGATCGCACAGGAGATCCGCCACAACTACTTCGAGAACCCGGCCGCGTGGTCGGACTTCACGCGGCAGCTCGATCGCTTCGCCGCGCTCGCCGCCGAGCGCGGTGCGTGCCCGATCCTGTTCGTGCAGCCGCAGCTCCAGCAGCTCTCGGACGCGCATCCCTACCTCGACGTCTACGCGCGCGTCTCCCGCGCGGCGCAGGAGCGCGGCATCCACGTCGTCGACGCCTTCGACGCGTTTCGGGGCCGCGTCGCCTCGTGGTACTGGGTGAGCCCGGCCGACCCGCATCCGAACGAGGCCGCCCACGCGGTCCTCGCGCGGGTGCTCGCCGACGGCCTGCTGGCGCTCCCCGAGCGCTGCTGGCAGCGCGACGTCGCGCCGCCTAGCGCGGCTTCGCCTCGATGAGCGAGCGCAAGGACGCCGCCTCCGCCCGACCGCGCTCGCCCGCGCCGGCGAGGTAGAAGCGCTCGAGCCAGGCGTACAGGCGCTCCGCTTCGGCGCGGTCGGCGCGGGCGATCTCGCGGCGCCTCACCTCGAGGACGCGCTCGATCGGCGTGAAGCGCACGCCGGGCACGCCGCGCAGGTGCTGCATGATGGCCTCGTCGTAGTGGACGACGCGCGCCATCGCGACGTCGCCGAAGTACACGGCGTCGAGCGGGGCCGTGTCGGGGCGCTCGATCGGAGGGAAGCGCTGGCTCACCACGAAGTGGACGCCTTGCTGATCGAGCCAGGCGTCCGTCGCCTGCTTCTCGTGCCCCGGCCTTCCGCGCCCCTCGAGCGGCAGCTTCGCCAGCGAGGTCTGGGTGAGGCCGCTCATCTCGGCGAGCCAGGGGAGCCCGCTCCAGTAGCCGAAGGCGCACATGCCGCCCTCGAACATCACGCGAGCGCGCGTGCCTGCCAGCGCCTCCCCGACGATGCGTCCCTGGAGCCGGCGCGCCGCGATCGCCCTGTCGGTGTAGAAGCGCCGCTCGTCGGCGATGCCGCGCACGAGCGCGCGCTCGCCGAATACGTCGTGGGGGAGCGCGGCGCCGACGACGCAGGCGAGCACCGCGACGCGAGCCTGGCGCAGCGGGAGCTGGACCAGCTCTCCCTCCACCGCGAGCAGCAGGAGCGGGACGGCCGGGAGGATCCGGCGCGCGAACATGAAGTCGCCGCCCACGTGAGTCACGTAGAGCAGGAAGAGCAGAGCGCCCGCCGCGAAGGCGAGCCCGGCGCGGTCCACGTCGGAGAGCGGAGTGCCGCGCCGCCGCCAGCGCGCCAGCGCGGCCCCGAGGAGCGCCGCGGCGAGGAACCAGTTCTTCTCGAGGTAGAGGCCGAGGTAGACGACGCCCTGTGCGTACCAGGGGCGCAGCACGGATTTCGAGTAGAAGGCCGTGGGGAGCAGCTCGCCGTAGTAGGCGAGCTTCCAGGCGATCCAGCAGGCGAGCGCCGCGGACGGCAGCGCGGCGAGTGTGGCCGCCCCGCGCAGCGCGCGTGCGCGCGTGACGCCGCGAGGCGGCCAGGCGAGCAGGCCCAGCGCGGCCGCCACGGCGAACAGGAGTCCGTCCGGGCGCGTCAGCAGCAGCAGCGCGAGCAGGGCCCCCGCGCCGAGCGCGGCGGCGCGGCTGCGCAGCGCCGCGCGAGAGTGCAACAGCGCCGCCGTGGCGAGCCAGCCGAAGAGCGACGTCTCGAGGCCGCCCGTGGCCCACTCGTGGAAATCGGCGGACACCAGCACGCTGCCGGCGGCGAGGGGCAGGAACGGCAGCCCGTGCTCGCGGCTGCGGCGAAGCGTCGCGCGGGCCAGCGTCCAGGCGAGGCCCGCATAGCAGGCGATGCCCGCGGCGCTGCCGACGGCCAGCGGATCGACGCCCGCGCGGATGCCCGCCGCGAGGAGCAGCGTCCACAGCAGGTTGGTGTAGCCCTCGACGCGCTCGCCCGCGTTGTAGACGAGGCCCAGGCCGTCGACGAGGTTCCGGGCGTAGCGCAGCGAGATGAAGGCGTCGTCGCAGGTCCAGGCGAGCTGGATCGCGCGCGCGAGGCCTGCGGCGCCGACGGCGAGCAGCAGCGCCAGCGCGATGCGCGTGGCGCGCGCGTCCTGCGCGGAGTGCGGCCCGGACGCGGGCGCCGCGGCACTCATCGCGTAGCAGCCAGCTCGAAGACCTCGACGCCGCTGTCCTGCGAGCGATAGAGGCGCTTCGCGCGCGAGCCGTCCTCGAGAAGTGTCGCCAGCGCGGGCGGCCAGGCGACGCCGAAGTCGCGCCGCCGGTCGCGCAGCACGTGGGTCACGCCGCGCGACGCGAGCCGCGCCCGTACCTCGTCCGGCGTGCTCGCGCCCCGCAGCCAGTCCGCGAGCTGGGAGGCCTCGAAGAAGCTGTCCGCGAGGGCCGCCCGCTCGAGGAAGAAGGTCTGGTTCGTGCCGAGCAGCAGCAGCGTCGCGTCGGGGGGCAGCGTCGCGCGGATCCACGGGTACACGGGGTCGGCCGCCGCCGCGCGGCGGACCTCCGGCGGGGCGCGCAGCGCGCTCAGCGCCGCGAGGGCTTCTGCGTAGTGCGGGCGCACCGTGAACCAGGCCACCGCGAGCGCGGCGGCGCCGGCGCACAGGCGCAGTGCGCGCAGCGCCGCGGCCGGCGCGAGGCGCTCGAAACCGACGTCGAGAGCCAACGCGCAGCCCAGCGCCAGCGGCGGCAGCACGGGAATCAGGAAGCGCATCTGCTGGGAGCCCAGCGCCCAGAGCGCGGCGTAGATGCCGCAGGCGCCCAGCGCGCGGCGCACCAGCGGCTCGCGCCAGCCAAGGGCGAGCGCCAGCGGGACCAGGGCGATCCACTGCGGGCCGAGCCGGCCGGCGAAGTGGCCGTAGTCCTGCCCGCCCTCGAGCAGCACGCGGATCGGCAGCCGCGCATAGTCGAGCGCGCTGCGGCCCATGCCGATGCTGCGCTGCCAGCTCGCGAACTGCTGCGCGAGCGCGGCGCTCCAGTCCGGTCCGCCGAAGCGCTCGTAGAGGAAGGGATAGACGGGATTGCCCGTCAGGAGTGCGCTGCGCACGATCCACGGCAGCCAGAGCGCGGCGACGGGCAGGCCGTAGCGCAGCGCGAGCAGTCCACACGACCGGGTGTCGCCCGCGCGCAGCAGGGCGACGGCGCGCGGCAGTGCGAGCGCGCCGATCGCCGCGGCGCCGAGGACTCCCGGGAGCTTGATGCCCGCCAGCGCGCCTCCGCAGACGCCCGCGAGCGCGAGCGCGCCGGCGTCGACGCGCGGGCCGCGCAGGGCGCGCGCCATGAAGACGACGCCCGCGGTGAAGAAGAAGGCGGACGCGAGATCGACGTAGGCGACGCCGAGCTCGAAGGCCAGCACGGGATTCGCGAGGGCCAGCGGCGCCGCGAGCCAGCCGGCCGCCGGCCGGCCCGCCGCGGCGCAGGCCAGGTAGACGGCCCAGAGCGACAGCACGCCGAACGCGGTGTGCAGCGCCGTGGCCAGCGCGTAGTCGCGGATCTCCATCGCCAGCGCGAAGAGCAGCTCGGTCGCGTGGGGCCAGACCGCGTAGACGTTCATCGGCAGGTCCGCGAAGCCGCCCGCGGCGAGGTAGCGCTCCGGCAGCGTGAGGTGGTAGGCGCCGGCGTCCCAGGCGACCCGGTAGTCGAGGGCGCGCAGCCAGAAGGGCGCGCAGGCCAGCGCGGCGACCGCGAGGAAGCCGGCGCCGTGCCGCGCGGGCGCGGCGCCGCCCCAGCGCCGCTGCGCGGCCAGCGCGCAGGCGGCGAAGCCGAGAGCCAGGCCGGCGAGGGGCAGGGGCCGCAGGGCGTGGAGCGCCGCCAGCGCGAAGAGCGCGAGCATCCAGGTCGCGATGCCGAGCGCGACACGCGCCAGTGCGCGCAGTCCATCGAGATCGGCGCCGCGCAGCCAGGCGCGTTCGAGCGCGTGGCCCGGAGCGGCGAGCGCCGCGACGAGGCACGTCAGCGCGGCGGCGTGAGCCAGGACTTCGTGCATCAGCGGCGCCGCGGAGCCTATCATCCCGGGCGTGACCGGGGCATCGGAGTCCTCCGCGGCGCACTTGCGCGCTCACCGGTCGAAGGCCGCGGAGGCGGCCCTGCTCGCAGGGGCCCTGCTCGGCAGCGCGTGGCTCCTCGCGCAGCTGGTGCGCTTCGAGCTCGGGCTCGACCAGGGCATCTACGCAGTGGTCTCGGACGCCGTGCTGCGGGGCGGAGCCCCCTATCGGGACGCCTGGGACTTCAAGCCGCCCGGCATCTACTACGTCTACGCGCTGGCGCGCGGCGTGCTCGGACCCGGCATGGCGTCGGTGCGGATCCTCGAAGCGACGGGGCTGGCGACGCTCTTCGCGGCCTTCGCGATCCTGTCGCGGCGCTTCGTGGACAGCGTCGCGGCGGGCCTCTTCGCCGCCGCCCTCGCCATCAGCGGGCACGTCTGGCTCGGCTTCTGGCAGACGGCGCAGCCCGAGAGCTTCGGCGGCATGCTGCTCGCCTGGGCGCTCGTGCTCGCCACGGCGCGTCCGGCGGGACGCCGCGCGCGGGACGTCGCCTTCGCCGCCTCGGGCGCGCTGTACGCGCTGGCTGCGCTGATGAAGCCGCCGCTCGGCGGCGGGATCCTCGTCTCCGCCGCGTTCGCCGCGCGGCGCGCCTGGCGCGACGCGGCGCCCGAGGCGCGCACGCGCGCGGCGCTGCGTCCGCTCGCGGCGTTCGCTGCGGGCGGCTGCGCGCCTCCGCTGCTCGCGCTCGCCACCCTCGCCGCGCAGGGGGCGCTGCCGGCGGCGTCCGACGCGCTGCTCGGGTTCGCGCCCGCCTACACGCGCATGAACTTCGAGCCGGGGAGCCTGCGCGTCTTTCCGTTCCGCGCCGTCGAGTTCCTGCTGTTCCGCTTCTCGCTGCTGCACCCCGTCGGTCTCGTGCTCCTGTTCGCGCTGCCGCCGCTCGCGCCGCGCGAGCGCGAGGGCGTCGCGCACGTGTTCGGGGTGCTGGGCTTCGTCCTCGCCGGCGTGGCCCTGCAAGGGCGCTTCTTCGCGTACCACTTCGGCGCGGCGCTGCACCTGGTGGCGCTGCTGGCGGGCTGGGGGCTCTGGAAGCTCGTGCGCGTGGCGCCGCGCTTCGCGGTCGGACCCGCCCTGCTCGCCGCACTCGTCTGGCTCCTCGCCAACGCCAACGGGCTCTCCGAGCCCGTACCCGGCGGCTTCCTGGCCCGCGCCCGCGCGATCGACACGGGCAGCTCGCGCAACGCTCCACTGCGTCGGGTGGCGGCATCGGTCGCGGCGCGCACGCGGGAGGGCGATCGCATCTTCGTGTGGGGCTTCGAGCCGCTGCTCTACGAGCTGTCGGGACGGCGTCCCGCGAGCCGCTACATCTACAACGCGGCGCAGCGCGCGCCGTGGTCCCTTCGCGAAGCGCGTCCCGAGCTGATGGAGGAGCTGCGCCGCGATCCGCCCGCGGCGATCCTCGTCGAGCGCGGCGACGTGCATCCCGGCACCGCCGGCACCGAGGCGGACAGCACGCAGACGCTCGAGCGCTTCGAGGCGCTGCGCGCGTTCCTCGCCGAGGGCTACGTCGCGTCGGGCGCGGTGGACCGCTTCACGATCCACCTGCGGAAGGACCTGGCAGCTCGACCCCCGACTGGCTGAGCGCTTCCGCCAGGTAGGGGACGTTGCCCCTCTCGCCCGGGTCGAGCGGCGCGCCGCGCAGGCGCGTCGCGCGGAAGAGCTCGAGGCGGCCGCTCTTCACGTCGCCATCGAGGAGCGAGAGCGTCGCCAGATTGGCCCACACGCGCCAGTCCGACGGAGCGATCCGCCGCACCTCGTCGAGGTAGCGGCGCGCGGCCTCGAAGTTGAAGAAGGGCGTCTTCATCGCGTAGAGAGCGTTCGAGAGCAGCCAGCGCGCGCGGGTGCGCAGCCGCGCCGGCTCGTCGCCGAGGCGCCGATCGAGGCGCGCGAGCCACTCCTCGACGGAGCCGATCGCCGCTCCGCGCGAGAGCAGGATCCCTGCGTCGGCCATGCTCGCGGCGATGGCACGGCCGATCAGCGCGTGACCGCGCGGTGTCGGATGACAGTTGTCGCCGATCTCCTCGAAGCCGACCAGCCCGTCCGGCGCGTCCGCCTCGAGGATGCGGACGGCATCGACGAGGTGCACGCCGGGCGGCCCTGCCGCCTTGCGCACTGCCTCGTTGATCTCGTCGCTGGCGCGGCGCGGCACGAGGTCGAGATCGCGCGCGCGCCCGAAGAGGGGCCGCGCCTCGTCCGCACCGCCCTCGGCGCGCAGGGCGCGGGCCTCGAGGTAGAGCAGCAGCGCGTCGTCGCCGAGGCGGGCGCGGGCCGCGCTCGCCTCGGCGCGCGCCTCGCCCGGGCGTCCGGCGGCGAGCAGCGAACGCACGGCCTGCGCCGCGCGCGCGAAATCGTCCGCGCGCGGACGCGCCACACGCAGCGACGCGGGCGGCCAGTCCGCGACGTTCGAGGGCGCGGTGCACAGGATCAGCGGGACGCCGCGCGCGCGTGCGAGTGCGACGATCGCGTCGAGGTTGCGCTGGAAGCCGTCGAGCACGTTGCGCGCATAGGCGCTGCCCGGCCAGACCGGCTCGATGTGCTCGGGCAGCGGCGGCTCGACGGCGACGGCGTCGCGGCCCGTCGCGTGCGCGAGACCCCGCACGAGCCACGAGCTCTCGCGGAGCCGCCAGAGCGCGCCGCGCCAGCCCCGCGTGCGGTCGGCCACGAGGAACTCGTTGTGCCCCATCAGCACGATGACGAGGTCCGCGCCGTCGATCGTCTGCTCGAGGGTACGGCGCACGAAGGCCGAGCCTTCGCCCGAGCGCGCGAGGTTGCGCAGGTCGAGCGCGCGGCCGGACGCCATGCGCGGCAGCTCGTGAGCGAGGAAGCTCACGAAGCCGTACTCCCCCTCCGGCACGCCGAGCACCGTCGATTCGCCGAGCGCGAGGATGCGGAAGCTGCCGGGCGGCTTCGGCGGCAGGGCGATCCGCTCGGGCGCGCCGACGCCCGCCACGCGACAGCCGGCCTCGAGCAGGCCGAGCAGCACGAGGGTCGCGGCCGCGAGGCCCAGTGCGTCGCGGAGAAGCTGGCTGGGAGCCCGCGGCATGCTGCTTCGTACCCGCTCGCTGCGCTCGCTTCGGGCGCCGGCCTTCCCGGCGCGTTATGAATGAGTCTCCCTGCTGCGCGTCGCGAGGGCAACGACTCCTGCGCCGCGAGGCCCGGCCGGCGGAGGAGCCGACGCGTTGGACGCCAACGAGGGCTCGAAGGTCGGGCGGGCGCTGCTGCTCGGCACGGGGCTCCTCTTCCTGGCCGCGGCGCTCCTCTACGACCCGCACCTCTTCGCGATCCTGGTCCCGAGCTGGGATCCGACCTCGCTCCAGCTCGAGAAGCTCGGCCGCGTGCGTCTGGGCTTCGCCGCGGCGGGCGCCGCCGGCGTCGCGCTCGCGGAGCTCGCGCGGCGCAGGCCCGCGCTCTCGCGCTGGCTCTCGCGCCCGCGCATCGCGTCGGCGCTGCTCGCGCTGCTCGGCCTCGGCGTGCCGCTGGCGCTGCTCGACGGCGGCCTGCGCCCCTTCGTCGAGCCGAAGACGACGCTCTACACCGCGGATCGGGAGCTCGGCTGGAAGCTCGTGCCGGGCGCGCGCGACGAGTACGGGGGAGTCCGCATCGAGGTGAACTCCAGGGGACTGCGCGGGCCGGAGCTCGGCGACGCGAAGCCGGCGGGCAGCGTGCGCATCCTGTGGCTCGGGGACTCGGTGACCTTCGGCTACGGCGTCGAGCCCGTCGAGTCCGTGTTCCCGTTCCGTGTCGCCGCGCTGCTCTCGGAGCGCCTCGGGCGTCCGCTCGAGACGGTCGACTCGGGCGTGGGCGGCTACGCGCCCTGGCAGGAGCTCGCCTGGCTCGAGCGCGAGGGCTGGCGCTATGCGCCGGACCTCGTCGTCGTGGGTTTCGTGCTGAACGACCTGACGGAGCCGTTCTCGCTGGTGCGCTACGGCGGCACCGGCGAGGGCTGGCAGCTCGCGCGCGCGGCGAAGGGCCAGCTCGACCGCTGGCTGTCGTCGAGCGCGCTGGTGAGCTTCCTGCGCGAGGGCAACGCGCGCCTGCGCTTCGGTCGCGACGTGCAGCGCGGCGCGACCGCGAGGGGAACGCTCGACGTGCAGCGCCTCGTCGCCGATCCCGACGCTCCGATGTGGCAGCGCAGCTGGCGCGTCACCGAGTCCGACCTGACGCGCATCTTCGCCGCCGCGCGAGGCCACGGCGTCGGCGTCGCGCTGGTGATCTTTCCGTACGCCTTTCAGCTGGGCGCGCCGGGTCCGCAGCCCGCCGTGCAGCGGCGCCTGGTGTCGCTCGCCGAGCGCGAGGGCGTGCCGGTCCTCGACCTGCTGCCCGTGCTCGCGGCGCGGCGCGCGTCGCAGCCCTTCCTCGATGCCTCGCACCTCTCGGAAGCGGGTCACGCGGCGGTTGCCGAGGCGCTCGCCGGCTTCCTCGTCGAGCGCGGGCTCGTCCCGCCCCCGATGCGCCAGGGCTGACCTCGATGCGAAGTCTCACGGCGCGGCTCGCGCTCTTCACCCTGGCGAGCGCGCTCCTCGTGCCCCTCGCGCAACGGGCGCTCCACGAGCCGAGCGCTCTCGGCGACACCGCGCTCTTCCTGCGCGGCGTGCAGGGCGTCGACTCGTGGCGGCCCATGAACCAGGCCTATGCGGTCGTCACCGCGGCCCACGCGCCGCCGCTCTACGACTGGCTCTTCTTCGAGGGCCGCATCAAGTTCATCTACCCGCCGACGGCGCTGCTGCTCTTCCGCGCGCTCGACCTCGCGCTGCCCCAGCCCGACTGGCGCGCGGCGCTGAACGTCTTCTCGTGGCTCTGCGTCGCGCTCGCGATCGGCTTCTCCTGCGCGCTGCTGGACCGCACGCTGGCGCGCGCCGCGCCTCCCGCCTCGCCCTCCGAGCGCGCATTGCGCATCGGGCTCGGGGGAGCGCTCGGCCTCGCCTTCTACCCGCTCGTCAAGGCGTACACGCTCGGCCAGATGCAGGTCCTCGCCAACGCGTGCTTCGCGGCGTTCCTGTGGTGCTGGCTCGCGCACCGCCGCACGGCCGCGGGCGTGCTCGTCGCGCTGATGGCGGCCGTCAAGCCGCAGTACGGTCTCTTCGCGCTGTGGGGGATCGCGCGACGCGAGTGGCGCTTCGTCGCGAGCGCGACGGCCGCCGGCGCCGCGCTGCTCGCGATCTCCGTCGCCTGCTTCGGCCTCGAGAATCACGTCGACTATCTGCGGGTGCTCGCCCACGTCGGTCGGCACGGCGAGGCCTACTGGCCGAACCAGACCGTGAACGGCTTCCTCAACCGGCTGCTCGGCAACGGCGAGAGCGCGGTCTGGGATCCGCACGTCTATCCGCCCTTCCACCCCGTCGTCTACGCGGGGACGCTCGTCGCGAGCGTCGCCTTTCTCGCGGCGGGGCTGTTCTGGCCGATCCGCGCGCGAGCGCGCGCCGACGCCGTCGACCTCTCCGGCTTCGCCCTCGCGTTGACTCTGGCCTCGCCGCTGGCCTGGGAGCACCACTACGGGGTGCTGCTCCCGATCTTCGCCGTCTCGCTCGCCGCCTTGCTCGAGCGGCGCGCGTGGAGCGGGCTCGCGCTGCCGGCCTTCGGCCTCTGTGCACTGCTCGCGAGCAACTACTGGGAAGTTCTCGGCCGGCTCTCGGGCACGGTGTGGAATCCCCTCCAGTCTCTGCTGCTCTTCGTGAGCCTCGCGCTCCTCGCGCTGCTGCTCGCGCTGCGCCGCGAGCCGGCTCCGGGGTCCCAGTCCCGAGCATGATGGGTACAATGGGCCGAGTCGGAAACCCAAGGATCGGAAAGGACCGCTATGGAGATCTTCAGCCTCGAGGGTTGGTACTTCCTGCTCCGCTGGTTCCACTTCCTCGCCGGCATCACGTGGATCGGGATCCTCTACTACTTCAACTTCGTCCAGACCCCGTTCTTCGCCACCGAGCTCGGCGGCCAGGCGCGCAGCGCGATGGTGCGCGGGCTCGTGCCGAACGCGCTCTGGTGGTTCCGCTGGGGCGCCATGATCACGTTCCTCACGGGCTGGCTGATCATCCTGACGAAGGTCGGCCACGACCACGTGATGATGAACAGCGGCTACATGACCCGGATCCTGACGGGCGGCCTGATGGGAACGCTGATGTGGGCCAACGTCTGGTTCGTGATCTGGCCCGCGCAGCAGGTCGTGATCGCCAACGCGACGAACGTCGCCGCGGGCGGCGCCGCCGACCCGACGGCCGCGGCGCGCGGTGCACGCTCCGGTGTCGCCTCTCGCACGAACACGCTGTTCTCGATCCCCATGCTGTTCTTCATGGGCTCGGCGTCGCACTTCACCGCCCTGGCCGACGGGACGAACGTCGGGGCGTACTGGCTCTGCGCGCTGATCGCGATGCTCGCGGTGGAGGGGAACATCTTCTTCGGATCCGCGGCATCGCAGAAGCCGCTCTCGACGGTCTCGGGGACGCTGCACGCGGGCTTCGTGCTGGCGATCGTCCTCTACCTGCTGATGGTCGTCATCCTGTGAGCAGGAGCGCAGATCAGCCGGACGGTTTCGCCAGGTAGGCCGCCAGCGCGTCGATCTGATCGGAGAGGTACTCGAAGCGCGGCATCACGTTGCTGCCGGGGCGCTTCGGCGTGTAGCCCGGCGGATAGGTGCCGTGCACGACGCGCGCCTCGATCAGCTCGCGTGACGAGCCGGCGATCGCGGGTCCCACGGCGCCGTCCTGTGTCGGATCGCCGTTGTGGCAGGCGATGCAGACGTTCTGGTAGACGCGCTGGCCCTGCTGTGCGAGCGGCGAGAGCTTCGAGGAGCTCGCGTCGGAGCACGACGCAGCGCCCGTCGCGACGAGCGCCGCCAGGATCGTCCACCGCGCTCGCATCGCTCGCCGCCGCCGGTCCACGGAGGCGCGGAGCGTAGCCGTCCCGCGCCGCGATGTAGAGTGCGCGGCATGCCGGCGTCCTCGACCTGGACCACCCGGGCCAACGGGCTCACGCTGCTGCGCCTGTGCGCGGCGCCGGCCTTCGTCGCCGCGGTCGGCGCGGGGGCGGCGCCGCTGGCGGCGCTGCTGTTCTCGCTCGCGATCGCCACCGACCTCGCCGACGGCTGGGTCGCGCGCCGGTACGACGAGGCCTCGCCGCTCGGCGGCCTCGTCGATCACGCGGCCGACGCCCTCTTCGTCACGGCGGGCAGCGCCATCTTCGCCAGCCGCGGCGAGCTGCCGTTGTGGCTGCCCTTTGCGATCGCGATCGCGTTTTCGCAGTACGTGCTGGACTCGCGCCCGGGCCCGGCACTCCGCGGCAGTCGGCTCGGCCGGTGGAACGGGATCGCCTACTTCGTCGCAGTGGGAGTCCCCTGCGTGCGCGACGCGCTGGGCCTCACCTGGCCTCCGGCGGCGTGGGTCCGCGATTTCGGCTGGCTCCTCGTCGCCTCGACGCTCGCCTCGATCGCCGATCGCCTGCTCCGGGCGAGGTCGCTTCGACGGCGCGGATAATCCCGAGTCATTTGCCGATGAATATGGGCCGATCGCGGGGTAGCTCTGCGGAAACGTCTGAAAAGACAGGGATGATTCGAGACATAAATCCCGATCCGGTAATCGTGGATCTGTTGGAATCGTGGCCGGGGTGCCACTAGACTGCGCCATCCCGGCCCATACGCCGGGATTCAGGTGGGCGACGCGCGCCAGAGCCCCGCCTGTCTTGCCAGCCACACGCGGTTCGAGTCAGCATCGGGCGCGCCGCCGAGGAGCATTTTCTTCATGGCCTTCATGCCGGGCAGCACGTGGAAGCAGGTCCTCCAGGGACGCATGGAGCCGGACTGGGCGAACGAGATCGACCTGTTCGAAGGACAGGTCCAGCTCCGCAAGCAGGGCAAGCTCGAAGAGAAGGTCTTCGCCGAGACGCGGCTTCGCCGGGGCGTGTACGGCCAGCGCTACGACAACGGCAAGCGGCACGACGGCGTCTCGGAGCGCACGCTCGCCTTTGCCGACCGCCCGACCAAGGGCACGGACACCGTCTGGGACGCGCCGGGCATGCAGCGCATCAAGGTTCCGTATGGCGGGATCTCGCCCGAGCAGCTCGAGGTGATCGCCGAGCTCGCGGAGGAGTACTCCGACGCGATCCTGCACGTCACCACCCGCCAGGACATCCAGCTCCACTTCGTTCACATCGAGGACACGCCGGACCTGATGCGCCGGCTCGCGGCCGTGGGCATCACCACGCGCGAGGCCTGCGGCAACTCGGTCCGCAACGTGACGGCCTGTCCGCTCGCGGGCGTGTGCCGCACCGAGGCCTTCGACGTCTCACCCTACGCGAAGGCGCTGATGCGCTTCCTGCTCGGGCACCCGGACGTGCAGGACTTCGGGCGCAAGTTCAAGCCGGCCTTCTCCGGCTGCGCGCACGAAGCGTGCGGGCTGGTCAAGATGCACGACGCCGGCTACGTCGCGAAGCGGGTGGACGGCAAGCGCGGCTTCGAGGTCGTGGTGGGCGGCGGGCTCGGACCGGTGCCGTACCAGGCCGAGGTGCTCTCGGAGTTCACGCCCGAAGAGGAGCTCCTTCCGCAGACGCAGGCGGTGGCGCGCGTCTTCGCGCGCCTCGGCGAGAAGCGCAACCGCGGCCGCGCGCGCATCAAGTTCCTGGTGGCGAAGCTCGGCATCGAGGAGTTCCGGCGCCTCGTCGCCGAGGAGCGCGCGAAGCTCCCCTACGACCCGCGCTGGACCGCCTACCTCGCCGACATGCCGCACACCCAGGGCGCGCCGGCGCGCCCGGCGCGAGCGCTCGCGGGCGGCGCGCGGCCGGAGGGCTTCGACGCCTGGCGCGAGACGAACGTCACGGCGCAGCGTCAGCCGGGCTACGCGGTGGCGACGGTCGCGCTGCCGCTCGGTGACCTCACGTCCGACCAGGCGCGCTTCCTCGCGGATCTCGCGCGCAGGTACGCGGGCGACAACCTGCGCACCACCGTCGAGCAGAACATCTGCCTGCGCTTCGTGCCCGAGGCCGAGCTGCCCGCGCTCTACGCGGACCTGCGCGCGGCGGGGCTGGCGGCGCCGGGCGCCGGCACCATCGTCGACGTCACGTCCTGCCCCGGCACCGACACCTGCAAGCTCGGCATCGCGTCGTCGCGCGGACTCGCCGCGGAGCTGCGGCGCCGCCTCGGCGAGAAGTCCGCGACGCTGCCGACGGCGGTGAAGGACCTGAAGATCAAGATCTCCGGCTGCTTCAACAGCTGCGGACAGCACCACGTCGCCGACATCGGCTTCTACGGCAACAGCCGCAAGGTCGACGGCCGCACGGTGCCGCACTTCCAGGTGATCCTCGGCGGGCAGTGGAGCGAGAACGCGGGCTCCTACGGGCTCGCCGTCGGCTCGGTGCCCTCCAGGGCGATCCCGCAGACCCTCGAGGCGCTGACGGACGCCTACGCCCACGGCCGCCAGCAGGGCGAGCGCTTCCAGGCGTTCATCGCGCGCATGGGCAAGCGCAACGTGCGCGAGATCCTGAAGCCGTTCATGGACGTGCCGCTGCACGCCGACGCGCCCGAGTTCTACTCGGACTGGCACGACGTGCGCGAGTTCACGATCGGCGACCTCGGCGTCGGCGAGTGCGCGGGCGAGGTGGTGTCGCTGTTCGGCATCGAGGTGGTGAAGGCGGAGTCGCAGGCCTTCGACGCGCAGATCGCACTCGACGAGGGCGACTACGAGGAGGCCGAGGAGCTGGCCTACAGGGCCATGCTCTCCGCCGCGCGCGCCCTGGTGCGCACCGAGTACATCGACGTGACCGAGGCCGCCGACGACATCGTCGCGCAGTGGCGCACGCGATTCTTCGACACCGAGCGCTTCTTCGACAAGTACTCGGGAGGGCGCGCGGGTCAGTACCTGCTCGATCGCCATGCGGGTCGCCCGGCGCGCATCGGGCGCGCCGAGGCCGCGCGGCGCGTCGAGGAGGCGCAGCTCTTCGTCGAGGCGGCGCACGCCTGCGAGGCGCGCAACAGCGCGGCGCGGCAGCCCGTCGGCGGACCGGTCGAGATTCCCGCCGCGCCGGCCGAAGCCTGAGCGCCCGCGAAGCATCCGCCCATGAACCCCAAGCGAATCGCGGTCAAGTTCTTCGTCGCGCCGGATCCCGCGGCGGCGCCGGATCTGCATCCGTTCATCGGGATCTTCCACCGCTTCATCCAGCGCAAGGCGCTGCCGGGTCTGCTGATCGACGTCGCCGACTACGCGCACGTGCCGGAGGGCCCGGGCGTGGTCCTGATCGGCCACGACGTCGACTACGGCATCGATCTCGCCGGGGGGCGCGCGGGTCTGCTGACCACGCGCAAGCGCCTCGACGGGACGCCGCTCGCGGAAGCGCTGCGCGACGCGCTGCGCCGGGCGCTCGCGGCGGTGTCCGCCGTCGAGGCCGAGGCCGAGGCGAAGCTCCGCTTCGCGACCAGCGCCTTCGCCTTCGACGTGCTCGATCGCCTCGCGGCGCCGAATCGCAAGGACGCGTTCGACGCGGCGGCGCAGGCCGTGGCTCCGCTGCTCGGCGAGCTCTACGGGGCGGGTGGCTTCCGCGTCGAGCACGCCAGCGCCGGCGATCCGCGCAGGAGCCTCGGCCTCCGCGTCAGCGCACCGGGAGCGCCCCCGGCGGACGTCCTCGCCGCGCGGCTCGTTCGTTAGCTTCCGTGGGCTGGTGAAGGAGGAAGTCCATGGATCGACAGAGCGAGTGGGACATCTCGGTGGAGGACCTGGCGCGGCTGCGAGAGGAGGGCGCGGAGTTCGTGCTCGTCGACGTGCGCGAGCCTCACGAGTACGAGATCTGCAACCTCGAGGGAGAGCTCATCCCGCTGAAGACGCTGCCTTCGCGCATCGAAGACCTCGATCGCGAGGCCTACGTCATCGTCCACTGCCGCTCGGGCGCCCGCAGCGCCAAGGCGGTGGAGATCCTGCGCGCGCAGGGCTTCGGGAACGCCTGGAACGTGCAGGGCGGCA
>Ga0335070_10003776_pt1 | contig 17681 bp, 15 predicted proteins | sample Lox_Sample_13_FD_206722 | JGI IMG/M metagenome (GOLD analysis project Ga0335070, IMG submission 206722) | Soil microbial communities from Loxahatchee National Wildlife Refuge, Florida, United States - Lox_Sample_1.3 | ecosystem: Environmental > Terrestrial > Soil > Wetlands | place: USA...
CTCTTTAGAACTGCACAAAGAGGGCTGCTCACATACGTGCTCAGGGTGTTCCCAGGCGTTGTTCAACACATATTCGAAGACCAGGAGCTTTACCTGAGAACACATAAACAAACCTCAGAACAAGAGCTCATGTTCCACCTTGATGACCCGCAAAAATACCTTCTCATTCCAACGCCAAATGGACCTGTTCCGCTCTCGGACACCACACGTATTGAGGATTTCATATACAAACTCTCGCCAAACGGAAAAATCGACAAGATAGAACGCCTAGGCGGAGTTCTGAACACTGTTTACCTTGTAAGCTACGAAAAGAATGGAGAAAAACACCGCGTTATCGTGAAAAAATTTGAAGACTGGTTTGCGTTCAAATGGTTTCCCTTGGCTTTCTGGACGCTGGGAACACACTCCTTCGCTGTGCTTGGACAAACAAGGCTCGAAAGAGAATACGCGATAAACCAGTTCCTGAATCAACATGATTTCAAGGCTCCAAAAATCCTTCATGTAAGCCCACAGCAACGATTAGTCTTCAAAGAATACGTCGAAGGAACAAATATGACCGAAATAATCAAACACGTAATCGCTTTCAAAGAAAAAACCACCACAGAACTGGCATTAATTCAAAAAGTGGGCGAAAAAATCGCCAGGGCACATAAACTGAGCGTGGCGTTGGGCGACTGCAAGCCCGAAAACATAATAATTACCAAAGATGAAGAACCTGTTTTTCTCGATCTGGAACAAGCGACCCGAAACGGAAACAAACCATGGGACATCGCTGAGTTTCTCTACTATTCGGGACATTACATGTCGCCAATAGCCAATCCGGATGCGGCTGAATTAATCACCAAAGCTTTCATTCAGGGCTATCTAGCGGGCGGAGGCAAAAAAGAAACAATAAAAAAAGCTTGGTCTGCGCAGTACACGAAGGTATTCAGCATATTCACTCCGCCACAGGTTATATTTGCGATTTCTAACATCTGCAGAAAAATCGACAAGTTACAGGAGAACGAAAAATAGTGAGAAATAGAACCAGCATCACTTTTTTCGGCGGAGTCAACGAAATCGGTGGAAATAAAATTCTCCTTCAAGACGATGACACGCGTGTTTTTTTGGATTTCGGCTTGAGTTTTGGGAGACGAGGTCAGTATTATGAGGAGTTTCTGACGCCGCGAAGCGCTTGTGGCGTCGGCGATTTTCTGGAGATGGGACTGATTCCGAAAATTGAAGGGATTTACAGAGAAGATTTACTCGCAATGTGCAGGCTGAAACAGGAGAAGCAGAGGATTGACGGCGTTTTTCTATCGCATGTGCATGCAGACCATGCTAATTACGTGTCTCTTCTGCGCGAGGATATCCCCGTTTACTTGGGCGAAACTGCACTTTTGATACTAAGCGCCGCGGCAGAGAGCGGAGCACGTTCATTAGAGTCGGAGATAATCGACTTCAAAAAACGCCCATTTGCAGATAGAAAGGAAGAGCCTGTAAAAAGAACTCTCAAGCCTTTCAGGACGGGCAAGAAAGTCAAAGTAGGCAGTTTGGAAATCGAGCCTATGCACGTGGATCATTCGATCCCTGGAGCCTATGGGTTTATCATTCATACAAGCCGCGGTGCGGTGGTTTACACTGGCGATCTGCGAATGCATGGCACGAAACCGCAGATGACTAACGAGTTTGTTGAACGCGCCGAAGAGGCAGAGCCTGCGGCTCTGGTTGTGGAAGGCACAAGAATTGATACAGAACATGAGGCTTCAAGCGAGGCTAAAGTTAGGCAGGAATGCAATGAAGCTGTAGCTGAAACCGACGGGGTGGTGGTGGCAGATTTTAACTTTAAGGATGTGGATAGGCTTCGTACGTTTTTGGAAATCGCGAAGAATAATGGTAGGCGGCTTGTTGTTTCCTTGAAGGATGCGTTTTTGTTGAAGTGGCTTAGTCGAGACCCGAAGTTGAATGTTCCCAATTATGATGACAAAGACGTGGTCATTCATATTCCGAAAAGGGGTACGGGAAGGTTTCTGGAAAGCGATTACAGCGTCGCCGAGAGGCAGTTTTTGAAGCTTGGGAACGCGTGGACAGCGGAAACTGTGAGGGAGAATCAGAAGTGTGTGGTTTCGGTTTTGAGTTTCTACAATTTCAGCGAGTTGATCGACATTAAGCCAGAGCCGAGTGGCTTGTTTATTCATTCTTTGAGTGAGCCTTTTAATGAGGAGATGGCGTTGGACTCTAAGCGTTTGGACAACTGGTTGCGACATTTTAAACTGCGAAAGTTTCAGAGCCACTGTTCAGGACACGCGTGTGGAAAAGAATTACTCGAAATGACGAGGCGAATTAAAGCAAAGAAGGTTTTCCCCGTTCATACTGAGCATCCACAAATTTTCCACAAGGCATTAAAAAACGTGCAGGTTGTGCGAGAAGCAGTTGAGTACGAGTTGTAGTATGGAAAACCAATCCATATCGACGCTGCGCAATGGTTAATTCGGTTCTTGAGAACGAAATTTTTGAAGAAGAAATGTTCAGGCTTAGTCGCAGGTTGCTGCAGGTTTTTCATGGTTTGGGACTCAGCTGCTTAGCAGGCGCTGTGTTTCTGCAGGTATTAGTGTTTTTAGATATTGGACAGAAGGGATATTTCTTTGCGGTGGAGAATAATCCGTTGGTTCTGTGGACGGAAGTGGGGTTCAGCGGATTCACGGCGACGTATTTTGGGTATATGTATTTGCGGTTTATCCGTTCTCTTAAGCGTTAGTGGGTTTTGTGCAGGTTTCGTGCGGCAGTGAATGCCAAGCCTTTTTGTGTGAGCATCTGGGCGGTATTGTTTAACGCGTCATGTTTGTCCAGGTAGTTCTGAAGTAGTCTGGGCATCAAGTCTTGAGCGATTATGTCTTTTTTGGGGATGAAATAGTCCAAGATGTCTGATGGATGTTCGCGTGTTTTTTCGGTTTCGGGCAAGCCGCCTTCGTGTTTGGCGCTTATGTTTCTGACGTGGTCGGCCAGTTGGAGCAGTTCGGTTTGTCGGTTGTAGGGTTGTCGTATTATGCTCCTGTAGGCTTCTGTGATGTGGTGCTCTATGCGGACAATGTCTTCGAAGCCCCACGGTTTGCGTGTGTAAGCGGCGAGTTCAATAGTTTCGTTGTTAACGCTGTTGGACAGGTTAAAGCCGATTAACGGAGTTGTGCCGTCTGGTCGGCTGAAGAGTTTGGCTGTCATAAGTGTCCAGAGTATACTGTAGGGGTTGTCGTTGCCTACGAAGACGCTGATTTTGAATTCAATGTCTACGCCCAGTTTGTAAAGCATATACCCCAGCAGAATCGAGCCCGAGTTCACGTTTAAGACTTGACGAACACCATACTCAGTGTAATAGTGCAGAAACTCCTCTACCCACTTCAACGCGTACTCGTTGGGCATGCCCACTCCGCCGAAATAGCCCGTAATAGTGTCTGGTCCACCAAGATGGACGTTAATGGGCGCTCCATCAGGTCCAGGCATCGTGCCCTTCGTGTCCAGGGTTTCAACGAATGAGGCGCCTATTATTTGCATGGCTGCTGCAGAGGCGAGTAGGTCGTTGTCTTCGACTTGTTCTTTCATGTTGCGGACGCGTATGTATCGTGCGGGCATGAGTTCTTGGTTCTTTATGCTTTTCTTGGCTTCTTCTATGAGCCATGGGAAGAAGTTGAAGGCGCTGATTTCGAGAGTTATGGGGCAGGAATCGTCGAATTTTGTCGAGTCGGCTTTCTTTCCTGAGACTTTGCGTCGGTATTCGGGTATGCTGATGAAAACGTTCTCATCACGCTGCTGAACGAGCCACTCCAGGTCTTTAAGAAAGGGTGATTTTTTCTTCTCCAGCCTGTTCATGTAGGTTTCGAGTCTGCAGCACACCTGCGCCTTACGGTTGATTTCCTGCACGCCGCCATACTTGTCTATGATTGCTAACAGACCGTTTATGAGATGATTATCTTTTCTGAGGATAAAATCGTTAATTTCTCTTAGGCTTTCTTCGCTTATTCGCAGTTTTTCTCTGATGTCGACCAATTCGTGAGTCTCCATGAACTAGTTTAGACACAAATCTTTCGGTTTTCGGGCTCATAAGACTTTTTCCTTCTCATCGAAGAGTGAGTACGATGGTCTGAGAAAATTAGGCGATGTCCAATTCCTGTACTTTCTCTTCATGTCCGGCTGCTCCTTTGCCTCTGAATATGGATGGAACTATAGCCACCGCGTTTAAGATAGCAAGCCATACGTACGTCACCTTTAGCCCTGAAAGAAACTGCATCTTTTGAGCTGGAGTGATGATAGCTTCTTCTGAAGCCGACATTATCTGTGTCACCAAAGCATACGGAACTATGAGGCTTATTATCACTATAGCGAGGTTTAGGCTCACCGCGAAGCCCACATTGAAGAACGTGGCTCTCAACGCCGAGCCGACGCCTCTCCTCTGCGCTGGAACAGAGCCCATAACCGAACTCATGTTTGGAGAGCTGAAAAAGCCTATGCCAGCGCCGAACAGCATCATGAAAATGGCTATGTTGGAGTAGGGTGTTAGTTCATCCACGGTCGAGAACAAATAGAGCGAAGCACTCGTCAATATGATTCCTGATGTCGTAAAAGGAATGTGCCCGAATCTGTCTGAAAGTTTGCCGCTTAATGGTCCACATATCAAGAAAGCAATATCGAATGGAATTATTCTTATCCCCGCGTCGAATGGACTCAAGCCTAGAACGAGTTGGAAGTAAAGGCTCAGCAGGAGCAACACAGCGCCCCACGCGATGGCGTTAATTAATTGTGCAATCACGCCGCCCGTGTATTCTCTAATCTCGAGAAGCCGCAGGTCAAGCAGTGGATGTTCGCATCTCCGTTCATGCCATACGAAGATAACTATGCTTACGATGCTGATGACGAGAAGTTCATAAACTATGAGTCGACTTCCTATTCCATACGCGTCATACGTGAGAGCCAGAAGAAGACTTGTCACAAAAACTGTAAAAGCAAAAAACCCTCCCCAGTCAATCTTTGCGCCTTTTTCCCCGAACATCGTCTCCTTAAGCGCCAACTGGGCCCAGACAGTTCCGAAAATGCCTATGGGAATGTTGATGTAAAACAGCGCTCTCCAATCACCGATGAACGACAAAATTAAACCGCTTATCGTCAAGCCTGCCATGGCACCGAACCTGAAGCCCAAGTTATTGACGCCGAGGGAAAACCCTAATTCCTTCGTCGGCGTGGCATCCACAATCAGTGCCACGCTGTTTGTTAGAATTATGCCAGCTCCAATTCCTTGCGCTATTCTGAATAGTATAACCTGTAAGGGATTCATTGCAAAGCTCGTAAGCGCCGAGCCTATGGTAAAAATCGCGAAACCACTTGTGTAAATGTTTTTTCGTCCGAAAACGTCGGTCACTCTACCGATGAGAAGCAGTATGACGATGCTGCCTAGAAGATAGGCTTGGTTAATCCATATGCCCTGTTCAGTGTCTGCACCCAAAGCCGCGATTACCTGCGGAAGGCCCACAATGACGATTCTCGCATCGATTCCAGCCATGAGAACGCCTATGGTAGTTACCGAGAGCACAGTCCACTTGTACTGCAGCGCAATCCCTTCGTGTCGTATTAGCTGTTTGACTACCCAACTCTTATGCTTAAACCTTGCTTGAAAGCAGATGAAATATGAGAGAACTTAATAGAGAGAGTTAGAAATCAAGTAACATACCTCACGAGTTTAGGAGCAAGCATCCAAATGTACAAACCCACGGGAATCTTACCCGCTCTGGTCACACCCTTCACCGAAGACGGCAAACAAGTAGACGAACAACAACTCCGCAGACTCGTCAATCACTGCATAGACCTAGGCGTTAGCGGACTCGTGCCCTGCGGAACCACAGGCGAATTCGTCAACATGACAACCGAAGAGAAAAAACAAGTAATCAGCACAGTAATCTACGAAGCCAACGACCGCGTCAAAGTAATCGCCGGCACGGGCGCGTCAGGCACAGACCAAGCCTTAGAAATGACCCAGTTTGCTAAAGATGCTGGCGCTGACGCCGCCATTATTGTCACGCCCTACTATCTCAAGCCCGCCGACCGTGGCATCTATGAACATTATGACGCCATCGCGTCGAAAGTAGACCTGCCCATCGTACTCTACAACATTCCCCAATGCACGGGTCTAGCCCTGCCATGGCAGATGGTCGAAGACCTGGCGCAGATTCCCAACATTGTGGCTATTAAGGACAGCAGCGGGCAACTAAGTTTCATAGGCGCTGTGCTGGAGAAAGTTAGGGACAAAGTCAACGTCCTCTGCGGACACGACGAAGTCGTCACAGCCGCCCTAGCAACAGGCGCGTCTGGAGCCATACTCGCCAGCGCCAACTTCATTCCTGACATTTGGGTAAAAATTTACAATCACATCCAAAAAGGCGAACTGACCCAAGCACGAGAACTGCAGTACAAGGTGCAGAAAATCGCCCGCATAACCGTCAAAAGCGGACCAGTAGGCACTAAGGAAGCGCTTAATATGATGGGCATAAAAGTCGGTTCTGTAAGGCTTCCGCTGAGTGTCGGCGGCGAATTAACCTACGAAGAACGCGAAGAACTCCGCCTAGACTTGGAAAAAATCGGCAAAATCCAGCCGAAACCCGTCAAGTTCGAAATCGAAGAGAAAGTCATAGAAGAACAATTTCGAGCCATAGACGTCACGCCTGAAATCATATGCGATTTTAGGCTCAAAGTAGCAGAGGCTTTAGCGGGCGGAGGCAACGAAGTAGCGCACATAGGCTTGATGATAGGCACAAAAGACGGACCATTGGCAGAGGTGTACGCAAAGGCACGCGCAACGCCTACACAGGGACATGAGCCTTTAGAAGCCATCCTAGAGCCGAATTTGAAAGTGAAACCAGAAACCCTCATTGTTCCCACGGTGACGATAAGGAGCATGCGACAAGCAAGTATGGTTTATGGACCCGCACAAACCGCCGTTGCCAAGGCGGTGGCCGACAGCGTCGCCGACGGCACCATTCCAAAGCAGGCAGTGAACGACCTTATCATAATCGCCAACGTTTTTGTGCATCCAGCCGCCGTTGATCGCCAACGCGTGTACATTAATAATTATAAGGCCATGCGCCATGCCCTCCGCCGCGTGGTGGAAGGCAGACCGACAATAGATGAAATTGTGGAGAATAAAGATCGTAGTAAGCATCCGTTCAAGTACTCGCCGTAGCGTGACGTGCCGTGAAGAAGAACATAAGCCAAGGCGACAACGTTCTGCTCTACCTGAACCCTAGACGAACGTATTTAGTAAAAATAGAGAAGGGCAAAAGCCTTCATACGCATAAGGGGTATATTCAGCATGACAGCCTAATCGGTAAACCATATGGCACGCGTGTAGCCACGAACACGGGTACAGAGTTCATCGCCCTCAGACCAGCATTGAGAGATTACATTTTCAAGACGCAGAGAAAGACACAGATAATGTATCCCAAGGACATCGCGTTGATCGTCATGTTCAGCGGCATAGGCCCAGGAAGCAAAGTAGTCGAAGCAGGCACAGGCGCAGGCGCCTTAACTACTGCCTTAGCGTATTACGTGAAGCCTACAGGTCGAGTTTACAGTTACGAAATCAGACAGGAATTCATACAAACCGCCCAGAAAAACTTGGAAAAAGCCAGCCTATCAAAATGGGTGACGATAAAGAATAAAGACATTACGCTGGGGATAGACGAAACCTACATCGACGCCGTGATCCTCGATTTGGCCACTCCTTGGCTGGTTATTCCGCAAACGTGTTCAGCGCTTAAAGGTAGCGGTGCGCTGGTTTCTTTCAGTCCGACGATAGACCAGGTGATTAAAACAGTTGATGCGCTGAGAGAAAACGGTTTCGTGGATGTCCAAACAATAGAGTGCCTCATGCGAGGGATGCAGGTAGAAGTTGGAAGGACCCGACCCGAAACACTGATGACCGCGCACACTGGCTACATTACTTTTGCGCGCAAGAGTGTATGAAACATAAAGAAAGAGAGAAAAAAGGGGTTTTTTACGATGTGGCGGGTTGAGGTTCTGGACGTTTGCGTAACCATTTTATGATGTAGCCGATGCCCAGTAGTACCCAGCCGATGCCGAAGAGTACCCACATGGTTGAGAGTCCGTTGAAGAAGCTGGTCATGGCGTTTAAGCTTCCGATTTGTGCCTGTATTTGTTGAATATCCAAATCCTGAAGCATTGTCTGGTAAGACTGTTCTGTGCTCCATGCTTGGTTGAGATCATTGACCGCATTGCTGTAGCTTTGTTTTGCTGCGGCAAAGTTTCCTTCAGCGTAATACCTGTCTCCAGTGGATGTTTGGTTTTCAGCCATATTCGACAGCATTTTGGCTTGAGCACTCTCAAAATTTATGTACGGAAACGAATCAATTGTGGCTACCAAGTTCATTGCGTCGGCTTGATCCGCCGAGTAAACCACAAAGTCGCTTGCAAATAGTGGTGCGTATGTGCCTGTTTTCTTGGCTCCAGAGGCATTGAGGAAGGCGTAATCTGCATAGAGTGAGTAGGAATGACGATAAAGGTTAGTTGCGTCAGCTGAGGACGGAACTGTGAAGTTTATGAAGAGGACACGTGAATCGCCAAAGTTCTTTATGGTTACTGTCTGAGTTGATGTGTAGGTCGTGCCCCAATCAAAACTCACATAAACGCGTGTAACATTAAGCCCGCCGACGGCAGTGCCGTTTGAGTGCCTCACGGTGACCGCTAAAACGGCGGTAGTTCCCTCTCTGTATGCGACGATGTTACCATTACCATAGTAATCATCATGACCTGAGTAAGTATATCCTATCCATTGTGTGCCAGTTACTTCTCCGTACGTTGGTATCAGTGCGACCGCTACTAGGATTAATGCTGTTATGGCTAGAATTGATTTCTTCATTTTCATTTTAGGTTCCCTTTTTACAAACCCTTAGATTTATGGCGTTAAGTATTTAACTTTTAACCAGCCTACTAGGAAAAAAAGGGCAAACAAGAGCATAGATTAACCGAGAGTTTCCTTAAAAGTGTCTATCTAATGATGAATAGCACCGCGCCTGTGATTATGGGCGTGACTAAATTGTCGCTCACGGGCAGGGGCAGATATTCTATGAACATGGCCACGATTGCGCCGATTAAGGCCATTAAAGGAGCGATGTAGAAGGAGCCCGCGAGGAAAGCGAAAAAGAACCCGACTGTTGAGCCTTCTAGCGTTTTTCCTCTGTTAAAGGGCAATGCTTTTTTCCCGTATATTCTTCCGAATATGGAGGCTGTGCTGTCGCCCAAGGCGAATATGGCGATTGCGGCGCTGCTGGCGGGGTTCGGGAAAATCAGTAACGTGAGCAGAATGCCCAACGCAAAGAATATGGGCGCAGTCGTAAACTCAAAGAGCTCTGACTGGTTGGCAGCGTGGTATGTTATATAGGAAATTATTGGGAGGTTTTTTCTTTCCATCCTCGCCAGCTCAGACATCATGTACAAGAGGGTGACGACAAGAATGAAAAGAGCAGTTACGTATAAGCCCGCATAAAAGGCAAGAAGGGGAATAAAAAAGCCGCAGGCGTGGATGCTTTCTCTCAGAAGTTCATTTCTGGAAGGCTGCTTCTCTCTTTCTCTGGGTTTTCCTTCTATAGGCGCTAGGATTTCTCGCAGTTTTCCTGCAACCACGATGTCGGCTTTCAAGCGCACAGCAAAGTCTGGATTGTATCCTATTTTCAGAGCTTCTGGAAGAAGCATGGGCACATTGTTTCTATCGTCGGCAACCACGACACAGTCATTTGGCGTAAGTTTTTCGGCTTCCAAAATCTTCGCTAAGACAGTAAGTTTGCCTCTATGCTCTAAAACGTCACCACTGATTTCGCCAGTTAAGACTCCGTCGTTTTCTTCCAGTTGAAAACCAACAGCATAGTCAGCTTGAAGCCTTAACGCCAAATCTTGGACTACTACCGTGGGCAAACCTGAACTGATCAGAGCGGTTTTGCAGCCTTCATGTTTTAGCGTTTCAAAGACTTCATCCGTGCCTGGCATGAGGGGAACGCGCCTGAAAATCCGCAACAGTTCATCTACGCTTATGCCCTTGAAAGGCTTGAATATGCGCTTCAGAGCAGATTTTAGAGAGATCAAGCCCATCTCATAAAGAAAACCGATGAATATTATTTTTAGGAACTGTGGAAAACTGAGGGTTCTGCCCACCTCAAAGAAGAGGTAACGTTTTTTGGGCATCAGCACGCCTTCAACATCGAAAACTATGAGTTTAGATTTCCTGTTTGGTTTAGTCACTATCGGCGTCCTTCTCTGCTTTAGGGATTTAGTGTTAAGATATAAACGAGTTCGTTTTCTCCCTTGCCATATAAGCCTTTCAAAACCGCACTTTTTTGGAAGCCAATTTTCTCGTAGAGTTTCCGCGCAGCCACATTTTCTTCCCCAGTAGTGACCAGCGTTTTTCTCAGAACGTAGCCATCTTTCCCGAAAACGGTTTTAGCATCTTCTATAGAAGCTCGAAGTAATCTTTCCCCGAAGCCTTTCCGCCTAAATTTTTCGTCTATCCGCAGCTCATCGATTACCATTATTCCATGATGCTTTTCGGCTTCAACTCGCCAGAACAACACGTCTGCAATAGTCTTCCTTAGCTTGGCAACCTTGATGTGATGATATTCGAAGAAGGATTTCACATATCTGCTTGCTTCCTTCTTTATGTGGTAGAGATGAGGCGAACTATAGATGTTTACTAGTCTCTCCACAAATCCTCCCGACGCATCAACTATTTCCACACCCAAACACTTCTCTCCCTTTTTTTAACTCACTATCGGTTACAGCCTAAAAAAGAAAACAAGAGTCTATATTTTACGCTTATGCCTCACAACACACCAAAGTGAACCCGTGGTTCTCTGATCATATTTGCAGCATATTTGGATCCTAATAGTATCATATATGGAACCGGGTCTAGAGGCGCACAGAGCAGATGCACACAAAAGGAAGGCTTCCGAAGATAAATTCTTATTTGCCAGAGTTGTAATGAAGGCTTAACTATTCAACCCGTGAAAAACTTTGAGCAAGCCTGAAAGAACCTCGCTGGAACTGTTCCGACTCAAAAAATCATTGGACACACTGGCGAAAAAAGAAGGCAGGGGCACAGAACTCGTTTCACTTTACGTCCCGCCGGGCAAACAAATCAGCGAAGTCCTCGGCATGCTCAGAGATGAATACGGAACAGCCTCAAACATAAAATCCGACACCACACGCAAAAACGTCCAAGACGCCATAGTCAAAGTGCAACAACGCCTAAAACTCTTCAAACACGTACCAAAAAACGGCTTGGTAATATTCAGTGGCGCCATCCCACAAAACGGACCAGGCAGCGAAAGACTCGAAACCTATGTGTTAGAACCCTTAGAGCCAATCAAAGTTTACTTGTACCGCTGCGACGCCAAATTCCACTTGGAATACCTACAGGAACAACTCAGAGAAAAAGAAGCATACGGCATAATCCTCATGGACGCAAACGGCGCCTCATTCGCGCTGCTAAAAAGCAAACACTTGGAAGTGGTGCAGGAAATCACCTCAGGCGTGCCAGGCAAACACAGAGCGGGGGGGCAATCCGCTAGGCGATTCGAGAGGCAACGCGAAGCGAAACTTCAGGAATTCTTCAACCGCGTGGGCAAACACGCAAACGAAATTTTCCTACAAACGCCCAACCTCAAAGGCGTAATCCTAGGCGGACCAGGACCTACGAAGTATGATTTCGAAAAGGGCGATTACTTGCAGTATAATTTGAAAGACAAAATCATCGCGATTTTGGACACCGCCTACGTGGGCGAGCAGGGTGTTGACGAGATAATGGAACGTGCGCCAGAGATTCTTCGCAAAGTACGGTACATTGAAGAGAAAAAGCTGATGCAGGATTTTCTGTACCAAATAGGCCACGACACAGGCTTGGCGGCGTACGGTGAAGACGAAATCAGGCGTGCATTGAACACGGGGGCAGTTAGGATGCTTTTACTTTCTGAAGGCATTGACATTGTGAGAGTGACCACGAAATGCAGTGTATGTGGCTACACGGCACAAGAGACGATGAAAGAACAAGCACTACGTGCTTTTGAGCAGAATCTTCCAGAGCAGCATTGTCCCAAGTGTAATTCGCAGTCGCTTGCGGTCGCAGAGGTTAAAGACATAGTGGAGGAACTGGCCGAAATCGCCGAACATGCCAACACCGAAGTGGAAATGATATCTACAGAAACCGAAGAAGGCCAAATGCTCAAAAACTCCTTCGGCGGCATGGCGGCAGTTCTACGCTTTAAACTTTCGCGTTAGTCGTCTGACCTTTGTTCTTATTGTTAGGTTGTTTTAATTTTGCATAAAACGGAATAAAAAACAACGAAATCACTCCGAGAAGCATGAAGTAACTCGAGTAATCATTCCTTGAAATCAGGACATAAGTTGGCACGAGGTTCACGATTCTTCCCAGCATCAAGCCTACTTCCATTAACACGAGGATGCTGGCATAATTTTCCCTTGGAAAAACGTCCGCGTAATATGCAAACCAAGAAAGCCCGAAGGCAGACGCCAAGCCCGAAATAGTTGAGAAAGCGACAACCTGATACATTGTTGAAGAGTTAGCGATAGCGAAGTACCATGCGGCGTACATTATGGCGCCTATTATGGAAAACTCGACGCGCATTCTTTTCACGTCTGAAATCCAACTGACAAAAAATGTTGTGGCCACGATGAGCAATCCGCTTACGGCGTATATTAAGCCCATGTTTAGCACCGTGCCTGAGACGCTTAGAACGAAAAAGGGATAGGGAAGCCAATAACTCTCGATTAATCCCCATAAAATGAAAGTAACAAAGAAAATCTGAAAAACTCTGCCTCGTGGTATCGTGAATTTTTTGACCTCAACGGCAAACTTGATTTTACTAAGAGAGACAACAAAAGCGACTAAATAGAGCACTATCGAAACCGCGAACAAAGCCGTAAAGCTGAAATCGGTAATTATGAAGCTTCCAACGGCTGGACCTATCACGCTGGCGATGCCGGGGATTACAACAGAAAATAGGCTCACTGTTCTGGCTCTGATTTTCATTTCGCTCAACCTGAACTGGAGCAGGTTAAAACTTGGCCAGAACGTTGCCATGCTCAAGCCGTAAAAGAGTCCCAGAATTATCGGGCTCTTGACGTAAATGAGCACTATGTTGAAAAGCATGGTGGCAAAGATTCCAGCAGTAAAAATCGCTTCAAAGTTTCTGAAAATCTTCATTAGTGTTATGGGCAGAAAGCCTATGACCAGAAACGTGAACAAGAGAACTTCCACTATCTCAAGCAGGGTCAAACCTGATTCTCTGAAGTACACTGGTAAGAAAACGCCCGAAAGATTGCTCGTGAAAAAGAAAAAGCTGACAACCATTACCAAGGTTTTTGTCGAATCTTGCAACGCATCCACTTTACGGCTGATATTCGGCTACGTAGTGAACGCCATCGTAGCCTTCAACAGGTTTTCCCTTGTCCTTTTTGGCTATTATTTCGATTTTCTCGGTTTTGCACGTTCCAGCGATGTCGTTGGCTGCTTGGTTTAGTATCAGTGTGTTTTTCTGGTCTTCCGCGTAAATAGTCAACAGTTTAATCGGCGTGTTCAACGGCATCTTGTTCTCCGACTTCTCCCGCCTAATCTGACTAATCAAAGCCATGACCAAGGCGCCGTATTTTTCGGCTTCTTCACTGATCTGGCTTTCGTCGAAAGGTGGCCACGACGTGGAATGTATGCTCTGCGATTTTATGGTATCTTTGTACATGGTCTGATAGATTTCCTCAGTTATATGCGGCATAACTGGCGCTAGTAACTGCAAGGTTTTGTATAAGACTGTGTAGAGCGTGTACTGTGCTGCTTCTCTGCTCTCTTTGCCATAAACATCTGGCTTGTAAAGCCTATCCTTCGCTGCCTCGATGTACTGGTCACAGAACTCGTGCCAAGTGAAGTTACGAATCTCCTCTATGACGATGTTAAACTGACAGTTTTCAAAAGCCTCGCTTGCCTTCTTAATGGTATTCGCGAGTCTGCTGAGTAGCCACTTGTCAAGAAGCTCAAGCCTAGGCTTCTTAGCTGGCACATAATCTTCAAGCAGAAGACTGGTAAACCGCGCTGCATTCCAGAGTTTTCTCTGAAAACGCCACCCATACTCCACATCGGGTTGGCGGAAAGGAATGTCTGAACCCGTTGCGCCTCCTCCCGCTGCCCACTGTCGAGAAGCGTCTGCACCGTACTTGTTCAAAATATCAGGTGCGGCTGTGTAGTTGCCTTTAGACTTGCTCATCTTCGTGCCGTCGTTGCCTAATACCATGCCGTTTATGAGACAACTTTTGTACGGCTTCTCATTGAACAATGCTAGATTGCGAACCATCAAATAATACGCCCAAGTGCGAATAATATCCGTGCCTGAGGGATGCATATCCGCCGGGAAGAGCCTATGCCAATCAGCATTATCTGGCCAGCCTGCGTGCACGGCGCTGGAAATTGAAGAGTCCATCCACGTGTCTAACACGTCTTTCTCTGGAACGAACTCGCTACTTCCGCATTTTGGGCACTTGTCAATTTTTGGTTTTTCCAGTTTCGGATCTATGGGCACCCACTCTGGTTCGGCTAAAATTATCTCGTTGCATTTGGCGCAGTACCATATCGGAATAGGCGTGGCGAACACTCTCTGCCTGGAGATAACCCAGTCCCAGTCTAGGGATTTTGCCCAGTCGATTAAGCGCGCTTTCATGTAGTCTGGATACCATTTAACATCAAGCGCTGCATTTTCAACCGCTTCAGTCAATACACGGGTTTTCATGAACCATTGTTTACGCTCAAGGATTTCGATAGGCGTGTCACAGCGCCAGCAGACGCCGATTTCTTGCTGTAGTTTTTCGGTTTTCTCCAGCAAGCCCTGCTTTTCCAGGTCTTTGGCTACGGCTTTCTTAGCCTCTGCAACTGTGAGCCCGGCGTATTTTCCTGCGCTTCTATTCATTTTTCCCGTTTCTGTAATGACCATTATCACGGGTAGGTGGTGTTTGGTGACGCTTTGAACGTCTGCTTTGTCGCCGTAAGTGCATACCATGACAACACCCGTGCCGAACTTGGGATTAACCATGTCTTCGGCAATGATCTTGACTTTTTTCTCTGCAATGGGCACATGAATTTCTTTGCCAATGAATTTCTTGTAGCGTTCGTCGTTTGGGTTTACGGCGACTGTTACGCAGGCAGGCAAAAGTTCAGGGCGTGTTGTGGCTATGGTTAGGTGTTCTTTGCTGTTTGCCAAGGGAAATTTGATGTAATGGAGTGTGCCTTCGCGGGTTTCGTGTTCCACTTCGGCGTCTGCTATGGCGGTTTCGCATCTGGGGCACCAGTTTATCGGATGTGTGCCCTGGTAGATGTAGCCCTTCTTGTGCAATAGTATGAAGCTTAGTTGTGTGCGTCGCCAATAGTCAGGGTCCATTGTTCTATACTCTGTTGTCCAGTCGGGCGAGCAACCCATGCGGATTATGGCGTCTTTCATTATGGCTATGTACTTGTTGACGAAGCCTTCGCACAGTTTACGGAACTTGTCAGGCGGCACATCTGTCTTCTTAATCTTATAGAACTCCTCGGTCTCCACTTCGGTGGGCAAACCGTGGCAGTCCCAACCCTGCGGAAAAAGCACGTTAAAGCCACGCATACGCTTGTAACGGGCAACCATATCAAAATAGGTCCAGTTCAAGACATTGCCCATATGAAAGTCGCCCGAAGGATAAGGCGGCGGAGTATTAATGCTAAAAACCGTGCGTTTCTTGTCCTTTCGGTCAAACCTGTAAACACCCATCTTTTCCCATTCTTTCTGCCACCTCTTCTCGATAGTGAGTACGTCAAATTCTTTAGGCAAAGGCTTCATACGCTTGTGCATCCTTGAATGGAATTTTAACCTAGGATTAGTAACAATGGAAGATAATTAGTTTTATGGAAGCAGTTTTTCATGGAAATGTGCGTAGAAAGTGTTATATGGATGGATTATCCAACCAACTAACTAGACTGAAATGCAAACCTTGAAAATAGCTATAGTTGCATGTCTTGTTGCGCTGTCGATTGGCACGAATTACGCTCTGGCTGGTGTGTGGAATGTGAAGCTTATGGATTTCATCGTCTTTATCGGCGGCTTCTGTTTTGGACCGCTGGTTGGCGTTTTGGTTGGAGTGATTTCTTGGACGGTTTATGGAACAATAAATCCACTGGGCTTTGTTCTCCCAATTTGGCTGGCGACTATGTTTACGGAAACAATCTACGGCGTCGCTGGTGGTTTTCTGCGTAAAGGGTTAGGAACAAGTCTTAAGAGCGAATGGTGGAAAGCAAGTGTCTTTTTTGCGTCAATTGGTGTTTTACTCACTCTGGCTTATGATGTTGTCACTAATGTTGTTTTTGGCTTGACCGTGGGCTGGAACGTGATTTTTGCGGTTATTGTAGGCTTCATTCCATTTGGGATTGTTCATGTGACTAGCAACATGTTCTTCTTCTTTTTCGGTTCTGTTCCAGTTATCTCTGCGATTAACAATGTTGTTGGAGGTGAAAACAACGTCAGTCTTAAAGAATAAATGGATGATAATTGCGGTAGCAAGTTTATGTGGGGCTTTGCTAGGAGCGCTTGCGGCAAGTTTCTATTATTACCAATATGAAGATTTGCGGAGCAAAATTTCAGGCGTGTTGACATACGTAGATATTGGAATCGATTACGGAAACCTTACTCGCGTCTGGCATAATCGCACGGAAGCCTTAAGCGGGGCAACGCTCTTCGATGTCACAAAGCACGTTGCCGACGTAAACTATACGGTAGGAGGTTGGGGCACAGAAATCACGGCAATAAACGGCGTCGCCAAACAGGGCAGTTATGGTTGGACTTACTGGGTGTGGAACGGCACCAGTAGTTCCTGGTCAATCGTTTGGGCAGGCGTGGACAAATACATAATCGTTGGTAACGAAATCTTCACGTGGTACTACACGAACGGTTTTGAGCCACCACCATAAAGTCAACCTTTACTGTTATTTTTTCTTTTTTAGGTTTAAAATTAAAATATATGAAAGCATCTTACATTTTGACACGAAGGGTGAATTGCTAATGAGTAAGGCTTCAGAAATATTTACACAAGCTCGAAAAGAACAAAGAACGTTTTTGCTAGAAACTGAGGCGAAAACGATTTGCTCCGAGTATGGGATTCCTGTTACAAAGTTTATGGTGGCTAAAACTGCGGAAGAGGCGGTCAAATTTGCCGAGAAAATAGGTTACCCAGTTGTTATGAAGATAGTTTCGCCCGATGTTATTCACAAGTTCGACGTTGGTGGAGTGATGGTGAACCTTAAAACTTCCAAGGAAGTCGAAGGCGCGTTTAAGAAGATTTTGGAGAACGTCAAGAAGCACATGCCAAAAGCCAAAATTCTCGGCATAACAGTGCAGGAGATGGCGCCCGAGTCGACCGAGGTCATAGTTGGCGCGATTAAAGACCCACAGTTTGGTCAGACATTGATGTTTGGGCTGGGTGGAATTTTCGTGGAAATCCTAAAAGACGTAACCTTCAGAATCGCGCCTGTGAGCGAGCAAGAAGCCAAAGAAATGATTACAGAAGTAAAGGCTTACCCGCTGTTGCAGGGGTATCGAGGGACACCACCAGCAGATACTGACGCCATAAAG
>Ga0335070_10003777_pt1 | contig 17681 bp, 10 predicted proteins | sample Lox_Sample_13_FD_206722 | JGI IMG/M metagenome (GOLD analysis project Ga0335070, IMG submission 206722) | Soil microbial communities from Loxahatchee National Wildlife Refuge, Florida, United States - Lox_Sample_1.3 | ecosystem: Environmental > Terrestrial > Soil > Wetlands | place: USA...
GCTTCCTGCACCGCCTGCACGCCGATCCGGAGACGCGCAAGTGAGGCCGCCCGCGCGGCTGCGCCGCACCTACTTCGATTGCCGCTTCGGACAGCTGCACGTCTACCAGGCCATTCCGCCCGGTGGCGGGTTCGACGAGGCCACGGCGCTGCTGTGCATCGCTGGCGCGGCGGGCGAAGGGCGTTTCTTCCAGCCCTTGCTCGGCCCGCTCGGCGCCGATCGCTCGATTTATGCGCCCGATCTGCCGGGGCACGGCCTGTCGGATCCTCCCGCCGGTCCGCTCGGCGCGGAACAGCAAGCGCTGGCGTTGCTCGACCTGCTCGACTCGCTCCGCCAGCGGCGCGTCGACGTGCTCGCGCACGCCAGCGGCATCGAGGTGGCCACGGCGCTGGCCGGCGCGCGGCCCGGCGCGCTCGTGCGCCGCGTCGCCTGTTCCGCGCCCCCGCCCGGGGCCGTCGCGGGCCTGCGCAAGCTCGTCGCGCACTGCCGCGAAATACCCATCGCCGGAGCCTCCGACGCGGTGCTGGCCGATCCCTCCGTGCGCGCCCATATGAATGATTTAATTGGGTTTTTTGGAGCCGCCGCGCCGGCCTGAGTGCATGGTCCGCAGTTTGGCCTGCTGCCGGCTCAGGCCTGCGGGGCTTCGCGTAGACTTGGGCCGCAATATGACCAGGAACAAGCGCCGATCACTGAATTCGCCGCCGGATCCGGATGACACCGCTGAAATGCCGGGCCTCCCGCCGGCGGACGCGAGCACCGATACCTGGGCGGTCCCGCACATTGCGTCGTCTGCGCCGCATGAAGACCTGGTGCGCGCGCACCAGGAGGAAGTGGACGGACTGCGCGCCAGCCTGGCGACTGCGACGAATTCGCTCGCGGCCGCGACCGCGAGCCTGGCCGCGGCCACCGCCGGTCGCGCGCAGCTCGAGACCGATCTCGCCAGTGCCATCGCGAACGCCAGGCAGCTCGAGCAGCAGTTGCGCGACCAGGGCGAGGAGCTGCGCGTCAACCAGAGGCAGCGTGAAGACCTGGCGGCACAGCTGCAGAAGGCGCGTGATGAACTGTCGGCGCTGGCCAAGAAGTCGCGCGACGAACTGGCGGCGCAGGCGCAAGAGTCGCACGATGAAATCGCGGCGCTGAAGCAGCAGCGCGAGCAGTTGGAAGCCCAGCTCGCCGAACAGGCGCGGCGCGAATCCAGCGCGCACGCCAGCGCGCTGGCGCAGAGCCAGGCCGCGCTGGCGCACAGCCAGGCCGAGGTCAGGGAATTGCGGCGCCGCGCCGCGCGGCACCAGGAAGTGCTGCAGCACACCGAGGGCCGGCGCCAGGTATTCGATTCGATCGTGCGCGGCCACGAGGAAACCGTGGCCGACCTGGCTGCGCAGCTCGAGGCGCAGCGCGCCGAACAGCGCGCCCTCGAGGCGAGACTGGCCGAGCAGGACCAGCGCAGCCAGACGCAGGCGAAGCAGCTGCTCGCCGACGGCGCGGTCGCCTTGACGCGCGCGCGCGAACTCGAGGAGGAGCGGGCGCGGGCGCGCGAGGAACTCGCCAGTGCGCAGGGAGCCGCGCTGGTCGCGCAGCGGCGCGTGGCGCAGCTCGAGACCGAGCTGGCTGAAAGCTCCGCCGCCGCCAGCGCGCTGCGCGAGCAGCTGCGGGCCGCCGAGGAGGCGGGCGAGGCGCTGCGCGGCGACCTGGCCGCGGCCGAGGAGCAGATCCGCAGCCGCGAGGCCGAATTGCAGCAGCATGCGGTGCGCATCGCGCGGCTCGAGAGCCAGGAGGCGGCCACCGAGGTGCACGAGCGCATCCTGGTGTGCACCGAGGGCGACGAGGGCATCGTGCACGTGCTCGGCAAGCGCACGACCGTCGGTCGCACGCCCGACAACGACATGTGCATCGACGCCGATTTCATCAGCCGCCACCACGCCGTGGTGCTGGACACCCCGACCGGCACCGTGGTCGAGGACCTGGAGAGCACCAACGGCGTGTTCGTGAACCACGTGCGCGTGACCCGCGCCGGCCTCAAGCCCGGCGACCTCGTGACCTTCGGCCGCACGACCTTCCGCTACCTGCTGAAGTAGGTCCACCGCCGCCCGTGGATGGCTTAAGCTTCGCCGTGGGGCCTGCTCTCCTTTGGAACGTCGATGCGTTGCTGCTCAAAATGCTTTCAGACAAGGCGCGAGGCGCGCTGCGTGGTCATTCCACGTGAGCGCCGAGCAACGCCGTATGAAAGCACTTTGAGCGCAACCTTCCAGGGCCGGCCCGGAATGGCGCAGGGCGGCGTTGCGCCTCCTTCATGTGGAATGACCACACTTCAGTCGGCGCGCCTTGCCCTGCGCTATTCTGGGCAAGGCCGCATCGACGTTCCAAAGGAGAGCAGGCCCCAATGGGCGATGACTACCTGCAGAAGATCCTGACCGCGCGGGTGTACGACGTGGCGATCGAGTCGCCGCTCGATCACGCGCCGCGGCTGTCGCGCCGGCTCGGCCACGAGCTGCGGCTCAAGCGCGAGGACCTGCAGCCGGTGTTCTCGTTCAAGCTGCGCGGCGCCTACAACCGCATTGCGCACCTCGGCAGCGCGGCCGCGGCCCGCGGCGTGATCACCGCGTCCGCCGGCAACCATGCGCAGGGCGTGGCGCTCGCGGCGCGGCAGCGCAAGGTGCGCGCGGTCATCGTCATGCCGCGCACCACGCCCGACATCAAGGTGCGCGCGGTCGCCGACCTCGGCGGCGAGGTGGTGCTGCACGGCGATATCTTCGACACCGCCTTCGAGCACGCGCTCGGGCTGGCGCGCGAGCAGAACCTGGTGTTCGTGCATCCGTTCGACGATCCGGACGTGATCGCCGGCCAGGGCACGATCGGCGTCGAGATCATCCGCCAGACCGGCGGCGAGCTCGATGCGATCTTCGTGCCGATCGGCGGCGGCGGCCTGATCTCCGGCATCGCCGCCTACGTCAAGCAGCTCTATCCGCGCCTGCGCGTGATCGGCGTCGAGCCGGAGGATGCCGCGGCGATGTTCGAATCGCTCCGCGCCGGCAAGCGCGTCACGCTCGACAAGGTCGGCTTGTTCGCCGACGGCGTGGCGGTGCGGCGCGTCGGCGAGGAGACCTTCGCGCTGGCGAAGCGCTACGTCGACGAGGTGGTGCTGGTCGATACCGACGAGATCTGCGCGGCGATACAGGATGTATTCGAAGACACGCGCGCGGTGCTCGAGCCGGCCGGCGCGCTCGCCGTCGCCGGCGTCAAGCGCTACGTCGCGCGCGGAGCGCCCGCCGGGCAGCGCTACGTCGCGATCAGCAGCGGCGCCAACCTCAATTTCGACCGGCTGCGCTACATCGCCGAGCGCGCCGACCTCGGCGCCGGCCGCGAGGCGCTGCTGGCGGTCGAGGTGCCCGAGCAGCCGGGCAGCTTCCTCAGGTTCTGCGGCCTGCTCGGCCAGCACAGCGTCACGGAATTCAACTACCGCTACCAGGGATCGGAGCGCGCGCAGCTGTTCGTGGGCTTCGGCCTGCGCGAGGGCCAGGAGGATTGCGCCGCGGTCGCTGCGCGGCTGCGCGCGGCCGGCTACGGCGTCGTCGACATGAGCGCCAACGAAATGGCGAAGCTCCACGTGCGCTTCATGGTCGGCGGCCGGGCCACGGGCATCACCGATGAAATGCTGTTCCGCTTCGAGTTCCCGGAGCGGCCGGGCGCGCTGCTCGGATTCCTGCAGGCGATCGGCAGCACCTGGAACATCTCGCTGTTCCACTACCGCAACCACGGCTCCGACAGCGGCCGCGTGCTGGCCGGCATCCAGGTGCCGCGCGCCGATCGCGCGACCTTCCTCGGCCACCTGAACGCACTCGGTTATCCCTACACCGACGAGACCTCGAACCCCGCCTACCGCACCTTCCTCGCCGGTTGAACGCGATGGGCGCGGGCGGGCCAGCAGACGAGTACGTGCCGCGGCGCGCGGCGCGCTTGAGCGAACTCGACGGCCGCGAGGGCCGCATCGCGCTGACGCACTGGGGCCCGCAGGATGCCTCGCCGATCCTGCTGCTGCACGGCTGGATGGACTGCGGCGCGGGCTTCCAGCTGCTCGTTGATCATTTGCCGGATGACTGGCCGCTGGTTGCGGTCGATTGGCCCGGCTACGGGCGCAGCGCGCGGCGCGCCGACCGCTACTGGTTCGCCGACCACGTGGCCGAACTCGACTGGCTCGTGCACGTGCTCTCCCCCGATCGTCCGGTGCGCCTCATCGGCCACAGCATGGGCGGCACCGTGGCCTCGATCTACGCCGGCGTGCGCCCGGCCCGCGTCGCCTGGATCGCGAACCTCGAGGGCTTCGGCATGCCGGAGCTCCCGCACGCGCAGTTCCCCGGGCAACTCGAATCCTGGCTCGATGCGCTGAAATCGCCGCCGGCCGCGCGCGTCTATCCGCAACTCGAGGCGCTGGCCCTGGCCTTGCAGCGCGCGAATCCGCGGCTGCCGGCGACGCATGCGCGCTACCTGGCGCGCGCCTGGACGCGCGCCGTCGACCGCGGCTTCGAGATCCTGGCCGACCCGCGCCAGCAGCTGCCGACGCCGATCCGCTACGCGCGCGCCGACCTCGAAGCCTGCTGGGCGCGCGTGCGTGCACCGCTCCTGCTGCTGTACGGCGCCGAATCCGACTACATGCAGCGCGCCATCGGCGCCGATGCGCTGTCGCGCCTGCGCTCGCTGATGCCCACGATGGTCGCGCGCTGCATTGCCGGGGCCGGGCACCTGCTGCCGCACGAACAGCCGGCGCAGGTCGCGCGGGCGCTGCGCGAGTTCGCGGCAGCGGCGGGCGCCGCGCCGCGCGGCGAGCCCGGCCGGGACTTGCGCTGAGGCTGTATATCCGTACAGTAGCGCCATGGAGCGCGTACTGAAGGGCCGGGGCGCCACGTTCAATCCGGAAGGCCGCTTCGCGGCCACGCGGCAGCAGGCGGTCGACGACGGCTGGTTCCAGGAGGCCACGCCCGACTCCGTCGCCACCGAGGTGCGCGCCGAGGCGGCGCGCAGCGTCATCTCGCACAACGATTCGCCCGATATCCCGTTCTCGCAGTCGATCAACCCGTATCGCGGCTGCGAGCACGGCTGCATCTACTGCTACGCGCGGCCGAGCCACGCCTACCTCGACCTGTCGCCCGGCATCGACTTCGAGACGCGCCTGTTCTACAAGGCCGATGCGGCGCGGCTGCTGCGCGAGGAACTGTCGCGCCGCGGCTATCGCCCGGAGCCGATCATGCTCGGCGCCAATACCGATCCGTACCAGCCGGTCGAGAAGCGCCTGCGCGTGACGCGCAGCGTGCTCGAGGTGCTGTGGGAAACGCGTCACCCCGCCACGATCGTGACCAAGGGCGCGCTCGTGCTGCGCGACCTCGACCTGCTGCAGCAGCTCGCGGCGAAGAACCTGGTGCGCGTGTTCGTCAGCCTGACGACGCTCGATGCGGAGCTCAAGCGCACGCTGGAACCGCGAGCCGCCTCGCCGCAGGCGCGGCTGCGCGCGATCGCGGCGCTGGCGGCCGGGCGCGTGCCGGTCGGCGTGCTGGCGGCGCCGATGATCCCGGCGGTCAACGATGCCGAGCTCGAGAGCCTGCTCGAGGCGGCCGCGGCCGCCGGCGCGACACACGCCGGCTACGTGCTGCTGCGGCTCCCGCACGAGGTCAAGGACCTGTTCCGCGCCTGGCTCGAGCAGCACCTGCCGCTGCGCGCCGCGCACGTCATGTCGCTGGTGCAGCAGGCGCGCGGCGGCCGCGACAACGATCCGCGCTTCGGGCACCGCATGCGCGGCGCGGGCCCGTGGGCCGCGATGCTGCGGGCGCGGTTCGAGCTGGCGCGCAAGCGCCTGGGGCTCAGCGCCGAGCGGGCGCCCGAGCTCGACCTGCAGCAGTTCCGTCCGCCGCGCGGCGGCGGGCAGCTGGAGCTGTCGCTCTAGTTACTCCGGCCGCGGCGCGGGTTAAGCTCTCGCCCCATGCAGCCTGATTCCGGTGCAGTGGCCCTGGTGGCGGGCGCGAGCGGCCTCGTCGGCACGGAGCTGGCGCGCGTGCTCGCCGCGAGCGGCGACTACCGCCGCGTCATCGCCCTGAGCCGCCGGCCGCTGGCGTTCGAGTCCCCGCGCCTCGCCAACCGCATCCTCCGGTTCGAGAATCTCGAGCAGGACCTGCGCGGCACGACCTGTGACGACGCCTACTGCTGCCTCGGCAGCACGATTCGCCAGGCCGGCACGCAGGCCGCGTTCCGCGCCGTCGACCACGACCTGATCCTGCGCTTCGCGCGTTTCGCGCAAGCTGCCGGCGCGAAGACGCTCGTCGTCGTTTCGGCCGCCGGCGCCGCGGCCGACTCACGCAATTTCTACCTGCGGGTGAAGGGCGAGACCGAGCTGGCGCTCGAGGCGTTGCGCTTCCGTTCGCTCCACCTGATGCAGCCGTCGCTGATCCTCGGTTCACGCAAGCAGTGGCGCATCACCGAGGTGGTGGGTGGCGTCGTCATGCCGCTGGTCAATCCGCTGTTGCTCGGCCGCTTCGAGCAATGGCGCGCGATTCCGGCGCGCACGATCGCGCTGGCGATGCGCGCCGCGGCGCGCTCCGGCCGGCTCGGCGTGCACCGCCACGCCTGGCGGTCGATGCGCCTGATGGCGCAGCCCGTGGCCTCGAAGCCGCGAGTGTGACGCGCCTCGCAATCGGCACGACATAACTGCTGCAAGCGTGACCTGGCGCGCATTGGCGGGCGCCGGGCTATCGTTAAATGGGGGCGAGTCATCCAGCCCCGCCGCCAACACATGCCGATCCGCGCCGGTATCTTCTCCCTGTCGATGAGCAAGCGCCTGGCCATGGCGATGGCCGTGCTCGCCTCCTCGTTGCTGCTGGTCACATCGCTCGGCACGGTGCATGCGCTGCGGGTCGCCGACGAGCAGGCGGCGATGGGCACGGTGGGCACGCTGGCGCGCAGCTACGCGCGCGAACTGCGCACGCGCCTGACGGCGAGCGAACAGGTCGTGCAGTCGATGACCAGCGGCGACGCCGGACCGGGTGGCGCGGAACTGCGCGCGCACCTGCTGCGCTCCGACATCTTCCGCGGCGTCGTCGTGGACGGGCCGGGCAAGGCGCAGGCGCCGTTGCCGCTGACCCCCGCCGACCAGCTCGCGCTCAGCGCGGGGCAGACGCTGCTGCGCGCGCGCCGCGCCGGCAGCGTCGCGTTGTACCTCGTGCACGCGGTGCGCGCCGGCGGCAGTCCCGCGCTCGCGTACTTCGAATTGAACGGCGACTGGCTGTGGCAGGGCAGCGACGATGCCGCGCCGGCATCCGGCGCCTATGCGGTGCTCGACGGCAGCGGCGCCCCGCTGCGCGCCAGCGAGGGATTGCCGGCGGACCTGTTGCCCCTGTACGCGCGCGAGCGCGCGAGCGCGGCCCAGTCGCAGTCCGGTCCGGCGCTGCGCTCATGGAACGTGGCGCGGCGTGAATGGCGCGGCGCGGTCATGACGGTGCTGCCCGAGGATGCGCACCTGGCGGGCGGCCACTGGGCGGTGATCGCGAGCCTGCCGCTGCCCTCGGCCTGGGACGAGTGGGCGCAGGCGGCGCTGATGCTGCCGGTGCCGATGCTGCTGGCCGCATTCCTGGTCATCGCCTCGTGCGCGCTGCTGCGCTCGCGCTGGGAGCCGGTGCTCGACGCGCTGCGCGGCGCGATCGGCGAACTGGCGGCCGGGCGCTACCAGCGCGTGCCGACCGGCGAAGCGCGCGATGCGCCGCGCGCGGCGGCGGTGGCGTTCAACCGCACGATCGGCGTGCTCGAAGAGAAGATGCGCGCGCTCGCCAGCCTGAACGACATCGACCGCATGCTGCTGGAGTCGGCGGAGCTCGAATCCTGCCTCGATCCATTGCTCGATCGCATCTGCAAGATCACCGCCTGCGATGCCGCGATGCTCGCGCTGCTCGATCCGGACGCGACCGACTACGGCCGCGCCTACCTGACGGCGGCCGGCCAGCACGCGCCGGTGAGCCGCATCAGCCTCGACCCGCTGCTGCTGTCGCAGTTGTGCCAGGAGCATTCCGGCCTGACGGTCGGCCGCTTCGAGCCCGGCCGCCACAGCGTGCTCGAGCCGCTGCGCGCGCAGGGCGCGGAGTTCTTCTGGCTCTGGCCGGTGATCTCGCAGGACAAGCTGGTGGCGGTGCTGGCCGTCGGCTACCGCGACGTGCCGCAGGTGGCGGCCGAGGTGGCCGGCTACGGCACCGAATGCGCGGCGCGCATCGGCGTCGCGCTGTCCAACAACGCGCGCGGCGAGCAGCTCTACCGCCAGGCGCACTTCGATCCGCTGACCGCCCTGCCGAACCGGCTGCTGTTCCGCGACCGGCTGTCGCAGGAACTGGCCAGTGCCGCGGCCGGGCGCCAGCGCGGCGCGCTGCTGTACGTCGACCTCGATCACTTCAAGAAGATCAATGACACCGTCGGCCACAGCGCGGGCGACCAGATGCTGCAGATCGTCGCGCAGCGGCTGCGCGCCTGCGTCAAGGAAGGCGATACGGTCGCGCGCCTCGGCGGCGACGAGTTCACGATCATCCTGCGCAGCGTCAGCTCGGCCGAGAGCGTGCAGCGCGTGGCGGCGCGCGTCATCGAGGTGCTGCAGGAAGCCGTCAACATCGGCGGGCGCGATCACCACGCGGGCGCCAGCATCGGCATCACGATGTTCCCCGATGATGGCACGGCGATCGATGAGCTGATGCGCAACGCCGACCTGGCGATGTACCGCGCCAAGGCGGATGGCCGCGCCCGCGCGGTGTTCTACACGCGCTCGATGCAGCGCATGCCGGCGCTGGCGGCGGAGAGCGGCCTGTACAACGCCCTGCAGCGGCGCGAGTTCTCGCTCTACTACCAGCCGCAGTACGCGCTCGCCGACGGCGCGCTGGTCGGCCTCGAGGCGCTGCTGCGCTGGCAGCCACCGCGCGAGCCGATGCGCTTTCCCGGCCAGTTCGTGCCGGCCGCCGAACAGAGCGGCCTGATCGTCGACATCGGCGCCTGGGTGCTGGAAGCCGCGTGCGCGCAGATGGCGGACTGGGCCGCCGCGGGCATCGCGCCGCCGCGCGTGGCGCTGAACGTCTCGGTGCACCAGCTGCGGCAGGCCGATTTCCCCAAGCTGGTGCGGCGCGCGCTCGAGCACGCCGGCGTAGCGCCCGACAAGCTGGAATTCGAACTGACCGAATCGGTGTTCGCCGACGAGGAAGCGTTGGCCACGCTGCATCGCCTGGCCTCGCTCGGCGTGCACCTGTCGCTCGATGATTTCGGCACCGGCTATTCCTCGCTCGGCTACCTGCGCGCGCACCCGGTGCAGGCCATCAAGATCGATCGCTCGTTCATCGAGGAGGTGGCGCACAACGTCACCGCCGCCACGCTCGCCGAAACGATGATCACGATGGCGCATGCGCTCGGCAAGCGGGTCGTCGCCGAGGGCGTCGAGACGATGGAGCAGCTCGAATTCCTGCGCGCGCGGCACTGCGACTACGCGCAGGGGTTCTATTTCGCGCGGCCGGCCGCCGCCGCCGACATCACCGCGCTGCTCGAAGGCCGCAGCGCCACCGCGATCACCCGTTTGCGCGCCGCCGGTTGACGTAAGCGGATTTGACAGAACTGTGACCGGGTTCACCCGGTTGCGGCAGATGTGAACTGGCTCTCTCATCGCCCGCTTGACGCGCAGCGTCACCGTGCCAAACTGCGTCACGTTCTGTATCTGGCATACCTGTCGCAAGGCAGGGACGCAAAGCCTCCGGTCCCCGGGCGATTAGGCGCTCCGGGGATAGCGGGGTTGCCACCCCGGGGCATCTCGTGCCGCCGGCGTGTCATCCCCGCGAATCGACGGCCGCCAGGCACAGATGATGATCTTGGGCGGCAATGGGGATCGACGCATGCAGCAGGCCAGCAGTCCACTCGGCAACTTCGCAGCCCCTCCGGGCAATCCACCGCGGCCCGCTGCTTCCAGTCCCCGTTTCGTCGTCAACCTGTGCGCTTCCACGACGCCGGTCGGCCTGGTGCAGCCGACGCACGCGGGCCTGAAGCGCTTCACGTTCTTCGTGTCGCGACGCCTGGAGGAAGGCCGCGAACGCTTCCGCCTGCACATGGGCTACTTCGACACGCAGGAGGAAGCGGAACGGATTCTCGACCTGGTGCGTGATGTCTATCCGGCCGCGTGGGCCGGCGTGGCGCCCGGCATCAAGCTGCGTGCCCGCGCCGCCGCGGCCGTCGGGAGCGCCCCGGTGCCGGAGCCGGCGGCTGCGGCCGCCACGGCGCCGCCGCCGGCGCCCGCCCCAGTGGTTGCCGCGGTTGCCGCGCCCGTCGAGCCGCCTTCTGCGCCCCCTGCGTCCCCCGCCATGGCGGCTTCGAGCGCGGCGACGGTGAAGCTGGAACTCGTGCCGGATCCGCCGCGCGCCATTCCGAAGCCGATTCCGGAACTGGAGTCGGCGGACCACGCCGCCACGCCGTCCAAGGCGCAAGCCGCCCGCGCCTCCGGCGACGGCGCGGCGCGCTCGCTGAGCAATGTGCGCGCGGCGATCGACTCGCTCGACGAGGTGTCGGGCGATACGACGGTCGCGCATGTCGCCGCGGCCGTGCCCGCCGAGCCGGCGCTCGAGGGCGCCGCGGTGTTGCGCCTGCTCGAGTCGAACCCCACGGCGCCGGCGGCCAAGCCGCAGGCGGCGCCGTCTCCGCCGCGCGCTGAACCGGCGCTGTTCGCGGTGCAGCTGCTCTGGTCGGTGCAGCCGATCGACATGGCCCGGATTCCGCAGCTGGCGATCTTCAGCGCCTACACGCTCTACGGCGCCGAAGGCAACCGCGATGGACGGCGCTGGTACGGACTGCGGTTGGGATTCTTCACCGACGCGGTCTCCGCCAAGCAGGTGGCGCAGTACGTGCGTTCCGAATTCACCTCGGTGTCGGTCGTGCCGGTCAGCGTGCGCGAGCGCGCGCGCGCCAGCGCGGCGACATCGAAGCCGCTGCCGGCTCCCGCGACGGCCAAGCGCACCGGACCCGAGCTCAACTTCATCGAGGACGTGCACACCGACACCGCCACCAGCGGCAGCCGCCCGGCGCTGCAGCTGCCCGAGGAACCCAAGGAGACTGGACCCAAGGAGACTGCACCGGCACTGGCGCCGGGGGTGCGCGCCGCGATCGCCGCGGTCGGCATGTCGAATCGCGCCACGCCGGGCAAGCGCGCCAAGCTGCGCGTCGGCCAGGGCACGAAGCCCGTCAGCAAGCGTCCGGCTCCCAGGCGCCCGCTGTCGCTCGAGGAAACACTGGAGATCCTGGGCGCCGGTGAACTGCAGGTGGACAACGGCCGCGGCGAGCTGCTGAATGATTCGTCGCGCCGCGAGCGCAGGCAGGTGCCGGCCACGCCCAGTGGCTCGCGCTTCGGCCGGCTGATCAACCGCCTCGCCGAACGCCTCGGCAACAGCTAGGTCTTTCCGAACAGGCGCTCGAGCTGCGCGCGCGCGCTGTCGGCGGCGGCCGTGTCGCGCGGCACGAAGGCGCCCGGGCGCGGGCGGAAATGATCGCAGAAGTTGGCGCGCTGCTTGTCGCTGACTTCTTCCGCGGTCGGCTCGCGGCAATGCTTGGCGACCGCCGTGTCGTATTCGACGCACATCCGGCACACGTGCAGCTCGGCGCGGCAACGCGCGCATTCATCGCGGCGGGACAGCGGCAGGGTCAGCGCGGCGAGATCCGCGCCGCATTTCCAGCACACCAGCCCATGTTGCATGGCAGGCCCCTCGCTCAGGCGGCGCGCTCGCGCAGGAACGGCGCGAGCGCCGCGCCAGTATGCGAGCGCGCATGCCGCGCGGCAACCTGCGCCGGCGTGCCGGCCGCCACGACGCGGCCGCCACGCGCGCCGGCCTCCGGCCCGAGGTCGATGATCCAGTCGGCCTCGGCCCACACATCCAGGTTGTGTTCGACCATGACGACGGAATGGCCCGCATCGACCAGCCGGTGCAGCACGCCGGTGAGTCGCGCGACGTCCGCCATGTGCAGGCCGACGGTCGGTTCATCGAGCACGTAGAGCGTGTGCGGCGCGGCGCGGCGGCCCGGCTTGAGCGGCGCGAGCCGCGCCAGTTCCGTGACCAGCTTGATGCGCTGCGCTTCGCCGCCCGACAGCGTCGGGCTGGGCTGGCCGAGCGTCAGGTAACCGAGGCCGACGTCGCGCAGCAGCGCGAGCGGACGCTGCACGCGGCTGTGAGCCTCGAAGAACCCGACGGCGTCCTCGACGTTCATCGCCAGCACGTCGGCCACCGATTTCCCGCGCCAGCGGGCTTCGAGCGTCGGCGCGTCGAAACGCCGTCCGCCACAGGTCTCGCACGGCACCTTCACGTCCGGCAGGAAGCTCATCTCGATCGTGCGCTGGCCCTGGCCGTCGCAGTCGGCGCAGCGCCCGCCGGCGGTGTTGAACGAGAAGCGGCTGGCGGTGTAGCCGCGCATGCGGGCCTCGTCGCTCCCGGCATAGATGCGTCGGATGTCGTCCCAGAAGCCGACGTACGTGGCCGGGCAGGAGCGCGGCGTGCGGCCGATCGGCGTCTGGTCCACCTCGAGCACGCGCGTGATCGCCTCCGCGCCGCGCAGCGTGCCGGCGCCCGGCGGCGCTTCCCGGTGCCTGGGATCGAGCGCGGCGCGCACCTGCGCGTACAGCACGTCGCGCGCGAGCGTCGACTTTCCCGAGCCCGACACGCCGGTGATCACGACCAGGCGGCCGAGCGGTATGCGCACCTCGAGCGAGCGCAGGTTGTGCAGCGTCACGCCGGTGAGCTGCAGCGCCGGCGTGGCGCGAGTGACGGGGCGGCGCGGCCTGATCGAGTGCCGGAGCGGGGAGGCCAGGTACGCGCCGGTGACCGAGCGCGGATTGGCGCTCAATTCGGCGGCCGTGCCGGCGGCTATGAGTTCGCCGCCGCGCACGCCCGCACCCGGCCCGAGGTCGATGATGTGGTCGGCGTGCCGGATCGTATCCTCGTCGTGCTCGACGACCAGCAGCGTGTTGCGCGCGCCCGCCAGCGCATCGAGCGCCGCGAGCAGCACGGCGTTGTCGCGCGGATGCAGCCCGATCGTCGGCTCATCGAGTATGTAGCAGACGCCCTGCAGGTTCGAGCCGAGCTGCGCCGCGAGGCGGATGCGTTGCGCCTCGCCGCCCGACAGCGTCGGCGCCGCGCGGTCGAGCGACAGGTAGCCGAGGCCGACGCGTTGCAGGAAGGCGAGGCGGCTGCGGATCTCCGCCAGCGCATCGAGCGCGATCGCGGTGCCGCGCGCATCGAAGCGCAGGCGCTTGCAGAACTGCGCGAGCGCATCGACGCTGAGCGCGGTCAGCTCGCTGATCGCTCGTCCGTCGAGGCGCAGGTGGCGCGCCACCGGGTTCAGGCGCGCGCCATCGCAGGCCGGGCAGGGCGTCGCGCCGGCGCGGTCGGTGCCGAGCCACTGCGCCTCCTCGCCGGTCTCCTCGGGATCGAAATCGCGCAGGCTTGCGCCGGTGCCGTGGCACTCGGTGCACCAGCCCTGCGGGGAGTTGAACGACAGCAGCCGCGGGTCGGGCTCCGCGAAGCCACGCGCGCAGCTCGGGCAGGCGCGGCGGCTCGAATGCACGCTGGCGCGGCCCTTGCCGTCGAGCACGTGCAGGACGCCATTGCCCGCCTCGAGCGCGGCGGCCACCGCTCGCTGCAGCTCGGCGTCGTTGCGCGCGCCGACAGTCAGCTCGGCCACCGGCAGCTCGATGTTGTGTTCGACGAAGCGCTTCAGGCGCGGGAACGGTTCGGTCGGCACGAATTGCCCGTCGACACGCAGCTGGCGCGCGCCGCGGGCGGCCGCCCAGCGCGCCAGGTCGGTGTAGATGCCCTTGCGCTGCGCGACCAGCGGCGCCAGCAGATGGATGCGCCGGCCGCGGTGGCGGCGCGCCAGCTGCGCGGCGATCTGCGCCGCGCTCTGCGGCGCGATCGCCACGTTGCAGTCGGGGCAGTACTGCACCGCGAGCCGCACGTAGAGCAGTCGCATGAAATGGTAGGTCTCGGTCAGCGTGGCGACCGTGCTCTTCAGGCCGCCGCGGCTGGCGCGCTGCTCGATGGCGACCGTGGGCGGCAGTCCGCTCACCGAATCGACCTCGGGTCGCGCCGCGGGCTGCACGAACTGCCGCGCGAAGGCGTTCAGCGACTCCAGGTATCGCCGCTGTCCTTCGTGGAACAGGATGTCGAAGGCCAGCGTCGACTTGCCCGAGCCCGACACGCCGGTGATGACGGTGAATTTCCCGCGCGGCAGGTCGACATCGAGGCTGCGCAGGTTGTGCTCGCGCGCGCCGCGGACGCTGATCTGCGGCACCGCTGTCGTCCGCAACGGCGCGCGGGCGCCGGCGGGCGGCGCCGACGGCCGGGCGCGCAGCTGCTGCAACTGCTGCTGCTGCACGAGCAGCGCCGCGCCGGTGTGCGAGCCGGGCGTTGCCGCGATCTGCGCAGGCGTGCCGGTGGCGACGATGTGGCCGCCCGCCGCGCCGCCTTCGGGGCCCAGGTCGATGATCCAGTCCGCGGCGCCGATCACCTCGAGGTTGTGCTCGATGACCAGCAGCGAATGGCCGGCCTCGAGCAGCAGCATGAAGGCGCGCAGCAGCCGCGCCACGTCCTCGAAATGCAGGCCGGTCGTCGGCTCGTCGAACAGCAGCAGCTTTCCGGCGGTGCCGCGGCGCGTCGCCGCCGCCGCCTCGGCCAGGTAGCCGGCGAGCTTCAGTCGCTGCGCCTCGCCGCCCGAGAGCGTCGGCACTGGCTGCCCGAGCCGCAGGTAATCGAGGCCGACATCGGCCAGCGGCTGCAGCCGCGCACGCACGCGGGGGGCAGCGGCGAAGAACGCCAGCGCCTCGGTCACGGTGAAATCGAGCACGGATGCGATGTCGGCGCGCGCGCCGCCGGCGCCCTCGAGCCGCACCTTCAGTGTCTCGGCGCGGTAGCGGCTGCCCTGGCATTCCCCGCAGCGCAGGTACACGTCGGCGAGGAACTGCATCTCCACGTGCTCGAACCCGTTGCCGCTGCACACCGGGCAACGGCCGGTGCCGCTGTTGAAGCTGAAGGTGCCGGCGGTGTAGCGGCGCAGCTTCGCGTCCGGCGTGGCGGCGAACAGCGCGCGGATCTCGTCGAATGCGCCCACGTAGCTGACCGGGTTCGAGCGCGTCGTGCGGCCGATCGGCTTCTGGTCGATCAGCACCGCCGCCTCGACCAGATCGGCGCCGTGCAGTCCGCGATGCGCCAACGGCGCCTCGCCGCCCTTGCCCTTGGCCTGCTGCAGCGCCGGGAACAGCACCTGCTCCACCAGCGTCGACTTGCCGGAACCCGACACGCCGGTCAGGCACACCAGCCTGCGCAGCGGAATGTGCAGGTCGATGTCCTTCAGGTTGTGCGCGGTGACGCCCTTGAGTTCGATCGCGGCCCCCGCCGCGTAGCGGCCGGTGCCGTCCGCGATCGCGACCGATGTCGCGGTGGCATCACGCAACGGCGGCAGGCGCTTGCGTCCCGACAGCCATGCGCCGGTAAGCGAGGCCGGGTCGGCCGCCACCTGCGCCGGCGTGCCGTCGCTGACGATGCGGCCGCCGTGCTCGCCGGCGCCCGGACCCAGGTCGAGCAGGCGATCGGCCGCGAGCATGATCTGCGGATCGTGCTCGACGACCAGCAGCGTGTTGCCCGCGTCGCGCAGGCGCTGCATCACGCCGATCACCCGTCCCATGTCGCGCGGATGCAGTCCGATGGACGGCTCGTCGAGCACGAACAGCGTGTTGACCAGCGAGGTGCCGAGTGCCGTCGTCAGGTTGATGCGCTGCACTTCGCCGCCCGAGAGCGTGCGCGACTGCCGGTCGAGCGTGAGGTAACCGAGACCAACCGTGCAGAGGTATCCGAGCCGTGAGCGCAGTTCCGACAGCACGAGCTCCGCGGCCGCATCGAGCGGCGCGGGCAACTGCAATGCGCGGATGAACGCATCGCAGTCGCTGACCGGCAGGCAGACCAGCTCGTGGATGTTGTGTCCGCGCGCCGCGCCGCGCGCGCCGAGCCGCCACAGCAGCGCATCGGGCTTCAGCCTCGCGCCGTTGCAGGCCGTGCAGGTGGTGTAGCTGCGGTACTTCGACAGCAGCACGCGGATGTGCATCTTGTAGGCCTTGGTCTCGAGCCAGGCGAAGAAGCGCCGCAGGCCGTACCAGTTCTTCCTGACCCATGGCCCTTCGCCGGCGAGCACCCATTCGCGATCGGCCTCGGGCAGTTCACGCCACGGCACATCGAGCGCGACGCCGTGGCGCTTCGCGTGGCGCACCAGGTCGTCCTGACACTCCTTGAATGACGGCGTCTGCCACGGGCGGATCGCGCCCGCGCCGAGGCTCTTGCCCGGATCGGGAATCACCAGGCCGTAATCGATGCCGATCACCCGGCCGAAGCCGCGGCACTGCTCGCAGGCGCCGATCGCGGAGTTGAAGGAGAACAGCGACGGCGTTGCGTCCTGGTAGTGCAGGTCGCAGTCGGCGCAGTGCAGGTCGCTCGAGTAGCGCCAGCTGTGCGCGACTTCGCCGTCGCCGGCGAGCGCGTGCACGATGATCTGCCCGTGCCCCGCGCGCAGCGCCGACTCGAGCGCCTCGTGGAGCCGGGCGCTGTCGTCGCCGCCGGCGCGCAAGCGGTCCTGGATGACCTCGAGCTGCTGCGCCGTCTCGCGATGGATGCGCGCGTAGCCCTGGCGCTCGAGCTCGGCGCGGATCCCGGCCACCGGCATGCGCGGCGGGATCACGACCGGAAAGCACACCAGCAGGCGCGGATCGCCGGCCGCCGCGGCGCGCTGCTGCACCGAGTCGGCGATGCTGGCCGGGCTGTCGCGCCGCACCGGCTGGCCGCAGCGGCGGCAGTGGAGCGTGGCCGCGCGCGCGTACAGGAGCTTGAGGTGATCGTTGATCTCGGTCATCGTGCCGACGGTCGAGCGCGAGGTGCGCACGGGATTCACCTGGTCGATCGCGATCGCGGGCGGAATGCCCTCGATGCTGCGCACGCGCGGCTTGTCGCAGCGGTCGAGGAACTGGCGCGCATAGGGCGAGAAGGTCTCGACGTAGCGCCGCTGCCCTTCGGCGTACAGCGTGTCGAACACCAGCGAGGACTTGCCCGAGCCGGACACGCCGGTCACGACGGTCAGTTGGCCATGCGGGATCTCGAGATCGAGGTCGCGCAGATTGTTCTGGGCGGCGCCCCGGACAACGATGGCCTCGGCGGCGCGATCATTCATTCGCTCATTTTACCTGCTGTTTCGTAGAATGGGGCTCCGCCCCGAGGATGCCATTCGATGAGCCAGGCCGCTGACTCCGCCCGTCCGGTTGCCCTGGTGACGGCTCGCGCCGCGCACGCGCTCGACGAGGACCTGCCGCCGCTCCTGGCGGCCTTCGCCGCTCAGGGCACGGCGGCCGAGGCCGTCGACTGGGACGATCCCGGCGTCGACTGGTCGCGCTTCCGCCTGGCGCTGCTGCGCTCGACCTGGGATTACTCGGCCCGCCTGCCCGAGTTCCTCGGCTGGCTCGATCGCACGGCGCGGCAAACGCGCGTGCTGAATCCGCCCGAGGTCGTGCGCTGGAGCCTCGACAAGCACTACCTCGCCGAGCTGCGAGCTGCCGGCGCGGCCATCGTGCCGACGCGGTTCGTCGAGCCCGGCGATGATCCGGCCGAGGCGCT
>Ga0335070_10003778_pt1 | contig 17680 bp, 15 predicted proteins | sample Lox_Sample_13_FD_206722 | JGI IMG/M metagenome (GOLD analysis project Ga0335070, IMG submission 206722) | Soil microbial communities from Loxahatchee National Wildlife Refuge, Florida, United States - Lox_Sample_1.3 | ecosystem: Environmental > Terrestrial > Soil > Wetlands | place: USA...
CTTTCTCTCGGACCTTTTGACCCCGACGCCGTCTGTTGACCGAATCAAGGAGGCTATGGCGGCTGAATTTCAGGAACAACTCGGTGGGGAAATGATACCTGGGGCGCTCACTGATAACGAGGCTCGGCGTCTCGCAGACGAGATTGACTATTTCAAGAGTTCGACATGGATAATGTCCCGCTCGCGTCCCCCTCACGAAGGCGAACCGGTAAGATCCATTACCCAAACAGAGGCGGGAACGTTACGAGTTCACTTGTGGATGGCTCCTGGAGGCCGCAGAGTGCGCCAGGCCCTTATTGCGGGAGATTTTTTCACGGTCCCCGCGCGCCTCATCCAGGACCTTGAGGCCTCGCTAGTAGGCATCGCGGCTGAGCCAAATTCTCTACAAAGCGCTGTCAAATCTTTTTTTGGTTCCACATCGGGGCATATAATCGGCATTGAGCCGGAACGAGTCGCTGACGCGGTGGCATCCTCCGCCGAGCGCCTCGCGCTGCTTGACGGTTGCTTTTCGCCGACCGAAGTCAATGACCTGTTCCTGCTTAATATCGCTCCCACGGAATTTTACCGCCTTAAACCACGCTGGCTTCTTCTCCCCTATTGTTCAAAGAATCTCGACTGCTCATATCGCCAGATTCCGGGGTGTGATGAATGCGGACAATGCGAGATCGGTGAGTGTTTCGAGATTGCCCGGTCATTCAACATGGACCCGATCACGGTACAGAGCTTTGAACACCTTATGGAGGTGCTCCGGACGACCTGTACCCGCGAAGACGCCATATATGTGGGTTCCTGTTGCGAAGCCTTTTACTCCAAGCATCAAGAGGAAATGGAACAAGTCAAAGCCAGGGGAGTGCTGGTCAACCTCGATTCGACTACCTGCTACGATTTAGGTAAGGCATCTTTAGCCTATCGGGGTAATTTCGATAATAAGACGAACCTCAACCTCGATCTTATTGCCAAGACCCTCAGACATCTCAATGCGTGACAAGCTCGTGTGCGACATATTGGTTGTCGGGGCCGGTCCTGCCGGCGCACGTGCCGCGAGATCCGCAGCCGAAGCCGGTTGCAACACTTTGCTGATAGATGCCAAGCCCAGAATTGGGGAACAGCCGCATTGTGGAGAATTCGTACCAACTCGACTCTTCACCGAATTTGATCTGAATCGGGACTGCATCCAGCAAAAAGTGGATTTCATGGAGACCCGCATCCTGGGCCTCTCGGCTTCTCCAGCGTACCTGAACCCGGATAAAGCTGTGCTCCGTTGCACCCGAATACCTTCTCCCGGCTACATCATTGATCGCGTGCGCTTTGATCGGGACTTGGCCCGTGAAGCCGCTTCAAAAGGGGCAACCGTAATGTGCGCCACACGTCTGCTCCGCCGTGAGGGTCGCTCATGGATCGTCAGGTGCGAAGGGAAAGAGGTGCTCGTCAAATCTGCCCTAACCATCGCTGCCGACGGTCCGGCTTCCTCGGTTGCAGCGACCTTGGGAATGAAGCGGCCTGACCTTCTGCAAGGATTGCAGGCGGAGGTCCCACTCACCACATCATTGGACGGGACCTTCATTTTTTTGGACAAGGATTTTGTGGGGGGCTACGGCTGGTTGTTTCCCAAGGGGACCACCGCCAATGTCGGCATCGGAATAGTTCCGGGCTTAGGTGCCTCCGGTTCCCAGGCACTGCAAAAATTTCTGGAGCGTCTTCGTGAGAACGGCTTCGTCAAGCCGGGTCGATTGGCGCTAGCCGCGGGAGTGATACCGGTTTCCGGATTACGAGAAAATCTGGTGGCGGGTGGCGTGATATTCTGCGGTGACGCTGCGGGCCTCACGCATCCGATCACGGGCGCGGGGATTCCCCAGGCGGTCCTCTCCGGCTACTTGGCCGGTCGCGCGGCAGCCGAGGCGTTAAGAACTGACAGTAGTCAGTCATTGGTCGGATACGAGAACGAAATTCGAGCCATCTACAACGGCATTATCAACCACGCGCTCTCCAAGCGGGCCCTCATGATGCAGCATTGGAACGAATTGGATTTTGAGAGCATATGCGAGGAGACTTGGATCGGATTCAAAGGCTACAAAAAGCGGATTCGGAGCGCCAAAGAATGATGTGAAAGTTGCGTTGGAGAGCTGACGCGGGATCATTCGACGAGAAGTTGTGGCTGAAAGTTCTGAGGAGACCTAAAACGTGGCCGAAAAGAGATCCATCTCAGCCAGAGAGGTGATCGCGGACATCAGAGGCGGGATGACCGACGAACAACTGATGGTGAAGTACAGGCTCACTGACAAGGGACTCCAATTCGTTAAAGACAAGCTGCTTGTCCGGGGCCTCCTTACGGCAGCCGAACTCAAGAATGAATCAACTGGGACCCAAGCAGCTCCCCAATCCGATATGAAAGCTTTGGCACAAAAGATCGCCGAAGCCGCCAGGGCCGGATGGTCTGATAAAGAAATAACAACGGCGTTTAACTTTCCAGCCGACAAACTGCCCACCGTTTTCGCTACATTAATAGAATATAGTTACTTGACCCAGGAAGATTATGACCGGCGACAGTCGCGTCTTGAAGCAAGCAATGCCAGAAAGCCGGAAGGGAGACCGGCAACTCCCAATGCCGATGTACAAGTCGGCCACACACCATTTGCGGTCATTCGAGGCAGGACCTTGCTGGCAAGCATCCTGCTTGCAATCATTTCAACCTTCATTGTCAGCGGTATCCTTTCCATCGTGTGGGGAGTGAATCTGGAGTCGCCGCTGGCAAACGCCGCGTCTATGGTGCTCGGTGAGGTTTTCCTTTTGCTGTGCGGTGCGTACTTGCTATATCTGGCAAAGCTGTCGCCTACCGTGTTGTTTGGACCACAGCCACCCTGGTCGCTCCTGAGAAGCTCCATGCTCTTGGCATTTCCCCTTATCGGGCTAGCCATTGCAGGAACCTACATCCTGTACCTTCCTCTCTCCTATCTCATTCCCAAGTTCGTCAACTGGTGCCTCTTTTGTCGTCCTCCGATGATTATCCCGATGACGAATCTTGCGGAAGGCCTCGTAAATCTGTTGAGTTTCTTCGCCATAGTGTTGATCGCCCCCGTGGTTGAAGAATTCTTTTTTCGTGGCCTCTTATTGACCCGCTGGTCTCTCAAATGGAACGTGCCGCGTGGCATTATTGCATCATCCGCGGTTTTTGCCCTGTTGCACCCTGACAATATTATTGGGAGCTTTTTCATCGGCTACGTCATGTCTGTTCTGTACTTCCAAACGAGATCTCTCTTTGTCCCGATCAGCCTGCATATGGCATACAACGGCCTCATCTGGATATTGACAGGAATCGACGTACTTATGGGTCAACCGTACGCGCGAAACAATCTTACTGAATGGAAATCATTCTGGTGGGTCGGGATGTTGCTTGCTGTCATCGTCATACCATGGGCAATTTGGTACACAAGACGCAATTACCCGAAAACGGAGTGGCGTGTACCATGCCTGAGCCGAGAAGGGGCTGTATAGATTCACATTTTTCGGGCAGTAGTACTTGAAGGTGAGCTCATATGAAAAATGACAGGTACCACGAAATCAATGATCAGGAACTCTCATCTCTTCTTGAGCTTGCGTGGTCCGAGTCGAGAGCTAGGCATGGCTGGAGCTTGACAGCTTATCTACCCGGCATGTTCGTGGTGGATGGACGAAGAGGCAAATACAGGGCAGTCTCCATAACCGGCGACAAGTGCGATCTGGATTGTGGGCACTGCAAGGGAACACTGCTGAAATCCATGGAACATGCCCTGGATCCGAGTGATTTGAAGCGCCTTGCGCAAGCCGCTGTGGCCCGTGGGGACCACGGCATTCTCGTGACCGGCGGATGTGATCAGGAAGGCAGACTACCTTGGGAGCAATTCATTCCCACGATTCGAGAACTCAAGGCCCAAACCGATCTGAAAATAACAGTCCACTCCGGCCAGCTCGACGTCCGGACCGCTCGCGCGTTGAAAGAAGCAGGCGTAGATCAGGCCCTGCTGGACGTATTAGGCGACGACGATACCGCCAGGGATGTGTGCCATCTTCCCCACGGCTCCGCCTCGATACGCCGAACATTGGATTCCCTCAACGAGGCCGGCCTTGAGGTCGTTCCTCATATAATATTCGGGATCCATTACGGCCGGCAGCATGGAGAGACGGCCGCATTGGAAATGCTAAAGCAATACCCGTTGAACAAGTATGTGGTAGTAGTCATCGTGCCCACAAGAGGCACTGAAATGGCAGGAATCGAGCCTCCGCCTCCGGAGCAGGTAGCCTCATTCATTGCACTGGCACGGCTGGAGATCCCAGGAGCTAAAGCATCTCTGGGTTGCGCCCGTCCTAGAGGCCCCTACAGAAAGAAGTTGGATGTGTTAGCCGTGAAGGCCGGGATCAATTCTATCGCGCTGCCTTCAACCGAAGCGCTGGAGGAAGCGAAAAACAAGGGACTCGAAATCACGTACGAGGAAACTTGCTGTTCTCTCGGATAAGTTAGACTTCCCCCGAGTTGTGCGTCCGCGCTACCTGAGACCGTCCTCTTTTTTCGCCTGGTCTTTCAGAAGTCCGCCCACCCTCGGCAGTGGTCTTCCCGAATCGGTGACTACCAGGGCTACGACGATCTCATCCCCGCGAGGAGCGTCCTGAACGCGGACCGGCATAGCATCGAAGTGAGTGCGCACAAAAGCCGCGTCCTTGTAGTGCACCGGAACGTCTATCTCGGTCCCGGGACCACCTATCTTTTTGGCCGACGGTATGATGGCTTTGCCTCCGCCGAGCGCCTCCCTGAACGGACCACCCAGTTTTGGGTGCAAGATTGCCGCGGCATGTTCCAACTCGCCCATCGGCCCGACTATCGCCCCTTTTCCATAGCTCTCTGCCCTCTCCGGAGGAATGCCCAATGCCTCCAGCGCCATTTTGCCGAGAATGCCTCCCAATTCTTCGCCCACATTGATCAACTCTTCAAGATTTTCCTCATACCGGCCGGCAAACGGATTCTTTATAACTGCAACTGCCGCGGCCCTTCTTGCATGAGGGTTCACAGTTTTTCCCATTTCCATGCAGGTTTCCTCAACAATTCTGACGAACTTACGTATCTCCATGCCACCCTCCCTTGCTAATTTCCGTTTTATGCCTCTGCGTTAAAAGGCTCCAGCAGGGCTGATATGCTTTCGGTGCATCGCATTCGGGACTTTACAGTGACACAAGCCCCCTTAATCAAGCCGCGCTTAACCAGCTCTTCGGCCCGCGCAATCCCTTGTTCCAAAGCAAGTTCTATCTCGCTGCAAGCTAATGCGCCCACTCTCGTTGTAACTTCGACTCCCTTCAAGTCCGTGTCCGGGTCCACGGCATCCGCTAAGCGGCGGTGGACGGCCGGACTCTTGACATACGTCGCGTTGGCCACGGCCGTGGCAGCCGCGTCCGCGATGTCGGAACGGTGGGCAAATACCGTAGCGGCGGAAGCGATACCCCTTGTGAAGCTACGGCCACCCAGGCCGCTGGTGCAAACACCGCCCACGGCCATCTCTGGTGTTAGAATTATCCGATGACTGATACGGGGCCGGTTGACGTCAGGACGTATACCCACCGAAACCTTTTCCTCTTCTTCCATACGAAGCGCCACATCCCCGCCGTTGTTAACCACCACGCGGGTCAACCCCGAGTTTGACAGAAAATCCGCAGTCGCGTCCGCAATAGTGCCGGCTACAGCGGCCATCGGCGTAAGGTCGCCATCCCCAATCATAGAGACTGCGGCCCACATTGTGTGAACGAGCAAACCTTCCGGAGGCGCTGAAAGACTATTTGCAGGCGCCCGGACACTATCCCTATGATACGCTATCTCTTCAAGAAACTTTATTGCCGATTCAGCGGCCTGCCGGCATGTTTCCGGCCGTCGCGTCCCGTGAAAAGATCCGTCGATAAACATGCGCATGGGGCCGCATTCCACCATGACCACTTGATCGTCCAGCGTAAGAATCTGGCTCTCCATAGTCCCGGTTTCTCATTCCTTCACGTGAAACGGCTTGATGGCTTCTTCGTGTCCGCCCATCTCCAGGTAGTCTTCTACAGTCATGGTGTACTCTATGGGACAGACCGTGGCAGGGGTCGGGACCCACGTAAATGCTCCGGGCATGACTTTTTCTACATCCACCATGAAGTTTATGCCGCCTCCCGGCAAGACGAAGGTAGCAGCCCCGCCAACGGTAAGTTTGGCCTTCATTGAATGCACTGCGCGGGTAAGCTTTATGGGATAACGTGTGACACCCGCGCGAGCGCTGCCGCCGCTGCCACCACAGTAAACAGCCGAGACCCTGGACTCCTGGCATGTGTCGGCCAATTCTGCAATCGCTTTGCGCGCCGGATGTGTCATTTCGATTTGTTCGAGATCGCCGTTTCCCGTCACCCGAAACATAACGGCTTTCCGGCCGGTGGTTTCGGTGATCATGATTTTCATGCCTGGTCTGGCCGTTTTCATGTCTATGGATTCAATAATGTCCCTGGGGTCGACAATAGAAGTCCCGCCCCAACCATTGCCATGGTCCCCAAAATACCTACCCGGCGTACTCCTCTTGAATCGCAGACGCACCCCGCTGGGATGGACTCCCACGTAAAGACCGGCTGCATGCTCGCTCATGAGCCCAGTCAGGTGCGAGTCCAAGACAATCACCTCATCGGCCACTTCTCTGAACAACCCGGCAAACAACCCCAACGTCGCGCTTCCACAGCCCACGCGCATGACGTCATCGGTCGTTCCGTCTATTACCGGTCGTTTCCCTACTTGAAGCTCCAGACGGCTTCCGCCTTCGACGCGCAGTCTGACGTTCTTCCGGTTAGCCAGGTCAGAAATGAGTCTTGCCACGCTCAGCCCGTCAGGCCCTGTGAGTAAGTTCACCCCGCCTAGGGACAGCATCTTGGAACCATATTCTTCGGTTGAGAGATGTCCCACTCTCTTCTTGCGGTATATGATCGGCGCGCCCTCTTGGCCGATGTTCGAGTCCGTATCGATCTTAATTTTTATGCCTGAATAACTCAGAGGCGCCTCAGTGACTACGGTAACAACATCTATCCCGTCGACCTTCGAATGAACAATGTGAGGAGCAGGCTTGCAATCAGGATAGGTGGTCCCTGCGCCTATGCCTGTAATAAGCGGCTGACGAATTGCCGGTTGCCAATCGGGACCGACGAGGTGCTTAACCTCGTCGTAGGTCTTCAGAGAGATCGTTCGCTCCAGAAAGCCGTCGCGGTTCATAAATCGTTGACATGCGCCCGTGTATCCTTCTTTGATACGGCATCTTACCGGGCACGCTTCACAGGTCACAGCGCCCGGAACAGGCGCATCTTCGGAAAACAGTGCTTCCTCGGGGCAAACTCTCAGGCATGCCTTGCATTCGGAGCAGGTGTCTCCGATAACAGCCTTTTTTTCGACGAGTTTTATCGCACCTTGCGGGCAATCCAGGACGCAGGTCCCACAACCCTTGCATTTTTCAAGAGTAACTTGCATTTGTTATCCAACCTGGATCTACGTTAAGCCTATTCCGGCAATGAATTGCCGGTCCACTGTCAAGCGTCCCTTCACCACGTCCGCTATTTGAGCCCATTGAGGCGATTGAAAGTAGACCGGTGCTTTAGCGCCGGGCGACCTTCTTGCTAACCGATTTTCGCCTTTCTCACAGCCGGTGGAGTGTTTCTGCTCACTGTCACCTGGACCTTGCCGTCGATCATCACCATTGAGATTCCCGGAACATCCCCTGCTTCGATGGCCTGAAGAGCATCTTTTCCCACGGACCCCATAGGGGTATCCATAGCGACAAGGTCCGCGGGCAATCCCTCTCGTACAAAACCTGTTTCCAGGCGGAAAGCCTTAGCCGTGTTGCCCGTGGCCATGCAGAGGGCCTGCTCGGCTTTCACATCAGTCAAAGAAGCAGCCATACAAATTACTCGAAGAATCCCAAGCGGCACCACGCCTGTGCCCGAAGGGGCATCATTGCCAATGATGAACCGCGACAGCGCATCGTGCTCCAGACCAATCCTCAACGCCTCGATCATGGCTTTGGGGTTACCGCAATGCACCAGTTCCAAAGTGTAGGAGGTGTCCCGGACCAGCTTCATTATTTCTTCGGGCGAAACGGCTGTCGGCCCTCCGTTGACATGAGATGCGATATGCGGATCAACTGCCATGACCTGCTCAGCCGTAACCGTATCGCTGCCGGGTATCGAAGTGCCTCCGGTATGCATCATGACTGTCATGCCGTATTTTTTGGCCCATTTAACCATTGGGACCGCGTCCTCGGCGAATTTTACCGAGCCAAGACCGATCTCACCCACCACTTTGACGCCTTCGCGGGCCATTTCCGCAAAATCCTGTTCGGTCAAACCCTTTTCCAATATTACCGATCCGCCGATGACTTTCGCTCCGCCCGGCCTGAAATTTGCGTAACTCTTGGCCGCCAGGATAGCCAAAGCTTTGGTGCCTGCCGGATCCTTGGGCCTGCCAGGCAGGTGCACTTCGCCGGCTGAAATAAAAGTAGTCACTCCGCCGTGTACTTCGCTGTCCAAGTATCCCAACTGGTTCTGCCGCGGAGTGTAGTCGCCCAGTACTACGTGACAATGGGAATCGATCAGTCCGGGTGTGATAGTGCTCCCGGCCGCATCGACAACGGTATCCGCTGCTGCTGCCCCCAGGTCCGATGCTTTTCCAACCTTTTGGATCTTGCCGTCAGCAACTAATATAGCGTCGGCGTTCAAAATCGGTTTGCTTATGTCCCCGCTCACCAACGTTCCTATATTCTTGATCAAGATTCCCGGCATAGCGCCTCCTTGCTATGATTTTTTGGCTGTCAATCCGACTTTCAGTACTCGCTCCAGATTTGCAGGAAGATCGTATATCCGCGTGCCCAGCGCATCGGCGATGGCGTTTAACACAGCCGGAGCAGTCGGGATAAGCGCCGGCTCTCCAACGCCTTTGGCCCCGTAAGGCCCCGTAGGCTCCGGGTCCTCCACTATAATCGGAACAACCTCAGGCATGTCCGCGATAGACGGGATATGGTAGTCCTTCATGGATTCAGTCTTACCCGGAACATATTCTTCCATGAGCGCAAACCCCAGCCCCATTGCCACTCCGCTGTAGATCTGACCGCGCACATTGGACGGATTGATGGCCTTCCCAACATCGTGTGCGGCCACTACTCTCAGGACTCGGACTTCGCCGGTGTATATGTCAACCTCAACTTCGGCCGTGTGCGTGGCGAAAGCATAGGTCGAGTAAGGAATTCCCTGCCCAGTTTCAGGGTCCAGCGTAGAAGTCTCCGGATTGAAGTACCCTTGCCATTTCAACGGCATATTTAACCGATGGGCGCGGCGTGCCACTTCCTTAAATGAGACAGTTTTCTCCGGATGAGACCTAGAGCGAACGTTTCCTGCCTCGAGCACAAGTTCATTACGATCCGTCTTCAGGATCATGGCCGATTCCGTGAGCACCACGTCTCTCAGTTTTCCGGCCGCTTCGAGCACTGCATTCCCTGAAATATAGGTTTGCCGGCTGGCGGAGGTCGCTCCAGCGGAAGTCGTGAGGCCGGTGTCAGCTACAACCAAACGGATGTCTTCAGGCCTGAGTCCCAATTCTTCTGCGGCAATCTGTAACAACACGGTCGAGGAACCCTGTCCTATATCAGCCGCGCCGGTGAATAACGTGACTTGTCCTTGATCGTCCAGTTCGATCTCCGCGGTTGAAGGATTTTGCATTCCGGTGTTGCCGATGCCGTACCCCATGGAAGCCAATCCAACTCCACGCCGAATGTGAGGGGGATAAATTTTTCTCTCTTGTTGAACAGTCTGCTGATAATACGGCTCAACAGCCTCCAATGTGGCACGAATACCTACACTTGCTCTTAATTCTTGGCCTGTTGAGGTTACCGAACCGGTGCGATAACAGTTCCTCAGGCGTATTTCCATTGGACTCATCCCGAGTTCTTTAGCCAACAGGTCCATCTGGGATTCGTGAGCAAACGCCATTTGAGGAACGCCGAACCCTCTCATCGCCCCCGATATTGAGTTATTGGTATAAGCGAACACCGCTTCAACATAAGCATTGGGCACATCGTAAGGTCCGGTGGCATGAGTCGCCGCCCGCGCAAGGACAGCAGGTCCGTATGACGTATAGGCCCCTGTGTCCGCCGAAATCCGTACATCGACAGCAATGAGTCTTCCATCCCTGGTCGCCGCGCTTTTATAATGAATTTTGAGGGGATGGCGCTTGGTAGTGCACAGGTACGCCTCCTCTCTTGTATAGACCATCCGGGCCGGCCTTTTCAAAAGATATGCGGCTAACCCTACAAAACCTTGAACATTAAGATCGAGTTTCGAGCCAAAGCCGCCTCCGGTCGCTGCCTGAATAACGCGCACGCGGTCCTCTTCAAGTCCCAGGAGATCTGCCACATCCTTACGGTCGTAGTGCGGATTTTGTGTGGACGCATAAATGACGAGGACGCCTGAGCTGTCCAAATAAGCGACGCCTGCATCGGGTTCGAGATAAGTATGTTCTATATGAGGAGTGGTATAGGTCCTCTCCACAATTACATCCGCTTCTTTGAAAGCGGCTTCGGGGCTCCCGCGTTTCGTCACTCGCCTGCCCAAAAGATTGCCGCCCTCATGAATCTCGATCGCGCCCGGCCGCAATGCCTCTTCCGGGTCAAAAATCGCAGGAAGGTCTTCGTAGCATATACGAATCGCTCGAAGCGCCTCCTCCGCGGCGTTCAGGTCCTCAGCGGCAACCAGCGCAATGGGATCGCCCACACAACGGACTTTATCTTCCGCCAGCAATTGCTGGTCCTTTATGATGATTCCGAGCCGATTTTTTCCCGGTATGTCCGACTGCGTGAACACTGCTAAGCATCCCGGCACGCGAAGGGCATCGGCTATGTCCAGTTCGAGAATTCGGGCATGGGGACGATCACTTCGTAGTGCCAGCAGAGTGACAGCGTCTTCGACGTCGATATCCGCGGCAAAGAGCGGAAGTCCGACGAGCTTTTCGCGCGCTCCGATCCTCTGCTCGCTTTTGCCGACGGTTGCTAAGGTCTCGTCACGCATGCTGTTTTTCTTCCAGAAGTATTTCCGTAAGTGCCTTCATGACAAGGCCTTCCACGGCCGGCCTTTTGTATTCGGTCGTGGGCCGTACACCACTGAGGTGGACCATCTCGGAAGAGACTTTTTTCGCTGCCTCCCATATAAGTTCGCGATCGGGAACCCTGCCTTTCAGGATTTCTTCGGCACCGGTCATTCTAGCGGGTTGAGGTAAAATCGAACCCACACAAAGTCTCAGATCGCCAACAACCCCATTTGGATCAATTATAGCAAGAGCCGCAGCGTTTGCTCTGGCTATGGCAAGCGTCCTGCGGCGGGCAATACGCTGGAAGCTCCATTTGTATTTTTTCGTCCGGGCCGGGTCGATAATGAATCGCACAATAAGCTCATCCGGCTTCAGATTCGTGCGATAAGGCGCTGTGATAAGTTCTTCCACAAGCGGGGTTCGTTCAGAGGACGAACTCTGAATGTGCACCCGGGCCTGTAGAACGACCAGAGGCGGTACGCCATCCGCGGCCGGGGAAGCGTTGGCCACGTTGCCACCCACGGTCCCGACGTTACGAATCTGGAGACTCCCAACATACCGGGCCGCTCGTGCCAGAACAGGAGCACATTCCAACACTTCCTGTGAGTTAGAAATTTCAGTGAATGTGGCCGCTGCGCCCACCGTTAAAACTTCATCATTTTTTCTTATGGCACGTAACTCATCCAGTCGTGAGACGTCCATCACGAACCGGCTGGTTGTCTCGCCATTTCTGACCGCGATCATCAGGTCCGTCCCACCCGCCAGCACGGAAGTCTCATGGCCGTAACTTTCAAGAAACTCCAGAGCTTCGACAAGGGATTGCGGTCGAAAATATTGGAACCTGGATCTCATTTTTCAGGCTTTGTTGACTTCGCGTTTGCCACCGCCTCAGCGGCAGACTCTACGGCCTCTACTATTTGAACGTAGCCGGTGCAACGGCACAGATTTCCGGACAGCGCTTCCACTATATCTTCCGGGGTCGGTCTAGGATTGCGTTCCAGGAGCGCTTTGGCCGACATGAGCATCCCCGGCGTACAAAAACCACACTGAACCGCTCCGTCGGACAAGAAAGCCTCTTGTAACGGATGAAGCGATTTCTCGTTTTTCAATCCTTCCACAGTCTGTATCTCTCGGCCATTCAACTGAGGCGCGAACATAAGACAGGAATCCACCGCCTGACCGTCGACCAAGATAGTGCACGCGCCACATTCGCCAATGCCGCAACCCTCCTTTGTGCCTTTAAAGCCCAATCGGTCCCTTAGAACGGTGAGGGCACTGCTCCAGGGCTCTACTTCCAGCTCTACGGGCTCGCCGTTGAGCATAAAGGAGATCTTCACGCGCGATGAGAATTCCTGACCGTCGGTTTGAGACATCGACAATCCCTATTCACAGAGCCAGATATGATTTTCTTATGTGATCGTTGTTCATAAGTTCCGGACCCGAGCCTTCCATCACTACACGGCCGTTCTCCAATACGTAGGCCCGATTGGACAGCTCCAGCGAGAAGTGAACGTTTTGTTCGACAAGCAGCACAGTAAGGCCCGCAGCGGCTATGTTTTCCACGGCTTGAAAGACTGAATTGACGAGCATCGGGGCAAGGCCCAGCGATGGCTCATCCAACAACAGCAAAGTGGGCTTGGACATCAACGCACGGCCTATGGCCAGCATCTGTCGCTCACCGCCGCTGAGGGTGCCGCCTTTCTGATCTACACGTTCGCGCAGTCGCGGGAATAGATCGAAGACCAACTCGAGACTCTCTTCCCTGGTCGCGCGCGCGGATTTTATATACGACCCCATCTTCAGATTGTCCAAGACGCTCATGTCTGCAAAGACCCGGGCCCCTTCGGGAACAATGGTCAATCCCAGACGCACGGTTTTTTCCGGTGGAAGAAAGTCAATGCTTGTGCCGTTAAACGATATTGAACCTTTGCCCGGATGCTCGAAACCGACAATTGTCCTGAGAAGAGTGCTCTTTCCTGCTCCATTGGGACCGATTACCGTGACAATCTCACCCTTTTGAACGTTCAGGCTCACATCGTGCAAGACCTGAACATCCCGATAGAAGACGTCGATCCCGGAAACATTCAAGAGAGTTTGATCCATCCTACTGTGCTCTACAGATTCGACATTCAGGAGGCCTTGCGACCCAGATAGGCCTCAATGACATCCTCGTTGTTGGCGACCACTTCGGGAGTGCCCTCAGCAATCTTTGCCCCGTAATTCAGCACGATGAGTCGGTCCGATATGCCCATGACCGCCCGCATTATATGTTCGACTACAACTATAGATTTTCCTGAATCACGAATTTTTCTGAGCAGCTCCAATGCCTCATCGATCTCGAACGGGTTCAGGCCGGCCATGTTTTCGTCCAGGAGCAAGACTTTCGCGCCGGTAGCCAAAGCCCTGGCCAACTCCAGCCTTCTGCGTGCAGGGACTGAAATGGCAGCAGACGGCTTGTGGCTGTGTTGAGTAAGCCCGACAAACCCAATCACCCGGTCGGTCTCTGTACGGGCTTCCTTCATGCTCATTTGGCCCCCATGCAGCGCCCCAATCAGGACGTTTTCAAAGACGCTCATGGTCCGAAAGGGTTCCATGATCTGAGAAGTTTTCGCTAACCCCATTCGACAAATCGTGTACGGCTTGAAGCCGGCAATATCTGTCCCGTCAAGAATCACACGGCCATTGCTGGGAGGGTGTATCCCGACAATGCAATTGAACAGCGTGGTTTTGCCGGCGCCATTTGGACCTATCATACCAAGGATTTCGCCCCGGTTGAGGGTGAAGCTCACCGCTTGGACCGCTGCCAGGGCGCCGAAGTTCTTGCTGACATTTTTACATTCAAGAATCGTCATTGTGTTATATGAACCTGATGCCTTTTCGGGCCTTCAGCGTTCCTATTATGCCGCTGGGCAACACTAGAATGATCCCGATGATAACGGCACCCACCATTATCAAATAGTATTCCACAAACTTGGTGCCGAGCACCTCCGACAACAAGGTGAAGAACGAAGCCCCCACAATCGGTCCCAGAAAGGTCCCCATGCCGCCCAACAAAGTCATGATCACCATCTGCACAGTCTTTTGCACGCTGAAAGCGTCCGCAGGGGTTATATATGTGATCCAGTAAGCTTCGATTCCACCCAGAATTCCAAGGAAAAACGCGCTGGTAACGTAAGCTCTGAGCTTTACTCCCGTAGTATTCACGCCGGCGATCTCAGCGGATGCCTCGGCCTCATGGATCGCTTTCAGCCCGTACCCGAACTTCGAGTGTTCGATGGCATAGTGCACCAGCACAATGGCCAAGGTGACGGCAAATACACAATAAAAAAAGAACATGTTGTCATGACCGCTTATGGGTAAGGTGATACCGTGGCTGCCTTCGAAAAACTTCACCCCAAACGTGCGATCAAATTCCAGGGCCACCTGTTTCATGGTTTCCGCGAATGCGAATGTTGCAATTGCGAAATAAGCGCCCCTGAGGCGAAGCGTCGGAATCCCGATAGGCAAGGCTATCAACGCTGAGACAACACCGGAGAGTATAGCGGACGGCAAAAACAGGGCGCCGAACCGAGTCATGCAGATCGCCGTGGTATATGAACCTATGCCGAAATATACTACCGGTCCAAAATCAATATAGCCTGTATAGCCGCTCATGATGTTCCAGCAACCGGACATACCGATCCAAAAGATTACAAGGGCACTTACGCGCAAAGTATATTCGGAACTTGTGAAGAGCGGGATCAGGGCCACAGCAATACAAGCTGGAATAAAAAAGAGCCAAAACGTTTTTGCGGTGCTGATTTGGTGCATTGAGAAATTCACTGTTCCAGGGAAGTCAGGCCACAAGGCCTTTGCCTACGATCCCGGCAGGCCGAAAGATCAGCATGAAGAACAAAATAAGGAACGTAGTTGCAACTGAAATCCCTGCGCTGAGATAAGCCGCGGTTAAAGATTGGGCCAATCCGAGTATGACACCGCCCCACAGGGCGCCGGGCATATAGCCCATGCCTCCCAATACGACCACACAGAATGCTATTATCGTGTAGTTAAGTCCCATTTCCGGAAAAATTATGACAAACGGGCTGATCAGAGTACCGGCGAGTCCGCTGATCGCCGCTCCAATGCCGAACGTTATCGCGTAAATTTCGCGAATGTTGACACCCATGATTCGAGCCACCTCTTTATCCATTGACGTGGCACGAATCGCCCGCCCTGTCTCGGTTCGCGACATGAAGAACCACAGTGCTCCGATAATCACCAGTGCTAGAAAAAAGGTTATTAATCGAGCATATGGTATATTGAGGCCCCAAAAAGCCGCATTCGCCCCGGAATAGGAGGTCGTGATGGTCCTAAAATCATGGGTCCAGAGCTGCAAAGCCGTGTTGGCTACCATCAAATGTATTCCGAATGTCAGGATGTAACTCATTATATGAGGTAACTCGATGACACGATTGATTATGTATTTTTGGATTATGTAACCGAATACAAACAGTGCCGCCATGGAGAACGGGATAGTAATGTAAGGATCCATGTTGAACCACACAAACAACCAGTACGAGGTGAACGCGCCAAGCATAATCAATTCGCCGTGAGCAAGATTCACCACTCCCATCACGCCGAAAATCAGTGAAAAGCCGGCGGAATAGGCAGCGTAAACCCCGCCCAACAGCAGGCCGTTAATTATTGCTTGAATCAATACGGTGTCCATGGCTTAAAACACTGCGGAACGGGTTTCTGTCCACCCGAAGTCAAGAGAATGAAAGGGGAACCAAATTAGTTCCCCCTCCAGTAATTGCTCAGATTCTTCTCGCTTCCCTGCTGCCTCTATCGCTCTTTCCAAGCCTTAAATGGATACCAGATTTTGGACTCTGCAAACTCCAGGGGGAACACGTTCATAAGTTTCCCGTTCTGAATCTGGACCGCTACCGGCGGATGGGCCACATTTGCGCCGTCGGGGCCGAAGTGGATCTTTCCATAAAATGTGTCAAAGGTCTCCGCATGGAGTTTCTCCATAATGGATTCTCGATCCTTCTTGGAGAGCGGCGGTTTCAGACCGAGCTTTTCTATTACCATCTGTTGAGCCAAAGCGCCTCCGTCGGAAGCTGCTTCCACGTAGTCAGGGTTCCGTTTGAACTTTTCGGAATAAGCGTTGTTGAAGTCACGAGCGGACCCCAGGACCGGACCGGTATACGGCATGTTCGGTGTCCACTCAGACGCAGCCAGCACGTATTCCGCATCACCTTTCAGCTCTTCGATGAACTTCGGGACAGTGGGACCGTAGCTGAACGCCACAGCCTTGGGGCTGAAATCGATCTCCTTCAGGGCCTTCATCGTTTTCATGGCCACCAGAAGATGAGAGCCGACAAGGAGGAGATCGGGGTTCTTGCTTTTAACCTTCAGAAGCAACGAATTGTAATCCTCCAGCGTCATGGGAAACAGTTCGTAATGAACCACCTCTATCCCATTTTCGCCGCAATATTTTTTGAATCCCTCGCAGGCCAGCGATGTGAATAGAATGTCAGCTCCGACTATCGCCGCAGTCTTGGGTTTGGGCTGCACTGCCTGGGAAAAATCCACACAGCCCCGGACTTCTTCGGTTGCTTTACCCAGCGTAGAGAAATAGTACTTGAAGCCTCTCTCGAACAGTTTGTTGGAACTTGCGCCTCCACTGATGAGGGGATAGCCGCGTTTCTCAGCCACCGCACTGGCAGCGAAGACCGCATCACTCCCGAACCCTCCCAGAAGCAGGTCCACCTTGTCACTCTCTATAAGCTGCTCAGTCAGCTTCGCCGCGGTGGGTGCGTCACTTTTGTCATCATAGAAAATGATCTCCACCGGGTGTCCATTGATGCCGCCCTGTGCGTTCACCTTGTCCATCCAGAGCGTGTAGGCGTCTTTTACAAGAGTACCATCCTTACCGAACCTGCCGGTCAACGAAACAGCCACACCGATTTTAAACGGCTTGGCTTGTTCCGCCAGGATAGCCGCTTGCGACAGAAAACAAAACAACAACGCCGTTGCCAGTAGAATGATTCCTTTACGCTGCATGCTCCCCTCCTTCATGTTGGGAACGTTCATATTCAGACTTAAAGACTACTGTACGCCGCGAAAAATGTTCAAAAGGTGGGTGGGCTGATCACCCACACCACGATTGTCTCCACGTTGCCCGGATTGGTCCAACTGTGGGGTTGGGACGAGTTATAATAAAAAGTCTCAGACTCTTTCACCCGATAAATCGTGCCGTCCAGATCAATCTCCAGTTCACCTTTCAAGATGATGCCGAATTCTTCGCCGACGTGGCTGTAAAGCCCGTGCGAGCCCCCACCGGGCTGTATCCTGGTATAGAAAGGGTGCATCCGCTTATTCTTAGGGTTTACCACGAGAGACTCAATCTTGGCGTTCCAGCGTTCGAGTGTCAGGGTAGTCCTGCGGTCACGGCTCAGCACCACGGGCTCGTCGTCCTGCGATTCCGCGAAGAAGTCCATGATTTTCGTCTGAAGTCCATCGGCTATTTTCTTGAGACTGGCAATAGACGGGGACACCTTCCCGTTCTCTATTTGAGAAAGGTACGCCTCGGTA
>Ga0335070_10003779_pt1 | contig 17671 bp, 18 predicted proteins | sample Lox_Sample_13_FD_206722 | JGI IMG/M metagenome (GOLD analysis project Ga0335070, IMG submission 206722) | Soil microbial communities from Loxahatchee National Wildlife Refuge, Florida, United States - Lox_Sample_1.3 | ecosystem: Environmental > Terrestrial > Soil > Wetlands | place: USA...
AGGGTGAGTGCACGCTCAAGCAGGCGCTTATCCGGGACAAACGCATCGATACCCTGTACGTGCTCGCGGCCTCCCAGACCCGCGACAAGGATGCGCTCACTTCCGAGGGTGTACGCCGCGTGTTCGACGAACTGACGACGGATGGGTTCGACTTCATCATCTGCGACTCCCCGGCGGGAATCGAGAAGGGCGCGCACCTGGCCATGTATTTCGCCGATCGCGCCGTGGTGGTGGTGAACCCCGAAGTGTCCTCGGTCCGCGACTCCGATCGTATCCTGGGACTGCTGGCCAGCAAGACGCGACGCGCCGAGGAAGGCAACGGTGGCGTGCGCGAGCATCTGCTGTTGACCCGTTACAGCCCGAAACGGGTTTCGACCGGCGAGATGATGAGCGTCGCCGATGTGAAGGAAATCCTCGGCCTGGATGTGGTCGGTGTCGTACCCGAGTCCCCTGACGTGCTGTCCGCTTCCAACGCGGGAGTACCGGTCATCCTCAACGAGACGAGCGATGTCGCGCGCGCCTACGAGGATGCGGTCGCCAGACTCCTGGGCGAGACCGTGCCATTGCGCTTCGTGGATGAGCCGAAGAAGGGGTTCTTAGCGCGCATCTTCGGAGCCTGAACATGGGGCTACTCGCCTTATTTCGTCGCAGGCCCCCGTCCGCCAACGTCGCCAAGGAGCGACTGCGCATCATCGTCGCCCAGGAGCGCAGCGCGCGCGGCGGTCCGGATTACATGCCACTGTTGCGCCGGGAACTGCTCGAGGTCATCCGCAAATACGTGAACGTCGATCCGACGGCCGTGCAGATCAACGTCGAGCGTGAGGACGGTCACGAGGTCCTGGAATTCTCGGTCGCCCTGCCGGACAAGGCGCGCTGAGTGCTGGACAAGCCCTTCATCCTCGATCGCGGCCCTCTGCGCTACCTGCACTTCAGCGCCGACAACGTACAGAGTGTGATGCGGCACGACGACCCGGTCGCGCTGTGCCTGGCCTACACGCGCAAGATGATGACCTTCCTCGTCTTCAATTCGGAACCGCGCCGGGTGCTGTTGCTGGGGCTGGGTGGCGGATCGCTCGCCAAGTTCTGCTACCGCCATCTGCCCGCCGCCACACTCACCGTGGTCGAGATCGATCCGGAGGTGGTCGCGCTGCGCGAGCAGTTCCATATCCCACCGGACGACTGTCGTTTCCGCATCGTGCAGGCGGATGCGGTGGAGTACATCGCAAGACCTGTGCCGCGTGAGGACATCATCCTGGTCGATGCGTGCGATCGGAATGGTGTCTCACCGACGCTGCAGGCTCCGGATCTGTACGCAAACCTGAGGAGACGGCTGACGGTCGGCGGCGTGCTGGTCGTCAATCTCTGCGGCACGAGCGGCGATGTGGAAAGCCACATCGGTCGGCTGCGTGGGGTGTTCGGCGATCACATCATCTCGCTCCCGGCGAGCGAGGACGGCAATCTGGTCGCGCTGGCGTTCCGCACCGCGCCGCCGGTGTGGGACGGTGCCCAGCTGGACCGGCATGCGCGGCGGCTCGAAAGCCGGTTCGGACTGGATTTCCCGCGCTTCGTGCGCAAGATGGTGCGAGGCGTGAACGCCGGCTGAACGGGCGGCCGTGCGGGGCGGGAGATTTACCCGCACCGGCGTGAGCCGACCCAAATCCGCGGGCGTCAAAGTGCCCAGCGGGAGCCGGTCGCACACCGGTGCGAGTCGGTTCGGATGGCATCCACCTGCTGGCATCCTGCGGCAGGCCGCTCCAAATGCGGAGGCGCTGGGGAAACCTTCCTGTTCCATTCCTCTATCTGTGGCGACAGCATGGCGTATTCCGCCTGAGCGCACGCTGAACGAAAGGCGACTGGAGCGCTTCCGTGCGTCGGTGAATCCCGACGGCGCTCGCGAAGATCCCCGCTGAGTCCATTCGCGACGGGCGCTTTGTCAGTTCCCGCCCGGTGGATCGAGACGCGCGTGTTGATGCAGATCGGCGCTGCGCCACAGATACAGCGCCAGCAGCGGTGCAGCGCGAGTCCGCATCGCGTGCGGTTCGTGACGTTCGTGATGAATCACGTCACCCGGCCTGCGCTCGCGCCACACGCCATCGCCCTGCTGCCAGTCCGCGACACCGGCGAGGGGCACATAGATTTCCTCGGCTTCGTGCCGATGGCTCGGGTAAGTCGTTCGTGGCCCCAGCAGCAGGCAACCCACCGCCAGTCGTTCACTGCGCAGCGGTCCATCGGGTCCGATCAGCGCGCACCACCCGTAATTGCGCAGAAACGCCTCGTCCACTCCGGCGTCCGTCCCGGCCTTGTAGGTTTGCCGCCAGGCCAGCGACGGTGCGAGGCGACAGAAATCGCAGACGAGCGCGGCGGCGAACGATCCCGCGCCTCCCCGCAACTGTGACAAGCACGCCAGCACCGGGAGCGTCGCCGGAGCCAGCGCATGGGGTGTTCCGGTCGGCCACTCCTGCAGAAACTCGCGCAGCCGCGCCGAATCCAGCGAGTTGAGCAACGCCCGGGTGGACTCGATCAGGTGCTGTGCGGGTTCGCTCATCCAGATCCATCACGCCAAGGCAGGTGCGCACCGGGGGAAAATTGCCACGCTCGCGGTTAGTATGCCGCGGTCAGCCGGATGCCGTAAGGACTGGAGGCAGGCGTATGACCCATCCTGGTCCTCAGTCTCAGGGGCGTGCGGCTCTGTGGTCGCGCGGCCTGATCGCCGTATTGCTCGCGCAGTTCCTGTCCGCGCTCGCGGACAACGCGCTGCTGTTCGGTGCGCTGGCGATATTGCGCGCACAGCATTTCCCGGACTGGTCGGCGCCATTGCTGCAGGATTTCTTCGTGGCCGCCTTCATCATCCTGGCGCCCTTCGCAGGCCCGTTCGCCGACTCCCTCCCCAAGGGCCGCGTCATGCTGCTGTCCAACGGGCTGAAGCTGATCGGCTCCCTGGGCATGTGCCTGGGCCTGAATCCGTTCCTCTGCTACGGCCTGGTGGGCGTCGGCGCAGCAGCTTACTCACCCGCGAAGTACGGCATTCTCTCCGAGCTCACCAGCACCGAACACCTGGTCCAGGCCAATGGCCTGATCGAGTCCTCCACCATTGCCGCCATCCTCGTCGGAGCCATTGCAGGCGGGACACTCGCCGACTGGAACATCATCGGTGCTCTGGCCATCGTCAGCGCGTGCTATGGCGCCGCCGCGCTCGCCAATCTGTTCATTCCACGACTGCCACCGGCCCACGCGCTGCAGAGCGTGTCCGTGCCGGGGATCCTGACCAACTTCGGAACCGCAACGGCGACGATGGTCCGGCTTCCCGACACGCGTTTCTCCATGACCGGCACGAGTCTTTTCTGGGGCACGGGGGCCACCATGCGATTCCTGCTGGTGGCCTGGGTGCCGCTGGCCCTGGGGATTACCACCAACAGCATGCCGGCCTGCCTGAATGCGGCCGTGGCGGTGGGGATCGTGATGGGGGCAGGACTGGCAGCGAAGTTCGTGACGCTCGAGAAGGCCGACCGCGCCTTGCCGGCGGGAGTACTGATCGGTCTGGCGGTCTGCGTGATGGCGGTGACAACCCGGGTTCAGGCTGCCTTCGCCGTGATGGGCGTGATCGGCGCCTGCGGTGGTTTTTTCGTAGTCCCGCTGAATGCGCTTCTGCAGGAACGGGGCCGCGAGAGTGTCGGTTCGGGTAACGCCGTCGCGGTGCAGAACCTGGCCGAGAACAGCGCCATGCTCGCGATGCTCGGCCTGTATACCGCCGCGCTTCGCGCGGGCGCACCGATCAAGGTGATCGCGGCGGTGTTCGGCGCAGGGTTGTCGGTCACGATCGCGATACTCTGGCTGCATCGTGCACGCAACCGTGCTCGCGCCAGGGCCCGCAACCCCGCCCGGGACGGCATAATGCGGTCGTGAGTTCCGCCAACCGCATCCACTGCGAGTTTGCAATCCTGGGAGCCGGTGCCCTGGGCTCGATACTGGGCGCGCACCTCGCGCGTGCCGGTCGTTCCGTCGTGATGCTCGCGCGGGGGAATCGGGCGCGTCAGATCCAGTCGGATGGACTGCGCATCGCAGGCCTGGGCCAGTTCTCGATCGCTGTTCCGACCCTCACGAACCCGGCTGAACTTGGCAGTGCCAACGTTCTGGTGGTGGCGACGAAAACGCCGGGCACTGCCGAGGCGCTGAACCGACTGCGGCATGTCAAGATCGGGACTGCCTTCTCGGTCCAGAACGGGACACTGAAGGACGAACTGCTTGCAGATGCGTTCGGCGCAGAGCGGACACTGGGCTGCCTGGCGGACACCAGCGGAGAGACGGCGAACGACGGCACCGTCGTGTTCACACGTAACGTCAACATCCTGCTGGGCGAACTATCGGGCGAGTCAGGCACGCGCGCCGCTGAACTGGCGCGAGTCATCGATGCCGCGGGAGTGCGCGCGACCGCGGTGCGTGACATCAGGAGCCTGGAGTGGTCGAAGTTCGCGGTGTGGGTGGGCCTCGTGGTGTTGTCGGTGACGACCCGCGAGGTCAGCTGGAGATTCCTGAGCGATCCCGGATCAGCGCGCGTGTTGGTACGCCTGACACGCGAGATGGGCCAGCTTGCAGGTGCGCTCAGGATCCCGCTGATCGACCACGCGGTGCTGCCTGCCGCATCGCTGTGCCTGGCGAGCGAACAACAGGCCACGGAGCGTGTGGTCGCCATCGGCCACGAGTTCGAGCGCAATGCGCCCGGACATCGCATGTCATCACTGCAGGACATCGAAGCCGGCCGTCCCCTCGAGATCCACGAGACGCTCGGCTACGCGCTGCGCGAAGGACAGCGCCTGGGAGTAGCGCTGCCCCTGATCGACTCCTGCTACCAGCTGCTCAGTGCGCTGGAGCGGATGCGGGCGGGCAATCCGGGCTGATCGTCCAGGGCGAACCCTCGAGGAAGGTGACCGTGACGTTCTCCGAGCGGTGGCGCTCTTTCTGGTCGTGCTTGTAGAGCGTGCCGTCGGGATTGAAGGCGCGTGCCAGGCTGCTCCGATCCTCGGCGACGAACCTCGCGTCGCCGAACGAACCGTACAGATCGATGACAGGATCGTTGTGCGCGCTGATCTGGAAGAAACCGGCGCGCGGGTGCATGTATAGATGCAGCGGCACCCCGGTCAGATCGGTGCCGTGGGATTGCAGGATGCTGCCGTACAACTTGAGCCGGAAGCGTTCCTGGTGAGGGGTGCACAGATACGCCACGCCCTGGAGGGGTGATTTCCTCTGACCGGGAGTGGTGGGATTGAGGCGGATCCACAGGTAGTAATCGCCCCCGGAAGTCGTGGTGCGCAGCCAGCCGCCGCCCTGCCAGCCGGGAATCAGGTGCAGGTGACCGCCGAAGTAGAAATTCCAGGGAGCCAGCAGCGCGCACAGCACGTAGAACAGTGCGACGCCGAACAGCAACGCGCGCAGCACTCCACCCAGGCACCCCACCCGCTTGCGCGGCGGCGCGAGGTTGGTATCGCGCGATTCAGTCGTCATGCGCGCACTCCCCCGGCAGCTTCAGCTTCCCCCGCGGCCGGCCGCCGCCCGCTAACGCGCCGCTGCCGCCGCGCCCGCCCGCTCAGTGCACGGGCTTGCGGAATTTCAGCACGAAGCGGTCCGACTCGCCGATGGCCAGGTACTTGGCGCGGTCCTTGTCACCCAGCGCGAGGACCGGCGGCAACGTCCATACGCCCTGTGGCCAGTCGGTGGTGTCCTTGGGGTTGGCGGCCACCTCGGAGGCGCCGACGAACTCGAAGCCCGCCTTGCGCGCCAGCTCGATCGCATAGTCCTGACGCACATAGCCCGACCTGGCCTTCGGATCCTGCGGACGGTCCATGCGCGCGCGATGATCCTCGATTCCCAGGATGCCTCCGGGCTTCAATGCGGTATAGAAGCCCTTCAGTGCCTGCTCGGCGTAGCCGGAATCCATCCAGTTGTGCAGGTTGCGGAACGTGACGATGAGGTCGGCGGAACCGGCCGGGGCAACCTCGAAGTGTCCCTTGCCGAGCTCGGTGAAGGTGACAGGACCGAACCGGTCCTTGTCCTTCGTCACGCGCAGCTTCCAGGCTTTGGTCTGCTCATCCTCCTCCTTGCTCTCGCCGGTCACCGTCACCGCGGCGATGTAGTGACCCGAGGTTTTCAGATAGGGCCCCAGGATCTCGGTCCAGTAGCCGGCGCCGGGCCAGACCTCCACCACCGTCATGCCCGGCTTCAGTCCGAAGAACGTCAGTTCCTCGGCGGGGTGCCGATAAGGGTCGCGCGCGACGAATTTGGGCGTGCGCGCCGGATCGGCGATCGCATGCGCCAGGGCGGGGTCGGCTTCCGGAACGTTGGCAGTCGCGATACCCGCGAGTGTCCCCAGAGCGATCGCCAGGGTGGCAGCACCGCGCAACAAATGGTTCATGAATGCTCTCCGACGGTTGGGCCGGTGAGCTTAGCATGGGCGCGACAGCGGGCCCGGAGGCGGACCGTCGTGGCGTCGCAGGAATCCTGCGCCCGGTCGTGCCTTGCGCCCGCTGTCGTACGTTGCGGCCACAGTCGTAAGGGGCGCCTGCTTTGCGCTGGCAAGGCGGCAAGCTGCAGCGTTGCCGCGACGGGAGCGCCATGCTAATGTCAGGTTGACAGGAACCAACAACTACACGATCCAACCTGCGGGGACGCCGATGCGCAACGATTACCGGAGCGGCCGGACTTTGATCCGGACCGCGCTGTGGCTGTCGTGCCTGAGTGTACTGACCGTCATGTTGAGCGGCTGTGTCGCGCTCTACGTCGACAACGGAGTACCCGATACGCCGGCAACGGATTTCCACCGTCCCCAGACACCCCAGCCGGTGCAATTGCTGTTCTCCTTCCAGACCAAGGGAGTGGCCAATCCGCGCGCCACCGACCTGCTGAAGGATCAGGTGAAGGAGACGGTAACGAACAGCGGTCTGTTCTCGGCTGTGAGCGCCGACCCCGCCGCCGGCGGCGCGATTCTGAGCGTTACCATCGACAACGAACCCATCACGAGTCAGCAGGATGCCATGGCGAAGGGCTTCGGCACCGGACTGACGTTCGGCCTGGTCGGCAGCCAGGTGACGGACGGTTACATCTGCACGGTCGACTACGTTGGCGCCCCAGGGTCAGCCAAGATCGAAAAGGTCGTGCACCACGCAATCCATGCCACCGTCGGAGCACACGCCGCACCGGCCAACAGCACGAAAGCGCCTGACGCGAAGACCGCTGCGAAGACCGTGGCGCGCCAGGCGGTGGGCGCGGCCCTCAAACAGCTCGGCGACGATCCCGCCTTCGGTCACTGACCGACCAGCAGGAGAACCCCATGTTCAGGTTGCTCGCCGTCGCGGCGCTCAGCACGGTGCTGTGTGGCTGCGTGACCGTCAAGGTCGGAGACCACCAGCCCAGTCTCGACACCGTGTCCGGGCTGCGTGATTCGGGCATCACACCGCTCAACGTCGAGGACTTCAAGCTGGCTCCGGGCGCGAAGCCCGAAACGGACAAGGGTGTCAGCGCCCGCGGCACGCCGGTCAACCCCCCGCAGGGTCAGACCTTCTCGGCCTATCTGCGCAACTCGATGATCACGGACCTGAAGTCCGCCGGAAAGTACGATGCGCAATCGCCGTTGAGCGTGCAGGCGGAGCTCACCGCGAATGAACTCCATGCCGCCGGGATATCGAGGGCCAGCGCCGTGCTCGCGGCCCGCTTCCGGGTGATGCGTGGCGACCAGGCTGTCTATGACAAGGTGTTGAAACAGGAGCAGAGCTGGGAGTCGTCCTTCATGGGCGCGGTCGCGATCCCCGACGCGATCAATCACTACAGCGAACAATACTCGGCGCTGCTCGCCCAACTGTACGCGGACAACGATTTCCGCCAGGCCTGTACCCCGCCGGCACATTAGTCACCGCCTGGCGGCTCCAGCATGGCGAGCAGAAAGCCCACGACCCGCGCCTTGTTGCTCGGCCTGATCCCGTTTGTGGCCATGTGCTTCAGCGTTCCGCTCTGGGACCGCATCGAGCCGCGCGTATTCGGCCTGCCCTTCAACCTGTTCTGGCTGATCGGCTGGATCGTTCTGACACCGGTGCTCATGTCTGTTGCGTACCGGATCGAGGCGGCGGCCGACAAACGCGACAGCGCCCCATGAGCACCGCCGCCATGCCGGTCGCGATCATCCTGCTGATCGTCCTGGCGGGCGCCTCGTTGGGATTGCTGGCTGGCCTGAAACGCCGCATGGACCTGGAGCAATGGACCGTGGGCGGTCGGGGATTCGGCGTCGTACTGGTCTTCCTTCTGATGGCCGGCGAGGTCTATACGACCTTCGCCTTCATCGGCGCCAGCGGTTGGGCCTACTCGAGGGGCGGCCCGACGCTGTACGTGCTCGCCTATCTGACTCTGTCGTATGTAGTGTCGTTCTTCGTGCTGCCCCCGCTGTGGGAAGTGGGCAAGCGGCACGGCATGCAGACGCAGTCCGACTTCTTCGGCCAGTTCTACCGCAACAGGTACCTGGCCGCGTTCGTGTCCGTCGTGGGAATGATCTCGTTCATCCCGTATGTGCAGCTCCAGGTAACCGGCGTCGGCATCATCGTCTCGGTGGCGAGCTCCGGGGGCATCGGCCGGATACCGGCCATGTCGATTGCCGTGCTGCTCGTGATCGCCTTCGTTTTCGCCAGCGGCGTGCGAGCCGTGGCCTGGGTGAGCGTCATGAAGGATGCGCTCATGGTGTTCGCGGCGCTCGCCATCGGCATCGTCATCCCGTACCTCCATTTCGGCGGCATCGGGCCGATGTTCACCGCGCTGATCCAGGCACACCCGACGCATCTGACGATGCCCGGATCCACCGTGAACCAGGGCCATGCCTGGTTCATCTCCACCGTGTTGCTGACTTCGATGGGGTTCTACATGTGGCCGCATGCCTTCGCGGCCACCTTCACGGCGAAGACCTCGGACACGATCCGGCGCAATGCCGTCGTGATGCCGCTCTATACCCTGACACTCGCGTTCATCTTTTTCGCGGGATTCGCCTCTGTGTTGCTCGTACCCGGCCCGGCGAGCGGCGACCTTGCGTTGCTGACGGTCGTGCGCCAGAGCTTTCCGCCGTGGATGCTCGGTGTGATCGGAGGCGCTGGAGCGCTCACCGCCATGGTGCCCGCCGCTATCTTTCTCCTGACTTCCGCCACGCTGTTCGCCAAGAATCTGTACCGTCCGCTGTTCGCACCCGACATGACCGACGACCGGGTGGCGCGCCTGGCTCGCGGCATGGTCGTCGTGCTCGGCCTCGTCAGCCTGTGTTCCGCGATCTACAGCTCGTCCAGCATCGTCTCGCTGCTGCTGACCGGGTATGCCGGCATCACGCAGTTCTTCCCCGGAGTCGTGCTGGGACTCTACTGGAGACGGGTCGCTACGGCGGGCGTGTTCGCGGGCCAGATCCTCGGTGTGAGTAGCGCCCTGTTCCTGATGCTCAGCCATCACGATCCGCTCTTCGGTCTCAGCGCCGGCTTTCTGGCGCTGTGTCTCAACTTCGCCGTTGCTATAGTCGTCAGCCTGCTGACTGCCCCCGCGACCGGAGACCGCCATGAACCTGATTGAGCCGATCCGAGCCGATGCCGCGGCCCTGCGCACCCTGCGGCGCGATCTGCACGCGCACCCCGAGCTGGGTTTCCAGGAGCAGCGCACTTCCGACCTGGTGGCGAAAACGCTCACGGACTGGGGCATCCCCGTGCACCGCGGCCTGGGAAAAACCGGTGTGGTGGGAACGATCAAGAGCGGCAAATCGGATCGCGCTGTCGGTCTGCGCGCCGACATGGATGCCTTGCCGATCACCGAGCGCAACACCTTCAGTCATGTGAGCGTCAACCAGGGACGCATGCACGCGTGTGGCCATGATGGGCACACGACGATGCTGCTGTCCGCGGCCCAGTACCTCGCGCGTCATCGCGATTTCGACGGCACGGTCTACCTGATATTCCAGCCCGCGGAGGAAGGCGGCGGCGGCGCCCGCGAAATGATCAGGGACGGGCTCTTCGACCTGTTCCCGATGGAAGCGCTGTTCGGCATCCACAACTGGCCGGGGCTGCCGGCCGGGCAGTTCGCGGTCAAGTCCGGTCCGGTTTTCGCCTCCAGCAACGATTTCCGCATCACGATCCGCGGCAAGGGTGCGCACGCCGCGATGCCTCACAACGGTATCGATCCCGTGCCCGTGGCCTGCCAGATGGTGCAGGCTTTCCAGACCATCATCTCGCGCAACAAGCGACCGATCGACGCGGGTGTCATTTCGGTCACGATGCTGCGCGCGGGCGAGACGACCAACGTCGTGCCGGACACCTGCGAACTGCAGGGCACGGTGCGCACCTTCACGCTCGAAGTGCTCGACCTGATCGAGAAGCGCATGCGCCAGGTGGCGGAGGCGACCTGCCAGGCTTTCGAAGCCACTTGCGAGTTCGCGTTCCGGCGCAACTATCCGCCCACGATCAATCATCCCGCCGAGACCGAATTCGTGCGCAACCTGCTGTCCGGCACCTTCGGTGCCGACAGCGTGCGCGAGTTCGAGCCCACCATGGGCGCCGAGGACTTCAGTTTCTTCCTGCTGGAGAAACCGGGGTGTTACTTCGTGATCGGCAATGGCGACGGCGCGCACCGCAGCGAGGGACATGGCGCAGGGCCCTGCATGCTCCACAACCCCAGCTACGACTTCAACGATGACCTCATTCCGCTCGGCGGCTCCATGTGGGTGCGCCTGGTGGAGTCGTGGCTCAAGCCCCGCTGACCGGAATGCGGCCGTCGGAATCGGCAGACCCCAGGCGTGGGGGCTCGCAGCGTCCGGTCAGTCGGCTGTCGAGGCAGTGCTGGACATACTCAATCGCGAACTCGTCTCTATCATGCAGCACGCCTGGGTGTCAGCGATTTCCGGCATCACGCGCGCCCATCTGACGCAATCCTCGAGCGGCTGGCCCACGCCGTCCCGATAGCGCGCGCCACGCCGAAGGCGAGCGGGTTGAGCGTGATCGAGAGCAGCGCTCCGGCGAGAATCAGGTCCTGCCCCGCCTTGGGCAACAGCCCCAGCGAGACACCGAGCACGGCCAGCACGAAGGAGAATTCTCCGATCTGGGCCAGGCTTGCCGAGACGGTCAACGCAGTGCTCATCGGATAACGGAATGCGATGACGATCAGGAAGGCCGCCAGCGACTTGCCCACCATGATGATCGCCACCACCGTGAGCACGGCGAGGGGCTCGCGGAACAGGATGGACGGATCGAACAGCATGCCCACCGAAACGAAGAACAACACGGCGAAGGTGTCCTGCAGCGGCACCGAATCAGCTCCGGCCCGATGACCGAGCTCCGACTCGCTGAGGATCACGCCGGCAAAGAAGGCGCCCAGGGCGAAAGAAACTCCGAACAGCTTGGCGGACGCGTAGGCGACACCCAGCGCCACCGCGAGGACCGAAAGTGTGAACAGTTCGCGCGAGCCGGTGTGGACGATGCGCGTGAGGAACCACGGAATCGTTCGTGTTCCGACCACGAGCGCGAACCCGATGAACAGCCCCACCTTGGCAATCGTCAGCAGCAGCGACATGAGTACGCTGTACCCGCTGATCCGGGAGTCCGCGCCGGATGTCTGAGTGCCGAACACTTCGGCCAGCACCGGCAGAAAGACCAGGGCCAGCACGGTAATCAGGTCTTCGACGATGAGCCAGCCGATCGCGATGCGGCCCTCCGGGGACTGGACGGCGTTACGTTCCTCCAGCGCCCGAAGCAACACCACGGTGCTCGCAACCGACAGCGACAGTCCGAACACGATCGCCGCCCCGAGTCCCCAGCCCCAGCTGCAGGCCGTCACCGCGCCGATCGCCGTGGCCACCGCGATCTGTGCGATCGCTCCCGGCAGCGCGATGCGCCGCACCGCCAGCAGATCCCGGATGGAGAAGTGCAGGCCCACGCCGAACATCAGCAGGATCACGCCGATCTCGGCGAGCTGGGTGGCGAGGCCCGAGTCGGCGACATATCCCGGGGTGAACGGGCCGATGGCCACACCCGCGCACAGGTAGCCCACCAGCGGTGGCAGACGCAGCCGGGTCGCCAGAAAGCCCAGCACCAGGGCCATTACGAATGCCGCGGTAAGGGTGACGATCAGGGTTTCTTCGTGCATGCGTCAGCGTGCGGCGCCCGCAGGGCATCGGACTCGATGGTCTACAGGGTAGCGTGTCCGGTCCGCCGACGATGGACTGTATACCGCAAAGCGACATAAATCGCCACGCTTACGTCAGAGCCGCGTGTAGTCGAAGCGATGCAGGAGGGCTTAGCCGCACAGAGACGATTTCTGGAGGAATGTCTGACGGGCGATCTGCTTCGACTGGCGCTTCAACCCATCGTCAGTGCCACGGACACTTGTGCGGGGGGCTACGAAGCGCTGCTGCTCACGGTACGGCGGCTCGGCGCGGATCTGTTGCAGGGTTATCTGTTCGGTCGGCCGGCGGATGCGCCCGTGATCGTTACGCCGTCCGGCATCGATGATCGCGGCCGGCTGATGTGCCGCTGACCGCGGCCAAGATGGGCGCGGTCGCGGCGCCCTGGAGCCTGTCAGCCGCGGGCGGCGGGGAGAATCATCTCGAAGGTGCTTCCCAGGCCGGCCCGCGACCTGACCAACATTGCCCCCCCGTGGTCGAGCACGATACGCCGGGCAATGGCGAGGCCCAGGCCGGTGCCGCTGTCCTGCGGCTTGGTCGTGTAGTACGGCTCGAAGATCTGCTGCAGCTGTGCGTCGGAAATTCCGGCGCCGGTGTCGTGGATGGCTGCCGAGAGGGATGGCCCTTCGGGTACCGCACCAACGAGTGTCCACGTGATGCCGCCAGAGGACCAGCTGCGCGGCGCCGCTCGCTGTGCTCCGTCGGGCGGCGGACCCATGGCACGCGCCGCTGCGATTTCCGGTCGCAGCTCATCGGTCACGTCCACTGTCAGCCCTACCCTGCCCACGCCGTCGGGCAGCGAGTCGCTGGCATTGATGGTGAGGTTGGTGATGACCTGCGCAATCTGGCCCTTGTCCGCGACGATCGTGGCGTTGGGCGCCCGCAGGTCGACCGACAGGTCGGTGCACGGGCGCAACACGACTCGCACGAGATCGAGCGCCTCGCAGGCAACCTGACCCAGCGAGACCGGCGTACGCGACGCCGGTTCGGCTCGCGAGAATTCCAGGATCTGCCTGGTCAGAGCACGCCCCCGCTTGCCGGATGCGATGATGCGGTTGACCACATCGTCGGGCTCGCTACCTGGTTGCACGTGATCCTGGAGGAGTTCCGACAGACCGAGAATGACCGACAACAGGGTTGTTGAGATCATGCGCGACGCGGCTCGAGATGTTGCCGAGCGTCAGGAGCCGCTGGGTGTGAAGCCACCTGGAGTCCGCCTGGTCGCAGGTAGAGACGGCCAGCACGGGCCGCGCGCACTGGCAATCGCACGGGTCGGCATCCGCTGCAGGGGCGAGCGTCTCTCGAAAGTGACGGGTATCTTCGTGGCGCTGGCCGGGTAGCGTCCGAGGCTCGCCAGCGCCCGTGCGCATTTCATCGTTCGCCGGCGTGCCGACCGTGCCATCTTTCAACCTCCTCACCTTGAGACCGGCGTGCTGAAGAATCGCCATCACGGTGGGATGGCCGGAATCTGCCTCGTCCATGATCAGCGTCTTGCCCATGGGGTCGCCCCGATCCAGTCGCGGAGGACACCATAAACCAGGGCGTAAACATCTCAATCGCCGCCGAGTATGTGCGGACGATCGATTGGTATAGCGGCTGCCATACGAGAGTCCTGCTGCACTGCGCTCTGCTTCGCCGGGCCGCGACAGGAAAGACGACCGGCGCGCTCAAACTAGGCGGAGGGCTTCGTCAATGTGCGCGTCAGGCACTCCAGCAACACGTCGCCGTCGAAAGGCTTCTTCAGCAGACAGACCGCTCCGGCGCGCACGGCTTGCTGTTCGAGGCGTGGATCGGGGTAAGCCGTGATGAGGATCACAGGTGTCCTGATGTGCTGCGCAGTGAGGCTCGCCTGCAGTTCCAGTCCGCTGACACGCGGCATCTGGATGTCGCAGATCACGCAGGCCGTATCGCGGAGTGTCGGGGAAGCCAGGAATTCCTCCACGGACGAGAAACCCGTGGCGCTGAATCCGGCAGAACGCACCAGGCTCGTCAGAGCGGTGCGCACCGATTCATCGTCATCGACTATCGAGATGTGAGCGGCATTCCGGGTCAACTCAGGCAGGCCTCCGCGACAGCCGGTCCACCTTGCCCGGCGAGGAGAAGTTCAGGATGGTTCAAGGGCACCGAAAGCAAAAGCTATACTTAGGTGTAGCTGGATGTCAGGTAACGGCGACAGGCGGTTGGAATGGTCCGGTTCAGGTCCGCCTGGCGGAGCGCAACTGGAGCGCTTCGGCCATCCTGACCAGGTCCGGCAGTGACTGCGCGGCCATCTTGCGCATGACGTTGCCCCGATGCAGCTTCACCGTGATCTCGCTCAGACCGAGTTCGTGCGCGATCTGCTTGTTCATGTGACCTTCGATGACGTAGGTCATCACCTCGCGTTCGCGCGCTGTCAGCAGTTCGAAACGCGCCTTCAGCCCCGAGGCACGTTTGTCGGAGACCCGTTGTCTGCGGTCGCGCTCGAGGGCGCCGTGCACCGCCTCCAGCAGATCCTGGTCGCGAAACGGCTTGCTGATGAAATCGAATGCACCCGACTTCATCGCCCGCACCGACATGGGCACATCGGCATAGGCCGTCATGAAGATGATCGGAATGCGCACATTCTCCTTCGTGAGCTCGGCTTGCAGATCGAACCCGCTCATGCCCTGCAGTCGTACGTCGAGGATCAGACAGGTGGGCGCGTCCGGCAGGTTGCCGCGCAGGAAGGCCGCGGCGGAATCGAACAGGGCGCTGCGCAGGCCCACTGAACGGAACAGACTGTCCAGGGCCGTGCGGATCGACAGATCGTCATCCACCACCAGGACCACCGGCTCTTCGGAATCCGGATTGTCTTGCGAGGTCGGGGAGCTGGTCATCAGGTACCGATGCTGACGGTGGCGCTGTTGCCGCCGCTGACCGGTGTCCGCGGCGCGACTCATTGTGTACCTTGCAGCGCCTGTGAGGTCAACGATGAAAGCTTCGCCAAAGGTGTGGGCGTTTCCGCGTGTCACGTCGCATCGCGCAAGGGCGGCACGCGGAAGCGGAATACGGCGCCACGGCCGTCGGCTGCGTTCTCGGCCCAGATCCGGCCCTCATGCGAGTCGATGATGGAGCGGCAGATCGCCAGCCCCATGCCCATGCCCTGCGGCTTCGTCGTGTAGAAGGCATCGAACAGCTTGCCCGACGCCTGGGCATCGATGCCCACGCCGGTATCCCGCACTTCGACCATCACCGCTCCCTCGCCATCCACCTGCGAGCGCACGGTGAGCTCGCGCGGGAGGTCCCCGACAACCGCCATGGCCTGGATGCCGTTCATCACCAGGTTGAGAACCACCTGCTGGAGCTGCACGCGGTCGCCCGACACCTGAGGCAGCGCGGAACCAAGATCCACGCGCAGGGCGATGCGGTGGTCCGTGAGATCGCGCGTCACGAGCGGGATGGTGTCCTCGATCAGCCCGTTGAGATCGACCGGCAGTCTTTGCCGGTCGTCCTTGCGCATCAGCGCGCGGATTCTCTGCACCACGGCGCTGGCCCGCTTGGCATCGGCGATGATCCACTTCATCGAGGCGGAGACTTCGTCCAGCTTCGGCACCTCATTGTTCAGCCAGCGCTGACACGCTTCGCCCTGCGTCACGATGGCGGCGAGCGGCTGGTTGACCTCGTGAGCGATGGAGGCGGTGAGCTGGCCAAGAGTGGTCACGCGAGTGGCACGCGCCAGTTCCGCCTGCATGCGCTGCATCTGCTCCTCGGACTGCCTCGACTGCGTGATATCCATCATCGCGCCGGCGAAGCGCAGCTGACCGGGCTCATCGATCACGACATGCGCAACCAGGTGCAGATGCTTGACGGTCCCATCCGACATCAGCAGACGATGCTCGATGTCCAGATCGGTCCGGTCACGTGTGGACCGATCGATTTCACGCCGGACCGCGGCAACGTCATCCGGATGGACGCGCTGCAGGATCAGCTCGAGAGTCAGCTTTACGCCGGACTCGAAGTCGAAGATGCGGTAGCTTTCCTCCGACCAGAAGAACTCGCCCCTGGGCAGGTCCCAACCGAAACTGCCGGTGTGGCTCAGGCGCTGCGCCTCGGCCAGGCACGCCGCCTGGGTCCGCCGCACGATTTCCTGGATGCGCACGCGTTCCGTGATGTCGTTGTTGGTCTCGATCGTTCCGATGGGCGTGCCGCGCTCGTCGCGGCGCAATTCCCAGCGACTCGACACGGTGACCGCGGTGCCGTCGCGCCGGTGCCGGACCAACTCGCCCTCCCAGCGACCCGTGCGCAGCACGGCGGCCGCTACGGCCTCGAAGGAATCAGGAAAGACCGTCTGCAGCAGCTCGCGGGAGTTACGGCCGATCGCATCCCCGGCCGTCCAGCCGTAGAGATGCTCGGCGCCCCGATTCCAGTACAGGATCACATCATCCATGTCGCGGATGATCACCGTGTCGTGCATCAGGTCCAGCAACTGGGCGCGTTCGGCGGCCGCCTGCGACAGGTTGTGCAATCGCCGGACGAAGCTGGTGATCAGGACGGAGATGATGACGAACACGCCCAGCAGCGGCAGATCCTCTTCGAACTGCACGCGAAAACTGAAGATCGGCACGATGAAGAAATAGTCGAGACAGGCGATCGCGACGATCGAGAGGGCCAGCGAGGAAATCAGGCTGTCGAGCAGCGAGACGGCGATGATGATCGTGAGATAACCGAGTTCGGTGACGGCCACCTCGAGCCCGAGTCGGTAGCAGATCCAGGTCACGAGCGCGATACCCGTCGTGCCGATGACCCACAGCAGCGCCAGGCGCGTGAAGCGCTCCCTGGCGCCCGGTCTTACAGTCGGCAACAACGCTTGCCTGTGCATGCAGATGTGCGCCGGTCGCGGCGGGCGGGCCGCACCAACTCGTGGGCGAATGGGACGGATCGGGGCGCCGGTGACACGGTGAGCTTTATATCACCAACCCGTGCCGAATCAGTAGGCCGGCAGCGGCTCCGAGGCCATCATCGCGGCTCGCCCGGGACTTGCCGCAGGCACTACCCACACCCGGGTGTGGCATGGACGGTTCAAATGCACGACGCGCCGCCCCCCCGGAACTCCCCCTTGCCGCGGCCGAACTTTCTGAGAATACAAAGTGCCGGCGCACAAAAACACAGTGTCGATCACCGAAATGACTTCTGCACTTGGGCCGTAGAGTTCCAGGGTCCCTTCAGGGGCGGGAACCGGTTTGCGTTCAGGTGAAAAATTACGATGGGTCTTCGTGGCACTGTTGCTGTCACACAGGACCGGCGATGCGGCAAACGGCACCCGCGCAGGACTGTCACGGTCCCATCCAACGATGGTCAGGCAGCATCATTGCGCCTATTACATTGACGACGCTTGCACGCATTTGCTCTAGTATGACCAGATAATTCGAGACTCTCAGCGGTACTGATGCGTAGCCTCAACATCGAACGGCCGGTGCTCCTCGTGACCCTGGCCGTCTTTATCAACTATATCGACCGGGGCAACCTTGCGACCGC
>Ga0335070_10003780_pt1 | contig 17671 bp, 14 predicted proteins | sample Lox_Sample_13_FD_206722 | JGI IMG/M metagenome (GOLD analysis project Ga0335070, IMG submission 206722) | Soil microbial communities from Loxahatchee National Wildlife Refuge, Florida, United States - Lox_Sample_1.3 | ecosystem: Environmental > Terrestrial > Soil > Wetlands | place: USA...
TTTGGAATCACCTCGGGCGCTCTCCGCGCGTCGGCTCCTGGCAGACGCCGCCGGAGTCTTCTTCCGGTTGCCGCTCAGGTCTGTAGCACTCGCCCGGAACTGGCTGCGATCGATCGCTCGGGTACCGTGAGTCGGGCATGGCCAACGCCGCCCGCGCCCCTCGTGTCCTCGCTCCCGGGTCCCCTTTCCCCGAGCTGCCTGCGTGGGCAGCCGGTCCCCGGTGGACCCTGCACGCGGGCGACTGTCTGGACCGGCTCGCGGCGCTGCCCGAGGCCAGCGTCGACCTCGTCTTCGCCGATCCGCCATACTTCCTGAGCAACGGCGGTTTCACCTGCCAGTCGGGACGGCGTGCCCCGGTCGGGAAGGGCGCCTGGGACACCTCGCGCGGCCTCGAGCAGGACCACCGCTTCACCCGCGCGTGGATCGATGCCTGCGGCCGGGTGCTGAAGCCCACCGGCTCGCTGTGGATCTCCGGCACCCAGCACGTCATCTTCTCCGCCGGCTTCGCCCTGCAGACCCTCGGGTGGCGGCTGCTCAACACCGTCACCTGGTACAAGCCGAACGCGAGCCCGAACCTCTCCTGCCGGTACTTCACCCACAGCTCGGAGATCCTGGTGTGGGCTGCTCCGCGCCGGCCCGGCCGCCTCCAGCACCTCTTCGACTATCCGCGCATGAAGTCGGAGAACGGCGGCAAGCAGATGCGCGACGTCTGGGCCCTGCCGCGGCCGGGTGACGAGGAGCTCGACGCGGACGGGCAGGGTCGCATCTGGACGCTCACCAGCCCCCGGCCGGAGGAGAAGGCCCACGGCAAGCACCCGACCCAGAAGCCGGTGGCGCTCCTCCGGCGCATCATCGAGGCCACCGCGCCCGAAGGTGGGCTGGTGCTCGACCCGTTCTCCGGGAGCGGCACGACGGGCGTCGCCGCGCTCCGGCTCGGCCGGCGCTTCCTCGGCATCGAGCAGGATCCGGCCTGGCTTGGCCTGGCGCGGGCCCGGCTCGAGGCCGAGTCGGAGGGTGCGACCCCGACCATCGGAGAGAGCTTCGGTCCACGGCGCAGCAGGGCACGCCGGGTGAAGGGCGAATGGAGTTGACTGGGCTCGCCAACGGCCGGCTCTGAGATGCTCGAGGGCTTCACCTTCGACCAGCCGTGGCCTGCGGAGAGCGCCCGGTTCGAGCTTCGATACGAGCCCTTCCCGAGACGGCTCTCCGCTCTCGACTGAACGCGGTGCTCAGGCGCCCTTGCGCAGCAGCGCGTCCACGCCGGCCGCGGCGATGACGTGGTACCGCTTCCGATACCGCCGCGCGCAGGCCTCGGCGAGGCTCCGCGTCCCCTGTCCGGCGATGAGCGCGGCGTAGAGCGGTTTGAGGTACTTCATCCGTCCCACCTCGCCGAGCAGCACCTCGGCGCGGCGGACCGCCGGCGCGTGGCCGCTGCGGATGGCCACCGTCAGCCAGGCCACCAGCACCTCGGGATTGGGCGCCTCGGTGAGGTGGAAGCGCTCGTCGAGCGCCGTCATCAGCTCGGCCGGGGACGGCCGGGGCAGGTGGTTCAGGTACACCTGCCACTCCCACGGTGACCAGTCCTCGGCGGACCCCGGCGGCAGCTGCGTCTTCAGCGCCTCCACCCGCTCGAGACGGCTGCTCCGTGCCACCGGGGCCCCGGGAGGCACGCCCTCGGCGTCGATCCACCGGGGCGCGTCCACCGCCTCGAGCGCGCCCGGCAGCTCGGCCCGCACGAGCTCCAGCAGCTCCTCGGTGGTGATGGACTGGAACCGGAACGCCGCCATGTAACGCCGGAGGAAGCGATCGAAGGCCGGGCGCCCCACGGTGTCCTCCAGCGCGCGGAGGAACAGGTACCCCTTCTCGTACGGCACCTGGCTGAAGGCGTCGTCCGGGTCCACCCCCGCGAGCTTCGTCCGCAGCCGGGTGAGCTCCGGTCGGTCACGGAAGTTGGCCACCGCCTCGTCCAGGGCCTGGCGCCCCACCGCCGCGTGCAATGCGACCATCTCCGGCCCCTCCAGCACCTCGAGGATGCGCCGCTCGGCGAAGACGGTGAACCCCTCGTTCAGCCAGAAGTCCTCCGCGGTGGCGTTCGACACCAGATTCCCCGTCCAGCTGTGCGAGAGCTCGTGGGCCACCACGTTCACCAGCGACCGGTCGCCGGTCAGGAGCGTCGGGGTGAGGAAGGTGAGGCGCGGGTTCTCCATGCCGCCATAGGGGAACGACGGCGGCAGCACCAGGAGGTCGAATCGCCCCCACGGGTACGGCCCGAACAGCGCCTCGGCCGAGGTGAGCATCCGGTCCACCCCGACGAACTCGTGCGCCGCGCGGCCGACCACCGACGGCTCCGCCCACACCCGGCTCCGGGGTCCCAGCTCCCGGGACTCGAGGTCTCCCACCGCGAACGCGAAGAGGTACGGCGGGATGGGCTCGTCCATCCGGTAGCGCTCCACCGCGCGGTCGCCCCGGACCTCTCGATCGACCGACCCGGCCGCCATCAGCCCCCGGAGCGCCGCGGGGACGGTGAGCGCGGCGTCGTAGGTGATGCGCAGGCGCGGGGTGTCCTGGAGCGGCACCACCGAGCGCGCGTGGATGGCCTGGCACTGGCTGTAGAGGAACGGCGCCTTGCCGCCGGCGGTCTGCTCCGGCTCGAGCCATTGCAGCGCGGACGCCTCGGGGCCGGTGCGGTAGCGGATGACGCAGGTATCCACGCCGGCGGGAAGCTCGACCCGGAGCCGCTCGCCGAGGATGGGCTCCGGGGCTCCCACCTCGAACCGGAGCGGCCGCCCGTCCGGTGCGGTCACCTCCTGTACCTCGAGCCCCCGGCTGTCCAGGTCGACCGGGCCGCCCCCGCGGTCGAAGGAGAGCGTGGCCGTGGCCCGCACCATTCGTCCGGCGAAGTCCACCTCGGCGTTCCACGAGAGATGGCGCTGGTGAGGCTGCGCGAGGTCGGTGTGGCTGTGCGGGTCCGGTCGGGCCATCGTTGGCGGGCTCCCTCTCACTCGCGGGCGTCGTCGCGCACCGGGATGCCGGCCAGGGCCAGCACCCGGAGGGCGTTGGTGCTCTGCACCACTCCGGGGCGGAGGGTGTAGTCGAACCGCATCCGGCCGTCCTCCAGGAGGTCCTGGAAATGGACCGGAACGAGGGTGCTTCCCGGGACCCGGGCCAGCTCGGCGAGCGAGAGGTCGTGCGTGGTGACCGCCCCGATGCAGCCGGTCTGCACCAGCAGCCGCAGCACCTCCCCGGAGGCCAGCCGACGCTCGCGGGTGTTGGTCCCGAGCAGCATCTCGTCCACCAGGACCAGCGCCGCGCGGGGGTGGGCCGCCGCGCCCTCGAGCACCTGCTTCAGCCGGCGGACCTCGGCGTAGAAGAACGAGACGCCCTGCTCCAGCGAGTCCTGCACCCGCATGCTCGTCCAGGTGTGCAGCATCGACAGGGTGAGCCGGCGCGCCGAGACCGGGCCGCCGGCCAGCGCGAGCACCGTGTTCAGCCCGATGGCCCGGAGCAGCGTGGACTTTCCGGACATGTTCGAACCGGTGACCAGGAGGAGCTGCCCTGGGCCCTCGAGCGACACGTCGTTCGGCACGGCGTCGTCCAGAAGCGGGTGCGCCAGCTTCTCGGCGCTGAAGCGCGGCCCGGTCTCGGCCACCTCGGGCACGACGAGGTCCGGCCGGTCGTGAAGGTACCCGCCGAGGCACGCCAGAGCCTCGACGTCGGCGAGCCGGTCCAGCCATCCCGCAACCTCTCGCCCGTACTTGCGCCGCCAGTCGTCGAGCCGGAAGAAGACGTGCAGGTCCCACAGGGTGAGCACGTTCACCACCACGTGCAGCTGGTTCCGCCGCTGCTCGGCGAGCGACGACAGCCGCGCGAGCTGACGCATGGCGGCGCTCGGCGCCGTGCCGCGCGCCGTTCCCCGGGCGAGCGCCAGGAGCTCGGGCGAGGAGAACGGCTCCTGCTCCAGGCGCCAGAGCGCCCGGGCGAGGCGGTCCGCCCCGCGCTCCCCGAGCTCGAGGCCCTCGAAGCTCCGGGCGATGCCCGGGCGGGCGAGCAGGAGCATCGCGCCCGGGACGAGGAGGAAGAGCCAGGGCGCCTCGCCCGGCAGGCGGTCCGTCGCCGCCGCGGCCACCACCAGCGCCCAGACCAGCGGCACCACCGGGGCGAGTGGCCGCATCCAGCGCACCTGCTCCATGGACGGCGGCGACTCGGCCCAGGCGATGAACGCCCGTGGTGAGACCCGGGCGTTCCCGCCAAGCCGGCCCTCCACCGCCAGGTCGCGCCGGAACACCGGCCGGCCCGCGAGCTCCAGCACCTGACGCTGCCGCCGGCGCACCTCCTCGGGGGCGGCCGGCGCCGAGAGCCACCCGGCGAGCCGCTGCTCCCCGTGCGCCGTCGCCGCCTCGTCGAGCAGCTGGAACAGCGACCCGTGCCCGAACACGTCGAGGTCGGCGGCGTAGGGATGCTCGGCGAGGTGCTCGGGTGGCGGTCCGCCCGGGGAGTGCATGTGCCAGGCGCCGGTCAGCCGCTCCTCGCCGCGGAGGTGGTACGCCGCCTCGGCCCGGGCCCGCGCCTCGGACTGGAGCAGTCGGCCGTGCCAGAGGGCCAGCGCGCCGTAGCCCAGCGCCGCGGCGAGCGCCGGCAGGTAGCCCCACGACGGCAGCCGGTGGAAGACGGTCAGCAGCAGGGCCGTGGCCGCGACGAGAAACGCCACCACCCGGACGTTGGCCACCCCCGCCATCCGCCGGTCGAGTGCCGCGGCGATGGACTCGGCCCGGACCCGCTCGTCACGGTGACGCTGGGCCGCCTGGGCCCTGGTCTCGGGGAGGGTCGGCACGGGAGCGAGGGCAGACTGCCACCCCGGGAGGGCCGCGGCGAGTCCAGTCGTTCCGTGCCTGGAGGCGGCGGGCGGCCTACTTCTCGGCCGAGGCGATCTTCCGGAGCGCCTTCTGGTCGCGGATGCAGAGGATGCGGCCGACGTTGCCCAGCATCCCGTCGCGCTTCATCTCGTTGATCAGCGTGGAGACGAAGGAGCGGGAGGCGCCGACCAGGTCGGCCAGGTCCTGCTGGGTGATGCCGCGGAGGTCGGTCTCGCCGCCGTGCGGGCAGCGCTCACCGTGCGCCTCGGCCAGGGTGAGCAGGGTGTCCGCCAGGCGCGCCGGGACCTCCTTGAAGGTCAGCCCGAGCACGCGCTTCCTGAGCGAGCGGACCCGCTCGGCGTAGGCGCGGACCACGTCCACCGCCAGGGTGGGGCGGGCCTCGAGCTGGGCGCGGAAGTCACGTCCCTCGATGCTCCACACCTCGGCCTCGCCCGCCGACACCGCCAGCTCCTCGACCGGGGTGCCCTCGGGGCGGAACAGCTCGCCGAACAGGTCTCCCGGCCGGAGGATGGACACCACCGAGCGCTGGCTGTTCCGCCCGAGTCGCATCAAGCGGACACGTCCCGTCTTCAGGAGGTAGACCCGGTCGCTCGCGTCGCCTGGCCGGTAGATGACCGCGTTGTGCGGGAAGGTCTCGACCTTGAAGTAGCCCTTGAAGTCGATGGACTCCTCGGGGGCGGCCACCTTGGCCGCGGTGACCAGCATCCCCGAGGAGGTGGTCTGGAGCGGTGGAACGACGTTCGAACCGATGGGTCCCAGCGGGCGGTTGTAGCCATGCATGGTGGAAGGTCCTCTCCGGCGGTGTCGTGTGCGAGGAGTCATTCCAAGACGCGTGCCGTGCCCCGCAGTCGGTGCGACGGGGCGCAAAGGTTCGAAACCTGGACAACTTCACGGGCGCCCGGACAGTTGCTGTCGGATTGAACCGGGAGGCGATTGAACGGAACGTTTGAACGTCCTGAACTGGACTGGACGAAACGTTCAATAGCCTGGGCAATCGTCCCCTGCGCGACAGTTTCCGTCAACTGACACTCTTGAGGGGGTCTTTCACGGAACGTGCACTCGCGTACTTCGTGAGCTTCCGTTCCAGCGTCGGCCGGCTGATGCCCAGCATCTGGCACGCCCGACCCTTGTGCCCGCGCGTGAGGAGGAGCGCGCGCTCGATCAGCTGTCGTTCGGCTTCCTCGAGCGTGGGCAGCCGGGCGTCCGGAGGGAGCCAGCTCGCCTCCTGCTCGTCCGTAAGCTCGTCCCGCGGGAGGCTCTCGGCGAGGAGGACTTCCCCCGGCGACAGGACGACCGCCCGGGTGAGGACGTTCTCCAGCTCGCGGACGTTGCCGCGCCACGGGAGCCGGACCAGCGCCTCCATCACCTCGGGGGGCACCCGGGTCACCCGCTTGTGGACCCGGCTGTTGATGCGCTCGAGCAAGCTCTTGACCAAGAGCGGGATGTCCTCCCGGCGCTCGCGGAGCGGCGGCACCAGGAGCGCGATGACCCGGAGCCGCTGGTAGAGGTCCTCGCGGAAGCGGCCGCCCTTCACCTCCTCCGCGAGCTCGCGGTGGGTGGCGGCGATCACCCGGGCCTCGAGCGGGATGCGCTTCGTCCCGCCCACCCGCTCGAACTCCCGTTCCTGAAGCACGCGGAGGAGCTTCGCCTGCAGCGGGGGCGACAGGTCGCCGATCTCGTCGAGGAAGACCGTTCCGTCCTCGGCCACCTCGAACTTGCCTGGCTTGCTGCTGGTGGCGCCAGTGAAGGCGCCGCGCTCGTGGCCGAAGAGCTCCGACTCCAGCAGGGTCTCCACGATGGCCGAGCAGTTGATGCCCACGAACGGACGCAGCTCGTCGAACGAGTAGTTGTGGATCACCCGCGCCACGAGCTCCTTGCCGGTGCCGGACTCTCCGGTGACCAGGACGGTGGCCCGCGGAGCGGCGGCCACCTTGCCGATCTCCTTGACCAGCTGCTGCATCACCGGGGTCTGGCCCACCAGGTCGCCCAGACGGGCCGGAGCAGCCTCCAGCTCGGCGCTCGCCGCGCGCCGGCTGAGCTGCCGGACGCTGAGGGCGCGGTTGATGACCAGGTCGAGCGTGGCGGGGTCGGCGAATGGCTTGTGGATGTAGTCGAAGGCGCCGAGCTTCATTGCCCGGATGGTGCTCTCCATGTCGTGGTACGCGGTGATCAGGACGATGGGGGCGTCCCCGCAGACCGCCTTCATCTCCTCGAGGAGGTCGAGCCCGCTCCGGTCGGGGAGCATCATGTCCAGCACCACCAGCGAGGGCGAGGACTCGCGGGCCTTGGCCAGGCCGGCCGCGGCGGTGGTCGCGGTCACCACCTGGAAGCGGGGCCGTCCCTCCTTCTCCGCCTCCTCGAAGTGGAGGGTGAGCGACTCGAGGAGCGAGACGTCGTCGTCGACCAGAAGGAGCGTGTCCATGGTCAGGAGGCCCTCGCGAAGTCCAGGCTGAACAGGACGCCCCGGGCCGGGGGGACGGCGGTCGCGGCGACCACATCCCCGCCCTGCTGCTGGAGCACGCGGCGGAGCGCGGCGAGGGACAGCCCTGCCCCGCGCGCCAGACGGGAGCCGAAGGGCTCGAAGACCCGCTCCTCGTCGCCCGGGCCGAGGGCCGCGTGCTCGTCGAGCAGCTCGACCCCTGCCCCCCGCTCGGACCGTCGAAGGCTGACGAGCAGCGGCTGTCCCTCCTGGAGGCTCGAGGCGACGTTGAGGAGCAGCTGTGCCAGCACCGGGCGGAGGCGGACACCATCGGAGCGCACCCGGGGAAGCCCCTCGTCGGCGGCCAGCTCGAGGCGAACGTTGCGCTCGGCCAGGTCCTGCTCGATGAGCGCCACCGAATCCTGGATGAGGTCTGGGAGAGCCCAGGTGTCGAGGGCCAGCGGCCCCTCTCGCCCGTACTCGCTCAGCATCCAGAGCATCCGCTCGAGGGTTCGGATCTCCCGGAGGGCGATGGTGAGCCGGCGCTGGTCGCGGGGCGAGAGCCCCTCGTTCCGGGAGAGGGTCTGGACGGCCATCTTCACGCTGGACAGAGGGTTGCGAAGCTCGTGGCTGAGCGAGCTGGAGAGCCGGGAGATCTGCAGCGGCGGCGCCCCCTCGAGCAGGGGCCCCAGGTCGTGCACCCGGGCTTCCACGGCGGCCCCCGCCGGGGCGACTCCCACCCGCAGCCACCGCGGCACTCCCGTGGGCCCGGTGCTGGTGCGCACGAACTCGACGCCGCCGCCTCGTCTCCCCCGTGCATCGAGCGCGCTGGCGGTGGCCGCGTCCACGCCCAGCGCCTCGGAGAGCGGCATTCCGGGTGCCGGCACAGGGCACCCGGGTAGCGCGCCGTCGCCGGTCACCAGAAACAGTTCCTCGTCCCAGCGGATGCGCAGCGGCAGGCTCCACGCCGGATCAGCCATGCAAGGAAGTTTATCCCCCTGCGTGCACACATGCTCGCCACGGCGCCAACGGATACAGTGCCAGTTGGCATGGAAGGCCGCCTGCTGGTCAAGGATTGCACGCTGCTGGATCGCGGGGCCGTGCACCCGCACCGCGCGGTGGTGGTCGAGGGCGGGATGGTGGCTCGCATCTCGCCCGACGGGAACGAGCCGGTCCTTCCCGGTGACTGGGCCATCGAGGCGCAGGGACGGCTGCTCGTGCCGGGCCGGGTGGATGGGCACGCGCAGCTCGGCGACGTGCCTTCTGCCCGGCGCCCACTCACCGCCTCGGAGTCGTCGGCGCTCGCCGCGGCCGCCGTGGCGCTCGCGCTCCGCTCCGGGGTGACCACCGTGCTCGACCAGGTGCAGGGTGTGGCCGACGGCGCCGCCGTGCTCGCCGGTCGCCTTCGCCTGGCGCGCGCGCTGGGCGTGAGGATGGTGACCTCGCTCGCCGCGGAGGGCCGGCACGGCATCGCGACCCACGAGCTGAACGTGGAGGCTGCGCGGGGCAGCGCGGAGGACCCGCTGGCGCGTGCGGGCCTGGGGTTCGCGAGCTGCCTGACCGCCTCGGACGAGCTGCTCCGGGCGGTATCCCGCGACGCCGAGTCGCTCCGCGCCCCGGTGCACTTCCGCCTCGCCGAGACGAGCGCCGAGCTGGCCGAGCACTTCGAGCAGCACCGCACCCGGATGGTGGAGCGGCTGGACCACCACGGCCTGCTCGGCGCGACCAGCGTCGCCGCCCACGCGCGCGCCGTGGAAGCAGCCGAGGCGCAGCGGCTCGCCGAGACCTCGGTGCTGGTGGCCTGGAGCCCGCTCGCCGATCTCCTGGGAGAGCAGCACGGCTTCGAGTCGGTCTGGCAGCCGGCGCACCGGGTGGTCCTCGCCAGCGCCGGCGCCGGCGACCTCCGGGAGCAGTGGACCGCGGGGCGCATCCTCGCCCACCGCGCGGCGCGCATCGGGCGGCTCTGGGCGAGGGAGCGGGTCCCGGAGGTGCTGGGGGACGGTCCGGCCGGCTTCCTGGAGCGTGTCTTTCGCCGCCCGGCGGGCCGCATCACTCCGGGGGCGATGGCAGATCTCGTCTTGGTCGACATGTTCCCGCAAGGGGAGGATCCGCTCGAGGTCCTCGCGGCGTCGATGCGCGCCCCGGTGGCGTGGACGGTGGTGAACGGGCGGGTGGTGGTGCGCGAGGGCCAGCTTCTCGGAGTCGAGCTGCTGCCGCTCCTCGCCGAGGCCGCCGCGGCCCGTCGCGCGCTGGCATGAGCGCAGGTGCACGGGCGCTGCTCGCCCGGGCGCTCGCGCGGCGCGCGACGCTGCGGGAGGACGGCCGGACCACCGCGTTCCGCTGGCTCAACGGCGCCGGGGATGGGGTTCCGGGCCTCACGCTCGACGTCTTCGGCGACGTGGGGGTGCTCAGCACCTACGGCGCGCAGCACCCCGGGCCGGTGGTGGACGCGGCGATGGAGCTGCTCCCCCTCCGGGCCCTGTACCTCAAGCGGCGGCCGCGGGAGGCGGGAGCGCTCGGAGGCGAGGAGCGAGCAGCGCGCGCGCCGGCCCTTCCGCTCCGGGGCGAGCCGGTGGCGTCGCTGGACGTGCGCGAGCAGGGGCTCATCTTCCGCATCCGCCCCGGCGAGGGGCTCGCCGTCGGCCTGTACCTCGACATGCGCGAGGCTCGGGGGTGGGTGCGGCGCCACGCGCGCGGCGCCACGCTGCTCAACTGCTTCGCCTACACCTGCGCCTTTGGAATTGCCGCCCGGGCCGGTGGCGCGGTGCGGGCGGTGGACGTCGACCTCAGCCGCCGCTCGCTGGGCTGGGGCGAGGAGAACGCGGAGCTGAACGGCCAGTCGCCGCCGCCGGCCGACCGGCTCGCCGGTGACGTGTTCGACTGGCTGCGCCGGCTGGGAAAGCGGGGCGAGCGGTTCGACGCGGTGGTGCTCGATCCACCCGGGTTCGCGCGGGGGCGGGTGGGCACCTTCTCGGCCGCGCGGGACTGGCCGGCGCTGGTGGGGCAGGCGGCCCCGCTGGTGTCCCCCGGTGGCTGGCTGCTGGCGGCCTGCAACGTGGCGGCGCTCCCGGCGCGCCGGTTCGAGGCGGCGCTGGCGGAGGGTGTGCGACGGGCGGGGCGGACGGCGGAGGAGGTCGCCCGCCCGGAGGCCTCGAGCATCGACTTCCCGGTGCTGCGCGGCGTGGAGCCGAACCTCAAGGTCAGGGTCCTGCGGCTCGGGGTGGTAACCTCCAGGCGTTGACCAAAGAGCTTCCTGCCCAGCGCACCGGCGGACTCCGCTTCGGCAAGTACGTCCTGCTCGACCGCCTGGCGGTGGGCGGGATGGCGGAGATCTTCCTCGCCCGGCAAGAGGGGCTCGAGGGCTTCGAGAAGACGGTGGTCATCAAGCGCATCCGTCCCCACCTCTCGAAGCAGAAGAGCTTCGTGCAGATGTTCCTGGACGAGGCACGGCTGGCGGCGCAGCTGAACCACCCCAACATCGTGCAGATCCACGAGCTGGGGCAGGTCGACGACAGCTACTTCATCGCCATGGAGTACGTCTTCGGCCGCGACATGGCGCGCATCATCCCCAAGGCCGAGCGGATGGGGATTGCCTTCCCGACGGTGTACGCGCTGAAGATCGCCTCCAGCGTCTGCGAGGGACTCCACTACGCGCACCAGCGGAGCGACGCCTGGGGCAACCCGCTCCACATCGTCCACCGCGACGTGACCCCGGAGAACGTCTTCGTCTCCTTCGACGGCACGGTGAAGATCCTCGACTTCGGCATCGCCAAGGCGCGGGGGCAGACCGGCGAGACCACGGCGGGGGAAATCAAGGGGAAGCCGAGCTACATGAGCCCGGAGCAGGCGATGGGCAAGCCGCTCGACTGCCGCAGCGACATCTTCTCGCTGGGCGTGGTGCTCTACGAGTGGCTGACGGGGTTCCGGCTCTTCACCGGGGACTCCGAGGTGGCGGTGCTCCGCAGCATCAGCGAGGGAAAGATCTACGGCCCGAGCTACTTCAAGCCCGACATCCCGCCCCAGGTGGAGGCGGTGGTGATGCGTGCCCTGGAGAAGGATCGCCAGAAGCGGTACCCCAGCGCCTGGGAGTTGCAGCGGGACCTCGACCATCTGCTCGCCGAGAGCGATTTCCGCCCCTCGAGCATGCACCTCGCCAACTTCCTGAAGCAGCTCTTCTCCGACGAGCTGGAGGCGGAGCAGGCGCGGCTGACGCGGGCCTCGGAGACGCTGGCCTCAGACGGCGAGGCGCGTCGCGGGGGGCGTGCGCTGCGGCTCCACCTCGACGACGCAGACCGCAGCGCGCTGGAGGCGGTGGCCGAGCGCAACGGGCTCACGCTGGAGGAGCTGGCCCGCGACGTGCTGCGGGACTGGCTGAAGTACCGCTGATGCCCCGCGTCCGGCTCTCACTCGAATACGACGGCACCGACTTCGTCGGCTGGCAGCGGCAGCCGAACGGCCGCAGCGTGCAGGGGGTGCTCGAGGCCGCGCTGGCCGAGCTGCTGGGCGCGCCGGTGGGCGCCGCCGCGGCGGGTCGGACCGACGCCGGGGTGCACGCGCTGGGGCAGGTGGTGGCCTTCGACGCTCCCCGGGCGCTTCCGGCGAAGGCGTACCTGCGTGGGCTCTCGTCGCTGCTGCCAGAGGACGTGGCAGTGGTGGGGGCGGACGAGGTCCCGGACACCTTCGATCCACGTCGCTGGGCGACCGGGAAGCGGTACCGCTACCTCGTGTCGCGGCGGGCGAGCCGGGCGCCGCTGCTCCGCCGGACGCACTGGGAGGTCTTTGCCCCGCTCGACGTCCGGGCGATGCGGGTCTCGGCCCCGGCGTTGCTCGGGACGCACGACTTCTCGAGCTTCCGGGCGGCGGACTGCGAGGCCCCGCACCCGAGGCGGACGCTCCGCGAGCTCGAGCTGCACGAGGACGGCGAGGTCCTGCGCTTCGAGGTGGAGGGGACGGCGTTCCTCAAGCACATGGTGCGGAACATCGTCGGCTCGCTGGTCGACGTTGGCCGGGGGAAGCGGCCGCCTGGATGGGTCGGCGAGGTGCTGGCGGCGAAGGACCGGACGCTGGCCGGACCCACCGCGCCGGCGCACGGGCTCACGCTGGTCGCGGTGAGCTACGGCGACGGGCCGCGGGCCTGCTTCTAGCCACCATGGGCGAGGGCGACGACCTCCTGAGCCGAGCCCCGGGCGAGCGTGTATCCCGCCCCTCCGTGGCCGTAATGGTGGATCACCCGCCCCACGCGTTCGACGCGGACCGCGGGGCGGACGGGGCGTAGCCCGACCGCGTCGCGGAGCACCGGCCCGTGCCGGAAGCCGGCAGCCCGCGCCCGCTCGAGGAAGGCCGCGCGGAGCGCCGGATCGGGCGGAGGTGGAGCGTCGCCCGCGAAGGGCAGGGCGCAGCCGCCCATGACCACCTCGGCCCGGCGGGGAATCAGGTAGAGCATCACCGCGAGGTCGCGCTCGTCCCCGTACATCTGTTGCAGGTCCACCTCCCCGGGCTCGACCAGGACGGTCTGTCCGAGCAGCGCCCGCAGCGAGGTGTCCCCCGCCAGCCGTCGCGCCCCGATGCCGGTGCAGTTCACCACCACGTCGCCCGGCACGTCCTCGAGCCGCTCGACCCGCGCGATCTCGATCGGCCGCTCGAGCCGGGACTCGAGCCATCGAAGGTGCAGCGCAGGCTCCACCCGCGGCGCCTCGAACTCCCACGCCAGCCGCGCGCCGCTCGGCTGGGGACCTTCGACCAGCCGGAGGCCCTCGACCGCGTCCGCCCACCACGGCCGCCGCGCGTCCGAGACGCACTCCCGGACCGTCAGCACGTCCACGCCGGCCTCGGGCACGGTCCGTGAGAGCTCGAGCAGCCACTTCCGGGTGACGCGCGCCCACTGGTTCACCCGATCGGGCGGTCCGACCTCGAACGGGTACCAGACCGCGCCCGCGGCGGCGGACGTCGTTCGCTCGGGGCGCTCGGCGGAGACCAACCGGACGCGGTGTCCCGCTTCTCGAAGGACGAGTGCGGTGGTCAGCCCCACCACGCCCGCGCCGACGACGGTCACCTCGGCCACCGACGACTCTCCCCGCGCTCAGCGAATCCGCCGGAAGCGGAGCGGCTGCTCGAGGCTCTCGGTGTGGAGCACCAGATCCCCGCTCACCACCTCCAGCCGCCGGCTGTTCTGCAGTGCGACCAGGAACGCCTTCTCCTGGACGTCCACCTCGGGCGTGCACGCCATCCGCGTCGAGGCCAGCTCGCCGACGCGGATGGTGCCGTCGCCGAGCTCCACCGGGCCCGTGTAGCGGTTGCAGGAGGCGTTGCCGGAGATCTTCCCCGGCTCTGGGAAGGCCATGGTCGGTGTCCGGTCGGCGACCAGCGGCGTTCCGGCGAGATCTCGCAGCGCCCACTCCGAGCCAAGAAGGTATTGAGCGCCGGGCACAGTCTTCTCCCCACTCGCAGGGGCCGGTGGCGCCGAAGCGCATCCCAGCACGAGCGCCGCGACTCCAGCTCCCATCCAGGACAGCTCTCTCACCGCGTGGACCTCCGTCGCCCTCAGCTTAGTCCGTGGCCCCGCTGGACGCTCGACCGGTCGCGCAGGCTTTGCGCCGGAGCTGCCCGCGGCGCCGCCCGGTGCGCGCGCTCCAGTGCGCGCCGCGGTGATTCCCGTCACCTGCGACGAGCATGCTACGGAGCCGAAATTGCATGTGTTTTCCCGCGGCGAACCCGAGGAGTGGACCCCATGACAACGCCCATCTTTGGCCCCGTCCAGGAGTACTGGCTCGACGCCTGGCAGCGGTCGATCCTCCTCCTCGACACCCTCCGCCAGCGCGGGAACCGTTACCTCGAGCAGAGCAAGAAGACCGCTCCCAACGTGCTCGAGTTCCAGGCCGAGCTCGTCCGCGATGGCCGGACGATGCCCCGGCCGACGAACTACCTGCTGGTGCGGATCATCCCGCCCGAGGGCACGAAGCTCGACCCGACCAAGCCTCCCTTCATCGTGGTGGACCCACGGGCGGGCCATGGCCCCGGCATCGGAGGGATGAAGCAGGACAGCGAGATCGGCGCCGCGCTCGCCGCCGGTCACCCCTGCTACTTCATCGGCTTCCTCCCCGACCCGGTGCCCGGGCAGACGGTGGAGGACGTGTGCCGGACCGAGGCGGCGTTCCTGGAGGAGGTCGTCGCCCGCCATCCGGACGCCGACGGCAAGCCGGTGGTCATCGCCAACTGCCAGGCCGGCTGGCAGATCATGATGATGGCCGCGCTGCGGCCCGAGCTGGCCGGGCCCATCCTGCTCGCCGGCTCGCCGCTCTCGTACTGGGCCGGGGTGCGGGGGAAGAACCCGCTCCGGTACCTGGGCGGGCTGCTCGGCGGCACCTGGCTCACCGCGCTTGCCGGCGACATGGGCGCGGGCATCTTCGACGGCGCGCACCTCATCGCCAACTTCGAGTCGCTCAACCCGTCCAACACCTACTGGAAGAAGGTCTACAACCTGTACTCGAAGATCGACACCGAGGCGCCGCGCTACCTCGACTTCGAGACCTGGTGGGGAAGCCCGGTGCTCCTCGAGGCCGGGGAGATGCAGTGGATCGCCGACAACCTCTTCGTCGGCAACAAGCTCTCCATCGGCGAGCTGCGCGCGTCCGACGGAACGCGGATCGACCTGCGCAACGTGACGTCGCCGATCATCGTCTTCTGCTCCTGGGGCGACGACATCACCCCGCCGCAGCAGGCGCTCGACTGGGTGACCGACCTGTACGACTCTGAGAAGGAGATCGTCGCCGCGGGCCAGACCATCGTCTACACGCTGCACGACAAGGTGGGGCACCTGGGCATCTTCGTCTCCGGGAAGGTGGCCACGAAGGAGCACAGCGAGTTCGCGAGCTGCATGGCGCTCATCGACCTGCTTCCTCCCGGGCTCTACGAGGCGGTCATCACCGAGGTCGAGGAGGACCTCGAGAATCCCGAGCTCATCGAGGGGAAGTACCTCTTCCGGCTCGAGGCGCGCACCCTCCACGACATCCGCGCGCTGGGCCAGAACCCGCCCGAGGACGAACGTCGCTTCGCCACCGTCGCCCGGGTCTCCGAGGTCAACGAGAGCCTCTACCGCGCCTTTGCCTCGCCGGTGGTGCGCACGGTGGTGCAGGAGCCGCTGGCCCAGGCGCTGCGGCAGCTGCACCCGCACCGGCTCCGGTTCTCGGTGCTCTCCGACCGCAACCCCTTCATGTGGCCGGTGAAGCTGCTGGCGCCCCAAGTGCGGGCGGGGCGAAGGCCGGTCGGGCCGGAGAACCCGCTGCTCACCCTGGAGAAGACCGTGTCGTCGTGGATCGCCTCCAGCCTCGACGCCGCCGGTGCGATGCGCGACGCGATGACCGAGGCGCTCTTCCTCGGCGTCTACGGCCTTCCGGTCGTCCAGGCGCTGGTCGGACTCGGGCCGCAGGTGCAAGACGAGCGTCACGCCGAGCGAGACCTCTGCCGCGAGTTGGCGGAGGCGCAGCAACGCACGGACCTCGAGGCTCGCTACACCGTCGGCGGGGCGGCCGAGGCGGTCGTCCGCAGCCTGGTCTACGTGCGGCTCCCCGGGGGCAGCATCGACGAGCGCGGCTTCTCGATGCTGATGGCCATCCGGGCGGGGCGCCCGCCGGAGGAGCGGCGGTCGCTGGCCGAGCTGAAGCAGGTGCTCAAGGAGCAGTTCCTGCTGGTCACCTTAGACGAGGAGCGGGCCGTCGAGACGTTGCCGGCGTTGCTCCCCAAGAGCGTGGAGAAGCGTCGCGCGGCCCTCGAGGTGCTGCACCGGATGGTGTCCGCCCGCGGGGCGCTGCCCGAGGAGGGGCTCGCGCGGCTGCACCGCATCGAGGCGCTGTTCGAGGTGAAGCCCGAGCGCGTGGCGTCCGCGCAGCCGGCGAGCGCCTGAACCAGGAGCGCACTTCGAGGAGCACGCCATGAGTGACATCACCATCAGACCGGTCCTCGAGGGACAGAAGGTCCTCGTGGTCGGCGTCGCCAACGACCAGTCCATCGCCTACGGCTGCGCCAAGGCGTTCCGCACCGCCGGGGCGGAGCTGGCCATCACCTGGCTGAACGAGAGGGCACGACCCCACGTCGAGCCGCTGGCGAGAGAGGTGGAGGCCACCATCATCGCGCCGCTGGACGTGAGTGTGCCGGGTCAGCTCGAGGCGGTGTTCGACCTCATCCGGACGCGGTGGGGCAAGCTGGACAGCCTGGTGCACTCCATCGCCTTCGCCCCCAAGGAGGACCTCCAGGGCGGGCTCCTGGACTGCTCGGCGGCGGGGTTCGGCAAGGCGATGGACGTCTCCTGCCACTCGTTCATCCGCATGGCGAAGCTGGCCGCGCCGCTGATGAAGGACGGCGGGACCATGTTCGCCATGAGCTACTACGGGGCGAACCGGGTGGTGCCCAACTACAACGTGATGGGGCCGGTGAAGGCGGCGCTGGAGGCCTCGTGCCGCTACCTGGCCTACGAGCTCGGGCCATCGGGCATCCGGGTGCACGCCATCTCGCCGGGCCCCTTGAAGACCCGCGCCGCGTCGGGGCTGAAGGACTTCGAGCTGCTCCTCAACGAGGCGGCCCAGAGGGCCCCTCTGGGCGAGCTGGTGGACATCATGGACGTGGGCTTTGCCTGCGCCTACCTGGCGACGCCCTTCGCCCGGCGCATCACCGGCGGCACGGTGTACGTGGACGGGGGGACGAACATCGTCGCCTGAGGGTCAGAAGATGATCTTCAGGAGTCGGACCGCCAGCTCCTCCAGCGAGACCACGGTGAGTGCCAGCGGCAGGAGCGGCGCGGCCGTGGCCACCGCGAGCCGGGCGATGTCCTGCAGCCCGAACGGGACGATGTTCATCTCCCGGACGACCGAGTAGCTCTGTCCAAGGTCGGAGAGCGATTGGATGTCCCCGGTACCGAGGAGCTCCTGCTTGCCCGCCTCGCCGCGGATCCACTTGCTCTCGAAGGCCGAGACGTACTCGCTGCCCAGCTTCCCATACTGCGCCAGGCCCGCGAGCTTGGCCTTCGAGAGGCCCGGGGTGAAGACGGTCAGCGGCACGAGCAAGAAGAGCACGAAGAAGCCGACCAGGCCGATGACGTCGAGCTTGAAGGCCATCAGCGTTTGCCCCCCGTAGATCACGCGGGTGGCGATCACCCCGGCGAGCAGCGCCCCCTGCGCGAAGAGGATGGGTCCGAAGGCGTAGGTGCCCTTGCCAAGGAAGGACAGTCCCGCGGCCCGGTCGGGATGGGTGGGAACAAGGTGGAGGTCCATCCGCGAGACCTGCCAGAGGAAGCGGAACCAGATCAGCAGCCGGAGGTACCAGCGCAGGAGGAAGAACTGGCTCAGCGGAAGACTCACCGTGGCGAACCAGACGCCGGCGGCGGTCA
>Ga0335070_10003781_pt1 | contig 17671 bp, 23 predicted proteins | sample Lox_Sample_13_FD_206722 | JGI IMG/M metagenome (GOLD analysis project Ga0335070, IMG submission 206722) | Soil microbial communities from Loxahatchee National Wildlife Refuge, Florida, United States - Lox_Sample_1.3 | ecosystem: Environmental > Terrestrial > Soil > Wetlands | place: USA...
TTACTTCGCCGCGTGGCTCGCCATGACCGCGAAGGTCGACGCGGCGGTCTCGTATTACGGCGCTTACAGTGCCGCCGGTGCCGACCGCGGGCTGTCGCGCTTCCAGTCGGTCGCCCGCGCCGGCGGATCGCCGCTCCTGATGTTCCACGGCGGCAACGACTCGACCGTGCCGATCGCCACCGCCGAGCATCTGTCGGCGATTCTGGCCGCCGCCCGTACGCCGTTCGAGTTCCAGCGCTACGGCTCGGCCGGGCACGCATTCGAACGCAGCGGCGATGATCCGGCGGCCGCCCAGGACGCCTGGCAGCGCACTCTGGCGTTCTTTCGTATGCACCTACAGCAGCCCTGATCCGCGCCGGTCTTTCTCGCGGGCCCTCTCGATTCGCCGGCGACAATGCTTTAACTTGGCCGTCTTCTTTCGGCCTTTTCACGGACAAGCCCATGAATTTGCAGAACAAGACGGCCGACTGGTCGGTTGAGAAATTCGCCGTCGGCCAGCCGGTGCCGCGCACCGAGGACCCCAAGCTGCTGCGCGGCGAAGGCCGCTACACCGACGACATCAACTTGCAGGGCCAGGCCTATGGCTGGGTCGTGCGCAGCCGTCACGCCCACGGCGTCCTGAAGAAGGTCGACACCGCCGCCGCGCGCGCCATGCCGGGCGTTCTCGCCGTCTATACCGGCGCCGATCTCCAGGCCGCCGGCACCGCCTCATTCAAGTGCATCACCCCGTTCCCGAACCGCGACGGCACGCCGATGAAGAAGCCGGCGCGGCTGGCCCTCGCCATCGACAAGGTGCGCTGGGTCGGCGATCCCGTGGCCTTCGTCGTCGCTGAGACGGTCGCCCAGGCGAAGGACGCGGCGGAAGCCGTGGAGCTCGACATCGATCCGCTGCCGTCGGTGACCGACGCGCGCGCGGCCACCCAGCCGGGGGCGCCGCTGGTCTTCGACGACGTGCCGAACAACCTCTCGCTCGATTATCACTTCGGCGACGCGGCCAAGGTGGAGGCGGCCTTCAAGCAGGCCGCCCACGTGACCAAGCTGCGCCTGATCAACACCCGCGTCGTCGTCAGCGCCATGGAGCCGCGCGCCGCCGTCGCCGATTACGACAGCGCGACCGAAAGCTGGACCTTGCATTCCGAAAGCCAGGGCGTGTTCGGCCTCAGAGGCCAGATGGCCGAGCTCATGGGCGTGAAGCCCGAGAAGGTCCGCGTGCTGACCGGCAATGTCGGCGGCTCGTTCGGCATGAAGGCCGCGGCGTATCCGGAATATGTCTGCATGTTCCACGCCGCGCGTCAGCTCAAGCGGCCGATCAAATGGACCGACGAGCGCTCGGAGAGCTTCCTCTCCGATTCTCACGGCCGCAATTCCGACGTCGACGCCGAGCTGGCGCTCGACAAGGACGGCAACATCCTGGCGCTGCGCATGAACGGCTACGCCAATTGCGGCGGCTATCTCACCTTCGTCGGCCCGCTGGCGCACACGCTGAACGCGGTGAAGAACGCGATCAGCGTCTACAAGACGCCGCTGATCGACCACAACATGAAATGCGTGTTCACCAACACGACGCCGATCGGCCCTTATCGCGGCGCCGGCCGCCCCGAGGCCAACTACTACATGGAGCGGCTGATGGACACGGCCGCCGCCGAGATGGGCATCGATCCGCTCGAGCTGCGCCGGCGCAACCACATCCGGCGCGAGCAGATGCCGTACAAGGCGCCGTCGGAGCAGACCTACGACAGCGGCGACTTCCCGGCCGTGTTCGAAAAGGCGCTGCAGGTCTCCGACTGGAACGGCTTCGCCGCGCGCAAGGCCGAGAGCAAGAAGCGCGGCAAGCTCCGCGGCCGCGGCATGAGCGACTTCCTCGAGGCAACCGCCCCGCCGAACAAGGAGATGGGCGGCATCCGCTTTGAGGCCGACGGAACCGTGACCATCATCACCGGGACCCTCGATTACGGCCAGGGCCACGCCGCCCCGTTTGCGCAGGTGCTGAGCCAGCGGCTCGGCATCCCGTTCGACCGTGTCCGGCTGCTGCAGGGCGACAGCAACGAGCTGATCGCCGGCGGCGGCACCGGCGGCTCGCGCTCGGCGATGAACAGCGGCGCCGCGATCGTGCTGGCCAGCGACAAGGTGGTCGAGAACGGCAAGCAGCTCGCCGCGCACGTGCTCGAGGCCGCAGCGGCGGACATCGAGTTCAAAGGCGGGCGCTTTGCCATCGCCGGCACCGACCGCGGCATCGGCATCCTCGACCTCGCCGAGCGCCTGCGCAGCACCAAGAACCTGCCGGCCGACCTGCCGTCCTTGAGCGTGAAGCTCGCCTATGACGGGGCGCCCTCCACCTTCCCGAACGGCTGCCATGTCGCCGAGGTCGAGATCGACCCCGAGACCGGCGTCGTCGAGCTGGTGAAGTACTCGGCGGTGAATGACTTCGGCACCGTGCTCAATCCGCTGATCGTCGAAGGCCAGCTGCACGGCGGCGTCGTCCAGGGCCTCGGTCAGGCGCTGATGGAGCATGTGGTCTATAACGACGACGGCCAGCCGGTCGCCGGTTCGTACATGGACTACGGCATTCCGCGCGCCGCCGATGTGCCGCGTTTTGTGTCAGCCGACAATCCGGTGCCGGCGACGACCAATCCGCTCGGCGTCAAAGGCTGCGGCGAAGCCGGCTGCGCCGGCTCGTTCCCGGCGATCATGAACGCGGTGGTCGATGCCTTGCGCGAGTACGGCATCACCCATCTCGACATGCCGGCCAGCCCGCAACGGGTGTGGCAGGCGATCCAGGGGGCCAAGAAGCGGGCCTGACGGCGGGCCGTCGCGCGACATTCACGGGACTGTTCGCAAAAGGTCACTGGCGTCCCCGGAACCGAATTGTTAAGGTCCCGGCCGGGGCGAGAGTTGGCATTTGCGCTAGTCGGCGCGGCGAACCACCGAGGTCGCATGTCAGCTCCCGCATCGCCCCCGCTCGCCGGACACCCTGCTCTTGCCGGACACCGCGTCCTGCTGGTCGAAGACGAGATGCTCGTCTCGATGCTGATCGAGGACGTGGTCAAGGAGCTCGGCTGCGAGGTCGTCGGCCCGGCGGCCAACCGCGATGCGGCCATGAGCCTCGCCGAAACCGAGCAGGTGGACGTGGCTCTCCTCGACGTCAATCTCGGCGGCGAGCCGGTTTACCCGGTGGCCGACCTGCTGAAGACCCGCGGCGTGCCGTTCGCCTTCATCAGCGGCTACGGCCAGAACGGCGTGTCCGACCGTTATGCCGACGTCCCGACCTTGGCCAAGCCCTTCCGTCTGGCGACCGTCGAGCACACCATCGCCGACCTGATCCGCAATCGCGAAGGCTAGACGGCGCGACCTGCGAAAATCGCAGGTGATGCCTTATCTCTCGCATTAAAATAACTAAGATTTAATGCGGCGACCGGCGCCGGTCTGCGCGACCCGCATAGGTTGTCCATGCAGCATGTCTATAGACAGTCTGCCTATAGACATCGGCGGCGCGCCTGCCGCCCGGCTATCGTTGCCACAACGGACAGCTTGCGATGACTCCCGACCAGATGCGGGCGTTCGTTCGCGGCGAGATCGCGGCGCAAGGCGCCGATCGTGAAGCGTCGGGGAGCGGCGACAGACTGGCTGCCCGCCGCTACTCTCAGACGAGCTGAAGCAGCCCGATCGGTTGGCCCCGATCAGCTGGCCCCGATCAGTTGGCCATGTACGCGCCGACGCCGACGTAATAGTCGCCGCCCGCGCGGATGACGTAGGTCTTCTTCTTCTCGATCTTCTTCGAAGCCGGATTCGAGAAGTGATATTCGTGCCAGCCCTCGCCCTTGTCCTTGGCGATTGCGACCTGGATCATGACGATCTCGCCGCCGGTGATCGGATCCTTGGCCTGCGACATGTCGACGCCGACGAGCTTGGCGACGCCGCCGTTGGCGACGCAGATGCCCTTGAAGTTGTAGGCGTAAACGAACAGCTCGCCGTCGTGCCAGCTGGCATCGTTGGTGAAGGCGGCAAACGCCTTTTCGGGGCCGACCTCTTTCACGTAGGCCGCCGCTTTCTTGGCGAAGGCCTGCGCCTGCTCCGGCGTGGCATGGCCGTCAGCGAAAGCCGCGGGCGCCGCGGCGATGCCGGCGAGACAGAGAGCGGAGGTGAGGAAGGCACGTCGCGTTGACCACATAGGGGTTTCTCCCTTTGGTAAATTCGGTTGCGGCACGCTATCGCGACGCGCTCAACGAACGATTAAGCGTTAAGCTGAATGAAACATTAACGGCGTGCGTCAGCGGCTTTATACCGGCTTTATGTGGCGCCCACGAAAAGCCTATGGCGCCCTGATCGCGCGCCGGCCGACCCTCAAACGCATGGACGACAAGTTCGATGCTGTGGCCAGCGGAAAGAAGGCCGGCGACATGCCGACGGCTACCGATCTCTGGTGGACGACGCGCCTCGATCGCTGGGCCGAGACCCCGCCGCACCAAACGAATGTCGGCCTCATCGCCTTCACCGTCCTGATGATGGTCGGCTTGCTCGGCGCCACGTGGGACATGCCCGAGCGCGCCCCGTTTCTGCGCGGCGTCGCCATGGTGTTCATCGGGATTCACGGCGTTCTGCATCTGCTGATGTGGCGGGCGCTCGCGCGCTTGCGGGCGAGAGGTCTCATCGCCGCCGAGCGCGCTTTCGCCGCCTATCGCGATCCCCATCGCGTCACCAATCTCGACCTCGCCATCGGCTGGGCGGGATACGCCATCCTTATTTCCGTTCTGAACGCTCTCGCCGTCGGCCCGGCCTGATCCGGTCTTTATGCCCGCTTTATGCCCTGCACTGCGGATTCGTATGGCGATTTGAGCGCCACCACTCCGACATTAGAGCTGTCGGGCAAGAACATGGCCCGGGATTGCGGGGCTCCTATGCTGCACTTCATCATCGATGTCCTTGGCATGGCGCTGTTTTTCGGCTGCTACGCCTATGCGCTGAGCCAGGAGCCGCTGCGTGGCTCCGACGGCCATGGCCCGCGCGGCGGCTATCGCCGCCGCCTGATGTCCACGGCGTTTGCCGCGGAAGCGGAACTCGCTCCCGCGCGCTGATTGCCGCGCTTCGGCAACGCCATGGTCCTCTTCTATATGCACGACGCGGACGGCGCGGAGGCCGGGCACCAGCTCGTGCCTCTGCGCTGGCCGTATCTCGCCGTTTGCGACAGTCCCGGCAAAGGCCGCGGCGTATTCACCACGCGCGACCTGCCCAAAGGCGCGCTCATCGAGCGCGCGCCGGTGCTGATCGTCCCGGAACATCATCGCCCGCTTGCCGACAAGACGATGCTCTTCGGCTATCTCTTCCTCTGGGAGCACAACCGGCCGCAAGAAGAGCTCTACAAGGGCACCGGGCGCGCCGCGATCGCGCTCGGCGTTACCAGCCTCGTCAACCACTCCGACCGGCCGAATGCGCGCCTTCGTTCCCGGATCGAGGCGCAGGAAATCGAGTTGCGCGCGACGCGCGATATCGATGCCGGCGAGGAGATCCTGATCGACTACGACATGACCCTGGGGTTCAGGCCGGCCGCGCGGGAGTCGGACCGGGCGGCGTGAAGCGAATTTCCGGGGCGGCGCCGATGAGCGAAGGGAAACGACCTGGGCCGGCGAACCAGAACCATAACGTGGCCGACCGGCTCACCAGCGCCGCCCTCCTGGACTGGAGCCGGCGGCCGCGCCGGCAGGCGAACCGCGCCGTCGCCACCTTCGCCGTCCTCGCTATGACCTGGCTGACGGCCTTCGCCTGGCAGATGCCGGAGGGCACGTCGTTCCTGCGCCATATTGGCCTGATCTTCGTCTGCACGCACGCGCTGTGGCATGCCGTCCTGCTGCGCGCGCTCCGCCGGCTCTGTGCCCGCGGCGTCGCCGGCGCCGATGAGGCCATGGCGGCCTATCTCGATCCGCGCCGCATCAGCAATCTCGACATGGCCGCCGTCTGGCTGGCCTTCACTCTGCTCATCCGCATCTTGAGCACGACGCTGTCGGCGGGCGGGGCGGCGCTGCCGTGAACCGGTCGGCGAAACGCAGGTCGAATTAGCGGCGCTTGATGGCGGACGCCGCCGATCCGCATGGATTCTTTATGCGCACCGGCCGATATGTTTCCGCGTCCGGCCGGTTCGCCGCGACAGCGGAGAGTCCCCCATGGTCCATTCTGTCGAGCTTGTCGATATTGCCATCCCTGCCGATGCCCAGGCGGCTGCCGAATCTCTTGGCCTCACCGTCTCGCGCAGCGTCACCACCGGTACGCGCATCCGGCAGATCGCCCGCGAGGACGCTGAGATCGCCGTCGCCTGCCTGCGCGACTGGGGCTTCAACGCCCGCATCCTGGAGCAGGACGCGCCGCGCGCCGCCTGATTTATGACTGCCTTATACACCGCAGCGCAAGATCGCATGGCGCGTTGACGGCGTGCGGTGCCACATGTCGGGCGAGGCCTGGAGGCTCTCTGTGACCAACTCCAGGCATGTCGATGCGTGGGTTTTCGACCAACACCCCACACGATCAGGCGACGGCCGGCACGACGAACCGGCCGTTGCGCTTCAGCTTGCGACCCGGCGCCGCAATGCCCAACGCCTCAATGCAATGAGCGCCCACACCGCCTCGACCAATCCGAACGGCCAGGCCGCCCTGCAGGAAGCCGTAGAGCGACCCGAGCGCACACGACGCGGCGAAGGCGAGAACATACCAGGGGCTGCGGTCTTCCAGCGCGTACGACACGAGCATCGCCGTGACGGCGAACAGCCCGAACGCGGTCAGTAGATCCAAGACAAAGCTGCCGGTTCCATCTCCGGCCGCACCGTATCAGAGATCGCGGCCGGGCTGCGCTTCGGCCTTGTCCGCGTAATGCTCGCAGTCGTCGGCCAGGCGGTAGAGTGATTCCTTGGACTCGCGGCTGACCGCCGCCCGCGCCAGCGCGCGATAGCGCGCCGCGCGGTCGCGCCAGACCTTGCCGTTGCCTTTCTTCTCGCCGATGTCGGCCATACGGCGGTTCCTCCCTGCCCACACCTATCGATCCGGCGCGTCCTCGCTGATGACCGCCCGGACCGGCTTCAGCATCCGCGCCTCCGCGCGCGCGAAGCTGACGGCTGCCTTGCGCGTGGCGAAGATGCCACCGAGGCGGTCGTCATCCGTGGTGACGCGCCAGAAGCCGCCGGCGGCGCGGCCGACGCTCACGATCGTCGCGGTCGAGGCCATGGCCGCCTCCGCCCTAGTGGCGGCCGTCGCCGCGGCCGCGCCCCACCAGCATCAGGTGCGTCGCGTGATCCATGAACTCGGGATCGGCGCCATATTTCTCCTCGAGCCGCACGAGCTCGTCGCGGAACTGGCGGCTTTCTGCGGCCGAGGCCGGGTTCCAACGCGAATCGTGGGCGAAACGTGTGTGAAACAGGTCGACGCCGCGCAAGTCCTCGATGTCGAAATGTGTCGCCGCGAGCTGCCGCAGATCGGCGGCAGCGAACAGGCGGGAGTTGAAGGTCATGCGCCGGCCGTCCAGCATCTCGACCGAGAAGCGCCCGGCGGCATTGTCCTGGCTGAACTGGCGCGCGTGCTCGATGGCGTCGACGAAGATCGTCGGCGTGCTGCCGACCGCGCGCACCGTGGTGACGAACGTGCCGCGCGTCACCCGTGCGATCTCGCCGAGGGCGCTCTGCAGCCCCGTCGGCTCGATATGGTTGAAGACGCAATAGAGGCAGAGCGTGATGTCGATGCTGCGGTCCGCTTCCGGCAGCGGCCGGGTGGCATCGCCGACGTCGAACGTAAGATCGACGCCGGCGAGCCCCTGCAGACCCCGGGCAGCATGCCGTGCGCGCCGGATCTGCGCATCGGCGACATCGAAGCCACGGGCACGAATTTCGCTGAAGCCGAGGGCGCGGGCGCGGATGACCAGGCGGCGCAGCCACGTGCCGGGCCCGCAGCCGATATCGAGGAGGGCAACGGATCGCGCGCCACGGGCGCGCAACGCCGTCAGCTTGGCATCGAGGACAGACCAGACCCGGCGGTCGCCGTAGGCATACTGGCTGTCGAAGGCATAAAGCTGCCGCGGATCGCCGTCGGCATAGGTGAGGTAGTCGTCGCCAGCCTCGTTGTAGGCCGCCGCAGCTGTCGTGGCCGGCCGGTCCTCGGGAGCTGCGGAAATTTGAGCCAAAGCGCGCATAGGGAGACTCGGTGTTGCCTCGGATGGCTATGAGATTGGAGAGCCGCGAAATAAGCCGCCATACGGTTCTGGGCCCCAGGGCATAAGCAGGGCATAAACCCGGCGTAAGGACTCACATCACCTCGAGCCGGACCTTGGCCAGCCCCTTGTCGACCATGCCGAGCTGCTCGGCGGCCTCGTGCGACAGGTCGATGATGCGGCCGCGCACGTACGGCCCGCGGTCGTTGATGGTCACCACGACCGAGCGGCCGCTGGCGACATGGGTGACCCGCACGCGCGTGCCGAGCGGCAGCTTCAGATGAGCGGCCGTGAGCCGGTCCGGATCGAACACGGCGCCGCTGGCCGTCGGCTTGCCGGCATGCTCCCGGCCGTACCACGACGCCGTACCGGTTTGCGGCGTACGCACGGCGCTAACCGGTTTGGCGCGGTCGGCGCCGAACGCCGGGTCGGCCGCGGCCGCCAACAGCGCGAGGAGCAACAACGCTGTCAGCAGCCGCGGACCACGGCGGCGGGACGCCGCGACGAAGCCCGGGACTCGGGGCGCGCGCATGGGGCGCTGGTCAAACGTGGCGGAGAGACGGGGTGACGCTGCGGGCGACCATCGGCCGCAGGTAGCGGCGATAGGCGGCCCGGGCGCGCGGCCGCGCAGCTCGCGCTTGCGCGACCAACGCCGGTACCAGCGTCAAAACCAGAGAGAGGAACATGGCACTTTTCCCGACAGCAGAAGTGATGCTGAAAACGTAAGAGGCCGGGCATCAGGGATCGATAGGGGTCGGTGGCCGGCGCCATAAAGAAGGAATCAAGACCGGCGTTTACGCCGCCCTTATGGCCGGGCCGTCAAAACCCGATGGCGGCTTGAGCGCCCGAAACCGATCTCAGGTGCAGCAGCACTGAATCGGGGCTGCGAACTCTGAGGTGCGTGTCATGTCTGTTTTGATGAAAACCGCCCGGCCGCGCTCGGCGCTGCCAGTCGAACCTCCACAAGCTCATGGTCGTCTTGCCACCGCGCTGGACGGTTGGGCCAACGCCTCGCACCGCGCCCACGCACAGATCGCGCTTCTTGGCGTTGCGGTCGCGGCCACGGCGGTACTTGCCCTGACCTGGAACCTGCCCGACCGCACGATGATTCTGCGGGTCGTCGGGCTCATGTTTTTTGTGGCCCACGTGATCGCCAACAAAGCGATCGTCAGTCTGCTGGGCTGGCTCAGCCGCCGTGGCATGCTGGAGGCCGGTCGCGCGCTCGACGCCTATCTGGCACCCAATGGGCTCACCAGCCTCGAACTCGGGATGATGTGGATCGCGTTCGCCGTGTTCGCGCCGCTCTTCGATCTGATCGCGCCGACTGTGACGATCGCCGGCTAATTGCCAATCCGTTGATGTGGATCAACGCGCCCCCCCCCCGCGTGCCTTATCGTGCCTCGCGTAACGTGGGGAACGAACGGGAGGACACGCGCATGCGTCGCCCGAGCTATCGCCTAAGTCCCTTCGCCAACGCGACAAATCGTCTTTATGCCGGCTTTATGCCGGGTCCCGCAGTTCCATATGGCGCCCTGACGGACCGGCGCACCATGTTTTCCCTCGACGCGAGCGACGTACTGCTGCCAGCCGCCTTAACTCCTCGGCGGTGGGCGGCATCCGTCGCTCGCGTCCCCCAATAAGGACATATCCCATGATGGACGTGATTTTCATCGCTCTCGGCGTCGGCTTTCTGGTCGCCATGGTGGCGTACGCCTACGCCTGCGAACGGCTCTAGAGGCGTGCCATGACACTCGACTTCATCCTTGGCGGCGCCGTCACCCTCGGCCTGCTCGCCTATCTCGTCTACGCGCTGCTGCGGCCCGAGAAGTTCTGAGCCGCTTTAAAAACTCCAACTCGAGGCTTTGCCATGACCGCCAACGGCTGGCTGCAAATCGCCATCTATTTCCTGCTCGTCCTCGCGGTGACCAAGCCGCTCGGCGCCTTCATGGCACGCGTCTTCGAAGGCGAACGCACGTTCCTGTCGCCGATCCTCGGCCCGGTCGAGCGCGCGATCTACGCCGTCTGCGGCGTAAATGAGCGCGAGGAGCAGCATTGGGTGACCTACACGGTCGCCATGCTGGTCTTCAGCATCTTCGGCTTCGCCTCGCTCTATGCCTTGCAGCGGCTGCAGGCCGTCCTGCCGTTCAATCCGCAGGACATGAGCGCGGTGTCTCCCGACAGCTCGTTCAACACGGCGGTGAGCTTCACCACCAACACCAACTGGCAGGGCTATGGCGGCGAATCGACAATGAGCTATCTGGTGCAGATGGCCGGTCTCACCGTCCACAACTTCGTGTCGGCGGCGACCGGAATCGCGCTGGCGATCGCGCTGGTGCGTGGTTTCGCCCGCCGGTCGGCCAGCACGGTCGGCAATTTCTGGGTCGATCTCACCCGCTCGATGCTCTATGTCCTGCTGCCGATGGCCATCATCGAGGCGCTGGCACTGGTCGCCTGCGGCATGCCGCAGAACCTGAGCTCTTACGTCGAGGCGACGACGCTCGAAGGGGCGAAGCAGGTGATCGCGCAAGGCCCGGTGGCCTCGCAGATCGCGATCAAGCAGCTCGGCACCAACGGCGGCGGCTTCTTCAACGCCAACTCCGCCCATCCCTATGAAAATCCCAACGCAATCTCGAATCTGATCGAGATGTGGTCGCTGATCGCGATCAGCGCCGCGCTGACCTACACCTTCGGCCGCATGGTCAAGAGCACTCGCCAGGGCTGGACGCTGTTCGCCGTCATGGCGGCGCTGTTCCTGGCCGGCATGGTGGTCTGCTACTCGGCCGAATCCCAGGGCAACCCGGCCTTCGCCGCGCTGAACATCGACCAGGCGCCGAGCGAGCTGCAGTCGGGCGGCAACATGGAAGGCAAGGAGGTCCGCTTCGGGATCGCCAACTCGACGATCTGGGCGGTCGCCACCACCGACGCGTCGAACGGCTCGGTCAACTCGATGCACGACAGCTACACGCCGCTCGGTGGCCTGATCCCGATGCTGAACATCCAGCTGGGCGAGATCATCTTCGGCGGTGTCGGCTCCGGCCTCTACGGCATGCTGCTGTTCGCCATCGTCGCGATCTTCGTCGCCGGCCTGATGGTCGGCCGCACGCCGGAATATCTCGGCAAGAAGATCGAGGCGAAAGAGGTGAAGATGACGATGCTCGCCATCCTCGTCCTGCCGCTGTCGTATCTCGGCTTCACGGCCCTGGCCGTGGTCCTGCCGGACGGCCTCGCCGGCCCCGCCAACCAGGGCCCGCACGGTTTCAGCGAGATCCTCTACGCGTTCACGTCGGGCACGGGCAACAACGGCAGCGCCTTCGCCGGGCTCACCGCCAACACGCCCTTCTACAACACGACGATCGGCCTCGCGATGCTGATCGGCCGCTTCGCCATGATCGTGCCGATGATGGCGGTCGCGGGCTCGCTCGCCGCCAAGAAGATCGTGCCGCCTTCGGCCGGGACCTTCCCGACGACGGGGCCGCTCTGGGTCGGCCTGCTCGCGGGCGTGATCCTGATCGTCGGCGGCCTGACGTTCTTCCCGGCGCTGGCCTTCGGCCCGTTGGCCGAGCACTTCGCCATGAACGCCGGCACCCTCTACTAAGCCTCAAGCTCTCACTGGGGATACTCCCATGGAACTCTCGAAAACCCGCAAGCGCATGCCGATCGCCACGATCACCGATCCGGCGATCCTGCTGCCGGCCATCGGCCAGGCCTTCAGGAAGCTCGATCCGCGCGTCATGGTCCGCAACCCGGTCATGTTCGCGGTCGAAGTGGTCGCCGCACTCACCACGGTCCTCTTCCTCCGCGACCTGGTCACGGGCGCCGGCGGCATTGGCTTCGCGCTGCAGATCAATCTCTGGCTGTGGTTCACCGTCGTGTTCGCGAACCTGGCCGAAGCCGTGGCCGAGGGCCGCGGCAAGGCACAGGCGGCGACCCTGCGCCGTGCCAAGACCGAGACCAAGGCCAAGCTGCTCGCCAACGCCGCCGCCAAGCAGTGGCGTGAAGCGGCGGCGACCAGCTTGAAGCAGGGCGACATCGTCCTGGTCGAAGCCGGTGACCTGATCCCGAGCGACGGCGAGGTCATCGAAGGCGTCGCCTCGGTCAACGAGGCGGCGATCACCGGCGAATCGGCACCCGTGATCCGCGAGAGCGGCGGCGACCGCTCGGCGGTCACCGGCGGCACGACGGTCATCTCGGACTGGATCAAGGTCAAGATCACGGCCGCTCAGGGCTCGACGTTCCTCGACCGCATGATCGCACTGGTCGAGGGTGCCGAGCGCCAGAAGACCCCGAATGAGATCGCGCTCAACATCCTGCTCATCGGCCTCACCATCATCTTCGTGTGGGCGGTCGCCAGCATCCCGAGCTTCGCCAACTACGCCGGCGGCAGCATCAGCGTGCTGATCGTGGTGGCGCTGTTCGTGACTTTGATCCCGACCACCATCGGCGCCTTGCTGTCGGCGATCGGCATCGCCGGCATGGACCGGCTGGTGCGCTTCAACGTGCTCGCCATGTCCGGCCGCGCCGTCGAGGCGGCCGGCGACGTCGACACCTTGCTGCTCGACAAGACCGGCACCATCACCCTCGGCAACCGCCAGGCGACCGAGTTCTTGGCACTCCCCGGCGTGCCGGAGAAGGATCTCGCCGACGCGGCGCAACTGGCGTCGTTGCCGGACGAGACTCCCGAAGGCCGTTCGATCGTCGTGCTGGCCAAGGAGAAGTACAACATCCGCGGCCGCGACATGGCGCCGATGAACGCCAAGTTCATCCCGTTCTCGGCCCAGACCCGCCTCAGCGGTATCGACGTCGAAGGGTCCTCGATCCGCAAGGGCGCGGTCGATGCGATCTTGGCCTGGGTCGGCAACCCGATGCCGCGCCCGGCGGGCGCAGCGGTCAACGTCGCCCAGGTGCGCAGCGCCGCCGATCCGGCGGTGCGCGACCTCAACGCGATTGCCGACCGCATCGCCAAGTCCGGCGGCACGCCGCTGGCCGTGGCCAAGGACGGCAAGCTGCTCGGCGTCATCCACCTCAAGGACATCGTCAAGGGCGGCATCCGCGAGCGCTTCAGCGCCTTGCGCAAGATGGGCATACGCACGGTGATGATCACCGGCGACAACCCGCTGACCGCCGCGGCGATCGCCGCCGAGGCCGGCGTCGACGACTTCCTCGCCCAGGCGACGCCCGAGACCAAGCTCAAGCTCATCCGCGATGAGCAGGCGCAGGGCAAGCTGGTGGCGATGTGCGGCGACGGCACCAACGACGCCCCGGCGCTGGCCCAGGCCGACGTCGGTGTCGCCATGAACACCGGCACGATGGCCGCGCGCGAGGCCGGCAACATGATCGACCTCGACAGCGATCCGACCAAGCTGATCGAGATCGTCGAGATCGGCAAGCAGCTGCTGATGACCCGCGGCGCGTTGACGACGTTCTCCATCGCCAACGACGTGGCGAAGTACTTCGCCATCATCCCGGCGATGGCGGTGGCGTTCTACCCGCAGCTCCAGGCGCTCAACATCATGCACCTGGCGACGCCGCAAAGCGCGATCCTGTCCGCCATCATCTTCAACGCGCTGATCATCATCGCGCTGATTCCCCTGGCGCTGCAGGGCGTGAAGTACCGCGCCGAAGGGGCGGCGAGCGTGCTGCGCCGCAATCTCCTGATCTACGGCCTCGGCGGCATCGTCATCCCGTTCCTCGGCATCAAGGCGATCGACCTGATCGTCACCGCCGTGGGGCTGGCGTGATGGAAAGCCGAATCTTTTTTTGTCCGTCATGGCCGGACTTGTTCCGGCCATCCACGTCCGCGTGCAATGCCAACCGCTTGGTCTTGTGGCGCGACGTGGATGCCCGGGACTTCGCCCGGGCATGACGATGAATGTGATGGAGTAGTGCCATGTTGAAACAGATCCGTCCCGCCGTCCTGATGCTCGTCGTGATGACGGTCCTCACCGGCTTCGTTTATCCGCTCGGCTTCACCGGCCTTGCGCAGGTGATCTTCCCGCGCCAGGCCAGCGGCAGCCTGATCGAGAAGGACGGCAAGGTCGTCGGCTCGGCGCTGATCGGCCAGAGCTTCACCAGCGATAACTATTTCCACGGCCGGCCGTCGGCGACCACCGACACCGACCCCAACGATTCGACCAAGACCGTGCCGGCACCGTACAACGCCGCCAACTCGGCCGGCTCGAACCTCGGCGTGACCCAGAAGTCGCTGATGGACCGCGTCACCGAGGACGCCGGCAAGCTGAAAGCCGAGAACCCGAACACGCCGATCCCGTCGGACCTCCTGACGACGTCGGCGAGCGGCCTCGACCCCGACATCACCCCGGCGGCGGCGCTGTTCCAGGTGCCGCGCGTGGCCAAGGCCCGCGGCCTGGCTGAGGACCGCGTCCGCCAGCTGGTCAACGACCACACCGAAGGCCGTGCCCTCGGCGTGCTCGGCGAGGCGCATGTCAACGTGCTGCAGCTCAATCTGGCGCTCGATGCCGTGAAGTGAGACGATGCTGTCATCGGCAACCCGGCGTGAGCACACCGTGCCTCAGCGAAACAACGCGGCCGCCCCGATAACCGTCGCCGACCTGATCAAGCCCGAGCACGTCGTCTTCAAGCTCAAGGCGGGCACGAAGGCGTCGGTGCTGCAGCAGCTGGCGCAACGCGCGGCGACGGCGTTGCACCTGGATGCCCAGGTCCTGGTCGAGCTCCTCAGCGCCCGCGAAGGCCTGGGCTCGACCGGGCTCGGCCACGGCATCGCCGTGCCGCACGCGATGATCAAGGGCCTGCCGAATTTCTTCGCCCTTCTGGTGCGCCTGGACAAGGCGATCGACTTCGCCGCCATCGACGGTCTGCCGGTCGACATCCTGGTTCTGCTGCTGACGCCGGAGACCGCCGCGAAGGCGCATCTCAGCGCCCTGGCGGCGATCAGCCGTCGGCTCAGGGACGCGACCGTCGTGAATGCGCTGCGCACCGCGCGCGACGCCAAACAGTTGCACGACGTCTTCATTGGTGAGGCGGCGCCTCGAAGCACCTGATTTGACAGAGATAAGCGGCTTTATGCCGGCTTTATCGCCCGCTCCGCAGTTCCGTATGGCGGCTTGATCGGCCTCAGCCCCACCTTAGGGGCATGAGCAACAGCACGACCATCGATATCCGGCCGATGCGAGTCCCTGTGGCCACCGGGGCTGGCCGCCAACGCTCTGCGCTTGCCCGCCGGCTGGCGCGGGCAACGGCGCTGGCAGCGGCCGGCATCGCCATCCTGACCATCCCGATGGCCTTGCGGCTGGGATTGTTTGCGCTGGGGCATCCACATATGCGGTTTGTCGGCGAGATGATGCGGGCTTTTCGATGAATGAACACACGAAACCTACGATCGACGCCGATGATGGCCCTCTCGACCGGTCGACCGTCCGCAAGGGCTGGCTGATCTATCTTGCCGTCATGCTGGGCTTCTATGTCCTGATCAAGGTGTTCGGCGATCAGGCGCCGCCGGCACAACCGACCGAGCAGGCACGGTCTCAGGCCAGCCACACGGGCAAAGCAACGCACTGATCCGTCTCCAACCGTCGATTTTCGCTCCGGGAGCCAGCTATGTTCCCTTCGATCCTCAATGCCGGCGATGCGCTGCGGGCCACGGCTTACGCCATCCCGAAGCGGCCGACGGCTGCCGCCCCAGTAGCGCCCGGTGTGGCCCCCGGTCGCGCCGACAGCTCAGGTGCGGCGCCGACCGAGCTTAGGCCTTTGCGCGCGCTGATCGCCCGGTCCGTGCTGGTCCTCGCCGGATCCCTCGCCCTGGTCGGCTGGCTGACCCACTGACCCCTGCAAACGCCGACGAGCGCCGCTCTGAGGCCACGGGCCGACCCCTGACGCCGCCCGCGCGTAGGGGTAGAATAACACACGCTATGTCATCCGAGCCCGCGACCTCTCCCGGACGGCCCTCGCCCGAATCGTTGCTCCAGCAGGCGACGGCGGAGAAGCGCGGCCGTCTCAAGGTGTTCCTCGGCGCCGCCCCCGGCGTCGGCAAGACCTACGCCATGCTCGAGGCGGCGCACCGGCGCAAGGCGGAAAAGGTCGATGTCGTCGTCGGCGTGGTCGAGACCCACGGCCGGGCCGAGACCGACCGGCTGACCGAAGGCCTCGAGATCATGCCGCGCCGGCCGATCGAGTATCGCGGCCACACTCTCGCGGAGTTCGACATCGACGCCGCACTCGCCCGCCGGCCGCAGGTCCTGCTGATGGACGAGCTCGCGCACACCAACGCGCCTGGCAGCCGGCACCCCAAGCGCTATCAGGACGTCGAGGAGCTGCTCGCCGCCGGCATCGACGTCTACACCACGCTCAACGTCCAGCACCTCGAAAGCCTCAACGACGTGGTCGCGCAGATCACCCGCATCCGCGTCCGCGAGACATTGCCCGACAAGATCCTCGAGCGCGCCGACGAGGTCGAGCTCGTCGACCTCACGCCCGAGGACCTGATCCAGCGCCTGCGTGAAGGCAAGGTCTATGTGCCCTCGCAGGCCGAACGCGCCGTCCGCCATTATTTCCAGCCCGGCAACCTCACGGCGTTGCGCGAGCTGGCGCTGCGCCGGACGGCCGAGCGCGTCGACGACCAGATGGTCGACTACATGCGACGGCGCGCGATTCCCGGCCCGTGGCCGGCGGGCGAGCGCATCCTGGTCTGCGTCGACGACGATCCGGCGTCGCAGCGCCTGGTGCGCACCGCGCGCCGCCTCGCCGATATGCTCGATGCGCGCTGGACCGCCGCCTACATCGAGCTGCCGCGGCATTACCGGCTCGACGACGCCGCCAAGGACCGGATCGCCGCAGCACTGCGTCTCGCCGAGCAGCTCGGCGGCGAGGCGGTGACCTTGCCGGGCACCGACCTGCCGGCCGAGATCCTGCGTTACGCCCAGAGCCACAACATCACCCAGATCATCGTCGCCAAGCGGCGCCGCGCCCGCTGGCGCGAGATGCTCGGGCGGTCTCTGGTCAACGAGCTCCTGCGTCGCAGCCGCAACGTCGCCGTCCACGTCATGACCGGCGAGGAGGACGAGAACGAGGCGGCGCCGCAGCGCCGGCTGATGCTGCCGCAGCCGCAGGCGATGCCCTACGCGCTCAGCGCGGTCGCCGTCGTGGTCGCCGGCATCGTGGCGAAGGTCACGGAGAATTTCGTCGAGCTGCCGAATCTGTCGATGATTTTTCTCTGCGCGGTGCTGTTCGCTGCGGTGAACTGGGGCCTGTGGCCGTCGATCTTCGCTTCGCTCCTGAGTGCTGCGGTCTTCAACTTCTTCTTCATCCCGCCGATCTACACCTTCACCATCGCCCGGCCGGAAGAGGTGCTGTCGCTCGGCATCTTCTTCGTCGTCGCGATCCTGACGAGCCAGCTCGCCGGCCGGCTGCGCACCTATGCCGAAGGGGCGCAGCGCCGGGTGCGCACGACGACCGCGCTGTTCGAGTTCAGCCGCAAGCTCGCCGCCTCGCCGACGCTCGACAACCTCTTGTGGG